>OCZT010000028.1_pt1 | contig 116329 bp, 98 predicted proteins | sample 1539031 | NCBI WGS metagenome assembly OCZT01 (sample SAMEA3539308, study PRJEB22396) | soil metagenome | biome: tundra; feature: field; material: soil | place: USA | collected 2010-05 | depth 0.15 m
TAGTGAGAAATGCATTAAATTTTCTGGGAAATCTATCAAAATATTCCTTTGCAAGAATATCAAAATAAAATTAAAGGAAGGTTTAATTGATACATAGGTTTTATAGCATAAACTATGCACAATTAAGGAATTCACATTAAAAAATTTATTCATGAGAACAGACGGTGGACATTGAACTACTTTCTGAAAATCTAAAAATAAAAAAGCCCTAGTGGAAGTTTTGCTAATTAATATTAAATTTTTCTATATTTTTTATGCGCTTGTTCAGCTGTCAGAATATCGAAAATGTATACTGTCTTATCTTCATCATCAATTTGGTAGAAAAATTTTAATTTGGGTATATAAATGAATCCAAAAACCACTAAAATAACATCTAGTGGGATACTCGATTGGATATTTGAATTGTTCTTTATACTGATCGCTTTAGGGATGATTATACAACATAAATATTTTTCAGGAGCATTTGTGTTTTTGGAAGCTTTGGTATCTCTTTTCTCGATTTCAAACTTTATTAAATCTGAGTCAAATATTTCAGTATCTGGAGCAGTGAAATTTTTAGTGGTAATTATCCTTTTAGTAAGGTCGTTTGCTTTAGAACCTAATCATTTATCTTCGATGATTACATTTCGTCATGTTCTGATTTTGCAAGAGAGTCAGATTTTTCACAACGGAACCGGAATTTTACACTATAATGAATTGTTTGGTCCAAACTTGAAGTGCATTGATCATTACCACAACAATACTAAATAAAATAACTCAATTATCTTTTATTTATTTCGTGCAGTTATTGTTGTAATTGAAAGTTGGAATAATATTTTAGCACTTTCTGGTATACTTCTTCTGGATGTTACAACCATCACTAAATTGTGATGGCTGTTTATATTTAAATATCATTTCACTGGCTAGTTTCAAGTCAGCTAACTGAGCTTCTCGCAGAATTATTCACCATACTCCCCAAGCCTATTACAATATTCCCAATAATTATTTTTACACTCCCATTAAATGTAACTATACAGGTAAAAACTGACCTGATAACCACTATTATCCATAATTCCAATAGTTAGTTATCTATTCCCAATAAACAAATAAATACTACCAATTGGAAGTAAGTAGAATAAAAAGTTAGCAGTTGCCACACACAATTCTCAACTCCGAATTTCCCCCTAAAAATCAGAATAACTATTTAATTATAGTAAATACAAATTTATAATTTGATACATATATATATTTCTTTTTAATGTAAAATCAAAATATATATGCCCTATTTAGCAATAACAATTTGATGAACTAAAAAATAGCGTTTATTGAACTAATGATAAAATTGAACGAAAATTTGGAGTCTAAACAAATGGGAAAACAAGCATATAACCAAACAAAGAAAATATTGAGTATTTTACTAGTTGTTCTTTTTGTAGTAACAGTAACAGCTCCGGCAATAAGCGCGGATAAACCCCATCACAGCAGCAGACTGCAAACATTCAGCACAGAGCAATCAGTCAAACGGTATTGTCCAACAGATACTGTTGTTTGGCTTAATCTCCCATCAGGCATCTATCATTACAAAGGTCAACATTGGTACGGAAACACCAAGAGCGACGCGTATGTTTGTCAGAAAGAAGCAGATGAGGCAGGAGATCGAGCTACACGGGGAATGTGAAAAATTCATAACCTTTCATAGGTGCGATTAGTATTTTGATGTTATGATAAAACTGAAAAATCGTTTGATTCGCGAAATGATGTTTGTATATGGATTATTCAAAATCAACTTGGAAGACGCAATTTACCGCATTTTGCTAGGGCAGAATTAGGAATAAAATTAAAACATTTTTTCCAAGAAAAAGGTTTAGAAAATAAAAAGAATGCTGGAAAATTACACGGCAGAAGTGATATGAACTCTACAAAAAAGCTTCCACACAATTCTGCAAAACATATTTTAGACAGTTGTGTAAAGATAGATGCACGGGAAGAAGTTGCAAAGCTATCAGGTATCTCATGATACTATTTTGAAAGTAGAAAAAGTTTTAGAAATCGCATTATCCGAAGAAATGGACAAAGCAAGAGCTTCAAGATCATCTTTTTAAACAAAGGAAGTTAGACTGTAGTCTAATCCTTTAGCTTCCTAGACAGTGAATGAACCAGAAGGATACTCTTTACAAGTATATCAAGGATCATTGGATTCAGTATCATCTCCAGATAATTGGATTATGTGAGGCTTAAGCATCTCACGGGTTTTTGGAAGGACTGTAAATCCTTCTGTTTTCTTTAAAAGATAAAAGACTCTCCGTTTGAAGGTGCATAAGAATCCACGCCGATTTCCTTTGAAATCCACTGCGAGAAAACTTCAGTTTTGTCCCCATGCATCACAAAGATCTTGGTTGTGTTTTTCTTGCAGAAATCTTTTACAAGCTTTTTGAGCTCACTATCTTCACTGTGAGCAGAAAAATCGTACTGCTCTATTTTGGGCTTGAGTGTAAGGACATCTCTTTTTGTTTCAATAATCCTGTGCTCAAGAGCTATCCGGCCATTTGTGCCTTCAACCTGGTAGCCGGTAAGTAGGATCTTTGATTTGGGATCTTTATACAGTTGGCTTAGATAATAAAGAGCTGGTCCTCCGTCCAGCATTCCGGATGTAGTGACAATAACTGAAGGTTTTTTAAGGACTAAATCCCTCTGCTGGACTTTCACGGAAATCGCACGTTTGAAAGCCCTGTCAAGAAGCTCAAAATTTCTCAGATATTTAGGATATTTTTTAAGTATTTCGTAGACATCCAGGTCCATACCGTCCACATAAGCCGTGATTCCGTGTGCATCAAGGAATATTAGGACTTCCTGAGTCCGACCTATTGCAAATGCAGGAATAAGGGCAGTGCCCCCTTTTTCCAGAGTATCTTGGACCGATTCGATAAACTTTTCTTCAGTTTCCTTTCGTGGAATATGGTCTTTCTCGAAATACGTGCTCTCGAGCACAAGCGTATCTGCTTCAGGAAATTTGGCTGCACCGTGTACAAGCCTTGTTTCTTTTAGGCTGAAATCTCCTGTATAAAACAGACTTTCTCCGTGTTCGGATTCCATGTGGATTCCAGAAGCACCAGGGATATGACCTGCGTTGTAGAAACAAATACTATATCCGTTTATTTTGAATGTATCTCCATAATCAATCTTTCGTGTCCTGCAGCCAAGTTGATGGAGATCTTCCGGATCAAAAGGAGATACACCCTAAAGTGTAGTCTTTGCGAGTTTGAGGGTATCTCTTCCTAAAAGGTTGGTAAACTCTGCAGTCGGTGGGATCATGTAGACCTCCGGATTCTGGTACATCAAGTTAGGCACTGCCCCACAGTGGCCAAGGTGCCCATGTGAAACAAGAACCGTTTTCAGTTCCATGTCGTTGAGAGGATATTCGGGTATGTCTCCTACTTTTATTCCGTAATCAAGAAGTATTTCTCCATTTACGAGTAAACCAGAACGTCCAACTTCCTTGCATCCACTTTTAAAGGCCAGTTCCAGGATAAAAACTCCTTTGCTTTAGATTATAAAACTAATATTCAACAGATGTATATAAATGTAAAATTTGTTTCCGATTTGCCTACTAGTAGTCATTGAAAGTTAGATTGATCTTTAAGCTACTTTCATGTTGAGAAAGTAGATGGTATTTTTGTGTACATCTGCTGAGGATATGACTTTAAACTGTCTTTATACTATAAAGTTGGACTTATGGCATGCAAATAGTTGTGTATATAAATGAGATATCACATGGTTTTTTTGCATTAAATATCGCAAAAATTTTCATTTAGACAATAGTATCATTAACTATTTGAAATATATATTCTTTTGAATTAGTAAAAGACACTGTTTTGAGTTGATATAATCTGTGATGACGGCGATCAAGTTTATCTTTTCGTTGGAGTTGAAATAAAATATTATTCTTCAAGAATGGTGCAGATTATAAAAGAGACCAGAAAGAAAAAGAGGCATAATAAGCAAATGAAAATATTATTTTTAAATAATTTTTTAATATAATAGAGTGGCATGGAAATACCCATTTATGTTCAAAAAGTTGTGAGATCATAAGTATGGTATAATTGTACGGTATGATCATTTTTCTGCTTTCTTTCGGTCAGTAATCAAAAGCATCTATTGCATTACAATAGGTATCATCGCACTTATTTTTGATAGACCTAATAGTTACCAAAAGCTAAACAATTATTCAAACATTATAGGATTAAAATAATCTTAAATTATAGAAACAAAGAATTAATATTAAATAATAGATCCAGTAATATGAATTTTGGACAGGAAAATTAAAGAGATATTGAAGTTAATGTAGACTGAAGATTATTTCAACGAACCTATGATTTTCAGCAGATTGATTATATAGGCTTTATATATACCCAGCCCAAAACTTGGGTCTATCTAAATTCTCTGACGATTAAGAATATCTTGGGATTAATAATTTGACACAGGAGTGCAGTTAATGGTTAAAATTTCAGTGATTGGTGCAGGAAACGTAGGGGCAACTACGGTCCAGCGACTATCTGAGCTTGAACTTGGTGAAATTGTCATGGTGGATGTCGTAGATGGATTACCACAGGGGAAAGCTCTTGATCTAATGCAAGCAGGGGCGATAAAAGATTCTGATACCCACATATTGGGAAGTAATGATTACTCAAACATTGAAAACTCGGATCTTGTAATAATTACAGCAGGAATTGCCAGAAAGCCTGGAATGAGTCGAGAAGATTTGATTAAAATAAACTCCAAGATAGTTGGGGAGATATCTAAAAATATTGCTAAGTATGCTCCAAATTCTATAGTAATAAATGTTACAAATCCACTTGATATTATGACCTATGTAGCAATGAAATCAACAGGATTTGAGGCAACAAAAGTATTCGGAATGAGTGGGGTTCTGGATGCTGGACGTTTTGCAAGTTTTATTGCGGAAGAACTCGAGTGTTCGAAAAAGGACGTACATGCAATGGTTATAGGGGGGCATGGTGATCTCATGATCCCTCTTCCAAAATATTCTGCTGTATCGGGAATTCCACTCATAGACCTACTCCCAGGTAATAAAATTTCCAGGCTGGTAGAGAGAACAGTAAATGGTGGAGCCGAAATAGTGGGACTCCTCAAACAGGGAAGTGCTTTTTATGCACCCTCTTCAGCTATCGTGTCTATGGCTGAAGCTGTGATTAAAGACTCAAAGAGAGTGCTTCCTGCATGTGCTTATCTGGAAGGTCAATATAGCCAGGAGGGGATTTACTTCGGAGTACCCGTTAAGCTCGGAGCTTCCGGAGTCGAAGAAATTTTTGAACTCGAGCTAGATCAAGGCCAGTATGAAATTCTCAAAAAATCGTCAGAAGCTATTCGAAAGATAATTTCACAGATGGAAGCGTAATGGATTTACTTGATGCAAAGAAAACTTGTGAGATTGAAAAGAAAAGTTATGCCCCTTCAGTCCATCAGAAATCAATCGAATGGCATCTATTTTGGTGCAATATGATATTTTGATTACTAAATGATTGACAGCTTAAAAACATTATCCATTACTTCATAGTTAACGAAAATAAGCCAACCGAAATTTGTTCAATAAATCTTAGTAAAGCTAATTTTTGGTATTGTTCTGCCTAGGATGAATCTTCACTAAAAGTTAATATCTAATTACATGCACCCACTCCCCAAAAAAAGATGTTAGATGCCTCAGGATACCAGATCAGTTTGTCAAAATTTAGAAATTTTAGATTTTTGTTTTAACAATTTTTTAATTTAGGGAGTTTTAACTCGGCTTCCCACTTCCTATCAGATTCCTAAATATAGTGTTTTATTGTTTAAGCTACCATGTTTCCAATGGATAGATAAAACTTGTCACTTTGCCATAGTCTCTCATCAAAATATTGTTATTTCAGTTCAGGACGAAGCTTGAGAAATCTGTAAGACCTACCTCCTTTTAGGTTTCTAACGATCTCCAATTATAGAGTTACTTGGATGGAATTTCAGGAATAATTGAACTTGATCTTCTACTACTTCCGTAACATGAATTTTATAGCCTTGCTCGGTGCAAATAGTGGTAAATATAGATACTCAACTTTTCAATTCACTTATCGTAGAAGATTTTGATAGACCTTTTATTTTCACGAGTAATTTGTATCTTACTTATAAACATACGACCAAATTTAAGAATTTATCAAAATTATCTAATGTTAAGATATTTAAATTCTCCAATGCATAGATATTTATCGAAATCCTCTTAATTTAGTTTAGTCATGACTCTCTAATGAGGACGTGTCTAGCTAGAGTATAACTTATATAAATAAGATTTTAATAACAAGAGAACTTTCAATATAGCATTGTAATCATATCAGGTTGATTATTTTTAAATTATTTTTTTCAGGTTAACACGTCAAAGGTAGTGTTTATACATGAGAGAATCTGTCAGAAAACTTGGGCTCATAGGAGTTGGCCTCTGGGCAATGACCGAAGAAAAAATAGATGAAATGGTAAAGGATCTGGTAGATAAAGAAACCATCAGTAGGGGAGAGGGCAAAAAAGTTATTCAGGATGTACTTGAAGAAAGCAAAAAACAAAAGGTTGATCTTGAAAGAAAAATTTCTGACAAAATTCAGAACGCTATCTCAAAAAAAGACATGTTTACTAGAAGAGATATGCATGAACTTCAATCAAGAATAAAAATACTTGAAGACGAGATTCAGAGAATGAAAAATAAAGAAAAGATATTTTTTAAATGAAAATAGTCTAGTGTATTGAGTTTTCACTTCCTTTATATTTCGTCAAGTACTCTAATTTCATTAAGGTTTGTAGATTCTGTAGATATCTCATATCAGAATCAAGCTCCTAAATTTTTACTTGTGTGAGATGCACTTCCAAATATTCAGATAATGAATCAATCAATTATATTGTATCATTTGAGCCTTCATTAATTTTTGTCCTTTAAATGTATGTCCTTTAGATGTATGTCCTTTAGATGTATGTCCTTTAGATGTATGTCCTTTAGATGTATGATTCCTGATAGCCCCTTATCTTGCAAATCAGATGATTGAAACTGATCATGTTAGCAAGTGAGTAAATTTGATCATCTTCTCCCATCATAAATTCAATCATTTTTAGTGAAATTTCCAGTATTAGACCTTTTTACTGCAGATTGCTAATCCTTCCTAAAAGACAGTGTCTCAGTTGACGAAGTTCCACTTGTAATATCGTGAACTATTCTTTGTACTATTCCAGTACTTCACAAAATGACAGATAAATTTGGATCTGTGCAATTCTTCCATTTTGGTACAGAAAACGGAGTTAATTTTCCATTTTTACTTTGAACTTTTCCCTTTTTTCCACATTTTATTGATCCAATTATCTACTCCCTCAACATCTTCTTCATCATTTATTATAGCATTGGATGCGTAAAGATGATTGGTTTTGCTTCAAGGCGGAACCATATAGGCACATGATTAAGGAATGAATCATAATATCTATCGAGAAAATATGGTTCTATATTAGCACTCCTTTTTTGCAAAACATCTGTAATGATTAAGTAGTTGGTTTATGAGATGATTAGTTTCCTTATTTGGCTTACACTATCAAGTTTAGTTTACTTGCACTCAGCTCATGGCTTATACTTTTCCTTCACAACCATTACAGGAACTTGGGAGTGGTGGAGAATATTTTCTGTTACGCTACCCAGAAGAAATCTATCTATTCCTGACTTTCCGAGAGTACCCACAATAACAATCTCCATTTTATTCTCTTCAGCATACCTGATCAGCTCGTCTGATGGATTTCCTTCAAGCAGGATAGATTCTACATTAACTCCTTTAATCTTTCCTAAATCTGTTACATAATTTATAGCTTGCTGCCCGTGTTTTTGAAAAACTTCCTGTATCGACTCCCAATAAGGATTCATACCAACAGAAGGATAGGCACCTCCATCTATAGAAGATAAGTAAGCGTTTGACAATACATGGACTGCATAAACCGTTCCTCCACTCAATCTAGCAAACGCTATACCTGTGTCAGCAGCCAACTCAGAGCAGGCTGAACCGTCGGTAGCAATCATTATTTTCTTAAAACTAACAGTTCCCATGTGAAACCCTCAATTGCATTATACATGAAAAATATAATAGCATTGCATTCGTGAAGTAACAAAGTCATGGAACTTTTTGATTTGACAACTTTTTGAGATTTATAATTTTGCAGAAAATTTGCGAGAAGGCCATTAAATCGATTGAAAATTTTGATGATAGCCTTTTCGTGGTCTTCAGCTTCCTAAAACAGCCTATTTTTGATCAATAGGAGGATAAAAATTTATACATATCTCAGTTCCCTATTCGACCATTTCTCCCCTTACAACAAGGACTGCTTTTTTAGAGTGTCTAACCACATTTTCGGCTACACTCCCGAGTAGGAACCTCTTTATCCCAGTTTTTCCAAGTGTACCCATAACGATAAGATCAATGTCGTTTTTTTCTGCAAAGTTGACAATCTCATCAGCAGGGTTTCCTTCAAGGATTACGGATTCGACTGCAACATTTGCAATTTTCCCAGAATTCTCTACATAAGCTGTAGCTTCCTTACCTTGTATTGTAAGATGTTCTTTAATTTCCTTTTTCCATTCTGCAGTTCTTGGTTCATTTTGAATTATCGAAGCTCTGGGCTCATTTTGAGTTATCGAAAAATCCCCTGGAGCGATAACATGTACAGCATATAGCTTTGTATCATTTAACTTTGTAATTTCAATTGCTGAATCAACTGCTTTTCTTGTTAGTTCCGAACCATCGGTTGCAACCATTATCTTCCTGAAAATACTACTCTTCATACCTAATTCCTCTTTTTTCCTTTCCGTTTTTCCATATTATTTATGTGGTACTGCTCCTTATATATAGAAGCTGGTCTTTATAAATATCTCAATTGATTTTGTTCTTATAATAGTAGAAAATTCTGATTTACGGCTAATTTTTTTTCGCTCGAATCTCGTTCAAATCGTTCTCGCTAATTTTAGTATTTAACCAGATTGTTATCTTTCTGCAATTCAAATCTCTATTCCATGCAGAGTTTTTAAGTTGAAAGCTCTGTATCTTTCTCCTCTTGTGAAGGTCAGCCCTCGGTCCAAGTAGGTATTTTTTTCTAGCCATGTACCTTCATCATCATGGTTTGTTATTGGATTTCGCGTTCTGTAGTTGAGACGGCATATACTTTACCTGTTTCATTTACCACTGACGTTGTGATCAGCCATACTTCAACTACCTGATCGTCTTTGGAAGCCGCTTAGTGCGGTAGGGTTCAGGACCCCAGCGTGCATAAATTTCTTTAGTTCGGCCAACTCTTCTTCTTTATTGGACTAGGTTGCTAATATTCATTTTCAGTGTCTCAGCTTCACTCCAGCCATATATGGGCTCAACCATCGGATTCCAGGCAGTGATTTGGCCCTCCAAATTCTGCAAAGTTATACGTCACTAGAGCCGTGTACTACTATAACCAGGTGGCGTAGGGACTCCAAATTTTTTAGGACCTCTTTCATCTGCCTCATCCCTGTAATATCAATAGAGGTTATTACTGCTCCAATGATGACGTTTTAAAGGGTGCGATAGGATCGGATGCGTGGTAGGTGCCATGAACAATTTTTGGTTTGGACTTCAGTATCTTTGGGTATGAGACTACTCAGGACTTCAGTCATATCCTTTACCAGAAGATCATACTCCAACAGGTTTGAAACTATGTGCCTACGAGGCCTACCCACGTCTATCGATATCAGATTGACCAAATCTGTGGTTTGAGGAGTTAAGCGAAGAATGCGCATTTTAAAATCTACAAATATAGCGTCTATACTTGTTCTTGCCAGCAGATCGTTTATATAGTTAATCGCCTGCGACGGATCTACTATCTCGTTTTGCAGTTCAGTATTGCCAGTAGCCAATTCCTCGTTTACTGACTATAATTTCTCCTTAGAGGTCTCTAGCTCTTCGTTGGTAGATTGCAGTTCTTCGTTGATGGACCGTATCTCTTCGTTAGAGTATTTGAGTTCTTCATTGGAGGTCTCAAGTCCTTCATTGGTCCCTATGGAGGCGATCCTATCGTTTTGACTCTTTCCCCCATTCCATCATTTCCTTAAATGTAACCAAAAACAATTTTGGTCTAGCTGCTACGTTTTCAGGCCTATAGCCCCAAGTCGTACCACTATATTGGTTCTGATGTAAAAAAGCTAGATTTTTTTCACCAGAATCCGTGTATACTGATAAATTTCTTTTTTACCGCTTCTGGATATTGTAGTGATGATGATCTTCATCCGGGTTTACTAGATATAGCAAGCTATTTTTACAAGAAATTAAACTAATGAACAATAACAACAATTTCATCTGGCGAAGATATAAGGAATCTGATCATTTAACTTGAGTAGCATTTATGAATACATCGATCTCGGTAAAACTTGCTAGAAAGTATCGCTTGATAAAATTCTCTTGCATAGCGAGAAACCCAGAGTATATTTGTTGAGTTGGTTCAAAGTGAAAAAAAGTTGAGTAACAAATTAATGACAAAATTTGTTGTCGTTATTTTGGGAATATATATGTCTGATTATTCGACAACCGCACATGCAAAGTATAAATGCTCATCTGCTTGATGTTCATCAGTACGTCCTTGTAAATAATGTCTTTCGATGTTTTTTGGGCTCAAATTCTCCAGTAGATGAAATCCTAAACTTGCAATATCTTCGGCTAATGTTGATGGATTCAAATCAATAATCATCGGTTCGTCCATCTTTCTCAATTACTTCAATGATTTTTGCATTTGCGGAGACGATTTCTCAGGGATAAATGCATTATTATCGAAATAATAAAAAACAATAGTGCTGTCCGCAAGAGCAATTCCCGTGATGGAACGCAATGTTGTGAATACTTTATTTCTGGTCAAGAAGTAGGTGACACCAAGCCAATTAAAAAAGGTTTTAACTTTTGGATCATATGATGATGAGCTAGTTAGTGCTGTTACCAGACTTTCCTTCGTGAAATTTATAGGAATAAGATGTAATTTTGCTGGATGTTCCCATTCCAACTCAGCAAGTCGGTGAAGCTTAAATTCTTGTGTGGCTGGATAACTACTATATAAAACTTTTAAGTGTTTCATCGTTTTAGGTTTCCTAAATACAAAGGTGTCCAGCCCTGCCCCGAGAATCACATACTGTTTTACTCCTTGCCTGATAGCTTTTTAGAGTGCGTCTTCCGCATACCCTGCATGGCTGAAAAGTTGTGCCGTCCATTTCTGTCCATTAATGCTATTATTAATTAATTGCATTAAGGATGATGATGTTTTTGTAGGGTTGGAATGCAATTTAGTATTCTCAGTGTCACTTAACTGTTCATTCCACCAACTCAAGTATTGTTCAATTGGTGCTCGTTTGTCCTCAGGTACCAAATGGTAGACAAAAGAAAATCATCAAAACTTTTATAAGTATCATGCATGGAATGATATGCACGCATGTAGACTACCAGCATTGCAGTAAAGCTAGCTTGGTTTTCTTTCATAGATTTAATAATACATAACTATTTTTATTAAATTTTATCGCATAAAATGCATACTTTTTGAGTGATATCAAAAAATATATTCATTATAAGTGATCATATTTTTAATTTATTGGATAATAAGTTTGATCTGAAAGGTTGCATTTAATATATTGGAGTATATAAGTAGTAGCTTATTCGGTGGCAATGATATTTTTTAAATTAAAACTGAAATCTAGAATTAAGACAGAATGCGTATGTTAGAGATTATTGAATTTTTAGCCTTAGGAACATTTCTTGGCCTCGCTTCAGGAATATCTCCCGGTCCACTATTAACAATAACTATTTCTGAGACTCTACAAAATGGCAAATGGGAAGGGATAAAGTTTGCGATATCTTCTCTGATTACTGACTTGCCAATAATATTATATACATTATTTATTCTGTCACATTGACTAGCAATAATTTTATTATTGGAATTATTGCATTTTTTGGTGCATCGTATCTAATATGTTCAGGAATAGAATCTTTGAAAATCAAGCAGATAAGCGCTGAATTTAAATTAAACAAAAAAGCTGCTCTTAAAAGGGGAATTATTGTTAACTTTGGGAATCCACATCCATATCTATTCTGGCTTTCGATAGGTGATTAAATAATTTTCAAGAGTTTAAGTATTCATCTTTTGGCTACAATTTTATTTATTATTGGTTTCTATAGCTTTCCTGTAGGATCAAAAATAATTGTAGCGTTAATTGTAGAGAGATCAAAATATTTCATTAACAGTAAATACTATTTTTATATCATTCGCATTTTGGGAATTGCACAGATTATATTTGGGTTAACTTTTATTAAAGTAGGTTTGAATTCGTTAGATCTAATTTGATTCCTTACCAGAGGATCACTTTCCAGGTTTTGAGAATCATTGGAATATATAACCAAGAAATAGACGGAAGGGAATAATAAAAAGCTAAAAAAATGAGAATCGGGTGATTGTAGCATCCTTAAATCAAGAATCAATGTTAAGGCTAAGTTTCGACATTCATCGACATTATAGTCATTAAAAATTAGATAGAAGAACTAGATTTTCGGGTGAGATGTACAATTCTATCTACTTAAAAAACTGATTTTTATAATAGTACTTTTCTCGTTTTCACTTCAATTCCAAATCTACAGCATTAGAATTTACATATTTTGCTTATGCATTTCTTACATTTTTTTATTTATTATACATAATTCGTTGAAAACTTGTATATTCCTATAGGATAGAATAATTGAGTTAAGAAAATGATAGGCAAAAATCGAGATATATTAACAAATTTCAAATAGAAATATATCTTCTGAGATCTGCTGATCATGAAGTGTAACTGAAATGATCCTAGAATATGCATACTTTTTTGTATCAAGACTTGTGCATTTACTTTATCTCACCCAAAAATTGAGAAAATTTTTATCTAAATATAGAGACAAATAAATAGTTTTTACTAAAACATATACAATAACTGAAAAATCAAAACGGTGCTTTTTACCTCTTAACTGGGAAAAACCCATCAAAAATTATATGTGCAGTGGTTTCTTGAGATTGTTGATTTTGCAGAAAAATCAGCATATAGCCAATTATCATTAGTATAATCTTTGTTATTATTAAAAAACTCGAGAAATTGATCAACACAGATTGAATAATAAAATGTTCATATAGATAATTAGTAATCTATAACATATGTTGAGAGCAATCATTTTCGATATGGATGGAGTTCTTGTAGACTCCATGCGCTTTCATGCCGATGCATGGGCCAATGTTTTTAATGAAGTTGGAATTAATATTAATAGGGAAGATATTTATGTGTTAGAAGGCTCAAATGAAAGGGCGATAATTAAAGCCATTTTTGAAAAAGCTGGCAGAGAGCCTGAACCCTGGCATTTCGAGCATTTGGTTAATAAGAAACGCGAAATATTTGAGTTTGATCGGATAAAACCCTTTGAAAGTGTTTCAGGTTGCCTCAAAAAGTTAAAAAGGTACTTCAAGCTAGCTGCAGTTTCCGGGTCAAGCCGCAACACGGTTGAAAAAGTTATGAATAAGTTTTTTTCATTATGTTTTGAAGTTATCATCACCGGAGATGATTTGGAGCGCGGAAAACCTGATCCAACTCCCTTTCTCAAAGCTCTTGCAAAACTTGACATTACTAAAAATGAATGCTTTGTAATTGAGAATTCACCTATGGGTATCACTGCCGCTAAAAGAGCTGGAATCTATTGTGTTGCAGTTGCAAGTACACTTGAGCCTGATAAATTGCAACATGCAGATCTTGTGTTCAAAGATCATACTGCTCTGTTCAACTTTCTAAAAAACTTAATTCCAAAATAGATTATTAAATTTTTAGAACTATTTTCTGCATTGAGTCCTAAAAATTCACATCGTAAAAAAATGAGATTAAAGAGCAATTATGTGACTTTCTGGATAAACATCAACTCATTATTTGTGGACCATCAAATTTTTTGACAAAAAAATATATTTAACTCATATTTGACAGAATCACGAATGTCATAATACACAAATTGGGCTTTATGTCCCTATTTTCTTCGTATCCACTTTCTTCAGATATACATAAAGATGCCATCTATATCCAATATTACAGTAGTTAAAAATTAATCTGACTTTCAATAAACAAATGTGGATAAATAGGTAAATAAAGTCTACATTCACTTGCATCTGTAAAAAATGGGGTATATAGTGCTATTCTGTTTAGATTTAATTCATCAAAAAAAATTGCATGAAAATTATGTAAAATCGGAAAAGATTTCAGATCCGGAAAATTATAAACATATAACATGAAACAAGAAGGTTCTAACTATGCCCGAGATAAAAATTGATAGGTCTCTCTCATATATTGAAGGTACGCAGCGAGTATATGATGAAGCTACAACTCTGGAAAACACTAGAGATACGATAAAAAAGATAGGAGTTACTCGCATTGCAGACATTACGAACTTGGACAGGCTAGGAATCCCGATTTTTTCGGCTATCCGCCCCAGTGCTGCTCAGGGAGCGATCAGCATATACTCAGGCAAGGGTTCGACCGAGCAACGAGCTAGGATTTCGGCTATAATGGAAAGTTTTGAACGCTGTCTAGCAGAAAAACCGGGCCTAAATGAAAACATTGCAGAAGGTATTTCCGCTTTAGCTCTAGTCGAATCCTATGCCAAAGCCATAGAAAATTTCAATGTACTGGATCCAAATACTCTCCTTCTGCCTCAGCCCTATGTTCCCCAGTCCCTACTTGAATGGGTGGAAGCATACGATTTAATAAATGAGGAAGAATTGTTTGTGAGCTCAAATGCGGTTTATCATCCCTACGATGCATCAGGTCAATGTCAGAAACTTTTTCTGAGTAATACCAACGGGCTAGCATCTGGGAACGTGATTGAAGAAGCTATCCTGCATGGAATGCTTGAGGTCATAGAAAGAGATGCAATTAGTATAGCTCAGTTTACACGTAACCTTGGAAAAGAAATATTGCTGACTGAAGAAGATGGCCATCTATACGAGATTGCCAGAAAGTTCAAAGACGCGGAAATAGAATTAAAGATATGGCTCGTTCCCACAGATACTGGAATTCCAACAGTGATTGCAGTAACCGATGATGTAAAATTGAAAGATCCAGCTCTTTTGGTAATGGGAGCAGGCTCCCACCTAAAACCTGCGACTGCGGTTGTAAGAGCCATAACTGAAGCTGCTCAGTCGCGGGTAGTCCAGATCCAGGGAGCGAGGGAGGATATGGATAGAGAAGGTTTTATCAGAAGTGTAGGGTACGATAGAATGAAGCGCTTGAACTATTTTTGGTTCGAAGAAGGAGACAAAGTTTCCCTCTCTGAAGTGCAAGACCTATCCAGAAAAAGTCCTGCAGAAAACATCGATTTGATACTAGAAAAGCTAAGGGGTCTTGCCGAAAAAGTGCTAGTAGTAGACCTTTCAAGGAAAGAAGTTGCAGTTCCGGTTGTTAGAGTAATTATTCCTGGCTTTGAGCTTTTCACTATTGACCGTGATCGAAAAGGGAGAAGAATCTCTTCCGGACAGAAAAAATATTTTTTTAGTGACAGGAATGATAAGCCGTGGAAAAGACGATGAAATCAAGGGCAGTAATCTTTACAGGTAACAGCATTAGCCACGAGGATGCAAAAAAAATATTGAGGGTAAATTACCAGCCTCCTATATGCAGGTTCCAGCTTGAAATATTCGTCCAGAAAGGATATAAGATCATAGGAATAATAGACGGGATTTTTTTTGATAGGGCTGCAGTAGGACACAGGGAGATTATATCTGCCCTCAATGCAGGAGTAAAAGTCATCGGAGGCTCCAGCATGGGAGCCCTTCGAGCCGCGGAACTAGATACTCACGGGATGATAGGAATAGGAAATGTTTACGAATGGTACCGGGATGGAACATTTGAATCAGATGATGAGATAGCAGTCAGCACGAATCCTGATACGTTCGAACCTATTTCCGTGCCTCTTGTTAATATAAGAGAAACCTTGAAAGTTGCTGTAGTTGCTGGGGTTATAAGTAAAAAAGAGCATAATGATCTTCTGGAGCTTGCAGTTAACACATATTACCCGGACAGGAGCTATCTTGGACTTATCAAGGAAGGGGCAAAAAGAGGTATAATCTCGGAAGAGAGGAGAAAATCAATTCTAGATTTTTGTATCGTCAGAAAAGTTGACGTGAAAAAGCAAGATGCAATCCTTGTGCTTGAAACCGTAAAAAAGCTGATAGAAGGTACCTGAAAATTAAGGTTACTTTAAAACAGCATTTTTGGCTACCAAAAACTATTTTTCAAAACATTGTTTCATATTTTATTTAAGTATATCGATTCAGTATCATGTTTCCTTTATGATTTAATAGCTTCTTTCTAACGCTTTATTATCTAGAGCTTGATAATGTAAAGGCTAACAAGCATTGAAGAGTCAGTTTGAGACAAACTTGTTGAAATTGATTCCTCAAGGATTGGGAATCTTTTCGTATCATTTTTGAGTTCAAATATTTTAACAAAACAGTTTTCTGAGGTAGATATGAAGCTGAATTAATCATTGTTTTTAAAATTCTTGATTACATCAATGGCATGGTCTTTTAGAATTCGAATTTGAGAAACAAAGTGTTGATCGAGTTTCTTTCATGAAATATTCCTGTTTTTTATGAATATATACTGGATAGTACTACAGTCTGATCATTCAGAAAAAAAATTATTGATAACTTCAAAGAAAAAATATGGGGACAGTTGCGAAGCCAACTTTGTTGCATTTGTTTGAATATAAAATAGGGGATGATCCAGGACGCTATTTTTATCTATTCAGATCCTGGACATGCAAAATGCATAAAAATTCGATAAAATGAGCAAAAATAAGGGGAAGTATCAACAGACCTTGGATAAAAAAGGTGATAAGTTACACTTTGAGTATAAACTTCACAGAATAATATAAAGGAATTATGAGCCGACAGAAGATTTAAAAAAACAAATGAATAACTTCATGATTATCAGGTAAATTTATTTGAAAAAATGAAGTCGTTTACAGGGTAAAAAATACTATGAAGCAAAATCAAAAATTTATGATGCAACACTGGGTAAAAATAGTGAAATAATGTCCTTTGGAAATAAGTGATATATTAAATACAAAATATTAACTAAAAGATTTAAGGGGAACGAGTTTATGCAGTAACTACAAAGGTATTCAGACATATAAGTTCTTGTTACGTTTCAATGAGTGAATCTAAAGATGTAGTGTACAGCTTTTTGGTATAATCAGCATTTTTTGATGACAGCGAAAATAAAAAGAGTATTTTAAGGATAAAGGAAGCTGTCTTTAAAATCAAAGAATAATGAACCAGAAAATAAAAATAGAATATATGGAAATTAGCGAGAAAAATTTTGACAGGATTCCTGCCAAAAAAATTAAGATAAATAGGAATTTTCTGTAGATACTGGACATGGGAAGAGTCAGTGATGAAAACTTTCAATGTACTTTCATGCCAACTAGATAGGATAAAGTCAAAAATTTGTTATCATTTCTTAATGTAAATGACTTAAGTCTACAGGTGAGGGTATAAAACCAGATTTGTGACCACTCTGAGACTGTATCTTTTGATTTAATTGTTTATTTTTCTGGTATTCGATAAACTTAGGATTTTCTGGTGCAAGTCCAACCTTTGGAGAAAATTCAGTTTGGTTTACAATATTTTTGTGAATATCATATGATTTATTTTCCTTTAAAAATCCTGTACAAGCCATCGATATTGATGAACCTATAACCAAGAAAAAAACAAGAAATTCAGTGAAAATTAATAATTTTCTTATTATATTGGAATCAATTTTTATATTAATATGTTTTTTCATTTATATCCCAGCTTTCACTTTTTTGAGGGTAGTGATTCAATTAAATTTTTTAGTCTTCTATTTATTTTATGAAATATTTCTTTCTGAAATTCAAATTTTAATTCTTAAAGCTTAACTAATTTCGAGAATTTCTCTTAGATCATCGATTAGTAGTCTATTTATTACTCATCAACTTTGATGCATCCTTTGCAGATATTGTACCCAAGATCAATTGCTTGTATAGTACCATTTTTTCATGCTTAATAGTATTGTTACTTATAAGATAATATATTTTTCTGCTAATGATTAATGTTAATGATTAATGTTAATGTCGCTGTCCATATTAGAGTTTCAATAACTTGTTCATTCTTTGCATCAAGAACATCATTATCTCATTGATCCCTTCCTCAAAAAGTCTATACTTCACAAAATGATGAAGGATTCCACCTGAAAGAAGTTTTATCTGGCCATTTTCATAACAAAAAAATCGCAGAATAGCTTCTTTTTCTGTTAATGGATAAATCGTTATATCATATGAAAGTTTTCTGAAATATTTCACAACAGAGAGTTTTATCACACAATAAACATTGTAATTATACCAGAAGCACTGTTGTACTTAAAGTGCAAACTTAGTTTGCATAAAAAAGGAATTATATTGATTTGTATTACAGTTAATGCAGAAAAAATGTAAAATTGGCAAATTGTAATACTCTTTATGCTAATGCCGTTTTCGAGGGAATTTTCGAAGATGACTTATATCTATACCAAATTGTTTTTAGCCATGAGAGTGCAAGTTTTATATTATTTAATGTTGCAGCTGTCAAATCAAAAATACGCGAAGACCAAAATTAGTGAAAAAAGAATGGATTTTTAAGTCAAAATTTTAATTCAAGAGCTTCACAGACAGAAAGGTTGTTGTGTCTATACCTAAGTGGATTAATTTTTCACTTTTGTAGTCAATCATTCAATTATCTTAATAATATAGTGGATTTTGTTCTGATTTGTGGAAGTAGTTTTGGAAATAGTGAAATTAGGTACGATTGAATTTTTCAGGAAATACTATATATTATCCTATGGTTTGACTACGATCACACCATATTTATAGATTAAAGACAGGTTCTCTGTTATACAATTAATTTTTCAAGTTCTATTCAGGTTTTAAATTAGGTTTAATTAATCAAGTTTCTTTTCATACTATAATTCAAATATAATATTTGGTTACAAGGGAATTTTTGATGAAAATAATAGCATTTGTAGGCATGCCAGCTTCTGGAAAATCAGAAGCCGCAAGAATTGCCACTCATATTAACATTCCAGTTGTTAATATGGGTGATGTAATTCGAGAAGAAGTATTAAGACGCGAGCTTGAACCCAATGACTTAAATACCGGAATGATTGCAACGGACCTCCGCAAGTGTGAAGGTATGGATGTAGTTGCCAGACGCTGCATTTCTCACATCAGAAAAATAAATTCTGAATTTGTGGTTGTGGATGGGGTGCGTGGAATCGCCGAGGTGGAATCCTTCAGGCGAGAATTCGGAATAGGTTTTGTTCTGATTTCTATTTACGCTCCGATCGAATTTCGCTTTTCCAGAGTCCAAAAAAGAGGTCGAAGCGATGATATGAACAATATCGAAGAACTCCGTCATCGAGATGAGCGAGAACTTAGCTGGGGTATGGGAGGAGCTATAGAAGAATCAAATATTGAAATTGAGAACAGCTTCACTCTAGATGTTTTTAAAAAGAATGTTGTCGAGGTTTTGAGTCACTACTCTGATTTAGACTCGTTACATAGCTCAAAAGATCAAATATGGAAAAACAATTCTTCTGAACAAGATTCCATTTAATTCATTAAAACCCTACAAATAAATTCCTTTTTCGATACTGGAGCAAACTTATGATACATGTTACAGTTTCAGCAGTTGTGTATCCCACCGAGGACCCCGAAAAAATTATCCGAGCAATTTCTACTCTTTTTACCGATATAGTACTCAAAAAAAAGACTATTGAGACCATTGAATCTGAGCTAGGAGATTCTCACAGTTTATTCGTTTCTGGAGAAGGAGGGCTTGATCTCTTGCTAACTCTGCACGGGCTCATTCGGAGAGAAGAAATTATAGATAGTATCCGCAATAAAGTTTTCAGTAAAAACTTATCTAGTGACGGTCTTTCGGTCCGTTTCTTGCTAAATAAACAGGCTGCTTTTGTCGGTATTCCCAGTATTTCTGCTCAAAAAGAATCTCTCGGAGCTATTGAAATTGTTATCATGGCTGAGTCTCAGAAAGAAATGGAAAGACTTTTAGAGTGGCTTTTGCCCGTTACTGAAGGAGGTATACCGATTGTTGAAGTAGAAATGGGTTATGTGGAAAAGGGTTGAGATCTTCTTAAGCTTTTTAAATCTTGTATGGCTATAATTCCCTAGAATTATATGCTCTTTATATGTATAATGATACTTTGTTGAAGTTCAGTGAGAGATCTCATCAAACTAACTGAATTTAGTTAACTGTATATTAATTCCCACGTACAAACCTATATTAATTAATGAAAAGGAAAATTGTCTTCATGCAATTTCAAAGAATCAGTTTTTCATCGCATGTAGCTGTCGGAGATCCTTTCAAATGGGCTTATAAGCTCGAAGATTATGGGTATACTGGTTGGGAAATTTTACAGGAGGGATCCCAGTGTTTGAACAGCAAGAATATCCAGAATTTGAAAAATATATATGAGACTACTGGTCTTGAACTGACTCTACACTTGCCTTTCTCGGATATGAATCTGGCAGGTCTTAACAATTCAATCAGGGCAGAAGTCCTCAGGCAGATGAAACATTACCTTACACTGGCTTCGAACTATGTAAATTTGGCTGTAATTCACCCTGGTTATCTTTCCCATTATGGCGTACAGGTTCCGCAGGAAGCATACCTGACTAATCTGGCTTCAATCCGTGAAATATGCGACTTTGCGGCGGATTTTGGAATTCTTATCGCTGTTGAAAATATGCCCGATTTTCCGAAAATCTTCGGGAAATATCCTGACGAAATACTTGAGATGCTTGACACTATCGGGAGCCATAACGTGGGTTTTACCTTTGATGTAGGGCACGCGAACACAGTTGGGCTTGTGAATGATTTTTTGGATCTCCTAGCAGAAAAAATATCCCATGTGCATATTCATGATAATATGGGGAAAAAAGATGAACATCTATCTTTAGGGAGAGGTAATATAAATTGGAAATTTGTCATGGAAAGGCTTTCAGACTATAAAGGAGTTTTTGTTACTGAAATGGGTTCGGTTGAAGATGGAATTCAAAGCCTTGATTATTTAAAAAATTTATAAAAAAGGTTATTTTAATCATTTTTTTGCAGCTATTTTAGATTCTTAATAATATTCCCAAGTTATTGAATAGGAATTCTGTAAGATACTAATTCTTTTAAGTTCTGTATCTGATTAATTATTTTTTTGTCACTCTTGGAGTTCTTTGGAACTATTTTTGTGACTATTAAGCTTTAATAAAGGACTATCAAATAAATAGTCTTTAACTAAATTTATTTAGGTAGTCGTGATACATAAAAGGCAATTTGCATACTTTATCAAAGTCAGATCTGAGCCTTTTATATCATTCACTAATTAATGTTATAACAGTTTTGAAAAATCAAATATGGGATAACATTCTTTCCAAAGGTAATAAGGCAATCAATGTCAAAAGTTGAAGCGGAAAGAATTTTAATTTGACTCTGCCTGTTATCCGAAAATTTCATGTTAATTTTCGGAGGAAATAGAGTTCTTGATAAGTTAAATGATTTTCTACTGTACCCATTTCAACTTGTGTAGAGTGCAGGTGGATTGGTATATGAAGATTAAAAAGTTAAATGCAAATACACCTCAAAGGATCATGGAATTAAGTATTCAAAGTGGACATTAAGAAATCTACTAACATTTAGATCTTTTAAAATATTAATCATATAATGAGTTGACGACCAAATAATTAATATTTGAAAATTAATATAAGGATATTCAATTCCCGACATTTCCTTTCCCTTTTTCCTTTTCTATTAAGTTTTTTGAAGAATTATTTGCTTTTGAAATGTCTTTGAGGGGGCAAAGCTTTAAATCAGATTATTCCTTTGTATCGCATGTTTCATTTTCGGGATTAGTTCCCGTTGGAGTGTGACCCTGCAGACAGGGTTGAACCGTGAAACATAAATGAAACTTGGTGTTTTAATTGGTAAAATCTTTCTATGGATATATACGGGATGCATGGAAAAACCCTGAAGAGACATACGTGAAAGAGCTCCGATGGGAGCGCTTGCAGATTTGGAGAAAACAGGGGTCTGTGACAAGAATCGAAAAACCCACACGAATTGACAGAGCTCGTTCTCTTGGATATAAAGCTAAGCAGGGTATAATTGTTGCCAGGATAAAGGTACGCCGCGGGGGACTTAGTAAATCGAGATTCAGCCGTGGAAGAAGAACACAGAAAATGGGGAAAAATAGGATAACAGGTGGCATGAGCATCCAGAGGATTGCTGAAGCTCGTGCAGACCGTAAGTACCCCAACCTTGAGGTCCTGAACTCTTATTGGGTAGGTGAGGATGGAAAGCACATATGGTATGAAGCCATTCTTGTAGACCCTCATCATCCTGTAATAAAGAGTGACAAGAATCTTAATTGGATCTGCTCCCCGTCTGTTAGGGGTAGAGCTACAAGAGGCAAGACTAGTGCCAGTCGTAAGGGTAGAGGTCTGTCTACACGAGGGAAGGGCACTGAAAAAACCAGGCCAAGCATCCGTGGACATAAGAGTCGAGGTAAGTGATTCATCACATAACGTTGCGTGTGCTTGCTCATGCAACGGAAAACGTATCCAGGGTCCAGAAAGCTCTAAAATTTTTTGTATCTAGCACTAGCGTACGGGATAGGGAGTTGATTGAAGAGCTTCAATCTGAGGGTCATCATGGAAATCCAATTACCATATTGACCTTGCAGATTAAAAGAAAGGCAGACTGTCTATGTTTTGCTAGTTTTGTCCGGGAACATTTTTTGAAGGAAGATTTAGCACGGCTTAGGATAGAAATGCCGGAGAGGTTGGACAATGATCAAGTTTTCCATCTCCGCTTTGATAAGCAGGCTGCATACCTGCAGAAGGTAAAGCTAACTGATTCTTCGAATGCGATCACCGTAAAAGTCAAGATCAAGACATATCCTAAGAGTAGGGAAAAAGCTGGAGTCATAGTGGAGGAGTTTTTTGGGTAAGCCAAAATGTTATGATTTTTGCGTTCATGCAATTCCTGACGGAGATAATACGGTTGAGCAACTTTCTACTCTTGCCATGCATTTCGGGTACAGTGGGATTGCGATTGCAAATCATTCGGATAAACTTCCTCAATCTCCGCCTTTACTCGCTTCAACCAACGGATTTGAAATTTTCAGAGGGATTGAGATCATAGAAGAAAATCCCTCGAAACTTAACAGCTTGGTAGGAAAATTCAGAAAGTCTGTGGATGTCTTGATAGTACATGGAGGTTCAGAAAATGTCAACAAGGCTTCGCTGGAAAACCCTAGGGTAGATATATTGAATCATCCGTCTTTTGATAAGAGCAGCGGGTTAAATCAGGTGCTTGCGAAGGCAGCAACTGAAAATGGGGTTGCGATAGGCCTGACATTGAGACCTTTCCTTAATTCAAGGGGTCCAAGGCGTATCCGTCTTTTATCGGCGCTCAGGGCAAACCTAGACCTTGTCAGGAAATACGATGTTTCTCTGGTACTCTCAAGCGGCGCAATGTCCTGCTTTGACCTTCGTTCCCCAATGGAAACACTTGCTATGGCTGAAATATGCGGGCTTGAAGAAGAAGAAGCTCTTGAAGCTATGTGTATTGTACCTGAAAAAATTATTTCAAGAAAACGTCCTTTATCTGGGTATATAAGAGAAGGCATCGAAGTGCTTGAAGAGTGTGATCATTTTTGAAACGCTTGCTTCCCTCGCTTCGTGGAAAAAAACGCTATATAGCTTTTGAGCTGATTTCCGAGGGACCTGTAAGCAGGAGCGATTTGATAAAGGAGATCATGTCCTCTGCTTCCTCACTGCTTGGGGATGTTATTTCAAGTGAATGCGATATTAAGGTTTTGGGGTTTGAAGATTGGAAAGGTGTTATTCAGTGCTCCAATAACAGAGTAAAAGAAACAAGAGCTTCTCTGGCAGCTCTCACTAGGATTAATGGGAAGAGAGCAACTTTGCACATACTTGGAATTTCAGGTACAGTTAAAAGAGCTATTGAAAAATTTCTCCGAATTCATAAGGGCTTTGAACCCGAAATTGAGACTAAATTCAGAATGGTTGGGGGATAATATTCGATAGCTTAAGATGTATAAAATGGTATCTTTTCTTGGTATTATTTTTATGTTTACATTGAATTTTCAACCATGGAGTTGCTTAACATATACAATAATGAATGAGTACTAATTAGTGTAACATATTAATTAGTAGGGCTGATTGACAGTGATGTAGCTTGTGCGGAATTTTTGAAAGTTGACTATGAGTGAGATTCTGATAAAAAAGCACGCATAAAATCAGAGTTCATTGTAAATTTTAGAAGGTTAGATCTCAATGAGGTTCTCAAAGCCCGATTTTATGTACCAGAAATACATGGGTCTCACAAGCGTTATAACTGAGTAAATACACTTTACTAACGGACTTGGTTAACATTGGAACTATACCTCAAAAACAATTGAAATGGTCTCTCTTAAGTACGTGAATCCATGTAACAATTTGGGGAACGTATTTTATTGGGTAAAAGTGCCTTTGAATCCCCTTTATCCGGTATATTTTCGCTGGTTTAATCCAAAAAATCTGTCAGGATTTGAAGTCCCGAATAAAAGGTTAAAAACTCTAATAAGGAAGAAATACGTTATAGTGGATCAAAAGTCTTTTTCCTCACCTGAATGAAGGGAGCGAGGGCTTTAGGCCTCTGAATTTATGGGATATCTGCACAGTTTCGTAATCACTGACCAAAGCCTTTTTTTGAAAAGGCGTTTATTTAGCTGATGACTCTGCAGATAGAGATCCTAAAAGGAAATAATACCGGTTATTTGCCGGGAAGATTAGGAATAACAAGAATAAATTTATAAGGGAGATATGGAATATGCAGATGGCACCACAAATGGGTTATGACAGGGCAATTACTGTTTTTAGCCCTGATGGAAGACTTTTTCAGGTAGAATATGCCCGCGAGGCAGTTAAAAGGGGAACAACAGCCGTGGGAATCAAGGCAGCTGATGGGGTAGTGCTGCTGGTTGATAAGAGAATTACGAGCAGGCTTGTGGAAGCCGAATCAATCGAAAAAATTTTCCAAATTGATGATCACATCGGAGCCGCAACTTCAGGGCTTGTGGCAGACGCTCGAGCTCTTGTTGATAGGGCCCGTGTAGAGGCACAGGTCAACAGGGTTTCTTATGATGAACTCATAGGTGTGGAGGTTATCTCCAAAAAAATCTGCGACCATAAGCAGACCTACACACAGTATGGCGGTGTCCGCCCTTACGGTACCGCACTTCTTATTGCAGGTGTAGATGACAATCTCCCTCGGCTATTTGAAACTGATCCAAGTGGTGCTCTTCTGGAATACAAGGCAACAGCTATTGGAGCGGGCAGAAACGCAGTAGTTGAAGTTTTTGAGGCTGATTACAGAAAAGAAATGAATATTGATGCAGCTATTCTCCTCGGGATGGATGCGCTCTATAGAGCTGCTGAAGGTAAATTCGAAGCTTCGACCCTCGAAGTGGGTATCGTCTCCCTCCAGGATAAGAAATTCAGAAAATTGATTCCTGAAGAAGTTGAGAAGTATGTTCAGCAGATCATTGCAAGGCACAGAGAACCTGAACACAAAGAATAAAAATATATTAGTTTTCAGGAAATGAGTACTCATATCATTTTTTTTATTCTCAAAAATATGGTCTAGAGAAGGTATTTGGAAATGGTGTCCCTGGATGAGGCAGTTACTGCAAGGCTTAAAAGAGGCAGCAAACATTTCGAAATCCTGGTGGAGCCAGAAGGAGCTCTGGCCTACAAACGAGGAGAAGAAGTAAATCTAGAAGACATCTTGGCAGTCGAAACAATCTTCGAAGATGCAAATAGGGGAGATCGTGCAGCAGAATCCGATGTTACCAAATCTTTTGAGACTACTAACATCTTAGCGATCGTTGCCTTGATCCTGAAAAACGGAGAACTTCAACTTACAGCTGAGCAAAGAAGATGTATGCTTGAGGAAAAAAAGAAAAAGGTTATCTATACTATTTCCAAAAATGCTATAAATCCCCAGACAAGAACACCTCATCCTCCCGCAAGGATTGAAAAGGCGATGGAGGAGGCAAAGGTTCATATAGACCCTTTAAAAAGTGTGGATCAACTAGTAAATATTACAATGAAAGCCATTCGCCCACTTATACCCATACGTTTTGAAGAAATCAGTATTGCTGTGAAAATTCCTCCAATATATGCCCCAAAAGCATATGGAGACATTTCCAAGGTTGGGACCATCACAAAAGAAGAATGGCAGCGTGATGGTACTTGGATTGGAGTTATAAGGATTCCGGCAGGAATTCAAACTGATTTTTACGCTCTTATAAATCATCTTACGAAAGGTGAAGCTCAAACGAAACTTTTATAAGAGGATATTGGATGGATAAAAAAATAGTGATTCCTGGTGACCTGTTATCCGCAGACACAAGAAAAGCCGGATATGGGACGTATGTTAAGAATAATAAGATCTATTCTTCGTTTTGTGGTATTGAGAATCTCAAAGATGATAGAGCTGTAGTGATCCCTCTAGCAGGAGGGTATATCCCCTCAGTAAATGACGTTGTGATAGGGATCGTTATTGTGGTTACGCCGTCCAACTGGATAATGGATATTGCTTCTCCGTATGATGGTTTATTCCATGTATCCGAATATCCAAAAAGAATAGAATCCCGGGAGATGCCTGAAATTATGAATGTAGGCGATTCTATGATTATCAGGGTAAAAGACGTGGATAGCTCCATGAAAATTGAACTTGGCTTGAGGGATTCAACTTTCCACAAACTCAAAACTGGTCTGATTGTCGAGGTTGAGCCTGTAAAGGTTCCCCGTGTTATAGGGCACGGCGGTTCTATGATCTCAATGCTGAAGAAAGAAACAAACTGCAGTATTTTTGTTGGCCAGAACGGTAGAATATGGATTGATGGGAAGGATGAAGATGTGGAGCTTTTGAGCAGGGCTCTACGGAAGATCGAAGCTGAGGCACAGCGTTCCGGATTGACAGATCGGATATACAGTTTTCTAAAAAATGAAAGGATTGTACAAAAAGAGTCAAGCAATTTAGAATTTTTTAAAAATGCCCATAAAGGCGCTAAATTAGCAAAAGAGGATCATTCCGAAGAGATCTACAGGAAAATTGACGTATTGCTGGATCCAAAGAATTGATTTTTGATAGAATTATGAGAGATTTTAAGGAATCTTCTATAAGCTGATTTGTTTTAGGAGTTTTTTGGAGATCAAAGCATGAGTTGTATGAGTGATAAAACTGGAAAATTAATCACTGATGATGGGTTACGTCTTGATGGGAGGCGAGCGGATGAAATCAGGCCAATGAAAATTGAAATTGGAGTGCTTTCCAGAGCCGATGGTTCGTGTTACCTTGAATGGGGTGGAAACAAAGTCTTAGTAGGCGTATTTGGCCCTAGAGAAGCTCATCCCCGTCGTATGCAGCGCGCAGATACTGCAGTTATCCGTTATAAGTACAATATGGCTTCTTTTTCCGTTGAGGACCGCGTTCGTCCAGGTCCTAGCAGGCGGAGCATCGAAATTTCAAAAGTCTCCAGAGAAGCCTTTGAACCGGTAATTATGGCTGAGCTTTTCCCAAAAACGGCAATTGATATTTTTGTAGAAGTACTTCAGGCTGATGCAGGGACACGGACAGCCGCGATCAATGCTTCAAGTATAGCTCTTGCAGATGCCGGGATTCCTATGAAAGGTCTCATCACTTCTTGTGCCTTCGGAAAAGTTGATGGGCAAATAGTTATCGACCTTAACAAAGAAGAAGATAATTCTGGAGAGGCTGATTTTCCGGTTGCGATGACTCAGGATGGGGAAATTACCCTGCTTCAGATGGACGGGCACCTCACATCTGAAGAAATCAAGAAAGGCCTCGAACTTGTAAGGAAAGGATGCAAGGAAATACTCAAAATTCAACAAGCAGTTCTGAGAAAAAAATTCGAAACTCCCATTGAAGAGCCTGCAAAAGAAACTTCTATTGAGGAGATCTCAGATATTGAGAACAAAATTATAGAAGCAGAAGTGTCCATGAAATGCGCTTCAGAGGTAACAGCAGTCGAAGAAATTCGTGAAGAAATCAACGTTTTTGAAGAGGATGCTCTCAAAAAAATCGCTGAAGAAGAGACTATTGCAGAAAAGATTCACGAGTGTGAAGAATTAAAAACCAAAATTGAAGAAGCTAAGTCCTTAGTAGAGAAAAAGACTTTAGAAGGGGCAATAGAAGCTGAAATCGGGGAAAAGGCTGATCTTAAAGCATCTTTAGAGATAGATCCCAAGATTACAGAATTTGAAGGGCTTGAGCTCATCAAGGAAGAAGCCCGTTTCTCTGATGCAGAAAAAATGAAATCCGAGTCTGAGATATTTGCTGAAGAAGAAACTCCGCTTTACGAGAAATCCATTACTGAAGAAGTTATCTCAGAAAAAGCTTCTGAATCCAAAAATGAGCTCGAGTCCAAAGATAAATCCCGAAAAAAGGTTATTGCTGAAGAAGCAGTAAAAGTTGAAGGAAAATTTGAAAACGAAAATTCCAAAGGACCTTGGCTGGTAGTAAAAGACCCCTCTGAATCAGGAAGCAAAGGTGATAAGGATGAGTGAAGTTATTGCTACGCTCAAGAAGGATTATATTTACAATCTTATGGTTAAAGAAAAGCGACAGGATGGGCGTGGATTTAAGGATTTCAGGGATATCAAACTCGAAATAAATATTATCACGAAAGCTGAAGGTTCGGCAAAAATAACTCTTGGTGATACCCAGGTCCTTGTAGGAGTCAAGCTTCAGATAGGCACTCCTTTTCCGGACTCGCCAGATGAAGGTGTGATTATTACCAACCTTGAGCTTAACCCTATTGCTTCTCCAGATTTTGAGCCAGGTCCTCCCAAAGAAGAAGCAATCGAGATGGCAAGAGTAGTTGATAGAGGGATCCGAGAATCGGATGCAATTGATTTAAAGAAGCTGTGTGTAGCGGTGGGAGAATCAGTCTGGATAGTCTTCATAGATGTCCATGTTCTTAATGATGAGGGAAATGTTATTGATGCATCCTGTTTTGCTGCTATTGCAGCTCTTATGACCACGATTGTTCCGAATGAGCAGCAGGGAATCGGTGAAAATGTGTTTCTTGCAATGAAAGAGATACCAGTGGGCGTGACTCTGGCCAAAATTGGTTCAAAGCTAATGGTGGATCCCTCTCTAGATGAAGAGGCAATTTGCGAGACAAAACTTACAATTGTTTCTAGTTCAGATGGATCTGTTGCCGGAATGCAAAAAATGGGTTCTGTTCCTCTCACTGAAGCAGAAGTTCTGGAAGCAATCGATCTGGCGTGCGAAAAGGCGACCGAACTTAGAGAATTATATTTGGAAGAGCTTTTAAGAAAGGGATAAGTTGGAAGGATTACCAAGAAGATTTCGATAAACTTCTAAATTCTGTCAGATTTATATGATCAGAGATTTATCGAAATTCTCAAATATTAAATGCCAGTATTAACGGTATACGTGCCACAAATGTGATTAGAGGTGAAGGTCTAAATCTCATGGGTGAACATTTATCCAGTGGTTTGAATTGAATCATTTCTAATAAAAAATATATTTTCATGGAGTTATAATAATGGTAAAAAAATTCACTAAGAAAGGAAGAATTTCCAGATCATCAGGTAGGTTCGGTCCCAGGTATGGGAGAAAGGACAGAAAGCTTGTGGCGGATCTAGAAGAACGTATGCGAGCCCCACATGTATGTATCAGATGTGCTCGTCCGAATGTGAAAAGGGTGGGGACTGGAATCTGGAAATGCAGTAAGTGTGAATATACCTTTGCTGGTGGAACCTATATCCCTTTCACTAGTGTTGGTCAGACTCTGTTGCGCACGATGAAGAACATTACCGAGACAAGATTAAAATCTTAAGGTTGTTGTTTTATGGGTTACAAGTGCACTCGATGTAAACAAAAGGTTGAAGTAGATTACGAGTACACAGGCATAAGATGTCCGTATTGTGGACATCGAATCTTAGTAAAAGAGCGTCCTACAACTATCAAACGCATTAAGGCCGATTGAGGCGTATGTTTATAATGCGGCTAAAGAGTTAGGATTGTTAAAAAAGAAAAAATTTTTTAGAAATTTGATATTTTTTCATCATTTTTCTAGATCTTTGAATAATTGCAGTCAAGTATTCTTGTAATTAATTTGAACATCGGCATTCCACGGGGAATTAAAAATATCAGGAATATAAGCTTTTACATTATCCTGGCGCGGATCTGGAGAAATTTATAATCAATTCATCACTTCTTTAGCGTTAATATCACAAATTCTCGGTTCTTTTCATGGGGGATAAGGTTAATCACCGTTTCATTTTGTTTTCGTTTAATCCTCTAAGTCATCTATTTTTCGTAAAATTAGTTTTTTGGCACCATTAACAGAGGTGTTGGCCCCCACAATCTGCAGGGATGTAATGTGCATTGAGTTTTAACAGTTTTATCTATGGTTATGGTCAGGTCACATATCACATAATCTAGTGCCTGAGTATCGATACAACATAAAGACTCCCGATAAACCTCTGATTTTCACGAGTCATTTATATCCAACTCATGTAAATATGATGAAACTTCGGAGTTTATCGAAATTTTCAACAACCTAACTTAATATAGGCTGCAGCATTAAATCAAACAACTACAGAAAGATAACAAAAAAATAAGCAAAGAAAGTAAAACATATACTTTTATTGATCCTTGATTTAATAAATAAGAAGGTAAATAAAATAATTAAAAAGGGTTCTTAAAAAATGTTTAAGCAGAGATTTGTACTGGACACTACAGCACTAACGGATCTGCAGACACGTGAGATCATGGGCTATACTTCCCTTTGTGAAGGAATGACAGAGATTCTTGATCTGATAGCTGATGCTCGCCTGCAGTTTGGAATAAGTTGTTACGTACCCTATCCATCAGTATATAAGGAGATGTATGAATTTACAATTCGAAATGGCTGTGACAGAGAGGTTATAGCCAAGATGGATACGTGGCTGGTGAAAAAATCTCCTGATCGCTATAGAGTAGATGTAACCTCTCAAATATTCCACGAATATGTATCTCATATGCGAGAAAGGATTAATCGAGGAATGGGGGTTGCGGAGGATGCAGTCTTGGAGGCAGCTACTGCATGTCTCTCTATTGAATATTCGCAAAATAAGGGAAAAGAATATAGAAAAGAGATTGAAAGAGAAGTAATTGGTGGGATCATCGGCAAATTTAGGAACAAGTATCGTGCTACTTTAAGGTATGGAATTCTGGACAGTGCTCCGGATATTGATGTTCTCATTCTTGCCAAGGAGCTCGATGCAGCAGTTATTGCGAGTGATTATGGAATTGAAAAATGGGCAGAACAACTTGGAGTCCGTTTTGTACCTGCAAATACTTTTCCTATGATGATTAAAGAGTATCTTAAGCACCTTCCTAAGAATGAAAATGAATCCTAGCCTGGAACCAAGATCAAAGAAAAAGGGATATTTGAAATAGATAAAATTCATTTAACAAGTTTACTGATTTTCGAAGCTTGAATAACGATAATTATCTTGAAAATAGGATTAGAAATGTAATTATCCTCACTCATAGGGTCATATCTTCATTTATATGATCATGTTTTCATTGATTCCTAAGTTTGATAGTCGAGTAAATATATGTTCCTTTGTTTCTGTTGTTCTGTTCACTTAATACCATCTCAAAACTGAGAATATTTTCTCTAATTTTTAACAGCATAAATTCTGCAGATATGCACAGCTGTATAATCTGTTTGCCTATTTACCCACTATTTTTCATTGAAAGTTAGATTAATTTTTAAGCTACTTTCATGTTGAGAAACTAGATGACATTTTTGCGTACATCTGTGAAAAGTAGGTAAAATAATATGGAATTCCTATCGGATAGATTCTTACTGTTCAATTCTTTTATATGATACTTAATTTTGATGAGATTTTTAGCAAGCCTAATGAAAGGTTTTGGATCTAAGTAATTCATTGATAGCTTGTTTGAGCTATAAGCTCATCGGTAGTTTTAGCATCAAAGAAGCTGGCAAATGGCTCAATTTGGAAGAAGTTATTGACATTTTTAATCTTGAAAAATTCAATGAAAAAGTTCTTTATATAATTCTTGAAATTTTGTGGGATACAAATAGGAAATTTCATTCATATTGTGATCAATCTATTCTAGGTTTATGATATTGAAGAAACGGATCTAAATTTGGATGGACAAATAAAGTTCTCCAAGTACTAAATATGAATTTGGTAAGTACAGATCAGTAAAAATCACAAAATTTACAAGTTACATATGACAATTGGAGTTAGTAAACTCAAGAACTTATAAACATGCCTATTGTAGTTAAGTAAATGGAGTCTAAATTTTTACTAACAGCATTTTTCTGGCACTTATAATCAAATAAAAAGTAGACTCAAAAAAGCTCTCTTACTGTTTTTAATGAAGGAGTTTATACAGCAAATAATATTGAATTTTTGCAAAGAAAAAAGATGAAGTACCTAATATACATAAAACTGTTCACATAGTTCTTTAGCAATACTTCAAGCAGGAAAAGCTGAGATTTCACTTACTCTGAAATTAGTTATGATCTTTTTCATTTTTGTGGGTGGGGACATCTTGCGGGTAATATTCAGCTACAGTAGTTAGTATGGTTTTTTCAACTTTCAAGTGCTTCTCAAACATACATATTTCAACAGGAAACTCACACAATATTTATACAATAATTAATGTATATTTGATAAAATTTTCTACTTTCTATGTTTATTTTTTTCCTGAATTAAATTGACTATTTGTCTGTTTAGGGTTACGATGAGATCACTGAGGATGCCAAAAATAAACATCTGCAGACCGAATATTGTGAACAGGGCTGTGAGAACAGAAAGTTGAACACGTGTGACTCCCTGGAACCATTGGGATATTACAAAGACTCCCGAAATCAGGCCTGCCAGAATAAAAAAAGAGCCTATGATCCCGAAGTAAAACATTGGATTATGTACTTTCGCAAGCCTGTAGATAGTAGAACCAATTCTGAACCCATCTTTTACCGGACTTAGTTTGGTTGCACCTTCTTTGCTCCTAGGGAGGTAAGTAATTGGGACTTCTAGAACCCTCTGCTTTTTAAGGATGCATTCGACAGAAATTTCAGTCTCAATTTCAAAGCCTGTTTTGTTAAGTTCCAGTTCCTTCACACTCTCAAGAGTAAATGCACGATAACCTGAGAGAATGTCCTTTAAATTTACACCGTATGCAATGTCAAAAAAGATGTTTATTAGACGGTTGCCAATCAAGTTAAGTTTTGTAAAAGCTCTTGGAGAATAATTTTCAAGCCGGTTACCAATTACATGTTCGGCTCTTCTTTCCTGAACAGGTTCGAGAAGAGATGGAGCTTCACAAGCAAGATATGTTCCGTCCCCATCAACCATTACTACGTAAGGGCTGTCTATAAGTCTAAAAGCCTGGATCACCGCTTGCCCTTTACCTTTGCCGGTCTGAATGATAACTTTTGCTCCTTCAGTTTCTGCAATTTGACTTGTGTCGTCTTTGCTGTTTCCGTCAATAACCAGAATATTAACAAAACCCTCTTTTTTGAAATCTTCGATAACCTGTCCTATTGTTGCAGCTTCGTTCAGAGTGGGAATAAGAATACATACGTCTACGCTGTTCAAGTTTCACACATATCCTTTGCTTGAATCCTATGCCTATCGTAGAGCCCATTTTATTGTGACTTTCGATAATCTCTTTTTCCGTAGAAAAAAGTCCATGAGGGGTATATATTTAATGCGATAGATTGATGGTTTTTATAAAAGGCCCATGTTGTCAAGCTGCTGGCGGACGACTTTGACACCCTTTTCGCAATCTTGAGGGGACTTGCCACCTGTAACGACTAATTTTCCAGAACTGAAAATCAGAACAACTACCTTGGGTTCATCGATCCTGTAGACAAGTCCTGGAAACTGCTCGGGTTCGTATTCAATGTTTTCCAATCCAAGCCCGATTGCAATTGCATTAAGATTCAGAATAGTGTGTAGATCTGCTGAGGCAACAATATTTTGGACAGTAATGTCGGGATTTTCTAGGGTCTTGATTCCTATGCCGTTAAGCTTTCTTGCCATATTACCTATAACTGTGTGTACATCGGCCACATTTTTTGCTCCGGTACAGACAACTTTTCCAGAGGTAAAGACTAAGAATGCAGCTTTTGGATCTGAAACCCTGTAAACGAGCCCAGGAAACTTCTGTTTATTGTACTCAGCCCCTTCGAACTCAGATTCTATTACCGTTAAATCGAATTCTTCAGCGAGTTTGGTGGATGCGACCACGTTTTCGATCTTTATACTAGATTCGCTCATTCGTCAACCCTCAGTATATAAAGCAAAAGTAATATCCTCTAACCGATATATAAAGCTATAGTTAAATGCCCCATATGGTTTATAAATACTTTATATATGAAATACAAATCAAGCATAAATATTTAAATTAAAGTTCCAGCTATCATACTAAATTAAGATAAATTAAGGCTGAGCATCTGTTTTTCAGGCGCCTCATTTTTCAAATTTACTCAGACCTTTAAGAATAGAATCATATTTTTTGCATACCCTTTCGAGGAGATCGCCCTCTACATTGTGGTGAGTGGGTATTAGGATTTGACTCCCTCTATCGATTTTCACGTCGCTTCTTAAAGTCCCGCAGTCTGGAGCAACAAGAATGCCTTCTGAAGAAATTCCAAGAGAAAGGTCATTTATGATCCTTGAGACCATTTCAGTTGCTGGTTTCACTTTTTTTTCAATGAGAACAGAGGACGAAACATACTTTTCCCTGGTATCCCTTATTTTCTTGAGAGTATTTTCCACTGCTTCAGTGCATACTTCATTAGTAAGTTCCTCATATAGTAAGGAAACTGCTTCTGCAAGATCTTCAAAGGTTGTCGAATGAATTTCAAGAATTTTTCCGTCAAAGTATTGTCTCAAAGTATCAATATAACCTGCAGAGACTACAAGCACATCGACCTCAAGCAAGCGTGAGATCTCCTCTTTTGAAGGCGAGTAGGCATTAACAACAAAGTACTCTTTAATTCCACACATGCTCATGAGAGATTCATACATAGGAGTCACAGCAACAGTTCTTCTTCCAATCCACACGTTGATCTCACTTTGCCCACCCTGCGACTTTAGAAGTTCAAGGATTTTCTCCTTTATGGCTTTCGGATCATTTTTCATAAGCCCAAAATAATCTGCGAAAAGAGACGTTGTGAAAAGCTGCCTGCTTTTTCCGCAGGGTATGGATTCTACAAATCCTCGCTTTATCAGATCCTTAATATGATCATAAGCGCCACTACCCCTCATATCAATAAGATCTGACTGTAGCAAAGGCTGATGATATGCGATCATCGAAAGTGTGCGGAGTTTAGGGGATGATAGCTCTTTTGGTACAACTTCTTTAATAAGTTCTGCATACTCGGGCTTGACCTGCATAACATAACGATCTCCAAGGTTTATAATCTCGAGGGCAGATATTCTGGAAGAATAAACCTTCATTAGCTCCTTTAATGCCAAAATAACAGCTTTGTTGGGTTTTCCGCTTATTTTTGTAAGCTTCTCGAAGCTTATTGCACGGCCAGCAGCAAAAAGCGCTGCTTCGATAATTTCAAATTCACACATAAGTTTAACGTCCATAAAAGGAATAAAAACTAATTAGATTATTTATTCTTCAAGTGGATTTAGCTTTATATGTTACAATCAAAAAATAATAGTTATGGTACCGTTTATTCAGGCCACTCATCCACTCACTCGTCCAGAAAGACATCGCTTATTGAATTTGCTTTAAAAGAGTTCTGAATCTGATACCTTAAAAATTCGCTTTTTGATTCTAACTTAATCTCATTAAATGAAGAGGGATTATTCTCAGTGGAAAAACCAGATTCCTCTCCTGGGTATATATATAGTTCCCCAAATAGCTCATTCTGGAAAAGCCAAATTTTTCGGTTTGAAGCCAGAAAGAGGAGAGATAGATAATCCATAATTCGATCCTCACTTATTTCGAGGAATCTGGATAACAATATTACAGGCTGAATCATAAATAATTCGGCAAGGCTGGCCCAGATAAGTACCAGCCGCGAGCTAATGGCTTCTTCATGCGCAATACCTAGGACATCACCGGTATTTAGGTGAATATCTTCATGAAGATGAAGTTGTTCTGAAGCTCTAAGAGTTTTCGTTTCTTTTTTTTTGGAAATGGTTTTCTCGACTTTCTTCAGTTCAAGCATCAATTCATTGAGTGTAACTGGCCTAGTTGAAGTGCGGCGGATCGGAAATTTAGGGAGATGAAAGTCTTCAGATTCAGGCAGATTTAGTTCGGCTACAAAATCAGAATCTAATTCTTTAATTTCTTCTTCCTCTACTTCTAGAATTCTCGAGGATTTCATACGAAGAAGAATGGCAGAATAAAGGAGTGTTCGTGAGGAAATTCGGAGGTCCATTTTCTTGAGCTCCTCAACCTTTCCAAGGAAACTATCGGTGAGCTGTACAATGTCGATATCCCAGGGATCTATTTTTCCACCCTTAGCAAGCTCAACCAATATGCCAAGGGGTTCAAATGTCTCAAATTCAGAAATATCAATCAAATTCCAATCAATTCCAAGGTGTGAAAGAGTCTTTGGAAGCCCATAAGTTTCGGGATCTAACAAAAAAGAGTTATTCTCCTCAGATTCACGGAAATTATGGCTCGATAGGTTGGGAACTTCAATTGTCACACCTACGTTATCCATAAGTTCAGCCATTAAGCTTCACTCCAGTAATGCTAGTAATGTTATTTTCCTGCATTGTGACCCCTATTGTTCTGCTTGCAGCCTGAATCATGGGTTTTCGCAAAGAGACAACGATAAACTGAACTTTTGATCCTGAGGATTTAATTCGCCTTGAAACTCTTTCCACATTCCAACCGTCCAAAAACATGTCAATTTCATCAAAGGCATAAAAAGGAGCCGGGCGGTATTGCTGGATCGCAAAAATGAAAGCAAGAGCTGTGAGACTTTTTTCGCCTCCTGACATGGATTCTATCCGTTGAAGAGTTTTTTTCTTGGGCTGGGCCCGGAGGGTCATACCTCCTGCAAAAGGATTAGCAGGATCTTCGAGTAAGAGCTCACCCATGCCCTCGGAAAGCTCAAGAAAGATATCTTTAAAATTGGCATTGATGATTGTATAAGCTTCCATGAAAGAATCCCGCTTTAATTGTTCGTACTGGTTTATACGTTCAAGTAGTTGTTTCCTTTCAGTAGAAAGGATGTCTCGCTTTTCCTGAAGATTCAAAAGCCTGAGTTCTACCTCTTCATACTCCTCAATTGCTCTCATGTTTATTGGTTCAAGTTTCATGAGAGCTTCTTCGATTGCTTGAATCCGCATATAAATGGTTTCGTAATTTTGGACTTCACATGTTTCTGTTATGCCTCTCCTCTGGACTTCTTCAGTGAACTTTTTTTCTTGGTCGAGGAGTGCATTTTTAGTAGCTGTAAGCATAAACATCTGCTGTTTTGCATTTTCAAGGGTGTTTGCAGCAATGCTAACCCTGCGCTTCACAGTGCTATGTTTTATCTTAACATTATCTCTTTCTGTTTGAAGCTCTATCAGCTTATCGGAAAGCTCAAATTCAAGAGTCTTCTTTTCATCAAGTTTTTCATTGAATTTCTTTATTTTTACCTTTAGAGAATCAACTTTTTTAAGCTTTGAGTTTTTCTTTTCATCAAGATCCCCAATGATTTCCTTTGCATCGACAATTTTCTGTTCAACGTATTTTTTTTCAAGCTTCAAAGCATTCAGGTTAGCCTCGATATCTCTGATTCTACCTTCAAATCTTCTTAGTTCCTGGTCAACGGACTCCAGCCTTTTATTAATCTCAGGTAGAGGAGAATCAGCAAGTTTTGCCTCAAGTTCGGAAATATGTGCTTCAATTTCAGCTGTAGATTTTTCTTTTTCGCTTTTTTCTGCAATAATTTGATCCATCTCAACCCGGAGTTCAGCCCTTGAGTTCTCTATTGCTTTAAGATCTGTTTGTTTAGTTTCCAGAAGTTTTGCAAGCTCGGTTCCTCTGCCTGCGATTTCCTCTAGCTGGTGTCCCTTTCGAGAAATCGTAACTTCACAGTCCCTAATTTTTCGGCTTAATTCAAAAAGATGACTTTCAATGTTATCCTGTTTGCTTATAGCTGCAGTCCGGCTTGTATCTAAAGAATTAATCTCTTGTGCAAGCTCAAGAAGTTTATCTTTTTCCGCAGCCTCAAAGGTAATTCCAGATTTTGAAAAAAGGAACCCCCCTACCATTGCCCCGCTCTTTTCCAGAAGTTCCCCTTCAAGGGTAACCATTCTTGCCTTTCCCATGAGTTGACGAGCACTGGCTAAATTTTCCATCACAATAGTATCTTGGAATACATACCAGAAGGCAGATTTCAAATGAGACTCAAATTCTAGAAGATCAATTGCATATCCTATTACGCCATTTTCATAATTGAGATTTTCAAGACTTCTAGATTTTTTCATTTTATTGAGTGGAAGAAAGGTAACTCTCCCTCCTTTTCTGCGCTTTAAGTATTTGATTGCTTCAGCTGCTTCGGCATCGGTGTCTACAACAATTGCTTGCATTCTATTCCCTGCGGCAATTTCCAGAGCTGTTGCATACCTCCTGTCCACTTTTCCCAGCTGGGCAATTGTACCATGAATTCCGAAAAGTTCCTCTTGCATAAAAGCTTCGATAACCATTTCGACAGCTTTGGAATAACTTCCTCCTTGTTCAGATGCCCTGATCCTCGCTTCAGTAATTGCATATTCTTGCTGCAGGCTATGAAGCTTGCTCTCGAATTTCTTGATATCTTCTTTGATTCTAAAATGACTGCCTTCGACATCATTATTGTCTTTTATAAGAGATTCCATATTTTTGGAAATCTTCTCGATTTCGTACTGGACAGAGAGTGTGTCACTATCGGAACTAGAGACTGCTGCTTCAGCATCTTGGATCTGTTTTTCTATCTCCCTAAGTTCCGAAGATCTTCTCCGGAGAGTATCTAAAAGTCTGTCCTCAGTTCGAATGAGCTCATTTCTTTCATTCTTTATACTCTCAAGTTCCCTTCTGGCAGCCATGAGCTTGTCTCTTGCCACGGCAAATTTTGTATCCACATCAGCAATCTTGCTATGGAGTAATATGTACTCCGTTTTGCGCTCGGAAAGCTCTGATGATATGCTATCCCTTCTAAGGTTTTCAACTTCTATTTTATCTTCAAGTTCTATGATGTTGTTCTTGTTAAAATCGATATCTATAAAGGCTTTCCTACGCCTTGAATCAGCTTCCTCAAGTTCATCTTCCGAAAGTTCAATGCTATCTGTACAGCGCGAAATTTCTCCCTTGATCTCTTCTATTTCCTTCTTGACGTGTAGTTGTTCATCTTCCCCTTTTTTGCGAATTTCAATAGAGATTTTTTCAAAAGTATCTTCAAGAGCTTGGATTTCCTGTGTTCTCTCGTTTAGCAAACTCTGCGCTTTTTCAAGATGTTCTTCTTTTCTGGCCAGCTTGTTATTAACGTTATTCAGTTCAATCCTTGCATCCTTTAGTTTAGAAAGCAAAATGTAGCCCTCAAAGTTAACTTTTTCAGTCTTGAGTGCCTGGTATTTTAAGGCTTGATCACGCTCTCCAGTCAATTTTCCCAGTTGAAGTCTTACTTCTTCTAAAATTATATCAACACGTTCAATTTGCTGTCTGACAACTTCCAGTTCTCCAAAAGATTTTTGCTTACGTTCTTCAAATTCCGTAACCCCTGCAATTTCATCGATAATCTTTCGCCGTTCTACAGAGGTCATGGAAGTGATCTGTGTGACATCCCCTTGCATTACCACATTATAACCTTCAGGAGTCACACCGGCTTTTGCGAGCTGAAAATGTATCTCTCCAAGGTTTACATTTCTTCCATTGAAGTAAAAGTAGCTATAGTATCCGCTTTTAGTCCGCCGGACCTTCCTTGAAATCTCAACTTCGTCAAGTTCAATAGGCAGCTTGCGGTCGGAATTGTCAAAACGAATCGTAACTTGGGCAAAATCAGGTTTTTTTGCTTCCTCACCGTTGTAAATCAGATCAGTGAGTTTCTCGGCTCGAAGAGTTCTGGAACTTGTAAGCCCTAGTGCAAAGAGAATCCCATCTATTATGTTTGATTTTCCACTACCATTAGGGCCGGAAATTGTGGTAAAGTCGTTATAAAATGAAATCTTTACTTTTTTTCCGAAGGATTTAAAATTAACGAATTCAATCTCTTTAATGTACACAGAATGCCTCTTTAATTTGCGTTTTTGAGGATGTTTCTGTTTTTAAGCCTCAATTTGCTCTGAAATTTTTCCGGCTGCAGATGATCAGTTCTGCGTCCTCTTTTTCTCTTGTTTCCACAGATTCTTCTACTAAATGCTTTTTTGGAGCCTTTTCAGCAATTATGTATTCACACTTATAATCATCTACAGATCTTGCTCTCATAAAATCTCCCTTTTCAGAGGCATTCTGCCTCATAGTGGATAATTTTTTGGTCGATTGCTGTCCTAGAGGCTCCACTCTCCCCGAAAGCTGCTGATATATATTGCCTTTATATAGTCTTTTATCCCCACTTTCGGCAATAATATACTCACATTTCGGTTCAATTTTTTCTTTATCTTGTTCTTTTGGCTCTACCTCTTCAAGTTTTAACTGAACTTTTGCACTGGTGCCTGTTAGGTGGGTAGGAGCTCCCCCAAAATCAATTATTCTATCTGTTGGAGTTTCTTTTTTAAATTCCGAGCTATGTCTGATCTTTTTGGAAAGAGAAGGGTGATCCAGAGGATCTTCAAGTGAAGGACCTAAAACAGGGGGGAAGGGGTCAAGCGTAGTGCTTTTCATATCTTCTAGTTTTTTAGTGAGATTTTCGATTTCTGTTCTCAGTTTTTTCACAATCATTTTTTGATCAAGTAATTCCCGAATGAGACCGTCTTGAATCCCTGTTAATTCTTTTAGCCGTCGATCAGTTGTTTCCAAATTATTTTTCTCGGAAGCATTCAATTCGATTTTCAAATCATTGAGGATGGAAGCCTTGAGTAATGCAGGATTAGGAGTTTCTATCAATTCAGTTCTGATATTGGAAAGTATAGTATCCTTTAAGTATTGCTGATCGGAAATTTTTTCCATTTCGGCTCGCAGTTCATTGAGAACCGAAACCTTAATAGATTTCCTGAGAGTATCAAGCTCCTCACAGCTTATTGACACTCCCCTTTTTGGTATATTGTGCACGTCCCTCTGTCTAGTTCTCATAAAATACCTCATATCTTTGTCCACATCTTTGATTGCCTGTAGTTTTTTGCCAACAGGGAATATAAGCATAATTATAGCGAATTTCTGTAGTCCTAAATTTGTTATATGCTTATAAATGATCTGTAAATGAGCTGTGAAAATCAGAGGTCTATCTAAATCCTCTGTAGTAAATTGATTCTCTAAGACGAATTTAAATAATGTGTATAATTTACATGTGATCTTACTTTATATATATATGGTGATTGATAATATTTTTTCATTCTCAAATTAAGTCTCTTTTTCTTATATTATTAATAAAAATAATTCGAAGATCTTTTCATCTTATGAGGAATATCCATCAATCTAATCTAAGCATTTTGACATTTTAAATCTTGTTATAAATAGGTAATTTGCATAGTTATGATCGCAAAATTTGTGAATTTTTCACATATTGATTCATTTTTGATCAAAATATCTAAATTTAGCGCAAACATTACATAAGTTGGATAAACGCCAATACTTTGAGAGACAACTAACTGTTAATATATTTAAAAGAAGAAGGGTCTATATATAATTTACTCGTGACAAATTATATAATATGGCTATTTTTGCGATTCGGTTATATAATCAGCCAATCTGATATATTTCTATTTATAATTCATTCATGCTTAACATATAAACTAATATTAGATTCAATGTTTTTTTCATTTAAATTGCTTGAAGACGGTTAACTGTTAAAGATGGGAAATGAGATTATTTTTAACCTATTAAAGGTAATTTTAAGGATTGAATACAATAATCACAAGGAAGTAAATCAGACAATTTATTGTGAAGATTTAGAATTGATCGAATTTTGAAGGAGACGGAAAACATGACACTATATGTACTAACTGATATAGTTTACACATACAGGATACTAAAATATCTAAAGAAGAATGCATACAACTGTCTAAAGATTACATGTGAAGCTCACAGGATTAGCGTAACTGTTTAGCGGAGTTATCGTGCAGATTTTTTCCAATTTCATTGCTCTGATTGATTTAATAAAATTTATATGAGGTAAACTATATAGATATTTATGTTAGTTTTCGATGGATAAAATGACATAAATAAAGGCATTTATTTTTACTCAATTGTCACATAAATTTTAAAGCTGAGATAATAAAGGTTACAATATCAACTATATTTGAAGTGAAAATATGATTCAAAAAAAATAACCCTAAGATAGATTCTTCAAAATATATTTTTGCTACCTTATTCTATAGACTTCTTGAGTTCTTAATCTTTTGTAGAGAATTTTACATCTCCTTTTTCGATAAGGAGTTTAAGGTCTTCCAGACTCAAACGAGCGTTTTTATGGAGCTTTTCGCGAGCATCGCTATGTTTTTGATTTGCTTTATGCTCATCTTTAGTGAGCTGCACGTCCTTCAACCTGTCAAGATATAGGGAGATCTCATTCCGACTGCTAGCAATATTAGTTTTAAGTGGGTCAATTTTTTCCTTGATTTTATTTATATTTGTGATGTTTTCTGCAAGCTGGGCGTGGTAAATATTTGCTTCTTTTCGGATTTCGTCAGCAGACTTAAAATTTTCGAGCATTTCTAAGTGGCAGACCTGAGATTCGTCAGAAAGTGCCTGAATTTTTTCATGGAACTCATCCCCCTCCTTATGGATTCCCTTAGATTCTCTATAGCTTTCTTGAATTTGTGCGTGCAATTCATTTGCTCTTTTTGCAGCTTCAAGGCGTTTGCTTAGGTCATTCAATTTTTGGAATATCTTAATTTCCACTACAAGAAGAAGCTCTTTATTAAGGAAAGAATCGAGCTCAGCTTCATAAATATTTGAGATAGATTCCATGCTTCCGTGGGAAAGTTTATTGCACTCATCCCGTTGTCCTTTGAGTCCTGCAATTCCTGAAAACAATTCTTGTGTCTTCGAGTTTACCCCACTTCTTTTTTCTTTATACTTGCCAATTGCCCTGTTAATCTCATCCCGTTTACGTCTGAGTTCCTGCGCTTTTGTAACCTTTTCTTTTACCTGCTGATTCCAAAGATCTCTCTTTTCCTTCAGTTCGTCTACATCAGTTCTATTTATTTTCAATTCTTTAAATATCGAAGCTAACTGACGTTCGCTTTTCTCTATCCTGCTTCTGATTTCGTTTACCTTTAACTTCAGCTCCCGTTCGCTAAGGTTTGAAAGGTCGGCCGTTGCAATTTCTGTGGTTGAAACGTCGTTGTCCATGTACTACCACTCGCATGTTTTCAAAAAATAGTTATTTTTTCAATTTGCCCCAGTAATCCAGGGCTTCGACATGATTTTTTATTTTGCTATTAAGCAATTTGTGCTGAGATTTAATTTTAGAAATCTCTTCATCTTTGATACTATCATCTTCTTCAAACTGTTTTTCAGATTCTACTATTCCTTTTAGTTCGAGATTTGAATTCTTAGCTTCCTCTAATCTAACCTGGGTTTGTAGAAGAAGATTTTCTTCAAACTCAGTTACCCGATAAGTTTCACGCAAATTTTGTATAAATAAGTCCTTAAGTTTCTGTTCCTCTTCAGGTTCTATCTGGCCTGTGAGTTTTTTAATATCTTCCTTGAGTTTATCGGTAGTTATTTGGTTGAGTTTCGGGAAAAGCTCCTTTTTAAGCAATGCTTCTGCTTGATGGTAAAACTGTTGCCGTTTCTCCTTCAGGATTTCTTTTCTCTCCATAAATTTGATTCTGGAATTCTTTAAATTTTTAGCGTCTTCTTCGATCTGGTTCAATTTGCTGGTTAGTTCTTCGAATTCTTTTATATCATCTTCCAGAAACCTTCTGTGTTTTTCCACAACTGCTGATATCAGCTCCTCTTCTGTTAGCACTCCGATCCCACTTTTTTCGGTTTTTTCATTCACGGTATCACAATCTGTAATTTGCGTTCTACAACTAAGTTATTATCTTCCGATTTATATCAAGCCTGGAAAACTAAATCAACTAATTTCTGCCGAATTTTGGCTTTCAGGCATCTTTCCGACAGTATCTTATTAAATCCTGAAAATCTGGGCATGAGGTACATAATCGATCATTATCACGGAATTCGGATCAATAAACCCGCACTTTATGGCGCACTTGGTGGTTTTTTCTCCAAAAAGATTTACAATCGTGGCTCCTTGAAGAGATTTCTGCAGTTCTTCCTCTGAGACGTATGTCTCTCCATAAAAGGCCTTGCTAATCTCCACTACAGAGTTGCCATGTTTCAGTTTTTTTCCAAGCACTTCCTTATCACAAGCTGCAACAAGAATGTGCTCTCCATTTTTATAGATCTTTAGATACATATTCTACATCCCAGTAATATTTTATTTCTTTTTAGTATTTAGAGCTTGATCGTGTTCACATAGTTTTTATGTGTGGTATTTTTCTCTGAGATTTGGGAAAATTTTTTAGACTTAATTTTTGGAGTCTCACTGAATCTAAAAATCAATTGACAAGTCTTATATGTTTTTGATCTGGGGAAAGAATGTCTCCTCCCTGCTTCATTTTTTTGATATACTCTTCTGCATGAGTTCTACTTATTCCATGCTTGCTTTCAGCTTCTGTATACACTTCTTCTAATGGAGCTCCTTCTTTTCCGGGATATCTCTCGCTTACCTTTTTAATTATGTCTCTAAGGGCTTTTATCTTGTTCCTTTGGCTCATGCTTGTGCCAGATGCGATTATATCTGCATCAAGGACTCCTGTATCAGGGTCAATACCTACGTTTTTCAGGCAATTCATCACTATTTTGATAGTTCTTTCTGCATCTTCTAGAGTGACTATATTGCTCAGGCGGACTCGTGCGCTCGCTTCCGACAGACGAACAAGGGCTTCCAGCTGTCTGGCTGTCACAGGTACTGGTGTATCTTTGCCTTCTCCTGTTTTTCGAAGATCTGTATAAAATTTCATTAGGCGATCACGTGCGTCGCCCTCCATCACAGGGAATACATTTTTGCGAGCGTATGCAACATATTTTTGCATGATCTCAGGATCTATGATAGGTTCGATAACTTCCATTTCGGCTTCGACTAAATCTTCTGTAATATGGGAACCAGGAAGTTTTTGACGCTGTTCGAAAAGTTCTCCTGCATAATGAGACTGAAGAATGTGGTTTGCAATTCTGCTGTCTAGAGCATGATTCGGGGTATCAAGCAAAACAAAGATAAGGTCAAAACGAGAGAGCAAAGCTGGTGGCATGTTTATTTGTTCTGCAAGGCCTTCATAACGGTCAAAACGGCCATATTTTGGATTTGCAGCCCCTAAAAGAGCGCAACGAGACTTAAGAGTAGCAATAATCCCGGCTTTGGCTATACTTATAGTCTGCTGCTCCATTGCCTCGTGCAGGGCACTCTTATCCTCTGACTTCATTTTGTCCATTTCATCAACTGCAGCAACTCCCATATCTGCCATGACAAGGGCTCCTCCTTCGATTGTCCATCTCCCGTCATTCAGGTCATCTTTTACAGCAGCTGCAGTCAACCCGCTTGCAGATGCACTCCGTCCTGAAGTAAAGACTCCCCTTGGGGAGAGTTTGACCACATATCGTAGGAGCTGGCTTTTTGCAATTCCAGGGTCTCCTACAAGCATCACATGAATATCTCCTCGTATCCTAGAACCATCCGGAAGATTTTTCACCACTCCTGAGAATAATTGGAGGGAAAGGGCTTCTTTTATGTCCTCGTACCCATAGATTGAAGGTGCAACAGAACTAACAATTTTGTTGTAGATTGCAGGGTCACTGGAAAGTTCAAGAATCTTTGCTTCGTCTTCTACAGTTATTTCGAGTTCGTCGTAATCCCTATCCAAGCGTTCGATAGAACTTGCTTGGAGTACAAGGTCATAGAAGGTAGATTTCCCATCTTTTAAAGTACGTTGGACAGATTTCAAGATTCCATTAATTATGACCCTATCTCCCGGAGTGACATTTCCTGTTAAATCATCATCAGAATCAATTTCCAGACTCTGTGGCTGAGACCCTCCTTTAAGATTTTCCGGCGATTCCTGAATCTGGAGTTTCTGGGCATCGATAAAAGTAGATTCCTCTATTATAACTTTAAAAGGTCCTTTTTTTCCACAAGTTTCATCTTCACAACCTGCAACGGGTTCCTCAAATTTGAAGCTGCTTTGCTCCACAAAGGTCATATGTCCGCACCTGAGGCACTGGAAAGCAGCCTTCGTAACCCTTGGCCTGACTTCAGTAGCTTTTCTTATCATACCTTCAATAGCAACAAAGCGCGAAAGATGTTTACTTCTTAAATTTCTTATTGGTATCTTATTTGGAATTTTTATTATCCTTATATGAGCCTGTTCGAGGTTTTTTTCTACAGGGAGGTCTATTTTCTTCAATGAAATCTCAGCAGCTTTCAAAAGTTCTCCAGGATGCTCAAGAAACTCTTTTGAAAGCTCTCTGTCAAATTTCTCTATATCCGTAAAATCCACACCAAGGCTTCTCTGGTCAGGATACTCGTTTGCAAGCTGGAGAATTTCATTCCAATAATAGTCCTTAAAAAATTTTTTTAGCTTTTCTTCCCACTTGCTTTCTGTTTCAGTCATATTATTCTCGGAACTATTTTGACTTTTATGTAAAACTCTCTTTTTTTTCAAGCTTGTTTTGCACAAAATAATTCAAAAAAATTGGAAAAAACGATAATAAAATCTAATGTAAGAACATGCTTATTCTCATATGAACTTTTCCATGTTTTGCGGATTTTCTATTCCTAGCTTTCAGATTCTTTTATTGAACATCCCATTTTTCTCTCTATTTTTCTTATTATACCCCTCAAAGTTTGAACTTCCCTTGGAGTCAGACCAGCTCTTCCAAATATTCTCCGTAGCATAAGAGAAGTTTTGTTTTTTTTGTGGAAAGGATAGTCTATTTTCTCCAACAGTTCTTCCAAATGCCCGTAAAGAAGCTGCAGGTCAAACCCATCTGCAAGCGGATTGTTTCCTCCGCTCAGCTCCGAAAGTTCGTAAAGTACAACTGCAACTGCATGGGAAAGATTCATTATGGGATATATTTCAGAGGTTGGAACCGTAATGAGCATATCAAAATTTTTTAGTTCATCGTTTCGGAAGCCATGGTTTTCTCTTCCAAAAATAATGGAAGCAATCCCACTATACTCTTTGAGTTTCTCTTTGAGTTCTCTAGATGTATAAAGCGGAAGACGAATGTGTTCACCTGCCTTAAGGCTAGAAACTCCAGTGGTCCCTATCAGCAGGTTTGAACCTTTTACAGCATCATTAAAACTTGAGGTAACCAATGCACCTTCAAGAATATCTCTTGCATGAGATGCCATTGCTCTTGCTTCTCCTTCAAGTTTGCAGGGATTTACCAGCACTAGGTTAGTATATCCAAAGTTCTTCATTGCCCTTGCAACAGATCCAATATTTCCCTGGTATATGGGTTCTATAAGCACTACACGGATATCAAGTGACAAATATCTCAATCCTTTTTTTGAAATCAGTTATTAAGGGAGCTTTCATCTTCATAAAGACAGTCACAAAAATTCAGTACCCACGGCAGTAAGATAAATCCTTCAAAAAACACCTTCTTCTTACTTTTTTCTATAGAATAAATGCTGGTCTCTTGGGCAAACAGCTTTGTATTTTTCATAGATTGTACATTTTTTTTCTATCAATATGAATTTTAGTCGCTTATTTTTATCGGTTGATATTTGAGAAGACCTAAATGTCTTTAGATCCCTTAGTGTTTATTTTGACTCCATTATATCATATTCTCTAGAAAGTGTACTTTTGAATTTAATTTTCCTTTTATTTTCATAAGCTAATCCATTATTCTCTCCACGAAAGTTAAATTAGTGCATTAGAGCTTTATATGACTAATTAATCATTTTATTTTTTTTAAAATATAATTGTCTTCCTCAAGACTATATTATCGTCTAGTCTGTATGTTAAGTTTGCTTTTCAAGTTTATTTGTTGATATCTTATATTCTTATTCTTCTTTTCCCCTAAATATAGAGGATTCGATATACTTCTAAATTTAATCATAAAGTTGTAAATTATCTATAAATGACTATTGAAAATCAAAGGTTTATCAAAATCTGCCAAATAAATGGGTCGAAGGAGGGGAAAAAGATATTCAAATACTTCACAAGGTAAATTAGATTAAAACATAAAGCTTCTGATGTACTTCGTTATGAAAAAAATCTTCATATTTTCTCTCGAGCATATGATATGGATATATCCTGAAATAGAATAAAGGTTAAAAGATAGTATTGATACTGTATTATAATCAATATTTTGCAAACGCGCACATATGTACAATTTGTTTGCCCATTTTTCAACTATTATCTATTGGAAGCTAGATCAATTATTTAAGGTACTTCATATTGAGAAAATGGGTGATCTTCTGATGTAAATATGCGAAAATTGAATAAAGTGAGTGATAAAGCAGCAAATATATTATACACAAACAAATAATACTTTTACTGCTTCTTTGAATTATACATGTGATACTTGAAACGCAAATTTAAGTTTTCGAATCTCAATTGTTTAATTACATCATTTTATAGTATTAATACAAAGTTTCGGCATGAGTATGACTACAAATATGAAAAGGATTCCAATAGCTTTCGGGAATAGGGTAATTGAGCTGAAAATTCCTGAAAAGAATATCTCCAGCATTATATTGCCTTCTGAACCTGAAAAAAGAGCAGACGCAGCTACTTTGATCATAAAAGCGCTTGAAAATCCCATAAAAAGCAGGCGCCTCTCGGAGATGGTTGATCCAAATATCAAAATCGCAATCATCGTCAGCGATGTAACAAGGCCAACTCCTACTGCGAAAATTCTCCCCTCTCTACTTGAAGAGCTTTATATAGGTGGAGCAAAGGACGAGAACATAAAAATTATTTTTGCTCTCGGGCTTCACCGCAACCTAACTGAAGATGAGTCAAAAAAAATTATCGGAGAGAATATATATAAAAAAATATTATGTATTCAGCACGACACCCACAGATGCCAACGTATTGGTGTGACTTCACGTGGAACTCCTGTAGAAATATTTGAAGGAATTATGGATGCGGATATTATTGTGGGAACCGCAAATATTGAGTTTCATTATTATGCAGGGTACAGCGGGGGAGCAAAGTCAGTTCTCCCGGGTATAAGTTCGCAAGAATCCGTGATCACAAATCATAAAATGATGTTTGACGAAAACTCTATTTCCGGAAGATTGGACGGTGCTGTCAGGCAAGATATGGAAGAAGCCGCAAAAATATTCGGCCTGGACTTTATCCTTAATGTGGTGCTTGATAGCAAAAAAGAGATAGTTGCTGCAGTTGCTGGGAATTTTATCGAGGCCCACAGAAAAGGGACTGAATGTGTGGATTCCATGTATAAGGTATCTGTGAAACCTGCTGACGCTGTTATAGTTTCTTGTGGTGGCTTCCCGAAGGATGTCAACCTTTTCCAGGCAACAAAGGCTCTTGATAACGCAACCAAGGCAGTAAATGAGGGTGGTTTCATTATCCTTGTGGCTGAATGCGCAGAGGGAATCGGAAACCAGGTATATGAGCGCTGGAATAAGGAGTGTCAGAGTCCTGAGGATGCAATCGAGCGTTTTAAAGATTGTTTTGAGTTTGGAGGGCATAAGAGTGCAATTGTTGCAAAAATTTCAAAAAAATTCAAAATTTGCCTGATATCAAAACTCTCTCAAGAACAAACTAGGACTGCGTTCTTTACTCCAATGTCAAACTTGAAAGAAGCTCTTTCTGCAGTACTTTTCGAAAAGCCTGATGCAAAGGTTCATCTGATACCTTACGGGGGGCAGACGCTGCCATTCAGAAAAGATTTCAATTGATATACTCTCTTAAGCTTATTTTTCAAGTTTTAAATTTATATTTTTTTGAAACAATGAAGGTTATATTACGAAACATTCGTGATATTTTTTGAGTAGCATCTCTAAATGCATTTTTCACAAACATAATTTATAATTATTGAAAAATATATATATTCTATTATGTCTAAAACAGGTCTCACAACTATATATTTCTCTTGATCAACTTGATCGGCAAATAAGGATAGAGCAGAATAATAAAGAGGATTTCGATAAACCTCTGATTTGTAAGTGTCATATGTAATTTATGAGCATGTGATAAAAGTTATTTCCACTAGGTTCATAAAATGGATTTGAAGATGTTATGTACATCTTTTTGTTATATCTCTTTCAGTTAATTACATTGAAAATAAAATGAATATTTTTTAGATAGTTGAGTAATTTTTAAAATCAAAGAATAATAAACAAGAAAAATAGACTCAACTACAGAAATTTGTGGGAAAGATTTGGACATTATTTTCGCGAAAAAAGAGATATGAGGTAACTCTGAATCTTTTATATCCAGAGTTTGCTATAAATAGAATAGCAATAGGAACACAAAAATAATGAAAAAATTGGAAAAAGGAACGTAAGGTGCATTTAAAAAAGGGCAAATGCCTTTATACATGCCTTATTCCGAAAGATTGAAACAAAATTTCGGGATAAATTTCACCGCTCGAAATTGTTGTTTGGTTTTTAAGGTCATTTACAGTAAGTCTAGCGGGTGCAAAAATATCTTCGTTAACTTTATAAAAATCAAATCCTGCTTCTTTGAAGGTCTGATAAAAAGGTTTCCCGAAATGGTGGGAATTTGCGGAAGGTACCTTCTGTATTAATTCTTCAAGTTTGGCCAGTTCTCCGTTAAAGCACACTGTATAATTTGTTTCGCCGCCGTAAATCACACAGTCATTGGTTGAACCCATGCACTGGATATCGTTTCCGACTATCGGGGCAATGGGAGCAATGCCGTAGCCGCTTTTAATGCAGTTGATGTCAAAGCCAATTGACTTGAATTTGTGGATTCCAGTTTCCACGACACGGGCCGAAATTTGGACAGATCCGGCAATTGAGGCGGTGGGGGCAACCGCAATCGTCACGTTTTCAGGGTCTACACTGCAGTGTTTTGCAATGTACTCGACAACTCTTTCGTCAGGTAGCCTATTGGATTCTATAAACAGAATTGCAGCTTGGAAGTCATCGTGATATCCGATCTCTTTATAGAGTTCTTTGGGTTTTAAGGCGAGTGCACGCGCAGGACCTGACCCCATTCCGAAGTAATTTCCGACAGAGATCTTCCAGCCTGCATACTGGGAAGCCATACAAGCAATTACCGGATTGTCAGTTGCTATCTGAATTGCAGGCCACTTGAGACCTTTTAGATCAAAGGTGGTATATTGTAGGTCAGCAAGATCAGCTAAGCAGAGTCTTGCCAGGTACAGCCCAGCTTCATATCCCCCAGCTTCTTTAACTCCGCAGTCAATAATTGTAGCCCCATTTTTGAGCTTTGTAACTTCGGTGTTCAGGTCTTCGCTCCAGTCGAGCATTTCTTCCATGACATATGATCCCATTTCGTTGACACTTATCAAGGTATCACCTTTCTGGTTCTGGATGAACAGAAATAATGTTGTTAGCCAATATTTTTTATTAGACTTTACATTCTGGAATTCTATATATTGCTTCTTCCTTCCAGTTTATATGTAGACAAAAAAATAGTTGCATGATTCACTTCTTCTTTCGGATCTTTGCAAAAAGCTGTCTTAATGTATCCTCGTTACTTCTTGTGAACTCAAATGGAGAACTTGTAAAAGGTTCAAAATGTACTGCTACGTCATCTTGCCTGTAAAAAGTCCCCTCGCATTCCATGGCATCAATGACTCCAGGAAGCACGATGTCTGAAATAACTGTTGTCAGGCAAGGTGCAATGTCTAGGCAGACTATGGGTATTTTGGTAAGGTAGGCAGCGCAGTCCGCAGGGAGATTGCTAATCAGATCAAAACACATTACAAGAGCTGCATCCACATCTCTTTCCCGAAGCATATCTACAGTCGTAAATTCTCCGGGATTGAAGCGTGGATATCCCCGCATGAAATCGAGCCCGAAAGGATAGCCATACATGTAGGAAGCCACCTGGTTAAAACCCGCCACGTTGCAGTGGCTATGGAGAACTCCAAGAGTAAATTTGGTAAATTTATTAATTTCTTTTACGAAATTCATGACAATTTCCGCGTTCCTATGCTTTCCGAGCGACGATGAAAGCCCTAAACCTACCGAAATGAAACCGAAGTTGCAATTTTTCATAATATCGAGCATCTGTTCCACCATTGAAATAGGAACACCTGTGACCTCTTCAACTGAGGGGTGGGGTTTTTTTCCATGCAGAAGCGTGAGAAGTGCGCTGATAAGTTCATAATCGGAATTAGGCTTTAGTTGCACGTGCAAATCTGAAGTTTCAGTAGTTGGAGTTTTTCTGGGGTCCAGTGTGATAATCATTCTGTCGAAACGACCACGTTTAGTCCAATAGCCACGAGGAAAAATGTCGTACCTTGACATCTGCCTCGGAATGGACTCAAGAGGGTTGGTTCCCCAATAGACTATTAGGTCACATCTGTTTTTCTTCTGCCCTTCTGTTGCAGCGACTTTCCCTGCTTCCTGGATTCCCATAACTGTTGGCCCATGGTAGATAGATGTATTTGAGTCTACAACTGCACCAAGGTATTCTCCAATATGGAATCCTACTTTGTGAGCCTCACAAGAGGTCTCGCTGCCCAAAAAGAGCAAGGGTCGTTTTGCAGAAGTAAGGATATCTGTGGCTTTTTCAAGAGCTTCATCCCAAGCTACAGATCTCAGTTTTCCCCCTTTCTTTATAAGAGGTTGTCTGAGCCGCTTGGAACTTACAACCTCCTTAAATTTGGCATTTCCAATCTTACATGCATTTTTAGTTTCGATTGTCCCACCCATAAGTTTTATTTGGATGTCATCGCAGGCAGCCCCACACGCTGGACAGACTATGTTTTTAAATACCATATTCATGCCCTCCTACATAAACTTTCAGGACTACATCTTCGGCGCTCAGTACCCTTTTTTCAGTGGGCTCAATTTTCACTGGAGCACCCTTGTAGAGAGGGGATCCAGTAGAAAGGGTGTCAGGGTCCACAACTACATTGGACCAGATCGCTTTTGGCATGAATACATTCCCTGTTCTGACTGAATTCATGCATTTTGCATAAACTACAATCGAATGTTTACCGTTTTTACTTGTTATCTCAACTTTCTCAGGAGAGCAGAGAGCCACAAAATCAACTAGGGAAATCCAGCAGGTTGCACACTCCTTAGCATACTCAGCCTTGAATTTATCCCCACCCTTTACAAGTCTGCCTTCTTCAATCGTACTTCCAGTAATCAGTAATACTTCCATACATTTGACCTCAAAGCTCGGAGTTCGTATCCACAGCCACATAAAGCACTCCTTTTGCTCGCGTGCTAATCGCATAATCCCCTATGAATTTTTTGAATTTACCTCTTAACTCAACGCCACCAAGAGTGAGCCCTCCTTCAATGCCTATATATTCAAAACCCGGTGAAAAGCATTCGATTTTACCCCCGATAACTATGGTTCCAGCTGTCATTTCAGCACCTACTCCTCTAAGAGCTCTGCCTTTTACAATGATGAGTCCGCCGTTCTGGCGAATTCCACAGAAGCCTTCAACATTGCCCTCCACAAAGATTTCACCGCCATCCATTCCACCTCCCACCTGATGTCTGGCCGAGCCTTCGATTACAATTCGTCCACCTTTCATACCATGCCATTTGCCTCTGTAAGCACAGCCAACATGATCTCCAGCATTACCTTTAATGTGAAGTAGTCCACCTGTCATTTCCATGGCTGCCCAGGAATCTGTATCTCCGGCAACGAAGATTTCACCGCCTTTCATTTCAGTTCCTAAATGCATGCCTACACAACCCTCAATTTCAATTTTTCCTGCACTCATACATTTTCCAATTCTTTTGACCCTCGTTACATCACCTTTTATGCGGATTAGAGTCTCAGCTTCAGAAATATCTCCATTTCCTTGTACTTCAAAAAATTCACAGAGAGGATATGTCCTTGGCCCCTGCCAGATGGACAGATTTCCGATCTCTTTCGTACTTTTACCAGCAAAAGAGTCAGGAGTTATAATATCTGCCTCCAGTTTAATATCGACATTCCTTTTCGGGATAAGTATTACTTCTTTCATTACTTCACCTCTCACCATTTACCTTTATTGGAGTCGGGTTTGTGAGATACTCTTTGGGAGTTGAGTAGTTAGCAAAGCCAAGAGTATAGTACCTGAACCATTCCTTCACATCGGTCAGCATCTCCTTTTTCGTTTCGTCCTCTACATGCACTTCGGAATAATAAGTCTGCTTTTCAGGAATGGAGACGATCTCTCCCTTAGCAACAACAATTTCGCCTCCCTTTATGGTATATTCTGCCTCCCTGAAGGTCCTGAGGAGAGCTTCGTAATTGTTTGGATCGAATTGCTGCGGATTTATATTGTAAATTGTAATATCTCCGTCAGCACCCACTCCAAGAGAGCCTTTTCTATGCGCCATGCCAATTGTCCGGGCAGGGTTGGCTCTAGTTAGGATCGCAAGATCATAGAGGGAAAGTTCCCGTCTTATTCCTCCGATTTCACTTTTATCATTGGCCCATTTGTGGCATTCACTTATGGTTTGCTTCCTGTAAGCTTCAGACATGAGCCAGGTAATGACTTCGGGGTATTTAGTAAATGGGCCACCATTGGGGCTATCTGTTGTCAGAATGGTCTTCCAGGGATCGTTGATTAGCAGAAGACATTCAAGTCCCATCGCCCACTGCACGCTGTGCACTGGATTGGACTTGAGGTAGGTAAAGGGCAGGACACCTGAGCCGCCCTCCATCTCAACGTCTTTATTTGACCACTTGTTTCCTGTGAGTTTGTAAATATCGTAAATGGCAGGTCCGTCTCCCGTCATGGCTGTAGCTTCACCGAAAGGCACGCATCCACTGTCTATTACGACATGATCCTTGTTGTTGATATATCCTGCAAGTTCTTTAACACCAGATTCGAAATCTGCCCAGGTGGTGCCTCCAAAACTATTAAACATCAGATGGGCAAGGTATACTGAACGATTCCTTGCTGGATTCATTTTGATTTCAGCCCATTCCACGTCCATGCTTTGCTTGGGCTTTACGCCATCAAGAATTTTGAGAGATTCTTTTGCAATAGTATAGCACCCAGGATGTCCCAGATTATTTGCGTGTAAGTGGAGAGGCATCGGCATGCCCAAACGTTCGTTAATCTTGGAAAGTCCTGTTATGATTTCTCTTGGGGTAATTTCAAAATTGATGTTGGCTTCATCAAGAGAGCTTACGTTTTTTCCCCAACCCCAGTTTTCGACTCCTGCGGGATTGACGCATTTGACTCCATAAGTCTTATGAGTGTTCATCATCCAAGATACGTAAGCAGCAGCCTTTTCGATATCACCTTCTCGGAGGTAGCGCATCATAAAGAAATTGTTCCCGAGTTCCAGATACCCTCCCATATCAACAATTGGAGTTGCACACATTTCTTCATGTGTATGGCGAGCTTCTAGAGGGGAAATTGCAGCTTCAAAGACAGTTGTATAACCCATTGCTGCGTAATCATAACCTTGTTTGTAAACGGAGGGGACGGTATAACCTGACCCTGAGTGAAGGAGCGAAGTTTTCTGGATAGTTGCTTTATAATGGTCTTCCGGGCGCATCATCCTACCGACGTTAACCTTTGAGCCTGCAACGTGAGAATGTGAGTCGACTCCCCCGGGCATGACAGTCATTCCGCGAGCATCAATAAACGTGCCTGTTTTCAGTTCGGCAGCAGGAAGTTCTGTCACAACTTTTCCATCCTGGACGAAGATATCCATTATTTCCCCCTTTATTTCGTTGAGTGGGTCAAAGACATATCCATTTTTGATCACAACTGTTCCAGCCATTTAATTCACCTCTATTTTCACAAACCAGATCGCATCAACAGGACAAATAAGGACGCATATTCCATCTTCCCCGCAGAGGTCTTGGTTTACAACAAAAATTTTTCCATCTTTGACCTCCAGTAGAGCTTTTTCGTCCATGTTATTTAAGTGTCCTGCTGCAAGGTCACGGTTATTGAGAGCATTCACCGGACAGACAATAACGCAGTTCCCACAGCCGAGGCACGCATCTTCATCCGTTTTTAGATATACACGATGCGTAGATTTTGGAACAGGAGCTTCGAGTATCTTTTTCTCTAGGACACCTTTTTTCTCCAAACTCGGCATAATTGAAATTTTTCGAACAGTAATAGCGTTCACAGGACAGGCAACTGCGCAGGCTCCACAATAAATACAGGCATCTGGACGGTGAGTTATCTTTTCGACTCTTTCTCCAGATTTGGTCTTTTTGTTAAAAAGAGCATTCGCCGAACAGACTTCCACACAGGTCTGGCAAGTCTGACAAACATCCTCATCCAAAATCCATCGTCCTTTAAAGGGCTTTTCCACGAAAATTGCATTCATCGGGCACACTGAAGCACACCAGCCACAGTGAACACAGCACGCCGAATTAATGAGAGTCTTTCCAACCAGCTTCAGGCTTCCATCCTTTGAAATATCCTGGACTACCTCGATACAGTTTCTTGGGCAGATATCCTCACAAAGCCCGCAGTGAACACAGTTTTCATTCACTGCCGTCGGTTTCATGGCTTCGAAAATATAAGACATGTCATTAAGGATTTTTCCGTCTTGCCTCAACTCAAGAGCACCTGTGGGACAAACTCTTGCACAGATTCCACAAATAAGGCAATTTGCTCCCTTTCTTTCCAGGAAATTCGCATCTAACAACTTTCTTACTACGGCTCCTACAGCTCCTATTGAAAGGCCACTTTTGGGGCACGCTTGTACGCAAGTCCCACAGCCGATGCATTTTTCAGGTATATAAATTAGCTGTCGATTTTTCTTTCCGGAGAAGACCGAAAATCGTTCCCATTCTTTCATTTTGCTTACCTCTCAAAGTTATTTTGTGCTTGCGCTGCAAAGTAGCTAATTTCCAATGTTCGAATACTAGGCTTGGAGTTCTGGATAATTCGTCTTCTTCTCTGAGTCTAGGTTTCTCCGGATACCTCTTATGCTATAGACTCCTTCAAGAGCCTTTTTGCTTATTATGAACGCCATTTCCCTCATGTTACCGATAATCACTTCAATTGTTTTCGATTGTAGCTATAGCAAGGTACTAGAATGACGCATGAATACCGCATTGAGTCTCATATATCATATATACATTCTCCCTCTCAAAAATCAACGATCTGACTCGTAATATTAACATAGAGATACCGGTGAATGTTCCAAAGTTAGGAAAACCATGAAAGAAAATTACCTATTAGATTTGTGAAAGCATCTCAGGCTCTTTTCCCTGTTTTAGAATCGCTCCCATCAGATATTTATCGGAATTTGATTTTTTAATACAATGTGAATAACCATGGGTTTTATTTTTGAATTTTCTTAAACACAAAGTAGAAGAATACGAGGAGGCAACATAGAAACGTATTGCAAGAAATCTTATTTTATGAATGTAAGGTGTAATATATCATGTGAAAGTAAGATAAGATTATTACGCTCAAAATTAGGTAACAGATGATACTGGTATCATTTAAATCATCACCGATCACTGCATCTCGCTTTGGCCGAACTCTGATGTGTCGGACCAGTTCATCAAATGTATCTTTAAAGCTACTTTGTGCGACGGAGCCTATAACTTTGCCTTTAAGGTATCAATTTTCAACAAGCAGTTTTGGTAACAACTGAATGATTATCAGAAGCCTTATAGACTTAAGTGGTGTGAATTATATAAATATTAAGCAAAAAGGTATATATAGTGTATAAATTTATACAATCTGTCAGATATATGAGTGCATTGATAAATTGTTTATAAACTGTTTAGGAATTTCTTATCGAAGACAATGGTCAATGCAGGATTTTGGAAAAATGGTTAAGATTGGGATTATAAAAATGGGTAATTTGGGGATGAGTCAGGTTATTACTCTGATCCAGGATGAAATGGCAGCAAGAGAGGGAATCACAGTAAGGGTATTTGGAACGGGTGCTAAGATGGGCTTAGCCGAAGCTTTGGATACTGAAAATTTCAAGCAGTGGAATGCAGACTTTGTGATAATTATCAGCCCTAACTCAACAGCCCCAGGACCCACTGCAGTCCTTGAAGCATGGAAGAACGTGCCATGCATTGTGATATCAGATAGGCCAAAAAAGAAAGAAGCTAGAGATGCTTTGGAGCAACAAGGCTTTGGATATATTATCCTCCCGGTAGATCCGCTCATCGGAGCAAAAAGAGAGTTTCTTGATCCAGTGGAAATGGTGGTCTTCAATGCCGATGTGATGAAAGTCCTATCTATTTGTGGTGTTGTAAGACTTCTTCAAGAAGAACTCGACAAAATTACAGAGCAGCTTGGTTCCAAAGAATCCGAAAAGGAACTAGAGCTCCCACATATTTTTGCAAAACCAGACAAATGCATTCAGCATGCAGGTTTTTCAAATCCCTATGCGAAAGCAAAGGCTCTTGCCGCCCTTCACATAGTTGAAAAAGTAGCACAGGTTAATTATCCTGTCTGTTTCACGCTAAAGGATCTTGACGAAATATGTCTTACAGCTGCAGCAGGACATGAAATAATGGGGGCTGCTGCTCATCTTGCGACTCAGGCAAGGGAAATTGAAAAATCTAATGACACTGTCTTCAGACAATCCCATGCAAAAAATGGTGTTCTGCTAACGAAAACTAAATTGTATGAAAAACCAAAATGAAAATTGAAAAATCATTTGAAGTTTTAAAATCGAAACACTTATTAGAAAATCATGAAAAAAATGTTCCTGAGTGAGAATAGGAGACTTGTTATTATTTTCAGGGTTTTTGATTGATTGAAGTTAATCGCCAGTGGAATTAGAGATCAATTTTGGAAATCCTCGAAGATATTGAAAATCTCGAAATTTAAGCAACAATTTGATTAAATATCTAACTAAGTAGCTTCTCCAATAAGACATGAGAAATTAAAAAATTTGAAACTGGGAATTGAAGAATAAACTTTAATAAAAATAGGGAATAGTGAATCTATCTAAAGCATTCAAAAAAAGTTTCAAACTTGATCATTTTAACTGGCGTTCTCGAGATGTACATATATATATAATTCTTTGCCTAGTTGTCCATGATCATTATTGAACTCATTTCACGTAGATGAACACATGAATTTTATCTATTTTCTTAATACGAAAGTAGCTTAAAAATTAATTTAGCTTTCAAGAATAATAGTAGGCATAATAGGCAAACAAATTTACCTCTGTATACATTTACGAAATTTTGGATTATTCATTGAAAAACATTTCCCTGAATTTTGTATTTGTTGCAGTCAGTTACCATTAAAATTGGTGATAAATTTTTGCGATCCTAGAATATATTCAAAAATCTCTAAATTAACAATAATTGAAACAGAGGGATTTTTATAGAAATCAATGGAGTAGAAATCGAAGATACATATGCAGAAGCTTTTCAGATCAAGATTGCACGAGTGCTTATCACAGCCGTTACAAAACGCTGGGCTCTGGTGGCAGCTACTGAAGCTACAGGCTTCGCGACGTCTGTTATAATGTGTCCTGCAGAAGCAGGAATCGAAAAACTAGCAAATCCAAGTGAAACCCCTGATAAGAGGCCTGGAGTCTACATCCAAATCTGTAATTTAAAATATGAAGCTCTGGAAAAACAATTACTTGAAAGGATCGGGCAATGTATACTCACAGCTCCTACAACTTCAGTTTTCAATGGGCTTTATGAAGCTGAAAAGCAATTTAACATCGGCTCCAAACTCAAATTTTTTGGGGATGGTATGGAGTCGGAATCCCAGATTGCAGGTCGCAAAGTATGTAAAATTCCTCTAATGGGAGGAGATTTCCTGAATGAAGTAAATATCGGAGCTGTAGCTGGAATTGCAGGTGGTAACTTCTTTATTTTTGGAGACTCACAAATGAGCGCCCTTACAGCAGCCGAAGTTGCTGTGGATGCAATTGCAGAGCTCGAAGGCACAATTACCCCTTTCCCTGGTGGCATCGTAGCTAGCGGATCCAAATCCGGAGCAAACAAGTACAAATTTCTGAAGGCTACGACTAACGAAAAATTTTGCCCCTCCATAAAACACAAGATTGAGGGCACTGAAATTCCGGCAGATGTCAATTCTGTTTATGAAATAGTTATCAATGGGCTTGATGAACAAAGTGTTAAAGCTGCCATGAGAGCAGGAATTAAATGCGCTGTAACTGTTCCAGGCATCAAGAAAATCACTGCAGGAAACTACGACGGAAAGCTCGGAAAATACAAGTTCAAACTGCACGACCTATTCTGATTTTTATATTTTTTCCGGTTTCAGTTTTCACAATTTCCTTTTTTACTGATTAAGGACGAAGTAGTCAAAGAACAAAATGTAATATAGCGATAAGAAAAAATACAAAGCAAGAAATATTGACTTCATGGTTTGATTTTTTTTGAGACTATTTGTAGAGAAAATATTGTCGTGCTAATTGGCTATTTTTGGGTCATTAAATTCCAAGAGATCTGAAACCAGTAGAATGAATTTCTTCTGATCAATGTCAGTAACTCATATCACTACATAAGCTGCGAGAAAAGCTCCTGTAATAATTCTGAGATTTGCAAACTGACAATAAGGAAAGTAAGCATGAACCTATTTTTAACATATCTTTGAAGGTTTTAATTCTTCCAGGGCTTTTATATCAGCCATGGAGGATTTTGCTGTTTTACCTCCTACAGCCAGCAAACTAGCCTTCAGTAATCAATGGCTTCGGAGTGATTAGAAAGGCGATTAAAAAAGCATTCAAAGGTGAATAAGGGTGGTCTTCGTAGAGTAGATCCCAATTTGCACTCTGGACTCTGTCTATGATGAATCTATATATGAAAGCTATCAAAATAGTTTACTCAAAATAAGTAGACTATTTTATAGTTAAGATACACAATTGAATTAACCCGCAGTATTCATGCTTGGATCAACAAAGGCAATGCTCTTGGCGATTTAAATAAGTTTGAAGATACAATGAAAATAGTTGATGACGCAATTTAAATTAATATAGAGGGTTCATATGCGTGGTAAAATAAAGTAGTTGTTCTCTATAATTTAAATAAATCCGATGAAGCAGTGAGATTCTATAACAAAGTAATTGAGATTAACCCGCAACTCAGAAGCTTGGCACAAAAAAAGCATCTTATCTAAATAAAATAAATTCAATTTGTAATTTGAATAATTATTTTAATTTTTAATTATTTTGTGTGGCAGTGTAATTTTTTATGAGAGTGTGCCAAAAGTTCTGCACATTTTTGTCGGTTTTGATCTTTCTTCTACACCACAGAAATGGGTTTTCTCATTTTCATGGGGGGCCCAGTGGGTTTTCTACGAGATATAAATAACCAGATCATATTTAACATATTTATTCTGCAAATATTTATTTATTTAATAATTATATAATCAGTATTGTGTATAAGGAACTAATTGCAATCGGACTTATGATAGTATTTATATCATTGGTATCAACGATATCTAGCGCATCGGTGGACTCACAAACTTTTGGTGATCAAGGAAACAGGTTTGATAACTCAGGTCAACATGATGAAGCCACAAAAACCTATGACAAAGAATTGCAATTGAACGACTGGACGAAAATGCTTGGATCGGTAAGAGCGACCTTTTATTTAAATCATATAAGCACGATGAAGCAATCAAAGTAGATAACCAAGCATATGAAACTTTTATACAATCAAGGAACAAATTTATGAACTCAGGCCAACGTGATGAAACAATAAAAGTTTATGGTAAAATACTTTTAAGGAAACCGATGGCTTCAAAAGCTTAAATCTGAAAGGGTAATACTTTTGAGAAATTAGGCAAATTAGATGAAGCATACACAGATATGATAAAACAGTGAATCCAGGTGATTTGACCAAAAAAGTCACAATTATTGAGAAAATTAAGTGAATAAATCGTGGTTCTTAAGCACAAAGAAGAGCTGTGATACTTTTGGTAAGATACATCTCCAATATTTTGGTTGCTTCCATCTTTTACAAAGATGCACAGTTCTTGCTATAAAACCTATGCACCAGCGAAACCGAAAAATCCTGTTTTGTAATAAAAAAAGATGAAAAACAGTTATTATTAAGAAGCTTTCTATACACTGCTAACTTTGATAGTGTGGAGAATTTACTGTAAATTTGAAGTCAAGTTTTTGTTTACTGAATATAATTTCGTTATCTCAATATTGAGTTTTCAAACTATTAACTTTTTGAGATTTATGATTTTGCACCAAAATCTACATACAATCCATGTTTTGCCTTCATCCGAGTTCAAAACTTGTGACCCCATAGACTCCGTCCAGCATTATATCAGGCTCTTTCCTGTACATACGGATAGTTTTGAACACCATGTTCATCCTGTATTTTTCTGCTATTTCCATTGCTTTTTTATTCGGTTCCGGGATATCAAAATATATAGTTTCACCAGGGACAGAAGCTTTAAGGGCCTGAAATATTTCTTATGCTGTGTTCCGATCATTCGCAAAAAGAGGCCCTATCTTGTATCCCTTACGGCATTTCCTTATAACACCATATCCTTTCAGTTTTTCGGCTTCAAGTTTTGCAAAGGCATAAGAATCAGGTTGCTGTATTCATTTTTCAAGAAAAACTAACCTAGGAGCGGGAAACATTTTCCGATTATACTCTAACAGGCTTTCAAATGGAACTGCTGAGACTGTTACTAGTCCATCAGGAACTTCCCCTTCGCCTCTACCTTCAAACTGCAGGTTGCTATAAGAGGATTTGAATTTCATAACTTTCTGATATTTTTTTTCGTTTCCCACAACTCCATCAAGTCCGACATTTCTCTCACCCAGATATTTCATACATTTATTTGTCAGTTCCATTCCGATTCCCTTCCTGCGGAATTCAGGTTTAATCACATAGAGGCCAAAGAAACCAAAAGATTCATCGTATACAACTGCAGAGGCACAGCCAATTGGCCTTCCTGCAATTTCTGCAATAAAAAAGCCTTTCGGATAAACTTCGTAAAAAAGTTATCTATCATGGATGCCAGGATTCCAGCCTCCGGAAGCTGACATTTCAACTGCGAATTCGGCTTCTTTCCGCCCCATTTTTCGGATGCTCAGTCCTTCTATCCTTTCGCTCATGTTTAACCTCAATATTTAGATTATTATATTCATGGGTTGATCCCAAAACCCGAAATTACTAGTTCCATTGCAAAAAATCCTTTCTAATGATACAATAGAACAAAAAGAAAACCAAAGATAGTAATATGCTATCTAATTCCTTTTTCAGTTAATCTATAGCAGGTGGACAAGCTGGATTCTTATCAACGGTTATTACTTTTGGAATTTGATTATGATTAGAACTCAAAGCTTTTTTAAAGAATCTCTTCGCTGCTGTTCCATTTCGCTTTGCACTTAACATAAAATCAATTGTGTCTCCATTTGGGTCAACTGCTCGATAAAAATATTTCCATTTACCTTTTATTTTGATATAGGTTTAATCGACTCCCCACGAATAATTTGTTGGTCTTAAATACCTTCTTATCTTTGCTTCTATCTCGGGTGAATATTGATGCACCTATCTCATTATTATAGTACTGTGATCAACTTAAATTCCTCTTTCTGCCATCATTTTCTTTAAATTTCTATAGCTCAATGGATATTTCAAGTACCATCTTACATTTAATTAGATAATTTTTCCTTCGTAATGCTTCCATTTAAAGGAACTAGATAGCGTAATACCACCCTCGATTTCCTCTTTATTCGATTGTATCTTTCTTATGAATTTTTGCAATAGAATCCTTTTGATTAAATATCCCTGGGATCTTATCAGTAAATGATGCGTTGAGTATCATCAGGAAACAGACGAATAGAGGAACTCAAAAGTGCTATAGGATATTGAACAAATTCAGTTTGTTGTTTTGTATAGAAAGGAAAAATATCAAATTTCAAGAAAATAATGATAAAAAACTTTATTAAAGAAGTGACCTAATACTTTTTGCAGAATATATGATATTTTTTTTAGACTAATGAGATACTGTACATCGTCAACAGTAACTCTCTCACCAATTCTTGATAAGCTTTGAGTTCCATAATGATTAATTTGTTTAAGGCACGGACCCATACCAAATAGTCCATTATATTGTAACTGAAATTGGTTGAATATCCTTTCTAAGGATACTATTTTTATCTAAATACCCCGATTTTTAACAATTTTTAAATCCTGATAGCATAATTAAATATCAAATGTTGTTGAACTATACTCATCCTTAAGCCCACCAGCACTCAAATTCCGACCACTCAGATTCGTCGTTATCTTTTGATTACCACTCTTAAATATATATAACGTTATAATTGTATATTCATGGCCCTATGGAACTGCTTTGGGGCAAATTATTGATGCTCGTCCATCAAATCCTACACCTACTCCAATTTCAAAGCAAAAACTATCCAAACAACGTTGAGAAATGATATTTGCTTAGAAGTATTAAGAATATTTTCATAGACCATCTGGGTCTTTAACCCAGGGGTTTTACACTTCAAACACCTTTTCAAAATTTATTATCTTCTTAGAAAATGCCTTATTGTAGCATATTCGTCTGGATATAGATTTTTAGATAGGTTTTAAATGGAATTTGGTGTAATTCAATGGTGAATCGAGTCATAAGCACTTTCACCATGGATAGAGATATCGAGACCTATGAGCTGTTCTTCATCTGAAGCTTTGACCGGAGTTATTAGATTTATGAATATCAGCATGATATAGGTAAACACAAATGCATAAATTGAAGCGCCAGCAACAACCACGATTTCTTTGATAAAGAACTCAGTTCCGCCATAAAGAAGTCCATTAGTTCCTGCCGGATTAATTATATTTGAAGCGAAGATTCCTAATAAAATTGTCCCAGTCACTCCTCCAATCCCATGAACGCCCCATACATCCAGAGCGTCATCCCATTGCATTTTATTTTTAATATGTACCGCAAAATAGCAGACAATGGCTCCGAGGATACCCATCAACGCAGCTACGGGCAAGGATACGAAGCCTGCTGCAGGTGTGACAGTTGCAAGACCAGCAACTGCTCCAGTCATAAGCCCTACAAACTTTGGTTTCGTTTCCTTGAACCAATCAACTATCATCCAAGTGATTGCTGCAAAAGAAGCTGCAACATCTGTGTTCATGAATGCAAGTGAGGTAATTCCATCTACATGAAGTTCACTGCCAGCGTTAAAGCCGTACCATCCAAACCATAGAAGTGCAGTTCCTATAGCCATTAAGGGAATGTTGTTTGGCTTTGAATGTTTATACATCCTTGAACCTACATAAAATACCGACGCAAGGGCTGCAAATCCCGCTGTTACATGGACCACGATCCCACCTGCAAAATCAATGATTCCGATTTTTGCAAGCAAGCCCCCTCCCCATATCATATGCACAAAAGGATAGTAAACAAAAAGCTGCCAGCTGATTAGGAAGATGATGTAAGCCTTAAAAGTAATTCTATTTGCAAATGCTCCAGTAATCAGAGCTGGAGTAATGATTGCAAACATCATTTGATAGGCTACAAAGACGAGTTCTGGGATTTCCCCATTTCCAAACATAGTAGTTGGAGTAATTCCATGCAAAAACATTTTGTCCAAGTTTCCTATGATTGCGCCTTCCCCTCCGCTGAAGCACAGAGAATAACCGACTAAAAACCATAAAACAGTTGTCATCCCGAGAGAAACAAAACTCTGCATCATAATCCCTAAAATATTTCGCTTTGAGGCAAGACCTCCGTAAAAGAATGCCAGACCAGGAGTCATAAGCATCACAAGGCTTGTCGCAAGCAGCATAAAACCCGTTGAGCCAGTATTTAGCATATATTCATCCCACATAATTAATAATAGTAAATCGGAAACGTCATATTCCTTTCCTTTTTCCTATTTATTTCTATATAATATTTCCTATCTCCTACAATAAAAAGATATTGCGGTTGGATAAATTATTTCTTTAACTAACAAAAAATAAATTCACCTTATGTGACAAGATTAGATAGCTATTTACTACTTTGGGAGTGCAGAGAGTCTAAAATAACTTGACTTTTAGGCAGGGGATGAATCAAAGCACTGATCATAATAATCTACAAGAGCGAGGAAAAACCTTTTCAGAAAATTTTTGTAAAAACTTTTTCAATAAATATTCTCATGAATTTCTTATTCAATCAATTCTCTGATAGCATTAGGCCGTTTTAACTCTCCTGCAAGCCTATGTAATATCTCAGTGTTATCCGGTACATATCCTCTGCCAGAACTTCCCGAATACGTTCAAGGATGACTTCAGGAGAAGTAGAATTACTAGGCATCATACCATAGCCTTTCTCCTCGATTGTTTTAGCATTATTTTTCTGCTCTCTATGTTCTTTGTCAAAAAAAGACCGAATCAGGATCCTGAAGCTAAGGGTTTCCATTATAGTACTATGCCCTCCAGGAGCTATGACCACCCTAAAACTTTTTATGTATGTTGAAGTGTCTTTTATGAACTTAAGAATTTGCACATTTTCTGGCGGATCAACCAGTTTTGAGGAATCAAAGGAAGGGCCTGAAATAAGTGTATAATGAATTGATGGATTGAGTTTTGCTGTTTTGAGCACCTTTTTAGAAATAAGTTTTCTATATCCGAACCCCCATTAGAGAAACAATGTTTGGTTTTTTGACAGAAATTTCTTCCACTTATTCATATGTTTCTTTTACAAGATGACTGCTGTAAAATAGCTTTGCTTCGAGTTTAGGGGTAAAAATCAGATTTTTCGTACAGACCGTGTAGGGAAGGGGGTAATCAGGGATGATCAGTTTGTCTACTTTTTTAAAAACATGGTTGTAAATTTTTTTTGCAACTATCCCAAGAGGATTCTGGTGCAAAAATAATATTACCTCAATTTGAGACTACAATTCTTATCTTTGTATATCATTTTCCCCTTCTAGACATTGATTAATTTTCCTAATTGTGAAGGTTTACACCGATTTTGCAACAAAACCAGATTTTTTGCACCAGAACCCAACAGACTACTTAATGGGATCTCAAATTACAACTCACTTAGTTAATTATGGCCCAATGTCAGTTTGTATCCCACCAAATGCTGTGAAGTATTAGACTGAAATAAAAAAAATGATTAATAGAATAGTTATTGTTTCAAGTATTTCATAGCTTTTTGGCAAGATTTTCAAAATTAAGCTGCATTGAAGTCGAAGATTCCGTCGTCATTTTTTTCTGGATCATTCATATTCGATATACGCAAAAAAATTTCTCACAAGGCTTCCTACGTCTTTGGGAGTGACATCAATGAATTCTTTTCTTTCTTCTGGAGGGAAATACTCAAAGACTGAAAATTTACCAAGCTTACGTATCTGGGAACCCTGATAACGAGAATCCATAAGGATCCTAATTCCAAAATCCTCCGGAGAACGGACTATTCTTCCCATAGCCTGCCTTATTTTTCTGATTGTTGGCACCTGAACTGCAAATCCCCAGCCGGTTCCACAATCGAAAAAAGCATCATAAGCAGACTCAACTGCTTTAATTCTGTCGTTCAGAGCCGGATATCCAACCCCTACTACAATAACTGTCCTACCACGATTATCTCTGAAATCAACACCTTCAGTCAATGTTCCCCATAGATAAGTTATAAGTAAAGATTTTCCTCCGTTCTCCCCGATTTTGAAAAATTTTTGCCGAATTTCCTGAGTTGAACACCCTACCTCGTCAAGAAATATCGGAATAGAAAGTTCAGGCTCAAGGATTTTGGCATAGCGCAGTGCTTCAGCATAGCTTTGAAAATAGATGATCACGTTTCCCGAAGATGCAACAGTGGCTGCAAGAAGGGCTTCTTTCAAACTCTCAAGAGTTTCGGGATTATCTCTATTTTTTGCAAAAAGAGGGGGAACTGAAACTGAAAGTGTAAGCCTTCTTTCCTTGGGAAAGGTTGTGCCATAGGAAATTTCTTCCACTTCCCGGGAGATACCTAGTGTTGACTTGATCACCTCAAAAGGGCGAAGTGTAGCTGACATGAGCAATGCCGCATAAACGGAATCAAACAATGGTTGAGTAACGTTTTTGGGAATGCATGTGAAAAGCTCGATCCTGCCAACTAACCTATTAATTTTAAAATCCCTGTGCACATTCAAAATGGGATAATAGTTTTGTCTGTTTGAAAGTATAATGTAAGAAGATAAAAAATCGGCAACGTACCTGATATGCGAACGTTTCGGGACTGAATAAAGCCCTTTTTTATAATTTTCTGCATAGATTGCGTCTAGCCGAACTCCGAATTCTTTTATTTCACTAAGTAGGATCAGGATCTTCTCTTCATCTTCAAACCCTTCTTTCTTAGCATCCCGCAAAAAGTGAGCTTTCAGAATGTCAAGACGCTCATAAGGGTCACTGATTTGAATATCTTGCCATTTTTTTCCAAGCCTGCTCTTTTCTCCGAATTTCAACTTTGAGTTATATGTGTTACTGAGAGCCTTCAGCAGGCAAGAAAATAATCTTTTCGCATAAAGTCTTACTGCATAGTCCTTGTCAAGTGGGATGCCATTTTTGGGGCTATTGCCTGCTCCGAATACCAAAGAGCTTTCAGGTTCGGAAATTTCGCCTACTTCAAAAAGAGATTTCTCGATGGTCAATTCGGAGAGCATTATGGAAGAATGAGAACGAGCAGATGCCTCTATATTGTGCGCCTCATCAAATATGAGGATAATATCTCTAAGGTCGCGTTCAAGCCACTTCAGAAGAGTCATGAAAATTTCAGCACTAAGTACATGATGAAAATTGCATATAAGAAGTTCGGTATTTTTCAGTTCCCTTTTGAGCAGCTCATATCCACACATAGCTCGTTCCTGTGAGTACTTCATCACATCCTCTGGACTCCTTACATCGGAAAAGAGCCAGGATGAAAATTCATTTCCTTCAAATTTCAGGACCTCATAGAGCTTTGTACAGTGATGATTCCTCAAAGACTGAGCCTTTCCCCGAGCTTCTTCTATTTCCTTATTAAGCTCGTTAATGAGAGCAAAAGCATAAGTATCTTTAGTCTGTTTATATTTTGCATCAATTTCTTTAAGTTCTTTTTCCTTTAATGAGACTTTCCGTTCAAACTCAAGAAGGTCGTATGTATTTTCGCCATTTAGTTTGCATTCATCATAATCAAGATTTTCAGGGCACATTGAAGTCTTTCCCTTAAGCACAATAGTTTTCAACCTATTATTTAAGGAGATTTCTTTTGCTTCGTTTATAAACTGGACCATCTGTTGATGAACATTTGTAACTACTATAATAATCTTATCAAGATCATTTCTCACATTCAATGCAGGAACAAGTGCACTCAGAGTCTTTCCGGTCCCACATGCTCCCTCAAAAAGTACAATTTTTTCCTGTAAGAGAGCTGATTTGATTTTCTCCATCGCTTCTGCTTGGTTTGGGTAGCAGCTTTTTTTAGTAAAATAACGCATATATTCTTTTTTTTGTGTCATGTTTTTAACCTGGTACCTACCCTACTCCGAAAATTTCCTGTGTTTTCAGACCTTTGTCATTAACAAACAAATATCTCAAAATGTTAAATATTTCTGAAAATATTGTTAAATATATTCTAAATTAGTTATATTCTTTAATTGAATCAAAACAGTGCTCGAGACTAATGATCAACATAGAAATGATAGGATTTATTTTTACTTGTTGAGTGAAATTTCATTTTTTTCTCTTTGAATAAAGAGGAGAAACCTCCAAAAAAATCCGAAAAAATTTGGATGAATGGAAGTAGCCATTTGAACATCGTTGCTTATTTATATATTTGACAAGGCACTCATTTCCTCGTTCTCAGATAGCATCCACAACCTATAGAACTATTTTTCCAAAGTATGTCAAAGAATATTCAAGTTTGATAAAATTTCGGGATTAACTTCCCTTAAGACAAGTTTATATTCATTAAGTTTTCTGCGCTTTTTACTGAGAATTTTGAGAGAAATGTCATGTAGGCTTTATCAAGGCATGATTAAAGAAGACCCTCTGCTCGAGCTCTATAAAATAATAAGAGCCGATCTATTTATGATTACATCAAAGTCGCCTCCATCAAACACTAATATGTTTGTCATTTTTATTTTACTTATCTCAAATTTGCAAAGTTTGATATTTTATTAGTCAGCGCCCTGATTGTATGTATGATGTATGAGTACAGTTGCTGTGGACAAAAGATTAATAAATAAATATTATTTAAGAGAATTCCAATTCACCTCTAATTTTTTTCCTTCGCGGAATCCTGTCTAAATCTATCTCACTATAGTTCTGCATTTCGACCCGATTCTTTTGTTCATTATGCTTTGATTTTAAAGATAGCTTACGCAGCCCTAAAAATGCTCATTTCATTTTAAATATCATCAACTGATAGAAATGCTAACAAAAAGCTGTGCACAATATTTTTTAATTAATTCTTTTAACAATCGTGACGCGAACTTTTCCTTCTGAATGTATCACTCGTTCCCAGAAGATATTCTTTTATACTTCTTTTCATTGTTGCATCATAACCTCTTGATTTTGCTCCAAAATATCCTCTGCCTCTATAAACTGCTTCATTTAAATTATATTCAAATCTATCTAAGAATGATAAGTGATTTAGTTGTTGTTTTGAGTCTTTTGATAAGCTCACAATTTTTATCTATTATGGCTATGAAGTTTATATCCTAATTTAGATTTTTGTCCTTTTCGTCCAAGTTCAATCTCTGGTTTTCCTTTTTTTGCTTCATCTTCTTGAGGTTAATCCTCTTTTGCATTTCCAGGATCTTACTGGATAAGTAATTTTCATAATCATTCTCTTTTTATTTTCAAACAAGGCAATTAAATTGGCTTTTGAACTGTCCCCATATTTCGTTCTCTTAGTAGCTATATTTTGCTCTTTAGGTAACAGTATTTATATGAACGATTAATGCATAGTTCCGAAGATGCAGTCAGTAAAATGGCTATATTATATCATAGGTGGAGTTATTTTTCTTGGCTATAATCAACTATTTCATTAGTTTTGATAACTTTTTTGGTATTTTTCTGATTTGTAGAAATGATCTTAAGAATCGATGAGATTTGGAACTATTGAATACGTAACAAAATATATATAAAAAATGGTCATTTCCTAGAAAGAAATTTGGTACAAAGCTGATACAAAAACTAGTAAGTTTTCCGATAAACTCTTTAATTTTGTCATATGCTTATAAAGGATATATACTCAACTTGTGAAAATAAAAGGTTTTTCGAGATCCTCTAAGTATGCACTCAATTTATCACATTGAATAATTATTATTTAATTTATCCACACAAATATTCATTTATTAGTTTTGGTGAGTTTAGTTTTTCCCAAATAATTTCTATGGAATTGGTACAAAAAAGGATTTTAAATGACAATCAAATGCAAAAAATGTAATCACGAATCTATTATTTTCCAGAAATACTCCGGAATGCACCTATGCAAGAAACACTTTGTAGAGGATGTTGAGAGAAAGATCAAACTGACAATTAGGAAGGAGTATAGCATCCGAAAAAATGACATCATGGCAATCGCTTTGAGTGGAGGTAAGGATAGTTCAGTTGCCCTTTATGTGATTCACAAAATTATGGGAGATAGACCAGACATTAAAATTGTAGCGATCTCTGTTGATGAAGGAATATGCGGCTACCGTCATAATTCCCTTGAAGTTGCAAGGAATCTTACAAAAAAACTTGAGATCCGACATATAATTAGATCTTTCAAAGAAACACACGGAGTAACTATGGATGAATTGGCTTCAATTGACCGGACACAAGGCACATGCAGTTACTGTGGTGTCCTTCGAAAAAATATTCTCAATCGGACAGCTCTTGAAATTGGGGCAACGAAATTAGTCACGGGTCACAACCTGGACGATGAAGCCCAGACTATTCTACTCAACCATTTAAGGGGAGATATAAAACGTATGATCAGGCTTGCTCCGCCTACAGCTATAGAAGGCCTGGTACTACGGGCAAAGCCACTGAGAAATATCCCTGAAAAAGAAGTAGCTCTCTATGCTCTTGTAAATTCCCTCCAAGTTGACCTCAGTGAATGTAAGTATGCAGGAGAAGCCCTTCGAGAAGAGGTAAGGGAAATGTTGAACAATTTTGAGACCAGACATCCGGGGACTAAATATTCTCTGCTTCGGGGTTTTGACAAACTTGTAGGATCCCTTGCTAAAGAATTCCCTCCTGCAATAATAGAAAAATGTAGGATATGTGGCGAGACCTGTACTAAAGATGTATGCCAGGCCTGTAAATATCTAGGCAGAGCTTAAGAGTGAATATACAATATAATTGAGAATTTCGATAAATCCTACTCTTTGGCTGAGTGTTCATGAAGCCTACATGAACAATTTGTTGAAATCGGATGTTTATCAAAATTTTTAATAGACATATATTCAACTATTTTAAAGCTTCTTTTCCCTTATCCGAATAGGAAAGCAGATAAGATGGGTCATAAAGTTTCTGTCCCTCTTTACTAACATAAATACGCGTCCAGATTACAGTTTTAAGAGGCTGTATAATAACTACAGGAAGGAGGGATGTGAACCATGAGACCAGAATACTTCCAGGATCTGCATATCCACTGACAAGAATATTGATTGATGACAACACTGTAAAAATTATCCAGATTAAAAATACATCCATTTTGTTCTTCATAAAGAAATGAAAACCTGCGCTTAAAGCTTCAAAAATGCCCAGTCCATCGATTACAAGAGCATATAAGGTAGGTGAAAGCACTATACTTATAGCTACAATATATATTCCCAATAAAGTTAAGCCTATGGTAATTATTCCCGTTCCCTGCATCTGAGCTATTGGATTTTCGATCAGTGCACTTAGATCTTCTACTATGAGGACTCCAGGTACTAGAAATATGATTCCTCCCAGCTCCAGCAGGGTTATTAACAAAGTTGTCAAAAAAAACCTGAAAGCATTTTTCGAACCTGAGGTGAACATGTCAGAGAGAGGGGCATCTCCAGTCTCAGACGCCTTCTTTGCCATCGCTATTGCACCTGCTGTGAAAAAGGACTGTATGAACATTCCGATAAGGAAAAATAAAAGAATTAAAAGTATAGAGAATATACTATTTTCCGTAAATCTTTCCAATAATGTAGAAAGAATCTCCTTTTGGGAAAGGGAAACAGTGTTAACTACATTTCCAGTATTTGAGGCAAGAAGTAAAGTACTTAATAATACTAGGAATAAAACTAAAAGAATTAGATCGACAAAAAAGTTGAGAATGAATGGGATACAGATGTTTAAATTTCTAACCCAGCTGTAGAATCCTTTTCTAATTATTGTTTCTAAATTTTCATGCATGTGCTGCGACCTTCCAATTATACGGTAATACTCCTGCATTTATTTTGCAATTATGGACTAACTGATCACAAAAATATAGCTCTTATGCAGGCCATCTGGTACTATTTTCGGATACATATGCAGAAGACAGATATATAATCTTTTATTTTCGACGAAGAGAACCACAGGTTATAATATGTAAGAAAAATAGTCAATAATGATTCTTTTCGAGTTACTGAAAATCTGCGAAAAACGGTTATATAGAAGATTTATGATTATGAGTTACTGCCTACTTAACGATCTTACAAGATATAAGAATAAAAACAATTCTATATAGTGATATAACAAGCGGAAATTTTATCAAGCTTTTATATTCCAAAGCCATGTTTTCCGGAATGAAGTGGCTGAAAATTACTAGAGATCACCTTGACTCCCAATCGATAAGCTTTTTTGCCAGGAAGTCTTTATTCCTTTTGTAGATCTGTTCGAAGACCTTGTAGCAGTAGGCATAAAAATAAAAATCGTAGATGTCTTAAAAAGTCCATTATGTACTATGAAAATAACTAGCTTCTTCGAAGTTCCAAGCAAAGTAAAAGGATGTTAGCACAGCCATTTTTTCATTGATTGTGTTTTAGCAGGATCGATTATGGAAAAGTTTAAGAATAGAATTTGAAGTTTGGAGAATATTAAATATATTCTGGGATTGCAAAACATATCATTAATTCCACTAGCATCAGATTGCGATCGATTAAAAACTAAGTGAGGAAGTATAAATTTCGACTTTTGATATAAATATATGTGAGAAAGTAAAAAATGAAAATGAGTAATTATTCAGGTACCAAATATTTATCTATTTATTTTGTTTTTTGTTGTCAAACCTGTGTAATTACCGACTAATACAAAATTAAAAAACAAATCAATAGCCTGCAATTAAAGAAAATTCGTTCAAAATAAAATTGCATCAAATTTTAATAAGATGGATAAAATGTGATTTTATTCTAGCTGAATAATTATGAAATCTTTTACAAAATGGGAAAACTATTTTTCCGATTATAGAGTAACAGTAAAATATTTTCCCTAAGCAAAGTCATATTTAATTCATAATAGTTTAATTTCCCGCTTAAGGAGTATATTGGCGATCTAGCCGATATTCAAACCTATTCTAAAAATAGTGAGATTCACTGAGAAAATTCCTGCTAACTCATAAATCTTACTAGGCCATTGAGAAGACAATCATAATAGGAAGAATGATATTATACACTGCCTAAAAACTTAACTTTTTGATTTACAGTAAATTAGTGACATTGCTGAGAATCTATAAAAAAATTTCGATGAATTCGTCTGCATTTGAATATGGAAATTATAAATTTTTTAACATTTATACTTACTCATGAAGACTCTCACAAATTGTGATTAAAATTTGCTTCAGATAATCACTTAATTTCATATTTGAATTTATAATTTTAGAGTTATTCCACTTATTTTACGCATGAGACAACAAAATTCAAACTTAATGTATATATAGGTATCGTCTGGAGGCAAATTCGCTGAAAAATAAAAATAATAATGTAGTGAAGGAAGAACGAAATTCGTAAAATTAAACTAATTATATTAAGTTGAAAGCTGTGGAACAAATAACCTTAAAGCTCGAAAAAAAGATATATGATACTCAGGGTCCAAAACTAAAAAGCACAATGAAATTATTTATTTTACCAAATACCAGCTGGATGAGATCTATTTTGATGTAATAGATACTTCTGGAGACGAATTGATGGAAAAATAGAAACAGGATATATGGCAGATAGTTGAAGAAGATAAGCTCATATAAATTTATTCAGTAGAGCTTCATGGAGATGGTTATTGATATCGTTTTTCCCCAGCTGAATCATTATGGCACATTAATAATAATAAACTACAGATAACGAGGTATCACACTGGCAGACTTAAAGAAACCTACATCCAAAACTAAGTCTGAAATGGAAGAGACGGTTGCAAGAGTACGCACACCGCGTAGAGACAATAATGAAATCCTAGCGACAGTAGAAAGTCTTCTTGGCGCAAATCGTTTGAGACTTCGTTGCATGGATGGAGTCGTTCGTATGGGAAGAATTCCTGGTTCAATGAAAAAAAAAATATGGATAAGAGAAGGAGATTTTGTAATCATTGTGCCCTGGGAATTTCAGAATGAAAAGGCAGAAGTGATATGGAAGTACACGAGACCACAGGTAGAATGGCTTGAGAGAAAAGGGTACCTGAAAGGATAACATTATAATGGACCAGGCAGAAAAAATAAGGAGACTAGATAGCTCTAGGGACAGATTACGCGCCAAGGATAAAGACTCCGAGCGGCTGAAAGTGGAAGAAAATGTATTTGACGTACCTACCCTTAAGCTCCTCTATACCATTTCCAATAAGGGCATAATAAGGGCAATGGGTGGATCCATCAGTACTGGAAAGGAAGCAAATGTATTCTATGCGGAGGGTGCAGAAAAAGAACTGGCAGTAAAAATATATAGAATTTCTAGCAGCACTTTCAGGGCTATGGACGCCTATATTATGAAAGACCCTCGCTTCACAAACATCCGAAATAACAAGAGAGATATAATTTTTGCATGGACACGCAAGGAGTTTCAGAACCTTAAACGTGCAAAAAGCGCCGGAGTCAGGGTACCTGAGCCGATATTTGCCGAGAAAAACATTCTTATCATGGAGTTTATGGGAAAAAACGAAACACCATATTCCCCCCTGAAGAACACACCTCTTGAAAACGATAAACAAAAACTTGTTTTCGATACAATAGTCGAATACATGCGTCTCCTCTATAAAGAAGCAAACCTTGTACATGCAGATCTTAGCGAATACAACATTTTAATTGACCCAAATAATTTTGCTCCTATATTCATTGATATGGGGCAATCTGTGACCTTGGGACATCCTAATGCTCGCGAGTTTCTCTACAGGGACATACAAAATATACTTAGGTTTTTCAGACGCTATGGGATCAAAGACAAACCTGAAGAACTATTTACAAAAATACAGGCGGAATAACATGACTCAGTATGTCAAAATACCCCACGAGAGAGTTGGAGTAATTATAGGCCCGAAAGGAGAACTTAAAAAATTTATCGAGGACAAAACTGTATGTCAATTAGACATTGACAGTGACAGTGGAAAAATAGATGTCACCTGTGAAGGAGATTCGTTGAAAGAATTCAGGATTTTAGAAACTCTCAAAGCGATAGGAAGAGGTTTTAGTCCCGAAAAAGCCCTTGAGCTTTTGGAAGATGACATGCTTATGCTCGAGATCATTGATCTTTCAGATGTTGCCACTACTCCAAAAGAACTACAACGCATAAAGGGCCGTATTATAGGAAGGAATGGTAGAACCAGAGAACTGGCAGAAACTCTAATAAACGTCAAGATCTCAGTATATGGGAAAACGGTATCAATTCTTGGTTACCCTGAACAAAATACTATAATAAGAACAGCCATAAAAATGCTACTTGAGGGGGCTACCCACGGAGTAGTTTATAAGTTCCTGGAAAAAAAGCATCAAGAACTTATGCAGTCCCAGCTAGACTCAATCGATTTATATTGATTAGTAAAAACTAACCTCCATAAACATACTAGTTTTTTACTTAAATAATTGAATTAAACTTTTTTATCAAACACTTTTCTTTTTTGTTAAAAAAATCATTTGTCATTACGACTGTGTTTTATTAAGTTTCTTCGAAGTCTTCTTCTGATTTTCTCCCCTCGCCTTCCAAAAAATTACCCCTCCCACGCCTTGCATCAATGGATTCCTCAATCCATATAACCTCACCTCTGGATAGAGTATACTTCGGGAAGACTGCATCCATGCCTTCAAAAGGTGTCCAACCAGCTTTACTATGTAGCATCTCAGCTTTAATAGGTTGAAGAGTACGCGGATCCACAATTATAAGATCCGCATCAAAACCTACTTCAAGCCTGCCTTTAGCATGACGATCAAGCCCGAAAGACTTTGCTGGATTCCAGCTTGTAATCATTATCATCTTTCCAAGGGGAAGGATATTTTTTCTGACTGCGGCAAGCATGAGAGGCATAAGAGTTTCAACTCCAGGCACACCGGAGGGAGCGAACCTTATATCAGTATCCTTTTCAGATTCAAGATGTGGAGCGTGATCTGAAGCTACCATATCAACAGTCCCATCATTTATCCCTTTTACCAGAGCTTTGATACTATGGCTGCTCCGAAGAGGTGGATTCATTTTGCCAAAAGATCCAAGTTTCTCACAGTTCCGTATAGAAAGAAAAAGGTGATGGGGGGTAACTTCACAGGTAGAAAGAGGTATTTTGTTTTCCTTTCTCGCAAGAAATTTTTCTTTTCTTATAAGGCCTATAGCTTCAAGGGTGCTTATATGGCAAAAATGTGCCTTAACTTTTAGTTTGGAAATAATCTCAAGGGCTTTTTGAACAGCAATCGCTTCGCATTCATTGGGGTGTACTTTTGAATGATAGTCATAAGAAACATCTCCCTTTAGAAGCCTTTCCAGCTCGAGACATATCCCTTCGTCTTCAGCATGAATACTTGCAAGGGCCCCGAGTCTTTTAATTTCGGAGAGAGCTTCATTGAATATCTTTTCAGTGATCTTTAACCCACCCGTAGATTCAGCCATGAAAATTTCTCCAAAAGCAGTAACTCCTGATTTCCAGAGCTTTTCTAAATTATTTATATTCCCCGTTACTCCACCATTGATCCCAAAATCAATGATAGACTTTCCTTTGGCAAGTTTAAGTTTTTGTTCAAAAGATCGCTTGTCAGTTGTAGGGGGAATAGTATTTGGCTGGTCTATGACAGTAGCAATTCCTCCAGCAGCTGCAGCACAAGAACCTGTATACCAATTTTCCTTTGTTGTCATGCCGGGCTCTCTGAAATGAACATGCACGTCAATTCCCGCAGGTAGGGTAAGAGCACCATCAGCATCTATAATCAGATCAGAACTCGATACTCGGAGGTCTTTTCCAATTTTTATAACTTTGTTACCTTTAATAATGATCTCTGCAGGCTGAAGAGAATTATTGTGATAGATCCTTGTATTTTTTATAAGAATATCAGGCATTTGCAACTATATGTTTAAAAATATATTTAAAACCAATAGTTACGAATAAATATTTTTATTTGGTTACATTCTTTACTCAATAGTTATCAAATAACTTTTTCCGTAATTCTTAATTCCATTTTTAGTAATCGCCTTCTTCGAAAATTTATGTAATATTGATTAATAGCCCTACAATATTTTTGAAATTCGATGATCCCTTCAAAACAGAGAACTACTAAGCTGTAAATAGTTAGCTATAGGCTCTGAGAGCTTAAGTAGGTCACAAATGGAAATTTCAGTCCCTTCCTCTATTTTATTTGCTTTTATCTCAAAAACAGGCTTCCTTTTAGCAATTTTTACTTTAAGATCTATAAATACAATCATATAATATCTAAAAATTGCATGAATTTTTTTCCAATACAGATTATGTGAGCAGATCCAGTTATGATACGATTTAGGTTATTATAAATCACCCAAACTTACCTGTAATGCAATTCTCAGTACTGAGTTCACTAGGGTTATGAAAAATGTATCTAGTTTGCCCAAACTCAATAAATTCACACATAAGGAAAAATACGATATTATCTCAGATCCGGCTACATGCTACAGATTATGGGTTACTATTACTATAGTATAATTTTTGTTAAGGTCAGCATAAGCTCTTCAATCTTTGAAGTGAACGCAGGGTCAAGAGCACTGCAAGATTCATCTAAAAGAATGATTTCAGGATTTACTGCCAGAATCCTGGAATCAGAGCCTCGGCTATTGCCCGCAGCTAATATTGGTGGGAATATATATCTAATTGGTGAATATATATTATTACATGGCTAAATTTAGTGTATTATTGTCAATACAACCTATCATTAACGTATAATTACCGGGGACGCGCTTTCGATGTGCTGTATTATCATAAATAGATATTTGGAAAGGACTTGGTTTCTGAAAAACCATCTAAATTTTTTGAAAAATATGAAAAGAGTGTTTGATATGCTATTTTCAACAACTTATGGGCAAGGCCCTCAAATGTTATCTCTCGAAGCTCTCCATGCAGGTATATTCCCATCTATACATTCGATTTCTCCTTTTTCAGTTAAATAATCCAGGATTTCTAGAAGCTCTTTCTTCTTGATATCTAGATCGTATCTAGACTTAAACTCGGATATAATGTGGAGAATATCCAGGGTCCTGTTCAAGATGATCTTTTCTACAAATCCAGCAATATCTTCGTACCGAGCCCAGGGATAGATGACCCATCGCCATTTGATAATTTTTTGGGCATAAAAGTCAGGCACATATGTAGAACAGTTCTTGTGTTGGAGCACTGCAGTCCTTACCTCAACTGGCTTGAGACTCCATATATAGTTAACCGCAAGGTTGAGTGTATCACCTGTATCAGTCAAATCATCAACAATCAGCACTTTTTTCCCAGTTATATCCACAAAAATTGGGAACCGAATATTTGACTCTGGCCGCATTTCTGAAGCTCTTGCGTAATGCTCTATTCTCATTGAAATAAGGTTATTGAAAAGCAATAAATCTGAAATCAGCCTACCAGGCACATAGCCGCCCCTCCCGATGGCAACAATTATATCAGGAACATAACCCGATACTCTGATTTTTCTGGAAAGAATTTTGGAAAGCCTTAAAACATAATTAAAGCTTATAGCTTCGCACCTTAAGGAGTTATTATCTTCCAGAGAGGACATGGGATCTCGTAGTTGACTATTCTTTCCTTGCATAAAATAAACACCTCCAGCCTATTGTCTCGCAGGTTACATAAACACGAATTCATGGATGATTCGAGTTAGAATACATTAAACTTTGTAGAACAAGTAACTGTATACTTAAAAATATCTCATAGATCTTGCTTCTTCAGCCAATGCAATAAGGTGTTTTGTCCTGTTTAAATTTTCTTGTCTTTTATTAATATAGCCTTATGCAAGCAAAATTGATAGATGGAATAGGTTAAGTAATTTATATAAAGATAAATAAGGATTATCAAAAAGACACAAAATGTCTAAAGAAAAGTCTATAGAGCGCTATTTTTATACTGACAAACCTTACATTAAAGTCGGAAAATCTCTATAGTTAGTATTCAAGTTGTGCATAAAAATATTCAACCTATGAAAAATGAGAACTACTTAAAAAAGCTATTTAGATTCCGAATAGAATAGTTACTCTAAGCAATAAACTGAATGCAAAAAACAGTTAATTCCTGTTACTAAATAACCTAGGCAATACATAATTATTTTGGGATAATTACCATGTTAGTTTCCTAATCTTGAGCCAATATCTATAAGCAATACACTTCTTGCCTTTGTTTTGGGATGAGCTAATCAACTCAACTTATTTGAGGTAATAACCTCAATATCATAGTAGAGATATGTACTACTACAGAGAGTACTCAAAAACAGAAGTTTGATGAAAGCTCAATAAGGAGAACATTTTTATGTCAATAATAAACACCTCACAAGGAGTAGGAGGTATCCTGAACAATTTCAGGAACCTTTCAGAAGGAGCAGAAAAGATCACTTTTTTGGGAACTCCAGGTTTCTACACTCCCTTTGCTGAACTTCTGAGTTTTGTAGTCCGGGACAAAAAGCTTACCTTCATCCCCAATCTAGATTTCGAGAAAGCTAGATCGATCCATATGATTCCTGAGGGTATGCAGCTTGGAGAGCTCACGGATGCACATGCTGATTTGATCGTCCTGCTCGGTGGACTTGCAATGCCGAAAAAGGAGATACATCCTGAAAAAGCAAACGAAATTGCTAGAAAGGTCCTCGAAAATTCGGACAAAAAAAGAATTATCGGATTATGTTTTCAGTCTATGTTCATGCAGCAGAAATGGGATAAAATAATCAACTTTGATTATGTTATAAACGCTGATCTGGCTGTAGAAGTGCTGGAAATCTAAAATTCCATGTGATTTATTCTTCCTACCTAAAAATAATACGGATAAAAACAATTAAAATATTGAAAAGTCGGTGTCCAGATTTTTGATCTGGATATCCAAAATATTTGCATTTGTAAGCTCGAGAAAGTTGGCTGCAAATATTTGTGCAAAGACATTAGGCAGCCCAAAGATCAAAATTACATGATTTTGGTATTACTTAGTTCAAGTTAGAAGTATAGATCCATATATTTATATAATAAATTAAATCTAATTATGATTGATGTATAACCTATATATCAAAAGTGGATAAGTGACAGAGCTGCAGGGATCCCACCCTTACAGCTCACAAAAATCAACTGTTTTGACAATTTAGATTTGCGCCTGCTCGCCTAACTTGATCAAATAAAGTAGAATATCAAATCTGGAGTAATTTAAGATATGTTAAGGAGTTAGATACTATTCTCCTATTACATGGATTGTAAACATGCTGTTGGGTTGAGATGCAGTCATTGATTGGCTAAGGTAGAACACTTCTCATTTTATGATTAGCAAGATCTGGAGCAAGTAATTTCAAAATACCAATCAGTTCAAAATATACTATTTAGAATATGTGGAAAAACTATATAATCAATTAAACTAGTTGTAATTCAAGGGTCTACCTACCTTCAATCAATTCTTCTATGGGCTGCAGATATTGACTCACTTGCAGCTCACGGAGACTAACTTTTTGACATTTCGGATCACTTGGGTCATCTATTGGGGATATAGAATGAATATAGACACTATTTTAATAGATGTTTATGATAGGTATGGTAAGAAAGTAATCAAATGAATTACATAACTAAATACAACCAACCATACACTGTCAATTTTCGAAGACTATAAAGATCAATGAAAATCACAATAGAGTAGGAAATGAGTAGGGGTGATTTTAATCCCCAAACTAATCTCTTTGCATAAAATGGCTGTAATTAAACAAAAAAAGCAACATGGTAGAAGTTATAGCAAATCGGTAAATTTTTCAATTAAATGTTTACAATTTATTCCCATGATTAATTTCTGAAGTCACATGCACAAGCTTAACTTTTACTTCTGCACTCCAGTCTGTATTCATTATAGTGCAACCCAATTCGTGAGTAATACCGAGTTGTTGATCAAACTCAGCGATTTGCTTTTCCATTGTTTTGTCACATACCGTGAAATATCCCGGGGTGTCTTCGTTATCAAATAGTACCGGAGTGCACAATAAAGAATATTTCTTAACGTTGTTTGGATCTTTTTTGATCTTAGTTAGTATCGTAGGTGCGACGCAGGATCCAATGATTTTGAACAATGACGGAGCTACTTTCTCACAACAAAATAAATACGATAAAGCATTCAAATCATATCACAAGGCAATTTAAATAATGACAAAGCAATTGAAATTAACTCGAAAAAATCAAAGGTTAGCACTGAAGACAATAATGGAGAATAAAAATTTTTGGAGCACTGAATAAAATAAATATTACATGAAAGATTAAATTTATATCGATTATTGCTTAAATTCTATAAGAATTTATTACGAAAAATTGATATGAAACCTAATATCTTTTATTTTTTGGATATAGCATATCTGAAAATGCATAAAAATTATACAAAATTGGAACTTTGAGAGCAAAATCAGACAATGTTTTCATATTAATCATGTATATATTAATCCAGGAAATTTTCATAAATTTAATATTTGTTCTTTTCCTAAAAAAAATATAGATTAATTTTAGATAATATTCGTTTTCTGTAGTTCCAAATTAGCTGATTGATATTTTCATCAAAGAATACACTTTGTTCAAATACACCAGTTTTCTAAGCTCACCTGCATAGAAAAAAATGAATTTTGTAGAAAATGAAATGTAGAGAGCATGTATGAGACTTTTCTGGATAAATATTAATTCATTATGATGGACCATCCTAAATCATCAATGAATAAAATTAAAGAAACTGTATATTAAAAATAATTATTTTTATCCATCGTTTCCTATTGCGTTAACAGGACAGTTTTCTAATGCCTCTTCACAAGCTTTCTTTTCCTCGTCGTTTTCAGGCTGCTTATATACGTAGGAATTTGAATTATCATCATTCATTTTGAAGTTCGTTGGTGCAGTATCCACGCATAACTGACATGCTATACATTCATGATCACAGTAATAAGGTCCAGGAACACTTTCAACAACTTTATCTGATTTATCAGCTATATTTAACTCCTCCTAATGGATTCATCTTATAAGAAAAGTACTTAATAAGATTCCTATATATTATTTAACATTTAAAGTTGTTTTTCAGCCCGTAAAATTCCTTGTCTATCTGTAAATTTATATATTGGCGGTGAAAAAATCACGTACAATTGACTTTAGAGCTAAACTATGCTTCAGATAATTTAAGGCTCTAATGCTACTGATTTCAATTCAACAATTCAAGTCCTTTACATAATTATGGTTTTGAGCTTATCTCAACTTTTTGTCAATACTAACTCTAGATTTCCTATACCGCTGAAGATCAAAACGTTTCCAAATTAAAAAATTATGTGAGCTACATATACTCTATGAGTCCCATAATCTCCATGAGTCATAAATCAACAATTTATTCTTATTTCGTATAGAACTTAGGAAATTCATATATTTTAACACAAAAACTACGCATAGGATATTATTTATGCTCGCTCATTTTTCGTTTAACGTAAATATCATCATGAATTTCATTCCATTATCCCTGTTTAGGTCAAATTTCCCATCTAATTGATCTACAAGGGTGGTTACCAGCTGAAATCCGAGACTTTTAAGAGTTTCAATTTCAAAGGTCTCCGGAATACCAACGTCGTTGTCTGTGACCTCTAGAGTAAAACAGGTGCCATTAAAACTATCTTTTTTCTTTTCGTCGCTTTGAAGTTTTATTTGAATTTCTCCTTTAACTCTGCCGGGAAATGCATATTTGAGAGAATTGGAAACGAGTTCATTAATAATCATTCCCAATGGGACAGCAGTATCCATATCTAAGAAAAGGTTCTCTTCCATATCCATATGGAAGTTGACATTGGTATTTTCGAGTTTATATATCTGAAACAGGTTCTCAACGAGTTTCGCAAGGTATGATGAGAAATCCACTTTGTCGCTTCCTCTATCATCATATAGTTCCTCATGAATAAGAGCCATAGATCTCACTCTATCTTGGTTTTCCCTGAAGGCTTCTAAGATTTCGTAGTCTTTTATAGTGTTTTTCTGCCTTTGAATTTTTCAGCTTGAAGATCAAGAAGGGAAGAGATAACCTGAAGATTATTCTTGATCCTATGGTGAATTTCCTTTTTGCGGGATTTTTGAACATTTATCAGAGCTTCTTCAATTTCTTTACGCTTTGTAATATCCTGGACCGTCCCTTCCATTCGAATAGGAATATTTTTTTCATCAAAAACAACTTCACCTTGTGCATTGACTATACGTTTTTCTCCGTTGGCTGAAATAATTCTATGATCAATGTTATAGGGCTTTCCTTTTAAAGCTCTTTTAATGACATTCTTTACATAGCTTTTGTCCTCTGGATGCAAATAGCTTATAAAATCTTCGTAACTTACAAATTCTTGAGGAGTGCGTCCAAAAATACGGTAAATTTTATCTGACAAAAGTAATCTATTTGTTACAATATCCCAATTTCAATTTCCAAGGTGAGCTATTCTTTGAGCTTTAGAAAGACTATCCTTATTTTTTTTTAATTATATACAAGCTTCTTCAAGTTAATTTGTACGTTTTTTAATTAAGTTTTCCAAATTGTCAAGTGTTTCTTTCAACTTAGCTTCTGCTTTTTTTCGCTCAGTGATATCTTGAATATGAGCGATCGTATAGATCATGCAGCCTTTAGAATCAAATACCGGGGAAGAACTCACTTCGTACCAAATAATTTGTCCATCCTTATTGAGATACCACTTCCCAAGCCACAACAACGGACTCGATTTATTAACGACTGCAGTGTGAGCCAATAAGTTCGTAGACACATCTTCCGGGTGGGTAAACTCAAGAAATAAACGCCCTTTAAGTTCATAGTCTTTGAACCCAAGCAATCGACAGAAAGCATCATTAACCCTCAAGAGTAGACTATCTGGAGCAACTAATGCCATACCGACTGCACTTTCATCAAAAGCTGAACGGAATCTCTCCTCACTCTCCTACAACGCCTTTTCAGTTTGTTTGCATTCATTGATATCACGAGCAATATGAATACATCCAATAAGTTTCTCGTTATAATCATACAGTGGTGAGACACTTACTATGAAATAGCCGCCCAATGCGTCTTCGCGAACTTTATTAATATGCTCAAACGTATCCTTAAACAACAGCCGGTATGGACAAAAAGAGGGGGGGGCATCTGCCCCATGTACAACACTCTAACAGGTTAATCCTACACACTCTTTTGGTATCATCCCCATTCTTGTCGCCATTGCCTTGTTTACACGAATAAATCGATATTTGTCGTCGATTATGGCTATCAAGTCTGGGATAGAATCAAAGGTATTTTCCCAATCTTTTATGGATCGAAGAGCTACTTCTTCAGCTTTAGTCCACCAAAAATTAGTTATGTTCTCCAATTTTCCTTCCGTTTTGATCAAAGAAAATTAATGGTAGGAGGATACTTCAATAATCTCGATTGCGTTGCATTTATCCAGGAAATATGTACAAAAAATTATCCTCTGTTCACTGGTGGATCTATCTATTTTTCCCATATTTAATGAAATTATTCCAATTTTTGTTCCTCAGCCAAAAAGCGTTTATGCTCAACCTCAAACCATCATATCCAGTAGCGAGTACCGGATCGATTTTCTCAAACCACCCGTTCAAGATTTTCTTAGTATCTAAAACACAATTTTTTACATAAGTGTAAGGGATAATTTCTATCTGTCCATTTTTCAGACAAGTATTAAAACAGGGAATAGCCTCCCCAGTGACTCTTTTTGCCTCTTCCACATCTAAAGGTTCTGATGTGATCCATATACAAAGCTCATTATTTTCCAGCCCTGTTTTAAAGTAGTGGATCAAGTTTTCCATCAAATCTTCTTGTGTTTTATAAAATTGGCAAAAGTGTGTTCCCCCAGAGGCGTTTCCAACAATGTCAATGCCAGATTTTCTTACGTTTTTATTCATTACACACTAACTCTAACTAGTGTAGAAGTAGCTGATAGAAGCTCGAAAATCATTTTGTTAGATTTATTAAGAACTAAGGACACAATACAATATATAAAAATTTTTATTTTAATCCAATAGTGTAGATAATATATATTGTCAGACTCTTAAAACCTAGAATTTAGCCAAGCATCGTGTGGATTGTTTTTTTAGGAAAAAATTCAATCTTAAAGTTATGAAATCCCCGAAAATAATGAAAGCACCACTAATATAAAATTATTATTTGATTTTAAAATATTTTATGGAAAAGTAATTTTTATTCATAAACTATTTTTTGTATAATTAATTAAAATAAATATGAAAGTAATTGTACATTGTAGCTTAAAGTCAATAGATATAAGATGAGGGATCAACTGTCTGATGCATAAGTATTGGAGTAATTGTAGAGAATTTTGATAAACCTCCAATTACAGAAATAATCAACCAAAAATTTGGATTTATCAAATTTTTTATAATATAATTGCACCTACTAGATATTATTTAAAATATGCTAAATTGGAACATATTAATTTTGAACATACTCAGCTCAATCATATTACATCAGCTCAGCACGTACTAATATTAATTTAAATTAATGAAAGTAAAGCAAAAAAATGTTAGAACAAATGAAAAAACTGATTATTTTGCAACAGTTTGCTTTATGATGTCCCTAACAGCGGCAGTAAGCACATAACTTGTTGTGCTTAAAAAGATGCTATTCCAAAAATGTTGCTTTAAAAAAATAAATAAATGAAGATTTTGATAAATTTCTAATTTTCACGAGTCATATATATACCATTTGTAAACATAGGATGAAATTTAGGGGTTTATCGAATCTTCTATAATAAATGTGTCACTTTTGTTATGTTTTTCTAGAAATCGATAAAATGTAAATTTCGAGGAGTAGATAATTATAGTAGTTATTTTAAAATTAACAGATTCCTTAATCAAGTACAAATGATGCACTATGTACTTTTTAATTTTTCAACCGTGAACTCCGATATTTGAAATCTCAGTCCCCCTTCTTTAGCTTGCCAAAATTTACTTCGTAACGAATTTTCATTTCTCCCCATGTTTGAAGCCCTGTCTGACAGCCTCGTGTCTGTACGACAAATGAAGCTACAGTTGATCCAACTTTTCCGCATGTGGGCAGAGAGTATCCTCTAGTAAAAGCTAGCAAGAACCCTGCTCTGTAAGCATCTCCTGCTCCTGTAGGGTCCAGAGCTTCAACAGGAATCACTGGAATTGAGAATTCCTCTTTACATGTGTAGATTCTGCTGCCCTTAGCATCACATGTAACTACGATGATGTCAATACTGGCTTTGAGTTCAGAGAAGCTTTTTCCGGTGATCTCTAAGATCCTCTTGATTTCATGTTGGTTAGCAAAAAGGATATTAGTATGAGCAAGAATGAGTTCAAGTTTCTCTTTTGAATATGTAACAAGGTCCTGGCCCGGATCAAAGGATACGAAATCTGCTATTTGTGCGATTTTTGCGTTGTAGACAGAATCTGCGGTTGCTAAATGGACAAAATACACAGGTATGGGTTCCAGTTCTTTGAATTTTGAAGAAGCTCCCCAGTAGAAATAGGTTGTTTGGTTGCCCTCTCTATCCGTAAAAATAAATGCCTTGGAAATTTGTCTGTCTTCAAGTCTGTAGAGACGGGAGATATCAACGTGTGAATCTATTAAAATTTTTTTATACCCTGAACTTGCAAAATCCGTACCTACAGGAGAAATTAGTTGGCTTTTTCCTCCCATTCTTGCGATGGCAATTGCAATGTTGGCAGCTCCTCCACCGGGGTATTCTTCGTAATCAATGATAGGGGAAGATTCGTTTTTTCCTGCGATTTTTTCAACAGTTGCGATGTAATCAAGAGCAGTATGCCCAACGATGGAAATTACTCGGTCCATGTAGTATCCTCCTGTTTTAGGGGTCTATTTTTCTGAATTTCATTTGTACTCTGTTAAGTAATGTGCTAACTTTAAAATGACTATTGCAATTAGCCATTCATTGCAAATACGTCCAATTTAGTCAGGGAATTTTTCGTATATCCACTGAGAGTGATTGCTTTTTTTATAAGAGGTAGATCAAACCATCCGCATCGTCTGCTCCTACCGATAGTTGTTCCAAATTCGTACCTAGTTTTCTGTATCCTTTCTCCTAGTTTCCCTGTAAGCTCAGTAGATAATGGGCCTGCCCTTACTCTTGTAATATAAGCTTTCACTATAGTTATCACATTGTCCACTCTTGTAGGGCCTACTTCAAGATTGGCACGGCAGAGCCTATGATTATAGATGAAGAGGTTATGAGTTTTTGGGTTCCATGGATGATATCTAGATGAGTACCCTGAGCAGCTTCAGCCATTACATGTTTTCCTTCATCAAGAGCCTCGTTTACTTCCATTGAAGCATCTGTGATATAAGTTGCAAACTGCCTGCCAAGTTCAATATATCTTTCTATGAGAATAGTCCATAACTATCTTCGGATCTACTCCATTTCTGCGATTTCTCCTCCCTTTTATGGGGCAAGTTCCTTAAAGTCTTGTTAATAAAAGTTTACTGGATATAAGCGCAGCCATGCGGATCTCGTCTAGTGCTACTTTATCTATGTATGCGTAGCTGGTCCCACGTTTTATACCCCCTATTTTCTGTTACCTAGCTGACTCTCTTAACTCACCCGGTTAGATATAGTAGAGCATAATTATACTTATCTTAGCATCTATGCCGAGTTTTCTGGCATCTATCTCTAAACCATGCTTTGCAAACATCATGATTTCTTCAGCTAAAATCTCCTGATTTAGGGTAACTCCAGGCCCAATCAGAACTCTGACATTAAGCAGAAGACTTGAAGGGATAAGGTATAGTTTGTAGATATCTTCTCCTACCTTGACCTATGACCAGCGTTGTTTCCCCCCTTAAAACGGGTAACAATCTTGTAATAGGTTACGATCAGGTCGATAATCTGCTCTTTCCCTCGTAACCAAACTACGCACCTATGGTTATCGTAAACATAAAGCTCCTTATGGAAAGAGCCAGATAGTTTTTCCCTACAATAATTTGCCTTGTTTAGAAAGTACTCAAATCACCTTTGATCACCATTTCAGTGATCTTCGTCACATCTGAGAACTAATCATCGACTACAACTTCAGTTTCCACTTTAATTTTTTCAAAAGAGGTGCCTTCTTTAGGAATAATCTGAGCGCTTGCCACAAGTGGCTTGTCAATGGGTTTTCCTATTTGGGAAAGCAGTTTAACATAAACTTCCTGTATATCTGACACTTTTTTTACAATATCAAGGGAGATCTGAGTCGATAGAAGGTTGTAGATTTTCCCTACATGGTTGATCGGATTCTTTCCGTTTGTAGCCTCCATGCTCATAGGCCTGTTTGGTGTTATCAAGCCGTTACAACGGTTTCCGCGCCCAACTGAACCGTCATCCCCCATTTCAGCTGAAGTTCCAGTAACTGTAAGGAAGAAACTGCCTTTTTTCAAATCATCTCCTGCGTTAATGAAGACTCTCACGTCTCGTTCAGTGTAACGAGTTGCAAGTTCCCCTACATAATCCTTCATCTCTCCAGTGATACTCATATAACTGCTCAACTAGTCGATATATTTTCCAATCATGCCACTACATATTGTAAGGGTTATATCTTCCCATCCCTCAATCCCATGACCTCCATATGCTCTCAGATGCCGGAAATACGTGATTTCAGGTCTTTGAGAAGTTGCCTTTCTGTATTGTAGACAAGGCTTTCAAGTTCAGAAAAAGGAGCATGGCCAATACCAAAGGAAGTATCATTTGCATTAGGAACCCTACCCCTTTTGAATACATCCTTTAGATCTGAGGAACCTGTTCCGAGTTTGCAGTCCATGATTACATCTCTATCAAGGTCAAGATTTACAAGAGTATTCTTAAGGTATCTCCTGCCAGCATGGCTACAGCCTCAGTAGCAAGTTCGACACCTTCGAACTCTTTCGTAGCTCTGCCAACCAGTAAAATATATGTTGGTTTCAGTATCTCCCTACCTTCGAACCTTGGACATGATCTTCCAGCTACAATCTGAGTTTCATTGGTGTTGTGGTGGAGTACAGCCCCACATTTGTTGATGTATTCCTGCACAGAGCGTGGCTTACAGCTTCAGCCAATCCGTCTGATATGCTATCAGGATGCCCGATCCCTTTGCGTTCTAAGAGCTCTATTCGTTGTTTCTCGATTGGGGTTTTTAAGAGCTCTTCCACTTTAATATTTCGAGTCATTTGGACTAATTACTTAGGAAGTTAACAATAATTTTATTATTAAATTGTTTTAACATTTTGTTTTACTTTATTTGTAACTATCCAGTTTACCAAAATTAGATATTTTGGCTTCTTTTTAATATGTAAATATTAAATAATCATTGCCCGACAATTAAAAAAAATCAGCTCATTAAAATTTGCCAACTGAATGTTAATAAAGATGACGATTAACATTTTTGGTTCCGTTGCAAAAAATATGAGATCGATACTATAAAATAAATAGGAATTTAAGAGTATATAATGTGCCATTAATACCTTTAAATGGAAACACTTTGTAGGCGAGATCATTCTGCAAACAGTAAGATGATACTTAAAATATCCGTTGAGCTATAGAAATTTAGAAATGATAGCGGAAAGATGAATAAAAGTTGACCATACAAAAATCATGAGATGTATACATCAATATTCACCTAGGGTAGAAAAGAAGGTACGTAGATACTTAAAGCCAATTAATGATTCATAGAGAGTGGATGAAACGGTTCCATTGCAAAAATTTCAAAATAGTCATGTAAATCTATGAATATAAAAAAGACAAGTTAATAATCTAAATTACTCTGTTCTTAATGAAGTCAAATATATTAATCGATTATTTGGCATAGTTTTATAATGTTGGTATATTTTCCTCGGATCTTTTGCTTTTTATTAGTTATCCATAGATTTACATGGCTATTTTGAAATTTTTGCAACGGAACCTAAGAATTTATTATTATGTGTATCTACTCATAAACTTACGACTTACACAGCTAAGCCAAAAAATAAATAGCAGTAATTATTTAATTATTTAAAACAGAAATTGAAACAAAAGTATCTATTTATTACGCTTGATTTCGTATCTCAAGTGTATAAATTTTCCATGGATATGTTTTTCAATATGATAACATTTTAATTTCTAAGTGATACTATAGTAAAAAGGGATTAGCAGATGAAAGATAACCAAGCTAGCTTTACTGCAATGATGGTAGCCTACATGCGTGCTTATCATGCCATGCACGATACTTCAAAAATTTTTGATGACTTTCTAGCCTATGATTTGATACCAGAGAAAAAAAGATTAACAATTGAACAACATTTGGTTGAATTTTATTTGAATAAAGAATTAAATGATTTTAAGCATGCCATATCGCTCTATGATCAGATTACTGCTTCTACACACTTTATGCAAGCGATTAATAATATAATAAGCCGTGCAAGATATACGGAAGAAACTCTCGAGAAGACCGTCATACAGGGAGTAAAGCAGTATATAATCCTTGGAGCAGGGATGGATACATTTGCATTTAGGCGACCGGAAATGATGAAATGTTTGGAGGTATTTGAGATTGACCACCCCGCTACACAAGAATTTAAGCTTAATAGACTTGTAGAGTTAGGGTGGGAACATCCAGCAAAATTACATTTCGTTCCTATAGATTTCACAAAGGAAAGTTTAGTAACAGCACTAACTCGGTCATCTTCTTATGATCCAAATGTTAAAAGCTTCTTTAGCTGGTTTGGTGTCATCCCTTATTTGACCCAAGAAGAAGTGTTTGCAACACTACGTTCCATTTCTGAGGTTACCTCTGTTAGCAGCACTATAGCTTTCGATTATTTTGATACCGATGCATTTGTCCCTGAAAAATTATCTCCACAAAGGCAAAAAACATTGGACTTTTTGCAAAAAATAGGTGAACAAATGAAACACAATGGCTTCAATCCAGCAAGTTTAGCTGGAGATCTCACAGCTTTAGGATTCCGTCTTCAGGAAAATTTGAGCCCAAAAGACATCGAAGAACGTTACTTACAAGAACGCCAGGATGGACATCTTGAGTATGTGCACTTTGCATGCGCTGTTACTGAATAATTAGGTACAGAATATATTTTCTGCCTAATAATAGCAACCATTGTCGTTAATTTGCCAGTGAATTTTTTTGATGCACATATTCTGCAAGTGCACACTTACTGACATTTATATTTTTTGAATCCAAGACTAACATAGTTGGACCGAGAAACCAATATCATTGAACTTTAAAGATTCAAGAGTGTAAATTTGAATAACAGTGATGATTTTATACCTGATTCACATATTTTGGAAAAGGATAAAATTACACATACAAAACAACGATGAGCCCATAATGATAATAGTCATTTAATATATAGAATTTCGATAAATTTGTGATTTTCAAGGGTCATTGATATGCCATAAATAAGCATATGACAAATTTAGGGATTTATCAAAATTCTCTCTTATAAGCTTTAGCTCAATACCTGATGGAAATGATCATATGGCTGACATAATCATAAAAAATGCTTATGTTTTAACGATGGATCCCGATCGTGGTGATCTCAAAAACGGAACTATTGTTATTGAAGACGGTAGAATTACGGAAGTTGGGGAAAAGACAAATGAAAGAGCAGAGACAGTAATTGACGTAAAAAGATCTGTAGTAATGCCGGGCCTTATAAATACCCATACTCATGCAGCAATGACTCTTTTACGGGGTTATGCTGACGACCTGCAACTTTCAGAATGGCTTGATGGACAGATATGGCCTGCTGAAGCCAGGCTCACTCCGAAAAATGTATACCAAGGCAGCCTACTTGCATGCCTGGAAATGATAAAGTCAGGAACTACTTTTTTTGCAGACATGTACTTTTTTATGGACGAAACCTCAAAAGCTGTTGAACTATCCGGACTTCGGGCCTCGCTTTCTCACGGCCTAACAGAGCTCTGGAATAAAGAAAAAGGAGAGATGGACTTTAAAGAAGGAAAACGCTTTGTCCGAAGGTGGCAAGGAGCTGCGGACGGCAGGATAAAAACAATGTATGGGCCTCATGCCCCTAATACATGCTCCGAGGAGTTTCTTGCAAAGGTTAGAGAAGAAGCCACTAAGGATGGAGCTGGAATACATATTCATGTACTTGAAACAGAGGCAGAACTTGTATTAATGAAGGAAAAGTATGGGAAATGTTCTATACATCTCCTGGATGACATCGGATTTTTTGGCCCTGACGTACTTGCAGCTCACTGTATATGGCTTTCGGACAGAGATATAGAGATTTTGAGGAAAAGAGGAGTCAATGTTTCCCACAATGCTGTGAGTAATATGAAAATGGCTTCTGGAATTGCACCTGTACATAAGATGCTCGAAAAAGGTGTAAATGTAAGCCTTGGCACTGACGGCTGTGCCTCAAACAATAACCTCGATCTCTTCGAGGAGATGAAAACCGCTGCTCTTCTACAGAAAGTAAATACTTTAAATCCGATTATCCTTCCTGCCAGACAGGTAATTGAGATGGGTACAGTAAATGGGGCAAAGGCGCTTGATTCGGAAACAGGTATGTTAAAAGTTGGTAAAAAGGCGGACTTGATAATCCTGGACATGAAAAAGCCACACCTTACCCCCTGCTTCGATGTTCGATCCCATATTGTATATTCAGCAAAAGGGAGCGATGTTAGAACAACAATCGTGGACGGAAAATTATTAATGGATAATTACAAGGTGCTGGTTCTTGATGAGCAAAAAGTGATGGAAGATGCACAAAAAGCTGCAAAAGAACTTATAGAAAGATCAAAAGCCTGAGAAAAAATATCTACAAATGCAAAAATCATTGGAGTTTTTGCAAAAAATTGGTAAACAACTGGAAAATGATGGCTTCAATCCATCAAGTCTGGCCGAAGAACTCGCAAGTTTAGGATTTAGTCTCCGAGATAATTGAGTCCAGAAAATATCGAAGAACGTTATTTTAAAGGAGCTCTAATGGGTACCACGCATATGAGAATGGGCACTTTGTATGTGCAGTTACTGAATAATCAGATACAGATTATGTTTCCATAGATAACGACAGAAATTTGTGATATTAATTCGCATAGGAACTAGTAAATCCTGTTGCATCACTTGTCGTAATAGAGACAACTTCTCCATGTGAGTAAAAATGTTTTATAATTTTTGACAAAATCTGTGAAAGTAAAGCAAAATTAAAACATATTTATTACTCATTGACAACATTTCACTCGGATACTTTTTTGATAAATTCAAGCCAGAGCTTGGCATCTTTGATTCTTTGTTCACCAAACTGCTCTTGAAAATGGTTAGTATTTTCCTTAAGGGTTCCGTCCTCTATTTCCTTTAGATCCATTATTGCTCGCAGCAGGCCTGCAGTTTCGTGATATAAGGCCTTTGCTTCATTTTGTGTAAGGGATTGTTCTTCCAGCTTCTTCTCATCTTCCTTTTCCTTTGCCGAAATCATTTCTATACATTTCTCTATACTAGCCTTCTCTGTTTGAGTAAGCATTTCTTTCTGGATTAATTCCCACACATAATTGTGTAGGTGACAATTTTCCTCCTCGACTTTTATACTATGTGGGATGTATTGTCCTACCCAGAAAAGACGTGAATGTAAAGCTGTAAGCAACTGCCCACGTTCCTTATCGGAGATATACTTCATTGAACTTTCTTTCTCGTTAATTTTAAGGCTTTTTTCTATAATCTATTCCCCCAAAAGATATTGTTTTGTCTAATCGTAAGATCTTGCATAATATTGTAATAAATTTGTATGTTAAAACGCAAAAATATAAAACATCAGCGTTAAAATAAACTAACATTTTAATATAAAAATGGTATAGATGATGAAGAATGTACATTTGAAACAAATGGAGTAAATTATCGGAGGATTTGAAAAAGATACGATGAAAAGTGAAATGTTATGCTCTCTAAGATTTCGATAAAAATATTCCTTTATTTTATTAATTGCTGACTCTACCATAAAGAAAGATCCTAAAAGGGGGATCATAGATGATAATTAGTTCAGAATTAACGGTTTATACTCCTTATTAAGAAAATGATCAGAAAAAAAATAAGAATTAGGTTGGTGGAAGAGTGTATGAAGTAATAAACGGGGAAAACATAGAGAGGATTTTTTAGCAAAATAACATATTTGACCTGCCCTTTTCCCTCTAAACCGACACATGACCAGGAGCGTGGCGGTGGGTGCAACAGATCTTTCAATGAGGTATAAAATCTGGGTTGAGTTCCTAAAAAATTCTTTGTTGTTAGTAGCCCATTAGTGTTTTATGAAGACGATGGGACTGTTCCTCACAATTTCCGAATGATCGACGGAAAAGCATTCTTCAGGGGTACAAACATCGAGGATGTTTACCCTCTTGGACTCGGTCTTCAACATGTAGTAAGCTTCTTGCGCCACCACCATGGCTACCATGTGCACTAGCGGTTACTGCTGTCAAAGATGCTACGAAAAGGACTGCAAACGAAATAGCAAGTACCTGTTTCATTTTACTAGATGTTTGTTTCAACATTTATTACACTCTTTTATGTTTTGTCCAAATTAATAAAATGTTAAAATAAATAGAATTTCGATAAATTTATGATCCTATCAAGTTGGTTATTCGCAATGTATGTAAATAACCAACTTGATAGGATCATAAATTTATCGAAATTCTATTTATTTTAACATGATATAAGGGGTAATTTAGAATGTGCTTTTTTTCAAGATGCAAAACTTTTAATTTATGACAGAAAACGGTAAAATGGGTAATTGAATGAAAAAAGATCAGGTAAGCTTTACAGCAATTGGTGCAGCCTATATGCGTGCTTATCACGCCATACATTCTACAGATAAAATATTTGATGACTTTTTGGCCTATGATTTGATACCCGAGGAAAAACGAGTACTAATTGAACAATCTGTGACTGGGGATCAACAGTTAAATGATTCTAAAATTATTGCATCGCTCTACGATCGAATTACTACCTCACAGTTCCTAATGCAAACAATTAATATTGTTATCACTCGTGCCAGATACACGGAGGATACCTTGGAGGAAGCTGTCAGGCAAGGAGTGAAATAGTATGTAATTCTTGGAGCAGGGGTGGACACACTTGTGTTTTGGCGCCCGGAACTGTTGAAAAAGTTGGAAGTACTTGAGGTTGATCACCCAGCTATACAAAAATTTAAGCTTCAGCGCCTTGCTGAATTGGAATGGAAACATCCAACAAAATTACCCTTTATTCCTATAGATTTCACAAAGGAAAATTTAGTAACAGTGCTCACTCGCTCATCATCCTATGACCCAAATGTTAAAAGCTTCTTTAGTTGGCTTGGTGTCACCCCATACTTGACTCAAGAAGGGGTGTATGCAACACTACGTTCCATCGCCGAGGTTACTTTAGCTAACAGTATCATCGTTTTCGATTATTTAGATACCGATGCATTTATTCCTGGGAAATCGTCTCTACAAATGCAAGAGCAATTTAAGTATTTGAGCAAAATAGATGAACCAATAAAAAACAGCGGCTTCAATCCATCAAACTTAGCTGAAGAACTCGCAAATTTGGGATTTCGGATCCAAGAGAATTTGAGTCCATTGAACATTGAAGAACGTTATTTCAAAGGACGTACGGATGGACTTCACGCATACAAGCATGGGCATTTTGCATGTGCACTTGTTGAATAATAGTAATCATTCAGTCTCGAAAAAATAACATCACTATCTATCTTCTATCTATCTTAAGTCTAACGATTAAATTTCAATGAGTTTATTATTAGTGATTTTGCCATTATGTATGCTAAAGATATTGCAGACAATGCCATAATTATATTAATAAAAATAATATTATGTGGTATGTGTAAGAGTGCTTGAATTAACATGGAAAATCCATAAAGGAAAATAAGTGAAAATCCAGCCACGTATTTTTTTCTGACGTTACTTATTGTGAATACTTTTTTGAGTATATATGAGTGGGTTGCAACACGATATAGAATATAATATGAAGAAGCTGCAATCATTAACGACAATGTTTGGATATTAGCAAATAATGGAATCTGTTGACCGTTTGATGAAAAGTGAATAGTTTGAGAGAGGTAAATCGTTATTGTAAGACCAAAAAGCCGTGATAGTACCTCTGCATAATGGTTTATGGCTTCCAGTTTAGGTAAATATTTTATAAGTGAGATTGCCACATTATCGTCTTCTGTTGTTATGGCTGTGTAATATGTAATCGAATAAATTAAGAAATAAATTAACATAAATAACGATATAGTTTGTGCCGTTTTATCAAAATTTTGAGTACACGTTAACAATAGTCCATACATTACAATATATATTTGAATCAGTCTTTCTTTTTTTTTAAGCATATTCTCTTGATTTTCTTTCTTCACTTCTGATTTTTCTTCGCAGTTCATATTGTTATACATAGCTTTCATTGTTTTTGCTTTTTATGACCATCAGCATTCTAGCAAGTAATTAACCCATAAATGAAAAATTCCAGACTCTGACGTTCAGTCATTTCTAGAGCAGGTTCATTCTAAGTACCTGTATAGAGATGTTTGCTCTTGCAGCGATTAGTTTATTTTGCATCATATTCAATACTTCCAGAATATATTTTATCCATTGGCAAAGACTGCTGAATTTCAATATTTTATTAGCCAGGTTAAAGATGACATTGATATGAGAGTACTTTCGTCAACAAGCGGGAATACATGAATTGATACAGCAAATGATATAATTAATTATTTCAGCAATCAAGTTAGCTAGATAGAGATTATTTGAAAGTGATATACAACATGTCTAAAAACAGGATGCGTAGTCGATCTAAATTTTTGTAAATTTTTGTTGATTTGGTATACTCTTTGGATGCAGAGATTTTATATTAAAACTTCTACATCAATTAGAAACTAAAAAAATAATATTCGTCAGTAGAAATATTGACTTTCCATTAATTATAATGAAGGGCAAAATAAGTACTACGCACGACTCAAAATTAAATAGGACAACATTGATTACCTTAAGAAATGTCATTATTGCCCTGAAAATTAGGTGACCAACTATTTTGAATTATGCATTGAGATTGCAGCTATCAACATGAAATTAACAATAATAAGATATTAATTTGGTAGTAATTTGGTAGTTAGTGAGATAATCGATCCGAAACTTTTAAGCTTATTTTTCCCGAACTGTTTAACTCGATCTAACACCAGAATAGACAATTCCAGTTTTTTATTAAGAAGAAAAAGATGCAAAATCAACCGCATTAAGAAAATACCTTTCTACAATTCAAATTTTAAATATGTTATTTAATGTACTTGGTTTTGCATCAGAAATGCGTAAGTTCTAAGAAAGTAAAATAAGATATCGGCTTTTATGTATATTCGTTGTAAACTACGATTTCTTTAAGAGCTTTCCTTGGCTTGGAAGCGGGGGATTCGGCAGGGAGCCCCATGGTCAGTAAAGCTACGACTGTTTTGTCCTGCGGTATCTTGAGTATTTTTTTGACTTCTTCCTCGTTGAAAGCGCCAATCCAACAGGTACCCAATCCTAGCTCGACAGCTTCCAGAGCAATGTGTTCTAGGGCAATGGCAAGGTCTACCTGGTGCCATTTTTGAGCGGAGTCACCGATACCTGCGATGACATGAGAGGCGGTACCTACGAAAGCTTGGTTGTTGGAAGCAGTAACAAGTTGATTTTTTATTTGCTCATTCTCGACAACAATGAACTTCCAGTTCTGCCGGTTACCAGCAGATGGCGCTAGTCTCGCAGCCTCCAGTAGTTTCTCGAGCTTGTCCTTCGGTATGCACTCGTCTTTATAAATCCTTATGCTTCTCCTGTCCTTTATCGTGTCAAATATGGCCATTTTAATCTCACCTGCACAGATAATTAATTAATTACTTCTATAATAATTGGTATTACTTAAAATTCCTATGGTATATAATGCTATAGATATCTATAGAGCCCTGTAATTCAAAAAGTATGAGATTAGATCGGTTCTTATCCATCTGGATTCCAAGAACTTTCTTTTGATCTTATAACTTATGCAGTTGCCTGATATGCAGTCAACTTTTGGGTTTCGACAATTTTGATACTAAAAACACTTTGGCTTTTTTAGAAATTGATTAAAAGTATTTATTGTAATGCTTAACTTTACTTCAAAATATTTAATGATTGTTCTATTCTTTAAATCTCAAATCTTGAAGTTTTTGATTATTTTCCAATCGTCTTCGAAGTGTTCTACAACCGTAACATTCTGAGCTCCAGACTTGTTGTTACTAAGTACACTTTTATAGCTAGTCCTGCTGACATTGTTATTGACCTTCTCTAAATCTGTTATGGTCCTTTTGCCTATGATGTCAAATGCATTGCCTACAGTAACTTTTATTTTCTTGCCTATTGGGATCTGAACTATTTGATCTTCCCCTATAAACTGAAGCTGCCCCTTTGAATTATGCTGATAAATCTTTATAGTTTCGCTGGGAAGAGGTGTTCAGAGGCCTCCAGCCTTCGAGTTTTAATTTTGATCGTTCAAAAGTTTATAAAATAATAGCTAATATAAATAAAAGAATTATGTTGAATAATTTAAACTTTATCTTTTATAATGATACATAGGTAACAGTAATTTGGGGATAGGTTCTTGGTTCTCAGAACACTTATTTACAGATTTTTTCCCCAGAAAAATAAGTTAACTTGTGTTTTGCCAAAATCTAGATTAATGCGTTAAAAGCAAAATAATTGAGTGAAATTCCTCATTTAATCTAAAAATTACTTTTAAAGCCCCTTAACTAGCACTGTTAAAAAATTATGGAATACGGAGCTTAATCTTCGCTGAAAGTCTCATGAAATGATTTAGAACATATCCAAAACTCAGTAATGATATGTTGTAAAAATAATAATTAGTCTACAGCCCCCAGAACACCACAGATACACTATATCGGAATAAATACTCATTTATGCGGAATAAAAACCAGAAATATATCATATTTGTACAATGTTCAAGGAAAATTCACTTGTAAGGGGATGAGACACCATCCATTAGTTAGATGAGAAATTCTCATTTCACTTTTTTGAGAATGCTCAGCTAAACCGAAGGCACCAGCATTGTCAACTGATTTTTAAACGGCACCCTTTGTTAAAAATAGTGTTGGGAGCTACAGTATAAAGATACCAGCAACTTGAGAAACTATCTGTCAGAGAGCCCCTGAATTTTTTATTTTGCGGCACATAAAAATTAAAATCGAGGAGATATCTACAGCGCGGGGAGATATCTATCAATAAGCTCCGTGACAGTTTTCCATTTTCAGACATATAACTACACTAAAACATGTTATTCTACGATTTATATCATAATGTATTTATGGGTCATAATATATTAGCTGAACATGATTAAATACATGTTTTTTGCACATACACCATATATTACTTAATATAATTAAATATTAGAACATGCACGTAATCCTAGTCTCATGAACTATGACAGCAACCTTTTGGGATATTTCTATTTATGATTGTGATTTAACTTGATTAATCAGATCGGCAATATGCCGATTTTTCCGTAACGTCTCAAATCTAAAGATGTTAATGGGTTGAAAATTATCTTTCAGGAGAAGCCAATTATTCAGCTAGTAAAAAACATCCTCAATAGCGCTTTTACTAAGATTAGTTGAGCAAATTTTAGTGGGTTTATCTTTATTTTATCATCTTTTTGAATTTGTATAATCTCTTTAGTGCCTTATATTAAGTCTGCTTCACGAAGAAAAACAAAGCAAATATTCCAATCAAGATAACCAAAAATACAACGCTAATAATGACTTTAACTACAAGATGTATTGCTTGCTCTATCTTAATTTTGTCATCAAGCATACAAATAACAACCACAGAGTTTCCGAAAGCCATCAACTACTTAGCTTTTTATCAATTTAAGTAATCAGACTGAGCTCATGTATCAAAAAGTTAATCTTGCGAGCTGTGGGTGAAAAGGTGCATGTAGTCGGATGGAAAGTCTATTTTAAGGCACTTGTATATTTGGAATTCATAAATAGATTTAATTTGTTATATGCTTTTTGCATATATTCCAGCTAGTATTAATAACAATAAGTACTAAAATTATATAGTCCTATATATAATTAATTATAACAGACCTACACCTTCCCCCGCCCGTCAAAAATGACTTTAGCTCAGCCCCTACAGTAGATTTTTTGAATATTCATTAGGATAGACCCTCTGTGTCTATGATCTAAAAGTTTATAGTCCTAAATATACATTTTATATACATGACTCATTCTGTTGACGATGTTCATCACATTAGCGTTGGCTATTTTAATGCAAAACAGAGATTGGAAGATGCGGCTATTGGAGATGAAAACAAATAATTGATAACATTATAATTTATTGGATCCTGTTTATCTGTTTCTTACCATTCTTTTGCATTTATTATATGGCAAATATTTATGTTTCATGTGGATCATTTCATAGAGATTTTTGATATATAATCAGCTGATCCTTCACGTATTAAATCAAGTCAAAATAACTTATAATAATAGGCTAATTTATATTAAATAAGCTTCCGACTTCTAGTAATAATCAATCTGCTGACTTCATAATTGATTTTAAAAGGTGCATTTGATGATTGAAGAAAATAGCCCAACTTTAACAGAAAAGCATCTAGAAAAGTCTCCAATTGGTATTACTGGTTTGGATGATATCACTGATGGTGGACTGCCAAAGGGTCGCACTACACTTGTATATGGAAGTGCCGGTTCCGGAAAGACACTTATGGCCATGGAATTCCTTGTAAGGGGTGCCCAAAAATATGATGAGCCAGGAGTTTTCATAGCTTTCGAAGAGACATATGATGAATTGGCCCAAAATTTCGCTTCTCTAGGATTCTGTTTAGATGACCTGGTAGCCGAGAAAAAGCTTGTAGTAGACTATATCTACATTGATAAAAGCGAGATAAAGGAAACTGGCGAGTATGATCTGGAAGGTCTGTTCATTAGGCTAGGATCTGCTATAGATTATATAGGTGCCAAGCGTGTGGCTATTGATACATTAGAAGTTTTGTTTGCTGGGTTTAAGCACGAGGCTATACTGTGTTCTGAACTGCGCAGACTCTTCCGTTGGCTTAATACAAAGGATGTAACGGCAATAGTTACTGGCGAACGGGGCGAAACGTCTCTCACTAGGTACGGACTCGAGGAGTACGTTGCGGACTGTGTCATTTTTCTTTACAACAGGATGGAAGAGCAAATAGCCATCAGACGCCTAAGGATATTTAAATACAGGGGATCTAAATATGGCACTAACGAGTATCCTTTCCTGATAGAGGAAGATGAAATATCTGTTTTGCCAATTACATCATTAGGTCTGGAACAGGAAGTCTTAGCGGAAAGAATCTCAACGGGCATAAAGCGTCTGGATACGATGCTTGGTGGTCATGGCTACTATCGTGGCACAACAATACTAATTTCCGGAACAGCCGGCACAGGCAAGACTAGTTTTGCAGCCGAATTCGCCAAAGCTACCTGCGAGCGGGGAGAAAGCTGCCTGTACTTCGCTTTCGAGGAATCTCCAAGTCAGATAATCAGGAATATGAAATCTATAGGTATAGACTTTCAGCCCTACGTCGACACCGGCTTCATGCAAATCAGTGCTTCGAGACCAATGGCCCATGGCTTGGAAATGCATCTGGTAGCCATGCACAGGCTGATAGATAAGTTCAAGCCAGCAGTCGTGATCATAGATCCTATATCAAACATGATCAACGTAGGCGATGAGGCCAATGTCAAGTTCACGCTCAAAAGACTTGTAGATTACTTGAAGCTCAAGAATATCACTGTAGTATGCATTAGTTTAGTAGAACATGAGAATATCGAAGGCATAAATGCTCAAGGTATATCTTCTCTTATGGATACTTGGATCAATTTTCGCTTCTTTGAGAATGACAGCGAGCGCAATCGTGGAGTTTATGTGATCAAATCCAGAGGTATGGAGCACTCCAACCAGATAAGAGAATATTTGGTGACTGATAATGGTATAGAGATTCAAGATGTCTACCTTGGCCCTTCAGGAGGTCTGCTGATGGGATCGTCTAGAGCTGCCCAGGAAGCGAAGGAGATGGCTGAGGCTATAACCTCAAAGCAAAAATGTGGTGCAGAGGAAAAGAGAACTGGAGAGCAAGCTAAAATTCCTGGATGCCCAGATAACAACATTGAACTCCGAGTTTGAGACATAGAAAGAGGAGTTTGAGAAGTTTACATCAGAAAATATTCTCCTGAGTAAAGCTCTGGAAGCAAATAAAAGTGGGATGGCACGAATAAGAAAAGCCGACATCGTCTAAATGAATAGGAGAGGCTGTGATAATTGATCCAGAGTAATTAAAAGACTCCGTCGAGCAAATAGAGCACTACGAAGATCATTATAAACTTAGACTATACGTGGTGGGCAATAAGAAGAGTCAATTGGCTCTTGATAATTTGAAAAAGATATGTGATAAATATCTTGCTAAAAAGTTCTCTATTGAGGTCATAGATCTCACCAAAAATCCAAGTTTTGGCATAATGGATCAGATAGTAGCCATTCCTACTCTTGTGAGAAAAAATTACGCTGGGAAGAGGGTCGTAGGGGATCTATCCAATCAAGATAGGGTTCTAGAGTTTCTGGATTTAAGTATTGAGCATGTTATGGGTGCTGATACTGAAAAGGTGTATATGGTGACTACTCCCAAAGAGGAATCAAAAGCTGATGCCGTGAGGAACAAGAAGTCGAAATACGATCTTCAGCCTTATATCGGCAATATTTTGTACACGCGGTTATCTCAAACCATGTATAATTTGATATTTTTGTTGTCCTAGAATTAATCTTGATTATAAATATATGGTTCCAAAATATGCAGGAAAAGAATCTGTATAACAAAATGGATAATTTCGTCGGGTTCAAGTGGTGATAATTTTATGGAAAATGCAGCACTAAATAATGATGATGGCTCTGAGTCCAATGAATCTAATTCTGGATTTGAGGAGGATTTTTACATTTTGAGGCTATATGTGACGGGCCAGACCGCGAAAAGCCTGACAGTTTTTGCTAACTTAAAGAAGATATGTGAGGAGCATTTGAGTGGTAGATATATAATTGAGGTTATAGATCTGCTGATGAATACACAACTTGCTAAAGGGGATCAGATATTAGCTATTCCAACGCTTGTCAGAAAACTTCCCCCGCCGTTAAAGAAAATTATAGGAGATCTCTTGAATACGGAGCGTGTTCTTGTAGGTCTGGATCTGCGTTCTGGAAGTGATATTTAGTGACCAAATCTGGGGAGACCAATATATCGGATGTTAAAGACTGCACATCAGTTTTTGAGGAAGCTCTGGCTAAACAGGAGACTGCATATACGTTTTGCGTCTGTATGTCGCAGGTATGGGCCTAAAATCGTTGCAGGCGATAAATAATATCAAGGGCATATGTGAAGAGTACTTGTCTGGCCAATGTCAACTAGAGATCATTGATATCTATCAGAATCCAATTTTCGCTAAAAATGGCCAGATAGTTGCTGTTTCAACTCTCATAAAAGAGCTTCCCCTGTCTTTGAAGAAAATCATAGGCAGCATGGCTGACACTGATAGGGTTCTGGTTGGACTAGACCTGAAATTGAAGGCTGATAGAGAATAATTAACTTTTGATAAGTGGCTAAATATGAGTTCAAAAGGAGAAAAAGGTCAGAATCCCATTTCATATACTACAATTTTAGATGAGAATCGTGCCTTAAAAGATGAGATACATAATATAAGATTACGCCTAGAAGAAGCAGAAGAACTTAAGCGTGCAATCACTGAAGGGAATCTTGATGCTCTGGTATTCCCAGGACCAAAAGGGAGTTTGACCTTCATTTTGGATAGTGCCGATCATGCATATCGTATGCTAGTGGAAACGATGAATGAGGGCACAGCTACCCTTAGTTCCGATGGTGTCATCCTTTACTGCAATCATCATTTTGCAGCACTTTTAAAGACCCCGCCACAGTCTATATTGGGCATATCTATCTATCGATTTATTGCGCTAGAGAATGTGATCATTTTCAAAACAATCATGGGGCATGGGATAAACAAAGGGATGATCGATCTTCTGACTAAAGATGGGATCTCTTTTCCTGTGTACATGTCTATCAGTTCCTTACAGATAAATGAATCTTTGAGTTCCTGGTGCCTTGTGGTCACTGACATGACGGAGTCTACAAAAGCAAACTACAAGATTCAGGCACTTGCGAATGCTGTAGAGTCATCGAACGATGCTATCATAACTCAGTCTCTGGATGGTATCATTGAAAGTTGGAATATGGGAGCAGAGGAAATTTATGGTTATTCGGCAGAAGAAATTCTGGGAAAGGATGTATCAATACTTGAACCTGATAATCTTAAAGGTGAAATAAAACAGTTAATCGAAAAGACTAAACAGGAAGAAAAGATCCAGCATTATGAAATTTTACGGTTAAAAAAAGATGGTACAACATTAAATATTTCCCTTACTCTTTCTCCGATTTTTGACTCATCTGGAAAGTTTGTATCTATCTCCTGCATTGGCAGGGATATAACCGAAGGAAAAAAAGCAGAAAAAATGTTAAAAATGAGGTTAGATGAACTTATCCGCTCAAATGAAGAACTAGAACAATTTGCTCACGTTTCGTCACACGATTTGCAGGAATCATTGCGGATGATATCAATTTATTTGCAGCTTTTACAAAAGAGATATCAGGGTAATCTAGATGATCAGGCTGATAAATACATCAATTTTGCAGTTGACGGAGCTTCCAGTATGCAAAATCTGATAAATGATATTTTAGATTACTCCCGACTAATTAGAGCGAGTAGATAGCTTAAAACTACGGATTGCGAATTCATTTTGAATCAGATGCTATCCAGTTTAAAATTGTTCATAAATGAAAATAAAGCTACTGTATCTCATGATCCTTTACCTGAAGTAATAGCAGATCCTACCCAACTGGGTCAGGTGTTTCAGAATCTGATATTAAACGGAATAAAATTCCGAAGCGAAGAAGCACCTAAAATCCATATCTCTGCAGAGAAAAAAGTAAATTAATGGGTATTTTCAGTAAAGGACAACGGAATTGGAATTGATCTACAATATTCGGAAAGAATATTTGAAATTCTTAAAAAACTCCATGCAAGAGACAAATATCCAGGAACAGGAATAGGGCTTGCGATTTGTAAGAGCATTGTGGAAAGACATGGGGGGACGTATGTGGGTAGAATCTGAACTAGGCAAAAGCTCAACTTTTTACTTCACTTTACCAATTAACCAGGTGATACCTACTTTATAAATAGTAACAGAAGTTTGAAATCAGTATTTACTTAGGACTATTAAAAATATTTTAATATACCTTATCTGACTCAGGAAAATGTCACAAATGGTCCTAAAGTTGTTCATCTTTTAACTTATTAGTCGGACCTTGGCTTATATACAAGAAAAAGAAGGAAATACTGAATAAAAAGGCAACATATATCAATTTAAAAAACCATCCTCTATAAATACCAAATGATTTTGCGATATTTGTACCTCTTTTGTGTTTGTTTGCTAGGATAGGATACTTGCTATGGTTAGTTCTCTTGTAATTTTATATCCTTTTCTCACAAAGTTGATAAGGAAAGTTACATCATGATTTTAAAATTCAAAATAGAGTATAGAGATTTAAAAGAGGTTCATAGCTTCCAAAGATGACAAATAATGAAATTGTTGAGACACAAAGGGAAATAGAATTTTCGGTCCATAATTACGCTATTAAGGACTAACCACTTAAAGAAGACATCTGTAATGAAAATAGTGAAATTTATTACCGGAATACGATTCTTTGGGTTAATTCCGGTTATTGGGTTGGCGAATGCAGCTTGTATTTTGTTCATTAAAGGCGGCATTGATCTGATTTACTTGTTGGTAGAATTGGTTGCCGAAATAACAAAGACAGGTACAAAAGGTGTCATTATTGTTGGATTTGTGGAGACCGTTCATTTTTTTTTAATTGGTACGATACTTTTCTTTACGTCACTTGGTTTTTACCAATTGTTTTTCCAGGTGCTTCCTTTACCGGAGTGGCTGAAAATGAATAACATTGAGGAGATGGAATTAAGTTTAGTCGGACTTATTGTAGTAGTGCTCGGAGTCAACCTTTTAAGCGTGATTTTTGAACAGCAAGAAATTAACCTGTCTATCTATGGAATTGGTTACTCTTTACCTATAGCAGCACTGTCTTATTTTATGAAGATACGTTCTGATATTAAAAATAATGAGAGCAAGCACCCGATGGCAATCGAGGAGCTATTCTCTAAAACTAGTGAATCCCATTAGTCATGGATGAAAAAGGATATCGGAAAATGAGGGCTGATATAGATGGTTCTGTAAATTCTAAATGGATCTGGATCCTTTTTCTTCATCATAAAATACATAGCTCATTGAGTTCGGTATACATTTATTTTAGGAAAAGCTACGCATCATTTTTTGGACTTAGTTTATTACTTTAAAATATAGTTTTTTTTGGAATTGCATCGGAATCCATAATAAAAATTTTCCTGTTGAAGAGCTGTCCTGCAAGCTAAAATATTGTTCTAACTTTGAAAATTTGGATGGAGTAAACAAATAATATTTATGCAAAGTTAATTTTTATAGGTTTAAAAATATAATTTCTCAGTAGAAAAGTTTACTTTGTAGAACGAAGTATTATCAATTTGTATTATTGAAGTCATTTTTCATCATTAAAACTTAAACCTATTTCAAGAGGCAGATAATGAACAAATTTACATATAATAAAGCTAGTCGAGGGTATATACTCATAAAGGCTTTCGGAATTACTATGCTGGTGCTTTTTATTCTATTGAGTCATGCAGGTGCGACGCAGGATTCAGATACTCGGTTCAAAAAGGGACTCAATCTATCGAAATTGGGACATGCAGATGAATCAATAAAAGCATATGAAAAAACAATGGTTCAGGATTCAGATGATTGGAAAAATGAAGTAGTTGCTCTGGATAATTTAGATAAATCCGATGAAATGACAAATCTATATGAAAAAGCAAGTAAAATAAACCCGCAGGATTCAACAGGTTGGTACAATAAAGGAAATGCGCTATATAAATTAAATAAATTCGATGAAGCAATAAAAGCATATGACAAAGCAATTGAAATTAACCCCCTGAATTCAGATGCTTGGAACAATAAAGGACGTGCTTTATATAAGTTGAATAAATTCGATGAAGCAATAAAAACATGTGACAAAGCGATTGAAATTGACCCGCAGAATTCAGATGCTTGGAACTATAAAGGACTTGCTCTTGGTAAATTGAAAAATTATGAAGATTCGATGAAAGCATATGACAAAGCAAGTGAAATTGCTCAGCAAAAATTAAAAGCTTGAAACAATTAAGTAAAAGTTTTTAGAAAATCTCGATAAACTTCAATATTCAATAATATCATTATAATAGTATATCGATCATTCGTGAAAATCAGGAGTCTATTAAAATTCTTTTCAATAAAAAGTATAATCAATGGAGACAATCTAAGGTAGTCAGCTCATCTGAATTTATCGATTGAATCCTGATAAAGATAGCTTAATATTGTTTTAACCAGGTTGAATAGTTACAAAAAAATTAGTGTTTGACCAACTTTCTAAAGTAAGAACACTCCGTGACACAAAATTAGACCATAAGACCCTCAAAACCTTAAAATGGGAATATCCCACCCTTTTTGAAAATCCAATTCATCTAATGACTATCTAATCTATTTTTTAGTGATTAATTATATTTCCTATTGTCATCGAACGATAATACTATTCAGAATCTGTATTAGCCTACTCCACACTATATTTACTACTAAAAGATCATATTTTGTTTAAAAATGAATAGGTAAATAAGAAGCTAACAAATTTTGTGATTATAAGTACACTAATATGTTAAATTATTATAACAATTAAATATATTATAACAGTAGTAAATAACTCGCGTCTTCAGAGCATCAATGACAAATCAAAAAAATAGATTTTATAGTTGTGGGCAAAATATGGGATACATCGAAGAGTTCCTCGATAATTTTTCATTTTAGACACATAATCACGCTAAGACATTTTATGGATCTATGTAATAGTGCATTTATGGATCATATATTACATGAACGCGAGAAAATATATACTTTTTGGATATACGACATAGCAATATCTTAAACTATTTATGATATAATATCCCTAATCAAAAGACTAGGACATAAATTTGTTGGGATTAACGATTGCTATTAGACTAATATTCAGATATATTGACGTAAACAGCATAGAAAAACACGTTAGAAAATTATATTTTATCAAAAGTAAAGAGATGGAGAAATTTATTAGAAATTTATTAATTGAGACTATGATATTGAAAAATTGAATTTTTGATTCTGTTTATTCATGTTCTTAATTTTGCTTAGAGTACTGTATAACTAATTTTTTAAAATTTTTTATTTATGATGGCTGTTTAGGCTAATTAGGCTAATTAGTTCCAAGTGTTCCAGTGGCTTCATATGTTCTAGGAGTCTCATAAGCTCCATAAGGAATATATCAGCAATGTTTTTTTATTATTGATGACATTTAGGAAATCCAGAGATTTTAAGACAAAAACTATGCATGCTTGAAACACTAGGAAAAAGAAGTATATAAGCAGATGAAAATACCTAAGATACTTGATTTGTAATAATTTATTTATAACCGGAGCAGTGGCACGAATATCCCCACTTACTTGTAGCCGGTCGCCACCACCTTAGCTGTGATTATACACTGAATGATTACATTTTTATGCTAATATATTCACTTTTTTCATATTTCTCCTTTTAATTTCACTTCTGTTTTCTCCCTCATGATTATTCCTTCAGCTGCCATAATCCCAGTAGCAGCCGCATTGACTACGTCCCTTGAAAATCCTGCACCGTTTCCTGCAGCAAAGAGGTTTTTGATACTGGTTTCCATTTGCCTGTCTACGTTTAGGTGCATTACGTAGAACTTGACTTCAGGAGTGTACAGTAAAGTTGAGTCTGAAGTAACACCAGTGATGATCTCGTTTAAGGTCCCAAGGTCTTTGATTATATCCACAACTATTCTGTGAGGCAGAGCCATTGAGATATCACCGGGAGTGACATCTTTGAGCGTATTTACGACAAGATTTTTAACAATGCGTTCTTTTGTGGATTTTCGGCCGTGCCTAAGATCTCCCATGCGCTGTAGAACCGGATTTCCCCCTCAGATTATAGTTGCAAGCTTTGCAATTGAACGAGCATATTTGGTGGTATTTTCTATAGGCTCGGTAAGTTCAACATGCACAAGGGAAGCAAAATTTGTATTTTTCGATTCTATGTTTGTCAGAGAGTGACCATTGGTTGCTATAAAATCCTCATATTCTTCTTTTACTACAAAGCCATGCTTATTGGTACAAAAAGTCCGAACAAAATCATCATAACAACGGGTCTGGATGTGAAACTTAGGGTCTCGGTTGATTTTTGTTACTGGATCCATAACAATTGCAGGAATTTCTACTTTTACACCTATGTCAATTCCACCATATCGAGCTTTTATCCCATGTTTTTCAATCATTTCTGAAACCCAATTGCAGCCTCTTCGCCCTGGAGATAAGAACACGTAATGAGCAGGAATTAGCTGCCCACTAAAGAGTATAACACCTTTTGAAACTCCTTCTTTGATCCAAAGGTCTTTTACCTCTGTCTCAAGCATGAAGTCAACTCCTTTATTAATGAGATCTTGTTTGAAGCGCCCTATTACTGCAGGAGCATTTATCCGAACCAATGTGTCGCTGTTTTATTTCGATAAAACGGGCTCCTACAGATGCAGCTCTTTGCTTTAGCTCCTCGATATCCTGCCCTTCAGACAGCATGACTTCAAGTGAAGCTCCGAATTCAAGGAAAATCTTATCCACTTTTTCAACAAGTTCCCAAGCTTCAATATGATCTTCTGTCAAAGCTGATAAATCCCCTCCCACATCTGGCCTCAAGTTCAGAGTTCAATCAGAAAAAGTCCCGCAGCCTCCTACCCCACACATAATGTCACACGGAATATAGTGCATGCAATAGGTATGAGTCTTCATTGGACACAGGCGTTTTTCTATATATCTGCCCATATCCTTGAGTAAATGGGTCATAGAGAGCTAGTAGGCTGCAAACATTCCAGCAGGCTCTGCTCCTATAATTATAACATTATACTCCGAATTAATCTCATTTTTTTCAGAAAACTGATTTTCAGTATCCATGCATAACACCCCTTTATAATTCCTGTTGAACGTTTTGAGTAATCTGAATTTTCCAATAAATATTGTTCAAAAATGTTAAAATATTCAAATTTCAGAAAAAATTATTATAAAGTCCCCTATAATACTATTCATTAAAATAAAATACCACCTCTTTAATAGTCATCAAAAAATATATTCTACTGGAATAATTTCGCTGTGAAACTTTTTTAATTTTCTAGATTCTACAGACCAAATAATCTAATCCATATTCTAAATTCATTTATCCTGGCAAATTGTTTAAAAAAGCATTTTTTGGTAATTCCAATTTATCAAATTTAAAGGCTTTGTGAAGCATTTATACCGTAGTAATTTAGAGAATTTAGATAAACTTCTGATTTTCACGAGTTGTTTATCTACCATTTATAAGTATATGACTAAATCTAGAGTTTATCGAAATTCTAGGCTTGACATTAATAGCAAGCTTATTTCTTCAGCAAAGGATTTTGGCCTAAAGTTTTGTATCTCTACTGATCGCTATTCTATTTTGGACCTTGTGTTCATACTATATGGGCTTGAACAGGTAAGGAAAGGGTGACTCAAAAAAATCACGTTGTGAATATGTATCCCTCCTCTAATTTTAAGGAAATTTTCCGAAAACTCAAATTCTAACCCGATTTATGTTAGATGACTTACGCAAATGAAGTATAAAATCAAGCCCAATAGATATTATGGCCAAATTTACAATTAGGCGGTTGAAGATGTAACGCTATTGATTTTTATTTCAACTACGTAAATTTATATTTAACTCAAAAATGACTTCTTTCAGACTTTGAGTATATCAAAATTACTAGCTTTCAGCTTTTTTCTCATATACTTGTTCTCTGAGCAGGTCGAGAACCTCCCTATCCGACACATCGTACCATTTCTCATAAGCCTCTGCAACAGCCCTGAAGTACCGAGGAATTTCAAGTACTACAAGTTCGTCGACTTTTTTCTCAATCTCTCCTGCGACCTCCGTTCCAATTACAGGTACTGCTACCACAATTTTTCTAGCTCCCCTTTTTTTGCAAAGTTCAATCGCTGCTCTCATTGTAGAACCCATTGCAATGCCGTCATCGATAAGTATCACAGTTCTTTCTTTTATCTCGGGCAAAGGATGCTCTCCTCTTAGAACTTTTACGCGTCTCTCGATTTCTGCAATCTGCTGCTGTTTGGTTTTCTCAATATTTTCTCCTGATAGCCAGTAATACGCATTTTCAAATATGAAAGTGCTTCCGTCCTCAGCTATTGCCCCGAATCCGGCTTCAGGGTTATCTGGAAAAGGTAGTTTTCTTGCAATGATAAGGGATAAATCCGCATTCAGCTTTTTTGCAACCTGCAATCCCACCTCCACTCCCCCACGTGGGATAGCAAGAATTAGAGGTTTTTCTGCTTTATACTTTTCAAGAACCTTAGCAAGTTTTTCTCCTGCATCTTTGCGGTTTTTGAACATACTCCACCTTACATCCAATAATTATTCCACTTTTATCAGTGAAATTGCGATTTTAGGCCTTATAAGAAGTTTGAAAAATTAAAAAAAAGATGAAAATAGGTCGAATATGTAAACGTCAAAATTCACTTTTTCCATTTTTCCATTTTCCGTAACTTGGACATACTCCAATCAATGTATGTTCTTCTTTATTATTCATGCTTTTCCTCCTATATTTCGAAAAATTTTAATCCATTAAAATCGTGAGAAAGAGATGTGCGTATTATTGTTGCTTTGAACTCGTTTAATTTTTAGGATGCCTAGTCTTTAGCTCATTTCGTATTAAGTGAGACAAAGCAAACATTCCTATTAACATACACCAAAATGCACCGCCAACCACGTCTGTGCCTATTAGATGTACTGCTCGCCTCATCTTGATTTCATCACGTTTGCAAATTATACCAAAAAGGAGTAAAATGCTTTTTTTATCAAATATTATCAATGACCCACTTCCACTACCAAAGCTTACTTACTTACAGGTGTCCAAAAAACATTTCTTTTTACCTTCCTTATTTTCAAGGGCGATATGAGCTCAACTTTTGCTTCAGCTTTCTTAAGCAAAATCACATAACTATAATGAATAACATTCAAAGTTATATCCCACATTTAAAAGATCCAATTTCTCTATAATTAGATTAGTATAGAGAGTTTCGATAAACTTCTGATTTTTCACGAGTCATTTAGATATTATTTAGAAGCATATAACTGAATTTATGGGTTTATCAGAATTTTTTTAATTATATTTAGTCTATAAAGTACAGTAATATAAACGTCAGTTTGCTGTATTACTTTTTTAAAGAAGATTTTCTTCAATTATCACATCACTCAATTTGAACATTTGCTAATTTTTTTAAATTCTCTTTATAAGGTACTGTGACTTTAGCACACCATTTGATTATTTAGCAACTGCTTTTTCCGGGTTTACAGGACAGCATATCGAATAACTATCTAGATACTGAACTCCTTCTTTATAGTAGCTATATAAAAACTGTCATCAGTAAGCTTAAAAGAGACATCTTTCTTTTCGACCCCTGGAAGAACTACTTCAATTAGAAAGTATTCGTAATTGTCGTCAGGATGTACACAGATTACTGGTGATAATCTCAAAGTTTTAGCCATCCTATTACCCCTAATATTCACACATGATTAAGGAATCGATTAATGTTAAATTACCTATTTCAGTTCGGTTATATCATTGTAAAATAAATGTAGCCTTGTAGTGTCATTATATTTAGATACTTTCGATAAATTCTAATTTTTATTCAAATGTTTATACAATCCATATAAGCAATTTGTTGAAAATGAGGTTTTATCGAAATTCTCTATAATTACCCCATATACTCACACATACTACCGGTTATCTCTCACTTTTTCACTCTTTTACTATCTATCCGTTTGCTTTAAGCTACAGTGTACAATTAACCACTTCATTATTTTAAATTAATTATACAAAAAATAGTTTAGGAATAAAAATTACTTTCCCATAAAATGTTTTAAAATCAAAACATAATTTTATATTAATTATGTTTATATTATTTGAGTAAAATACTCACAAATTTAACATTAAGATTTTTTTTCCCTAAAAAGCAATGCATATTAACCTTAGATCAAATTATAAACTTAAAAAGACCGAGGAGAGCTATTACAAACACTTCGTAAATAAATAAAAATTTTCATATTTTGGGGCTTGTCCTTGGATCGTTGAACAAATTTGAAAATGATTAATACCCCTATTTCAGTGAAATTGTCAAAGAAAACTCTATATATCCTCGTTCAAGATATTCAAAATAGCACAACTATTATTGTATTATAACTTTATTCTAAGGAAATATTTGATATGAATTGGCCTGCTAAGAGAACAATTTTAGAACCCACACGCTGGGATCCATTTGAAGAGATTAGAAAAACGCAGGAACGTTTGAACCTGCTGTTTGAAGACTTCATGCCTGTGAGAAAAATAGAAAGGGAGGGCCATTTTTACACATATGGTTGACATTAAGGACAAACGAGACAAGCTTTTGATCACTACTGACCTGCCAGGAATGAATAAAGAAGATGTTGAGCTTAAACCTTAAAGAAGACATACTTGAGATAAATGCGAAGAGCGGAAAGGAAAAAGAAACCGAAGAGGAAGGATATATTCGTAAGGAAAGATAACATACTCATTTTTATCCAGCTGTTAGCTTTTCTACAAACGTTAAAGAGGAGGAAAGCACCGCAAAAATTGAAAATGGTGTCCTGATTATAACACTACCGAAAATGGAGCTGGGGGAGTCAGCAAAAAAAATACAGATTGAATAACCTTTCAGAGCGGTTCCGTTGCAAAAAATTTAAAAAATATGTAAATTTATAGGTAATGAATAAAAATCAAAATATTCAAGGAAAATGTACTAATATTATAAAACTATGCCAAATAATTGATTAATGTATTTGACTTCATTAAGAACAGAGTAATTTAGATCATTTACTTGTCCTTTTTTGATCATATTCATAGCTTCAATTCCTTTTA
>OCZT010000029.1_pt1 | contig 115992 bp, 221 predicted proteins | sample 1539031 | NCBI WGS metagenome assembly OCZT01 (sample SAMEA3539308, study PRJEB22396) | soil metagenome | biome: tundra; feature: field; material: soil | place: USA | collected 2010-05 | depth 0.15 m
CGACGAAAGTGCTGGCCGGAGTCCTTGCCACATCCGGGGTCATCATCACACAGAGCACCAGAGCGTTATCCGGGGTCCTCACCACAGCCGGAGTACTGACTACGCATAGACTGGCTATAGTGGTATCAGGAATCCTGTCCACGGCTGGAATTCTGTCCCATGCGTCGAGTAGAGCGTCATCCGGAGTCCTCACCGCATCCGGGGTTATCATCACACAGAGCACCAGAGCATTATCCGGAGTTCTGACCACAGCCGGAACTCTAATGCACCCGGTGACCAAGGCGCTATCCGGAGTTCTGACCGCATCTGGCATACTAACCAAGTCAGGCATTCATCGATTGGTCGGAGTCTTGACCACAGCCGGTACTTTTTCACACACCTCGATTCGATCGTTGATCGGGGTTTTAGCCTCAGCTGGTACGTTGACGACTCATAGACTGGCTATCGTGGTATCCGGAGTCCTGACCACATCTGGTACTTTATCCCATGCTTCGACTAGGGCACTGGCCGGAGTACTGGGCACCGCCGGCACCCTGATGCACCCGGTGACTAAGGCGCTGACCGGAGTCCTGGCTACAGCTGGCACGTTATCGCATGTTTCAAGTAGGGCACTGGGAGGAGTCCTGTCCACAGTCGGTACATTATCACACGCTTCAATCAGAGCGCTGTCCGGAGTCCTTGCCGCAGCCGGTGCGTTGACTACTCACAGACTGGCTATTACGGTATCCGGAGCCCTAGCCTCAGCCGGCACGTTGAGACATTCGAGTATAAGAGTTTTATCTGGAGTCCTGACCACGGCCGGAGTGCTGGGGCGCACGAGTATAAGATCGTTATCCGGAGTTCTGGCCGTAGCCGGAACTCTCTCCCATACTTCGAGTAGAGCACTGCTAGGAGTACTGACCACAGCCGGTGTGTTGATACACCCGGTGACTAAAGCGATGTCCGGAGTCTTGACCACACTTGGAACGTTGACGACTCATAGACTGGCCATCGTGGTGTCCGGAGTCCTGGTCACAGCCGGTGCGTTGAGACATTCGAGTATTAGAGCTTTATCCGGAGTCTTGGCCACAACTGGAACTTTATCACGTGTTTCAAGTAGAGCTTTATCCGGAGTCTTAGCCTCATCTGGAATCATTATCACACAGACAGCTAAAGTGCTGTCCGGAGCCCTTACCACAACTGGAACTTTCTCACACGCCTCGACTAGAGTGCTTGTCGGAGTCTTAGCCTCATCTGGAACTATAATTACACAGACCGCGAAAGCGCTGTCCGGAGTTCTGACCACCCTTGGCACGTTGACAACTCATAGACTGGCCATCGTGGTATCCGGAGTCTTAGCCTCAGCCGGAGCCCTATCTCACGTTTCGAGTAGAGTGCTGATCGGAGCTCTAACCACATCAGGGACACTGGGGCATACGAGCGTAAGAGTTCTATCCGGAGTCTTAGCCTCAGCCGGAGTGTTGTCACACACTTCGAGTAGGGTGCTTGCCGGGGTCCTAGCCACAGTCGGGTCGCTGGGGCATGCGAGTATCAGATTGTTGGTCGGAGTCCTGTCTACAGCCGGTACCCTGATGCGTGTAGTAAGCAAAGTGCTAGCCGGAGTCGTTGCCACAGCCGGTACGTTGACAACTCATAGACTGGCTATTACGGTATCCGGAGTCCTGGCCGCAGCCGGTACTTTGAGACATTCGAGCACGAGGGCACTGATCGGGGTCTTGGTCACAACTGGAACTTTATCCCGTGCTTCGAGTAGAGCACTGTCTGGAGTTCTGACCCCAGCTGGCGCGTTGATGCACCCGGTGACTAAGGCGCTGACCGGAGTCCTGACCACAGCCGGAACTCTCTCCCATACTTCAAGTAGAGCTCTGATTGGAGTTCTAGCCATAGTTGGTACTCTATCCCATGCTTCGATCAGATCGTTGGCCGGAGTCCTGACCACACTCGGTACGTTGACAACTCATAGACTGGCCATCGTGGTATCTGGAGTTCTGACTACAACCGGAACGTTGAGTCATTCGAGTATAAGAGCTCTATCCGGAGCCCTGGCCCTATCCGGTACCCTGATGCATCCGGTGAGCAAAGCACTATCCGGGGGCATGTCTACAGCCGGCACACTGGCGCATGCTTCAAGTAGGGCGTTGTCTGGGGTCTTAGCCTCAGCCGGAACTCTGACTAAATCCAGTGTCAGATCGTTGTCCGGAGTCCTAGCCTCTGCTGGTACGTTGACGACGCATAGATTGGCTATTACGGTATCCGGAGTCTTAACTACCTCAGGCACTCTATCCCACGCTTCGATTAGAGTGATACTCGGAGCCTTGGCGATATCTGGAACCCTAACTAAATCCAGTGTCAGAGCGTTATCCGGGGGCCTCACCACAGCCGGCACGTTGACTAAATCAAGTGTCAGAGCACTGTCCGGAGTCTTAGTCACAGCCGGTATGTTGACCAAATCAGGGATGCATCGGTTGGTCGGAGTCCTAGCCTCTGCTGGCACGTTGACGACTCATAGGCTAGCTATTGTGGTATCCGGAGTTCTGACCACAGCCGGTACTCTCTCCCATACTTCAAGTAGAGCACTGATCGGAGTTCTAGCCACAGCCGGTACGTTGGGGCATACGAGTGTCAGATTGTTGTCCGGAGTCCTGACCACAGCCGGTATTCTATCTCGTGCATCGAGTAGAGCACTGGCCGGAGCCTTAGCTTCATCAGGGACTCTAGCTAAATCCAGTGTCAGAGCATTATCCGGAGTCCTAGCCTCAGTCGGGACGTTGACGACCCATAGACTGGCCATTGTGGTGTCCGGAGTCCTAACTACAGCCGGAACTCTCTCACATGCTTCAGTCAGATTGTTGGTCGGAGGCCTGGCCCCAGCCGGTGCGTTGAGGCATTCGAGTATCAGATCGTTGTCTGGAGTCTTAACCATAGCCGGAACGTTATCGCATGTTTCGAGTAGAGCATTGTCCGGAGTTCTAGCCACAGCCGGTACGTTGGTGCATACGAGTGTCAGATCGTTGTCCGGAGTCCTGGCCACAGCCGGTACGTTGACAACTCATAGACTGGCTATTACGGTATCCGGAGTCTTGACCACAGCCGGAACTCTCTCGCACGCTTCAGTCAGATTGTTGTCTGGAGTCTTGACCGCATCCGGAACCTTGGGGCATACGAGTATAAGAGCTTTATCCGGAGTCCTGACCACAGCTGGCACTCTATCCCATGCTTTGAGTAGAGCCCTGTCTGGAGTCCTGACCACGGCCGGTATGTTGATGCACCCGGTGGCTAAGGCGCTGACCGGAGTCCTAGCCTCAGCCGGGGTGTTGACGACCCATAGATTGGCTATTACGGTGTCCGGAGTCCTGGTCACCGCCGGTACTCTATCACATGCTTCAGTCAGATTGTTGGTCGGAGTCCTGGCCGCATCGGGGGCTCTATCCCACGCTTCGAGTAGAGCTCTGTCCGGAGTCCTGACTACGTCTGGTATTCTATCCCGTGCTTCGAGTAGAGCACTGGCCGGAGTTCTAGCCTCAGCCGGTACTCTCTCACACGCTTCGAGTAGAGCCTTATCTGGAGTCCTCGCCATATCCGGTACATTAACCAAATCAGGTATTCGTCGATTGGTAGGAGTCCTGACCACAGCCGGTACGTTGACAACTCATAGACTGGCTATTACGGTATCCGGAGTCCTGACCACGGCCAGCACGTTATCCCATGCTTCGAGTAGAGCCCTGTCAGGAGTCCTGGCTGTAGCTGGTACTCTATCCCGTGCTTCGAGTAGAGCCCTGTCAGGAGTCCTGGCCACAGTCGGCACTCTGAAACATTCGAGCACTAGGGCTTTATCAGGAGTCTTGGTCACAGTCGGTGCGCTCTCCCATGCTTCGAGTAGAGCGCTGACCGGAGTCCTGACCACAGCCGGCACGTTGACACGTCTGGTGAATAAAGTGTTGTCCGGAGTCTTAGCCTCAGCTGGTACGTTAACAACTCATAGGCTGGCCATTGTGGTATCCGGAGTCCTGGCTACATCAGGTACACTATCCCACGTTTCGAGTAGAGCCCTGGCCGGAGTCCTGACCACGACCGGCACGTTGGTACACACGAGTATTAGAGCTTTATCCGGAGTCCTGACCACGGCTGGCACCCTGATGCATCCAGTAAGCAAAGCCCTGACTGGAGTCCTCGCCACATCCGGTATTTTCTCACATGCTTCAGTCAGAGTCCTGTCCGGAGTCCTGACCACAGCCGGTACTCTCTCACACGCCTCAGTCAGATCGTTGGCCGGAGTCCTGGTCACAGCCGGCACATTGACGACCCACAGACTGGCTATTACGGTATCCGGAGTCCTGGCCACAGCCGGTACGTTGAGTCATTCGAGTATAAGAGTTTTATCCGGAGTCCTTGTTACTATTGGTGCGTTGATGCATCCTGTGAGCAAGACGTTGTCCGGAGTCCTAGCCACAGTAGGCACTGTGTCACATGCTTCGATCAGATTGTCCTCAGGAGCCCTTGCCACAGCCGGTACACTGACTAAATCCAGTTCCAGGGTCTTGACCGGAGTGCTAGCCTCTGCCGGTACGTTGACTACCCATAGATTGACTATTGCAGTATCCGGAGCCTTAGCTATATCCGGCACTCTAACCCATGCTTCAATTAGAGTGCTATACGGAGTCTTAGCCACAGCCGGAACGCTGTCACACGCTTCGAGTAGAGCGCTGGCCGGGGTCCTAGCCACAGCTGGTACGCTGAGACACTCGAGCATCAGAGTTTTGTCTGGAGTACTGACCACAGCCGGAGCATTGACTAAATCTAGTGTTAGAGCGTTATCCGGGGCTCTCACTACAGCGGGCGCTCTGACGACTCATAGACTGGCTATTACGGTGTCCGGAGTCCTGACCACAGCCGGTACGTTGAGTCGTTCGAGTATAAGAGTTTTATCCGGAGTATTGACGGCCTCTGGGACCCTAACTAAATCCAGTGTCAGAGCGTTATCCGGAGTCCTCACCACAGCCGGCACGTTGACTAAATCCAGTGTCAGATCTTTGTCCGGAGTCTTTTCCTCAGCTGGCATTCTAGCCAAATCAGGAATTCGTCGATTGGTTGGGGTTCTCACCACAGCCGGAGTGTTGACTACCCATAGACTGTCCATTGTGGTATCCGGAGTCCTGACTACAGCCGGAACTCTCTCACATGCGTCGAGTAGAGCACTGGCCGGAGTTCTGAGCACAGCCGGAGCACTGAAACATTCGAGTGTTAGAGCGCTGTCCGGGGTCCTGACCACAGTCGGTACCCTGTCTCATACTTCGAGTAGAGCACTACTAGGAGTACTGACCACAGCCGGTTCGCTGATGCACCCGGTGACCAAGGTGCTGACCGGAGCCTTAACCACACTCGGTGTGTTGACGACCCACAGACTGGCTATTACGGTATCCGGAGTCTTAGCTGTATCAGGCACTCTATCACATGCTTCAGTCAGATTATTGGTCGGAGTCCTGGCCACAGCCGGTACTCTATTACACGCTTCAAGTAGAGCACTGGCTGGAGTTCTGGTCGCAGCTGGAACTTTCTCACATGTCTCGAATAGAGCGCTATCCGGAGTTCTGGCTACGGCTGGCACCCTGATGCACCCGGTGGCTAAGGCGCTGGTCGGAGTCCTGACCACAGCCGGTACATTATCCCACGCTTCAATCAGAGCCCTGTCCGGAGTCCTGGTCACAGCCGGAATACTGACTACACATAGATTGGCCATTGTGGTATCCGGAGTCCTGGCTACATCAGGCTCTCTGTCCCACGTTTCGAGTAGAGCCATGGCCGGAGTCCTGACCGCATCTGGTACGTTGGGGCATACGAGTGTCAGATCGTTGTCTGGAGTCTTAGCTTCAGCCGGAACGGTATCACACGCTTCGATCAGATCGTTGAGCGGAGTTCTGACCACAGCCGGAACTCTCTCATATGCTTCAAGTAGAGCACTGGCCGGAGTCCTGGTCACAGCCGGAACTCTCTCTCACGCTTCGAGTAGAGCACTGGCCGGAGTTCTAGCCTCAGTCGGTACGTTGACGACCCATAGGCTAGCTATTACGGTATCTGGAGTTCTGAACACAGCCGGAACTCTATCCCACGCTTCAGTCAGATCGTTGGTCGGGGTCCTGACCGCATCCGGCACTTTGGTACACACGAGTATTAGAGCTTTATCCGGAGTCCTGACCACGGCTGGCGCCCTGATGCATCCAGTAAGCAAAGCCCTGACTGGAGTCCTGTCCACGACTGGAACTCTATCTCGTGCATCGAGTAGAGCACTGGCCGGGGTCCTAGCCACATCTGGTACGTTGGTACATCTGGCGAGCAAAGTCTTGGCCGGAGTCCTGGCCTTAGCCGGCACGTTGACGACTCGCAGACTGGCTATTACGGTGTCCGGAGTCTTGACCACAGCCGGAACTCTCTCACACGCTTCAGTCAGAGCGTTGTCTGGAGTCTTAACCGCATCCGGTACGCTGGTGCACACGAGTATTAGAGCACTGGCCGGAGTTCTTACCACGGCCGGAACTTTATCACACGTTTCAAGTAAAGCACTGATCGGAGGCTTAGTCACAGCCGGTACGTTGATACATCTGGCGAGTAAAGTGCTGTCCGGAATCCTGACCACAGTTGGCGTGTTGACAACACATAGGAGGGTGCTTTATGTCCTCGGAGTCTTGACTGCATCTGGAACTTTATCGCATTCTTCGAGGAGGGCCCTGACCGGGGCATTGGCCTCTGCCGGTACTCTGAGGCACCCAGTGAGCAAAGCGTTGACCGGAGTCCTATCCACAGCCGGTACATTGAAGCGTTCGGGTATTAGAGCGCTGTCCGGAGTCCTTTCCCCGTCTGGGAGCGTCATTACGAGGACAGCGAAAGCGCTGTCTGGAGTCCTTGCGTCTGCTGGGTCCCTGACCTACACCTTTGGCCGCCAGTTGTTCGGGGTGGATGTGACCCTGACCCTGCAGCCGGATGCTACGGCGGGAAAAGATACCATGATTTGTGGATCTGCTACCACTACGAATTATGGTACCAATGCTACTCTAGTTGTTGGTCAGTATGGCAGTATATATCGTGCACTTATAGCGTTTGACCTATCGACATTGCCAGATAATGCTGTTATTACCTCAGCTACCTTGTCACTCTACTGTTACTTGGCCGAGAGGACTGCTCGCACACTCCGTGTCTATAGGCTGAAGCGGGCATGGGTGGAGGGTACGGGGGGTGCCGGAACCGGGGCTACCTGGGCAAAGTATGACACCACCAATAACTGGCAGACTGCCGGTGGTTTTGGAGCAAATGATTGTGAGCAAACAGATATAGGTTCCCGTGCTTTTACCGCTGGCTCCGAAACCCTGAATGTATTTAAAGACTTTGTGCTGACTCCAACCACCAAGGCAGCACTCGACCTCGGAAATGGTTGGATGATTAAGGCGGATACTGAGCACCTTGATGGGTATTATTTTTCTTCCTCTGATGAAGCCGTTGCCGCTAATAGACCAAAACTGGTGGTCGTGTACCACGTAAGTGGGGTGTCCGGAATCCTGACGGCATCAGGAGCCATTGTCAAACAGAGTTTAAGAGGCTTCTCCGGAGTCCTTAACCCAGTTGGTTCGTTGATTACAACTCTCGGACACACATTCTCAGTCGCCGGGGCTTTGTTGATATCTGGTGCGTTGATGCATTCTGTGAGCAAGGAGCTATCCGGAGCCTTTACTACATCCGGTACTCTAATCAAACATACCACTAAAGTGCTATCTGGCATCCTCAGAACTGCATCTGGCGTTTTCATCAAACACATCACCAAACCAATCAGTGGCGTTCTTGCCTCGTCTGGAACCCTGATTAAATTCCTCAGGCGCCCGATCTCGGTTGCCGGAGCTTTGACTACATCTGGTACGTTGGTGCATCCAGTGCGTAAAGCGCTGTCCGGAGTTCTGATCACAGCCGGTACGTTGTCCCACGCTTCGAGCAGAGCTCTGTTCGGAGTCTTAGCCTCACTCGGCACGTTGACGACTCATGGATTGATGTTTTATGTTGCTGGGGTCCTGGCCGCATCCGGTACGTTGAGACATTCGAGTATTAGAGCGCTGTCTGGAGTCCTGACTACATCTGGAACTACCCTCACACAGGCAGTGAAAGTGCTGTCCGGAGTTCTAGCCTCAGTTGGGACGTTGACGACCCATAGATTGGCTATCGCGGTATCCGGAGTCCTGACCACAGCCGGTGTGTTGAGACATTCGAGTATCAGAGCTTTATCCGGAGTCCTGGCTCCAGCCGGTGCGTTGAGGCATTCGAGCACTAGGGCCCTGATCGGAGTCCTAGCATCAGCCGGTACATTTACGACGCATAGGTTGATGTTTTATGTTGCCGGAGTCCTGACCACAGCCGGTGCGTTGAGGCATTCGAGTACTAGGGCCCTGATCGGAGTCCTAGCCTCGGCCGGTACGTTGGTTGCTCGTGGACTTATGTTTTATGTTGCCGGAGTCCTCACTTCATCTGGAACGTTATCTCACGCTTCGAGAAGGGCACTACTAGGAGTACTGACTACAGCCGGAACTTTATCTCACGCTTCGAGAAGGGCACTCTCAGGAGTCCTGATCACCCTCGGAACGTTGACGACTCACAGATCGGCGCTCTCGATTGCTGGGGTCTTAGCCTCATCTGGCACGCTGATGCACGTCTCGAGTAGAGCACTATCTGGGGTCTTTACCACGACTGGAACGGCGTCCCATGTTTTGAGTAAAGCATTGGCTGGAGCCCTGGCTACGGCCGGCACGTTGAGACATTCGAGTATAAGAGCGCTGTCTGGAGTCCTAGCCCTTGCCGGCACATTGATGCATCCTGTGAGCAAAGCACTGTCTGGAGTCCTAGCCCCTGCCGGTACTCTATCCCATGCAGCGAGTAGAGCACTGGCCGGAGTCTTTACCGCAGTAGGCGTGTTGACAGCCCATAGATTGGTGTTTTATGTAGTCGGAGTCTTCGCTGCATCTGGCACTTTCATCAAACAGCACACCATTGCGATGTCTGGTGTCTTGGCTACAGTTGGCATGCTGACGCACTTCCTTGGGCACGCATTTTCGGTTGCCGGTACGTTGGTGGTGGATGGAACGCTATCGCGTGCGAGTATCAAGGTGCTTAGCGGTATACTAATTATACCTGGTACGTTGGCTAAGGAGAGTACCAGAGCGTTAGCCGGTACGCTGGTGACGGTTGGTACCCTGACCAAGGCTATCAGCATTAGCCTGTCGGGAATTCTGCACGCTATTAAGCTCTTCTTCTACTGGGGGGAGGCTTACCGGAAGGTTGTGCTTAGGGGCACGCTCCAGAGGGACGTGCTGTTGACTGGGGGCAAGTTCCAGAGGGACGTGCTGTTGACTGGTGGCAAGTTCCAGAGGGACGTGCTGTTGACTGGGGGAGTGTTCCAGAGGGACGTGGTGTTGGTCGGGGGTTTCTCCAGGGACGTGATGCTGGTCGGGAGTTTCTCCAGGGATATTATGATCGTGGGAGAATTGAGGTAGTGGTATGAGTGTTGCACGGTACGTGGCGCATCAGGACGGCGAGTCCCAGCAGGGGGAGGCTGTTAATTTGTCATTTGATTTGTCTGCTGCAGGCTCGCTGGCCACAGCGTTATCGGGTAGGTGGGTCTTGCAGAGGAAGCAGGGAGATTTGACCCCGTTGTTGGATTTTCCAGATATTGCGATCGATGTTAGCGCGAAGATTGTAGGTCCTATATTCATTTTGAGGTCTCACACTAAGGATCTGCCAGCGTCAACGTACTGGCATCAGCTGGATCTGGTAGACGCGGACGGTGAGTTTGTGTTGAGCTTGGAGGGAAACTGGGAGTTGACTTCTGCTCCGGGGGTATTCCGTAGTTAGGGGATTGTATGGATGTGGTAGAGACTGTTCTCACTATGAGATCGATACTCGGGGAGGTTATAGTATAGATCCTGTGCAAGTCCGTAACAGCAAAATGAGGTGCGAATGGTTAACATGACAGCACACCCAAGCATTGTGGTGGTATCTGATGTACACTGCGGCAGTATCATGGCACCGTGGCCGGATGGGCACCCAGTCGAAGGCGGCGGCGAGTACAGATCAAACAAACCCCAGAAATGGCTAACTCGATGCTGGGATGATATGGTGCAGACCGTGTCCGCGATGCCAGCGCCCCCGATCCTCGTCCTAAACGGTGACCTTGTGCAAGGCAGCCACGCCCACAGGGACGGCCAACTCGTTTCCGGGCAGCTCTCCATTCAGTGTGGTGCCGCTGGTGATCTTCTATCTCCGCTCGTTAAGTTGTGCCGAGTACTGTACGTCATACGAGGGTCGGAGTGGCACGACGGACGCGCTGCTGAATCGATCGAGGCGCTGGCGGAATCGCTCGGAGCGGTACAGGACCCTGATACGCAAGCGTTCACACGCTGGGGACTGTATCTGGACCTGGGCGGGCGAGTGATCCATTTCGCTCACCATCGGTCGGTCACATCGTTACCGTACACCCAACCGAACAGCCTCTTTCGAGACGGCTACATCCAACAGGCAGAACTCCTCAACACGTATGGCGGACGGGCGCCAAACCTGCAAGCAGTCATCCGAAGTCACTCCCACCAGTATTCCCAGGCGCACAGTCACAGCAATCTGACGACGGCAACCACGCCATCCTGGCAACTCATGACCGCGTACGTCGCCAAGCGATACCCGGCGTCATTGGCACACATCGGATGGCTGGAGATTGTCCCAACAGAGAGCAGGCTGATCGTGGAACCTCATCTGTACCCACTTCCACGACCCGCCATCGTAAAAGTGGAGGTTGCGTAACATCATGCCCGACCTAACGCCCGACTTCAGTCTCGACGAACTCCTGAGTTTACTGGAGCAAGTCGGGGAGGGACAGCGTCTTGAGTCCCATCACAGCACAACCGAACTCATGGATATGACCGGCGCTTCACAGTACAAGATCACTAAATTACTCAAGTTGGCCGCGAAGCGCGGAAGGCTTGACATCTCCCAAGATTGGCGTACGTCCGTGCTTGGTCCGAGGAATCGCATTAACGTCTACCGATTCCTGGAGGCGAAGGAGGATGCCGTGAACCCGTAAGCAATCCTTACACGTTGCCCCGAACTGTATGGTACATGTACGGGTGTTACAGGGAGCACTCTTTATGCGCTAGGGTTTGTGAGCAGTTGGCGAACACTTCGTAGTTAGGGAGATTGTATGGATGACGTCAGGTTGATGACTCTGACAGCTTTGGCAGATGGCTCTTCGGAGCCATTTGTTCGTAAGTGGGCCGCTGCTGAGTTGCTGAGGTATAATGAGAACCACGATGAACACGGCAGATTCTCTGCTGGAGACGGTTCTGGGAACTTAGCAAAAGAACCGTGGCAGGTACCTTTGAAGGATTACCTGGATACTCAAATTACAGGATGGATTCCTTCTGATGCGTACGATAGCTACAGCACACGGAAGGGGCTAGACTGGGTAGACCCAAAGAAGTATCCTGAAGTTATTAAGACGGTTGATGTGCGCGGAACTCCTGTTACGATTCAACGTGACCGAGAACCCATGCAGTACACAAAAACCGATGCTAATGACGATATAGTACGTGGTCCAGATGGTTTAGCAGAGCATCTGTCTACAGCAGAGGCTGTGGCAGCAGGGCTTCCTACTGAGACCGCGAACTTGGTTGCTGTGGACAGTAAGGGGGTTGTTGGATTTGCCTCAGATGAGTTTGGGGCGACCGGGGTATGGGTTGTTGAAGAGATGCAACGGGGAGGGCTGGGAAAGACATTACTACAGGAGTTTCACCAGCTTAACCCTCGTCTGGCAGCTAGGCCAATAGGGCAGGCTACTGAAGCGGGGAGAAACCTAGTTGCCTCGTACCATAAGGCATCAGTCCAGACGGCTCTTACCGCTGGTAAACCTGTCCCTCTTAGCGTCCTTGCAGACTACCCTGATGTTAAAGCTAAGCACGGGTAGACTTAGTTGACTCGTCTTTTAGGTTGTGGTATAATGTGTGTGGAGGTCTGATATGGACGATACTAATAGAGTTGAGTGGTTGAAGAGGATGGTCTTGAATGCCCCGGAGTACTCGACTCGGGCGTATGCTGAGGCAGAACTACGGAAGTATAATGAGATCCACGATGAACGGGGCAGGTTCGGATCAGGGGATGGTTCGGCAGTGAGTCAGAAAGAGCCGTGGCAGATCTCTGTAGCTGATTTCGTTCCCGAAGTGCCTCCTGTGCCCCTTAGATCACGGTTCAAGAAATCTGAGTATAAAGGCGATGTTTACACGGCGGACAATAAATCGTGGCTTGGAAATGTCTATCTTAAAGATGGGAAAGGGTATATAGTACACGTTCAGTTTAGTAAGATCGATGAGACGATACCTCGGGAGTTTGCGCCTCACGACTTTGAGATTGTACGCGCGGCACATGGAACAGGGTCATCTTATTTTGATGCAAGGTGGAAGATGCGGATGCCACCAGAGGCTGCGAAGTGAGCCCGGAGTCTGGCAGATGACTTCACAGATAGATGTGCTTACAGGAGAGCAACCATGATCACGAGTTGGCAGGAGTCACAGACCAGCAGCGCACGGACCAGCGATTGGATCGGACAGCTTAACGGGGGAGTCATCACCGCGTATGATCCTGCTGTCCTGGTTGGCGGGAGTCTGGAAACCCATAGCATCACCACCGGCAAAGCCTTTGAGGTACCCTCTGAGACGGTCGGTCGGAGGCACCGTCTTCCTCTTGGGGAGCATATCAGAGAGGCTATCCGATCCTTACGTGGGACCTAGCCCTCAGACGTAAATGGGGAGTTGGAGTATATACCACAGCCTTGGCGGTATTCCTGCCCCTAGGGGTCCAAATGATGCCTTTGAAGTTGCAGTATCACAATATACCTGGCGTATTCCCCAGCCCCAGGAGCAGTTGGAGTATAGTTCAGCATATCCAGACACCCCCGCCCAGATTAGGGAGTTGTACAGAGACCACGGCGCAGGGGTATACATTAAGACTGATGTAGCTAGCCCTGTATTCCAGGGTAGCCCATACCCTGATTGTATTCATAGGTAGGTTAGGGGGATGGAGTACATATCCCCAGGTACGTATCCTGGGAGTCTCCTGGGTAGGGTGAGTATGGAGTTTGAGGCTGTTTGGCCCGGTTATGGGCTGTTATGCTTCCCCTGGGGAATTTGCCAGATAATTTACCCGTTTTCGTGGATATGGGCAGTATGAGTAGGATAGTTCCACGAAGAGGGGCTATTTGGGAGGAATTGCAGTGAAGACAGAAGTTAAGGAGAAGTACGAGCGTCCTACCGTGGTTAAGGAACAAGGGATGACTTTCCCTATGCGCATCCTTAACAAGGGCAAAGTAGTGGTCTGCAAACAGTGTTCTTCGTGTCACGCCTGTCGTTGACTCTGGCTCGGGGTTGCAGTCGGGCAGTTGAAGTGAGTATGGAGTTTGAGTCGTGAGATAGGACTTGGTGAATGGGGCAGGTCAGGGGTATAGTAAGCAGGTGAATCTGGGCAAGGAGGGCTGATGTGAGTGAGTACGATTTAAATGATCTGTATGCAGGTTGTCTGTGGACGTGGTACGAGGTACCTGATGAGTCCACAGAAGGGTTGAAGGAAGTCGGTGGTCTAGAGCAGTCAAGATAGTTCTGACTGCAGAGAGGAAGTTCTTGTATCGTCGAGGATTACACAGTCCCTGAGAGAGGCGCACAGTCGCCGTTTCTTTGTCCCGCTCATATCCAACAGTCTGAGCGGTTAGCGTCTGAGACAAAGCTGCGTGAGGCGATGCTGGAACGGGTGGAGCACGAGGTTGCTCTGGCGAGACAGGAGGCCCTCGAGCGATTGACGTTGGCAAAGAGCGAGCTTGAGCGCCGTCTAGAGGGCATGAACGCGGTTAGGGATCAGTTGCGGGATCAGGCGTCTACATTCGTCACCAAGCCAGAAATGGTTGCACTTCATGCTCCGGTAGTGGGGGATGTGCGGTGGCTGCGAGAGCAGGTATCTACATTCATCACCAAGCCAGAAATGGAAGTGATTATGTCCCCGGTGGCGGGGGATGTGCGGTGGTTGCGGGAGCAGATGGCCACAGCCGTCCACAAGGTTGAGTTTGAATCAATTACTGCACCAATGCTGGTTGATATACGGGTGCTGCGGGAGTCAAAGGCACTGTTAGAGGGTAAAGCGAGCCAGGGGTCTGTGAACCTGGCAACGTGGTTGGCTATTGCGGGGTTGCTCGTGGGAGTAGCGGGCCTGTTCCTGCACTTCGTAAAGTAACCGGGGAAATCAGATAATTGAACACTTTCGGCAGGCCAGGGTATAGGCCCGTACCGACTAGGGGTGATATCCCCGGCGCGCGCAGTGCAAGTTCTGGAAGTATGATCGAAAGGATTTAGTTGGAGGGAAGGGTAGGGAAATGATCGAGGTTCCTTGTTCAGTTGAGGGTTGTAAGGCTCAGTGTGTGGTAGTGCACCCTGAGCCTTTATGTATGAAGCACTATGCCCGGAAGAGACGTACTGGAGCAGCCACGGGAACGTCGATAGTTTACACAGAGGTGCCCTGTACCATGTGCGGGAAGACTGCTATTATTTCGTCGTTGAACAGGGGAGTGCACCTGTGTGCCAGTTGCCGACGTCAATCTGACGTGGATCGGAGTTGCAGGATCCAGAAGAAGGTCTATGCTCGGGCTGTTGCTGAGAGGGATACGGCGTATTTTGAACGGAAGCGGGAGTATGGTAGGGGAGTTTACCAGAGGCATCCCGACCGGCGCAAAGCAGCTGCGACGAGAGCCCAGCAACTGAATCCTGAATCCTACCGATTCAGTAATCGAGTTTACAGTGCCTTGCGGCGTGGGTTGATTGCCCGTGCTGAGGTCTGTGAGGAGTGTGGGCATCGTCCTGGTGAAGGCAGTGACGGGCGCAGTTTGATCGTGGCATTCCCGGTGCCTGGGCGGGAGCGGCATCCGGTAGCGGTACGTTGGGTCTGTCGCAGATGCAGTGCAGTGTTGAGAGTTGGGCAGTTGGTGCATGCCAAATCGGACAATTGAACACTTTCGGCCGTCCAGGGTATAGGCCCGTACCAGCTAGGGTTGATGTACCCGGCACGGCACAACGCATGTTCTGGGAGTATGGGTATATGTTGAACGGGATCATATTTGGGATACTGGCCTGGGTCGTCATCTTCGTATGCCTGCTTGGATTGTATGCGGTGTGGTTCAGTGGGTGGAGTTGATGAGTATGCCAGTGAAAGGAGGGGAAGATGTCAGAGGTACTCGGGGTAGTCTTTTTTGTTGCAGTCTGTGTTGTATTTTACTACGCTGGGAGGGGCAAGGATAAGAATGGAACCGGAGGTGTCACGAAAGCCGAGCAGCAGCTGTGGCAACACCAGAAAGTCGTTGTGAGGGAGTATGTAGGAGATGAGTACAGGGCCCGTATGTGGTTCCAGGTCGATGCCCAGAGGATGGCCGAACGCGGCTATTTCCCAACGGCACAGACGTGGATCGCGGGGTCGTATGGATGTGGGGCTTTCGCTGCTGCCTTGGTCCTGTGCTTGTTGTTGATTGGGATACTGATCTTTCTCTACATGATTATCGTTAAACCTGCAGGCAAGCTGGTCGTCACGTATGAACTGAGGGAAACCAAGGAGTTGAGTCGGTGGGTGTAAGCAAGGAGGATGTCTGTTGACTTACACTTGCAGTTGTGGTATAATGCGGCTATAAGGAAAGTTGAGGTGGCAGCCGTGGAAGTCAGTTCTATCGTCAGGCAGTCTAGGGTTAAGTCTAAGACAGTGGGAGGCATACGGTTCGAACTGAGGGAGGACACTTTTGATGGTTTCACAGACTGGCGCATCAGGGTCATAGATGCAGAGTCTGGGAGTGACGTCAAGCCAGTTCGGATCGGCACTGATCAGAAGCGCACAACGGTATACTGGGAGAAGCTGGTTGTTGAGGCACTCGCGCAGCTCATTATGGCAAAGAGCGGTAAAGTGGCTGTGGAGAAGGGAGACGATATGCTGAAGTGGCAGGATTACCAGCCTAAGGTTGAGGCACTCGCACAGATTATTACGACGGAGACACTTGCCCGCATGAAGGCTGATCGTATTTTCCCTGACAGTGAGTACGACTTCACGCAAGACGCAACTGCGACTGTCCATTACGGGGTGAAGTACGCACGTGTCGATGTCGGTGGGGCAGGGAGGTACATGATCGACCCGTACGGCAATATCTTCGGGATCAAGGCCTACGGGGTTGTGCATCGGGGGCACTCGTACGGCACGCTCGACACAGTTGCACAGTATGATTGGGGAGACTACGTTGCCCGCCAGAAGCGAGGCTAGGATGACGGATGAATTGCGGACCCTGTCAGAGGTACTCACAGAGTTGACGACGTCTGGGAGAAGGGAGCAGACAGTTGCCCTCTTTGCCGAGAGCGTGGGGCGTGTGGTCTCGCACGAGTGGGCGGCCTTGAACTGGGATGATGGGGCAGTGGAGATGCTGGTGATCGGCTGGGATGCCGGTAGGGATCCCAATTGGTCGTCTCTCCGACGGTATTACACTGTGATCGAGACGGAATCGGTCCTGGGTAAATTGCTGGCAGGCTGGTACTACTTTAATGCCTTGGAAGTTGATGACGATGTCCCAGCGATTTCAACGTACAGCAATGACAGGGAGGGAAAGAATGAAGTCAAGTGAGACGAAGTCCCCTAAAATGTATCGGTACATCGTCGTCCGCAATGTTGAGCAAGACGATGAGCAGTTTTTGTATAAGCGCACAGTGCTGGGGACGATCAAGGCTCCGAGCCGTGCGGAGGCACGGGAGCTGGCACTGTCTGAGTTTGGAATCCGTGCAGATTGGATCCTGCACCAGGACGTCATCTTGTATTCCAGAGCTCGTCAGTACGATCGACAGTGTGCACTCTCGGCAGATACGCTCACTGCGCAGGCGCGGTCACACGGAGTCTTGCATGTTCGTTATGGTGCTGAGCTCGGAATACAGTAGGAGAGAGTATGTTCGATTCATCTTGGCCTACAGCGGAACTAGAATCAATTGACGGGCAGAAGGCGGGGACAATTCGACGCGCTAACGGCAACTGGGCAGGAGGACTGGCTCGAACAGCATGGTGTGCCGCTAACTCACTACGGCGACCTGTCACGGTGGGCAGCATATGTCCCAGGTACGTACAACCACCTGTCAGAATACCTGCTAGACTGAGAGGCGAACACAGACGAGAGGGGGCAGAGACGATGACGCCAGCAACGATCACAATTCAGAGACGCGAGTATGTGGTAACGCCGTCAATTGAGACCGCAACGAGCGATCAGTCGTATTTGCTTAGTGGAAAGCGCGGGGCCTCGTACATTGCATTTCGTACCAACGGAATGCTCCTGGTTATGGACCGGAAAGGGAACCTGCCATTTGGATACACGATGCTAAGCGACGAAGGCGGGATTCTGAGTATAGCCTAACCCAAGCCACGCACATCGGCCCGCCAGTGCGAAAGGGAGAATTGCAATGACAGAGCTTACCGCAGCGCAGATCGAGGCATTGGCCAGTCGTCCAGGAGTGAACCGTATCGCGGTAGAGAACTTCTTGGGCAGCTTGGGCACACAGCCAACAACGGAAGCCCTTATCAATCTGAACTCGGATGCCCTCTCGTATCATTGGAACGGGCGGACAGTGGCGGCAATTCGGAATGGGGTACAACAGCGTCAGTAGTGAGGGGGAAGTTAACTGTGGACAAAAGTTCTACTGTCATTCAGTCCAAGGTTGTAGATGGCGTACTGTTCGAGCTGCGAGAGAATGTCTTTGAGGGTAAGACGGATTGGCGCATCCGGGTTGTAGATGTTGGGTCCGGTAACAATGTCGGCCCAATTCAGATTGACCCTAAGCGGGAACGGGCAGTTGCGAGCTGGGAGAGGTTGGTGGACCACGCCGAGAAGATGGCTTTCCACGCCCCGGCTGTGGACGATGATTTTGTATACTATCGGAAGGGGTAAGGTGAAGGAAAGTTGAAGTGGGCAAGGAGACTGCAAGAAACGTTTAAGAGACAGAAATCGTCTGTGAAGATCCAGAGCCTTGACGAAGCGAGATGGAAATCGTATGCGGTGATCCAGAGCCTTTACAAAGCGAGACAGGAAGAGTCTCCCAGTGTGCGAGGACTCCGAAAAGACGAGACGAGGGCTGAGTTTCCTGATATGTCTGCGAGATCACTGAATGTGCTCCTTAGGAACGGAATCTATTCGCGTAAGCAGGCATCAGTATTCGACGATGACGAGCTGTTGAGCCTCGGGCACTGTGGCCCAGCGACGTTGAGGGAGATTCGTGAAGCCTGTAAAGGGCGTGGGGCACAAGGCAAGCTGGAAACATTGTTGAGGAAGATCCTACGTAGCCCCCACTCTGAGAAGCGTGCCCCGGTCAAAATACAGAAGCCTCTGGCGCCGTTGGTTACGAAGTGTCAGGAGCAGCCTGTGGTGGCCCGAGTTGTCTCGCCTGCTCCGAAAGAATTGGCCAAGCCTGAGCTTAGTCGTGAAGAGAAGCACAAGTTGTACCTAAAGACCTGCGCGGCTGCGAGGAAGGCCTCTGAAGCGAGTGACGTGCTAAGGGCTCGGAAGCGGGCACAGAAAGATGCCGAGAAGGGGAAACTGGAGAATAAAATCAAAGATGCTTGCTGCGGTTTCCACGATCTGAATACTGACGAGTCGCATGCGTTGTTTGAGGAAGCAGCCCAGTACTACTTGCAGATGAGCGGACCGGACTTTCTTCGTCGCTATGACGTGGGGGAGTTTGACACAGAAATCGAGACCCGTCCAGAGTTGCGTCGCTTAGAGATGTTGATTCTGTTCGGTCGGTAGTGCTTTCGTGTTTGACTTCTACTTGTAGCCGTGGTATAATACGAACGTAAGCACATCTGGAAGGGGAGTTTGAAGTGAATCCAATCGGCAGCGAGATTCAATTGATGAACGTGGCAATGGCCAAAATTTATGCGGCACAGATTCGGCGCAGCCATGTTCTGCGCGAGGAGATGCCGAACGTGCAAGAATCGATCACGGTGCGGGAGGCAATCGCACTCGTGTTCGTCACTAATCAGACCAAAGAGGATGGCAAGCCACTGTACACGAACGAGCAGTCACGCAAAGCCGCGGCGGATGCTCGGCTGGCTGAATCGACCGAGGCAGGGGAGTACAAAGCCTTCCTGGCACTGCGGCGGAAGTTGCAGATGGAACTGGACGAGCTTGACGCAGGAATTGAGCTGGAGCGGCGGGTATCATCGGTAGCTAAGTTGAGCGCTCAGTCCGTGATTGCCGGGATGCAGAGCTGATCTGAGAGGGCGAGATGAGTAGTGACATGAGAACGGATGTCGCACAAGTCTGGGACAGTATCCAGAAGTTCAATGAGGCACATGACGATCAAGGACGGTTTGCGTCTGGGGACGGAGGGCGTCAGATTTATCAACCTACGGCAAAACAGCTGATGCTGCCTGTTACTCCTCAGATTCCGTCGGATGAGAAGATCAAGGAGATGGCCAAAACTGGACGGAAGCACACACCGTGGGGGTTGTTGAAGAGGGATCTGCTGCTGTCAGCAATGCGGTCGACTCGTGACTTTATGGTGGGCATATGGCAGGCTCGGGTGGATGCGCTGAATGGACACCCTTATCATGAGGAGCGTCTCACTGAGGAGTACAATATGGGGTATCATGAGGGATACCTTGGATACCAAGCGCATGGCAGTGATGGGTGGGACAAGGTGACTCGGGAACGGTTCTACTCGACGTACGGGCCTGGGAAAGCAGCGGAGGAGATTGAGCATGCCTGAGTATGATGCTGTGAATACAAGTCTTAGGAAGTTCAATGAGGCACATGACGAACACGGCAGGTTTGCATCTGGGGATCAGGCCCCTGTGGAGTTGAAGGAGGACCGCTTTGGGGGAGTGCCTCAGCATTTGGGTCCTGGAGACATCTGGGCCAACCAGCGGTATGGAGTTTTCGTTGTAGATAAGATGGAAACTGCTAAGTGGCAAGGATCGGATCGTGATGTGTATGCTCACGTCGAATACTGGTATACGATCCGACCTGCTAATGCTTTGGAAACCACAAAATGGGACGGGGCTGTGGCTGCGTCGAAGGAACGGGATGCTCAGAGGGCTGCTTTGACGGGAGATAGTAAGGGTTACACGTACGACGCCGGTGCTGGTAGGCTGGTTAATGGGGCACTTAAGCTTGACTCTTACGATGATCGTTACGAGGTGCCAAAGCCGATCGTGTTGACTCCGTCGCAGGTGGCGGTTGAGCAGAAGTATCTGGATGCAATGGCGGGGCTGCACAGTGCCGGTAAGTAATCTGAGCGGAGAGATGAAGAGGGTTGATGTGAGTACTGTAGACAATGCTAACTGTGAGACCGTCAGTGAAAGTTGTGGGTGTGGGGCTAAGTTTGCTTGCAGTAGGGTTCATCCCCCGAGTTCCTACCTACGCTCTGCAGCTGAGACGTGGTGGCGCTGGCGGGTATCGCATGCCTTGGTGTGCGATAGAATGAGGGTAATGATAGTCCCAGAGCTTGCCCTGCGGAAGCAGATCGAAGAGGAGACTCGAGCCCAGGATGAGGCTGTGCGGGTCCGGGATGAGGCTGTGCGGGTTAAGAGGCATGAGTACGCCGAAACCCAGAAGGCGAAACTGGCTGCTAAGAAAGAGGCGGACAAGTCCCAGGCAGAGGCTCGTAGACTGGCTCGGGCTGCTCAGCTCCCTGATCCCTATCCTCATGATAGGCTGAGTGATGTTGAAACGCTGAGACAGATATCGGGAAACGTTCCGATTTATCATTGACGGTTGGCTGGGAGAATTGTAGTATGCCGTTGGCTCTGCAAATCGTAGTATTCTTGTTCGTGTCTTGGGTTCTGGGGCTCGTGTTTAGTCCTGGTAGTGCGATGGATCGTGTCCTTCCTGTTGTAGCGGGGGTTGTCTTGACATACGGCATGCTGGGCAGGCGCCGGAAAAGCGTCTAGGGTACCGCTGAGAGGAGAGTTGAACGTGGAAAGAGCAGTTGTGGTGTCTTTCGAAGTTAAGGTGCTCGTCAACAACCAGACGGGGGTTTATGCTGCCCGTATCCTGGAACTTGGCGTGACAGCGTACGGGGAGACAGCATACGAGGCCGTGCAAAAAGTAAAGCTCATGTATGCTTCCGCTGTGCGAGTGCACCGAGGTCTTGGGACACTCGAGGACTGGCTTGATAGATCCGGGTTGAAGTGGGGCTGGGATGACGAGTATGATGGCACCTTTGGCCCGGTTGAGACAGACAATTATGTAGGCACAGCGGCCTTGAACTGGGATGATTTGGCCGTGGAACAATGCGCGGTGGCAGCCTAGGTAGTGGCAGGTAATCTGGTCTGGGAGAGTTGACCTATGTAGATCCCTGAGAAAAGTTTGAAGTTGTATCGGGTGAGATCTTGAGTATGACGAAGTAAATGGAAAGGAGGTGTGTTTGATGTTGTGGGGAATCGTAGTGTTACTGATCGCCCTTTGGGCTTTGGGGTTCGCGTTCAGTCTTGGCGGTGGGTTGATCCATCTGCTCATCGTCGTGGCTGTGGTCGTCTTGATCTACAACTTGCTGGCTGGCGGCAATAGTAAGTCTTAGCGTAGTGTTGTGAGGGGAGTCTAGTATGAACGATGGTATGGGTGCCCAGTTCGAGAAAGCAATAGGTCTGGCCCTTCAGGAGTATTGCGATGTCAGCGACTTGGATGTGACTGATATCGATATCTCAGATGTAGCAACAGATGTACTGACGTTGACGCAGGCGTATCTCTGCTATCGGCAAGCAAGTCAGCCGATGATGTATAACCAGACCTAGTTGATCCTGCCTAGTGGTGTTATAGGTAGCACGGCGGTGTCAGTACCGCAAGAGAGTGGTTCGATTCCACTCCTAGAGCTCCGAGTTTGGCGGCTGAACCCTCAGCCCTTTGATGGGCAGGCAGTGAAACCGCCCTGAGGCTGGTAAGGGGTTATGTCTGGGGTCCGACAGCTATTCCCAGGTGTAAGTTCTGAACAGCCCGCAGCCGGAGTTGGTACGATGGCTATGGACGTCTGCAGGTTCGATTCCTGCTTCCGGCGCCGAGTTTGTAGGTAGAACTGTCGCAGACGTGCGGCGATGTGAAACCTTCGGGGAGGTTAGGCTCCCGGCTAAAGCTCTCTGAAGGGAGCCCTAACAACGGGCGGCATTGCCGTTTTATGGTGCGGTGCTGCCCGACAAAACGGATGCCGGGTTCCACCCTGCACAATTCCGGTTAGTGGGTTGGAGCCCGGCATCCCGTGTCACAGTATAGAAGTAAGTGAAGGAGTGATGTGGTGGACGGTGAGGCATGAGTAGCAATTTACACCATTGTGAAGGCGAAACTCCTTGTGACGAATGCGGACCGGCTATCCTTGAGGTTAATGAGAGGCCCGATGGGACTCTTTGGACTTTTAATCGGGAGTATAGTAGTCAGATCAGTTTCTGTTCGTATTGCGGCTTCAAGGCTATTGTTCCTGCGGAGATATATTCGTTGGAGGATGGAGTTGATGAAGAAACCTATTATGGGAGGGCTTGAAATGGATGCGAGTGAAGGAGTGTCAAATGTCTAGAGTTTCAAGGGCTGAGTTTGATAGTGGGAAGCTGGATACGGAGGCTCAGCTGAATGCCCTTAGGAAATATATAAGGTTTTTGTTTGATCATAAGGGGGAGGGGTACACTGCAGAGACAATCATAGAAGTTGGGCACGCGGATTCGGATCAAAAGACCATCGACAGGCTGGAAGCTTTCGGTGAGATCGAGTCAAAGGTTATTGACGGTCTGAGGTACTATAGATTTAAGGAGCGTGTTGAGTTTAGCAGCCCAGAACTAGATGCACTCTTGAGTCGCTCGTCTAGTTCTGAACTCTGGCATAATGTTTACTCGTATTGCCGTAAGGTTGCAGCCGATGAGGTTCAGAGTGCCGTGAGACGTGATCTATTCTGTACGCTGGCAGATTGGTGGCACGAGGCGACGGGTGGTATGTCCTCTCCTACACAAATTGCTAGCCATGTTGCGTACCAGAGGGTCATAGCTATGGGTCCGGGGGTTGTGCCCTTAATCTTAGAGGATTTGCAAGCGAGGGGCGGGGATTGGTATGTTGCACTTAGATGCCTAGTAGTCGATCCGCCACATATTGGCCCGGAGATAGCAGGGGACTGCCGGATGATCATTGCTACTTGGCTAGAATGGGGTCACAAACATGGTTATCATACAATCGTTTTGCCGTGATTGGGCGTCGCTACCGGGATCTATTGGAAGGAGGGTAGCCGTTGAAGGGTAATACAAAACAAACCCTGGACCATCACGTCGATGTTCTGGCACGTGTGTCTTGCAACACTTTGGGGCGCGTCAGAGAGCAAGTCAGATACGTCTTGGACAGTAAGGGTGCCTTACCTGGGGATCGTGTCGTTGCCGAGGAATGTCTAGCAGCCCTGGCAGAATCTAGTAGCCGCCTGCACGACTTGATTCGTTGCTTGAGAGTGACGGCGCTGGAGCATCGACCAAGTCGGTTGAGTAAGGACTGGGCAAGCACTATAGATCTGTAGGTAGAAGTCCCGTGCTCTGCAGAAGATGTGCATGGAAGTTGAAAGGTGCAGTATGATTCAGTCTATTGTATTCTCGGACGATCTTATAGCCTGCTTGAGTTGTGACGTCTTTTACAGGTGCATAGAGTTGCAGGGTACGATGTCGAGGGCGCAGGCGTGTCTGGTGTCGCTAGAGGAGGCCCATTCGACATCCAGGGAGCTACACGAGAAAGACTTGACTTGTCTGTAAAGGTGTGGTACAATACGGAGGCAAGGAAAGTCTAGGGGGTCGCCGTGAGAATTTCAGGTCAGTTGTTTGTACGAGAAGCGGGGCAGGCTAAGGATGGGTCCGGACGGAGACTTTGCATTGTGGCAGGGATTATGGCGTTTCCCCCTGGTGTTCCGTTGCAGGGAGAGACCCTATATGCAGTGTCTGGATCGGGGGATGGCACCACTTTGCAATTCCATTTGGATGGGTCAAAAGACATAACTCAGATCGGAGAGGATCTTGGTCAGAATATTGGCGGGCTTGGGGTAGATGGATTGCTGACTTCCCCTATTTGGAGGGTCTGAGATGGGAACCGACACTCGGCTCGCTGGAGTACTGACCCTGTGGAATGAACTGGCAGCCCGTTGTCGATTTCAGGCCCTGGGCAGAGACAGGCGAAGTTGCACACGAAGGAGTCTTGATGTCCGGTAAGATTGTGGCGGCAGACGTCTATGAGACAGCAAGCGGGAAGTTGTACACGCTGGGATTGACTAAGCGTACCGTACGCTGGGCTGTCTTTCAGATTGATACTGAAGGGCGCGATGTTAAACGGTTACGTAGCCCTCATCTGCCATCTACGCCTACAGTGGCTCAGGCAGAGACAGATTTCTGGGCGTACGTGAACGGCATCGTCTTCTTCGGGAGTAAGAGGGCTCGAACCGAGTGGTCCCCAGTATGGGAAAAGCTTCGTAACGATCGGAGTACACGAAATGAGCAAGGGTAACTGCTCTGTTGAGGGTTGCAATAAGCCAAGACTCGTCGTCAATCCTGAGGCGCTCTGCAGGTCCCACTACGACAGGTGGCGTCGGACAGGTTCCGCTACGACGGTGTGGCTTCCGAAAACTTACGAGGCAACGTGTCCTCATTGCGCGGCAAAGTTTATGGTGACGGCACTGGCAGTACGCGTACATGTGTGCAAGGACTGTCTACGTGCCTATGAGCGGGCTTTTGCTAAGCAGTGGTACCGTAAGCGCATGTCCAGGGCCTTAGCCGAAGGGGACAAGGAGTACCTGGATAGAATCAGGTCATACAGTAGACAGTCCTACGCTGTTAACCATCGGCTTGAATATCATAGTCAGTACAGCAAGAACCACAGAGACGACGCCAACTTTAGGAACAGGATTGCTATTGCTTTACGTACTGGTAAATTGACCCGTCCGGAGGCTTGCGAGGAATGCGGGAGTCGTCCTGGGCTAGGGACTGATGGGCGTAGTCTAATAGTTGCCTTGCCTCTTTCCGCCAAACTTTCGTTGGACGTCAAGTGGGTATGTCGTAGGTGTAGTGTGGAGCTGAAGGAGAGTACGAAGTGACTACAGTATCTGCCAGTGTGAGCGTGGAGACATTGCGGAGCCTCGTCTCGTCCGCAAGGGTAGTGCTGTCTGCTATGAAAGTGGGGGACGGGTACGACATCGCGGTCGTGCGAGGGTATATCCGAGGTCTTGAGGACGCAATCGACGGTAAGATAGGAAGGTGGGGGTAGATATGGAACTTACACCGGACAATAAAAGGTACATCGACCAATTATCTCATTACGAGTTGCTTGAGCGTTTGAGACGGGCACCGATAGGAGATCCGTGGTTTTTGGACGAGACGGGAGTATATTGGGTGCAACGCCGTCGAGAGTTGGCAGATGCGGACCATTCGGCGGCAGTAGCTGACTCGAAGGCAATTGGGTGGTGATGTAGATGGACTACCCGCTTCTGCAGGAGTTTGACTGGTACCTCGAAAATCAGTCCGAGATGGTCGCGAAGTACAACGGTAAGGTCATCGTCATCAAAGACCGTACGGTATTGTATGTGGTTTACGATGACGAGCTTGCCGCCATCACTGAAACTCAGAAACGGTACGGATACGAGATCGGAACCTTCTTGGTGATGAGAGTCTCCCCGGGGGACGCCGCATACTCTCAAACGTTTCATTCCAGAGTGGGGTTTGGATGATGGCAGCAGTAGGGGAACTGGTGATCTTTATCGTAGTCTTGTGCGTGTTTGCATTCGGTCTGGGAGTTGCACTCTCGTATCTGTGGTCTTGGACAGTGGTATCTGCCTTTGGGTGGCCTGCGCTGGGAGTGTGGCAGGCTACTGGGTTGGTAGTGATGATTACGCTGCTCGGGTGGATATGGGCAGGCCTGAGAGGCAGTACAACGATTCGTTGAGTATGGAAGGGAATGGAGTGAACGAGCAACCGCACACGTGGAGACCGGACACAGGCACAGCAACTGAATACTTCTCAGCATACTGCGCCCCGCCGACGGACACTGAGCAGGACACGCTTTGGGGCATCGTGACGGACATGGACCGACTTGTGATCGCCCGTGATAGAGATAACGCTTTTGTTGCGATGTCGCGGAGGCTGCGAGCGCTGGCTGAGTGGGGCGAATCATTGACGGCCCCCGCTGATCGCGTTAACCCCGGTGGTTACGGGACAGTACTGGCTCATTCCATCCTGGGCATTTACCCAGAGCCGCCGGAGGTGACATCGTGAGCCCGTGCCCGTGGTGTGGCAAAACCGACATGATGGATTTGGTGGTGGAAGCTGATGAGTATGACGGCCCGGTTATGGTCTGCCTCGAGTGCACTAGATGTTTATGTCGCGGCCCACTGGCCCTGGTGCTAGGTGACGAGACTGAGTTAGCAGTGGCCAGTGAGGCCTGGGATAAACGAGTGAACGTTGACCTTGTCGAAGCGCAGGCCACGGTAAAAGCACTGCAAAAAGAGATTGGTGAGTTCCGCGAGGATGTCCGGGAGGCGGACAACTACCGGGAGTCGGGACAGTTTGAGGACATAGCCTCGAAGTTGGTTGACAAGTGGTGGGAGGCTAAGTAGGAGAGTTGAGTGTGGAAGGACAAAAGATCAGTCATACGCATACGCCGCATCCTTGGACATTTCAGCGGAAGCTGGGGAAGGAACTGAAGCAGGCGCAGTCAGGAAATGGGAAAGTGGCTGTCGTTCTGACCAAGGCGGTAGGCAGCATGTGGTGTGCCTATATTTTTGCAGGTTGGGCAATCCTAGGGCTGCCTGGAATCACCATTTTGCCAAACGAGATCGTGCAATGGGTCAGCCAAACATTTGTTCAGCTGGTGATGTTGAGTGTGATTATGGTTGGCCAGAGTTTGTTGGGCGCGGCCTCGGATCAGAGGGCTGACCAGACATTTAAAGACGTGGAGGCTTTACTTAGTGAGTATCCACAGCTGCATACCCATCTCGGCAAGCAGGATGATAGCCTCAACCTCTTGCACGAGCGCATGACGTTGTGGTTCAGTGAAAAGGTGTGATCTGATATATGAAGCTGAGGACGTCGGTATGCTTCTAGTTGGAGTGCTCGGGTTGGTCTGCCTGGTGATAGGATTGTGGGGAGCCTCTGGGCCGGTAGCTTCGACTATGACAGACGCAACCGGAACCTGGAACCGACGTAGTGTGAGGGTCATCGCCACCGCCTAGTCGCACATAGGGTGCCGAGGTGCTCTGGACCAGCCCGCGGTATCCGTCTCTTTTGAGAGCAGACTTCTGACCGAGTCTGCTCTCTTATTTGTATCTGCTTGACTTATCTACGCGGTTGTGGTATAATACGTATAGAAGGAAGGCTGAGGAGCACAAGGTGAACGGATACCGGATAGTCAAGACGAAGCACGGAAAGCAGACGCATTGGGCGGCTGTGAGTGGACAGGCTTTGTGCGGATCGAGTTACACGAACAACCGCGGGTTCAGTTCCCTGACACGGGTGTTGGGCCAGACTGAGCCGACGTGCGAGAGGTGTGCGCAGTATACCGGATGGGTGTTGGGGCAGGAGGCAAAGGAAGTAGTTCCGGAGTCTCCTGTGGGTCAGTTCAACAGTAAGGAGGGCCAAGATGCCAGATAGCGAATATCAGACAGCTGTAGCGCGATACGACAGAGAGTGTGATCTCATAGCGCTTATCTCCAGGTCAGAGCGCGAGGAGCCGACCAGGAGCGGACTTGAGGTGCTTCAACGCCACTGCCACGAGGCGGATAGATTGCGCAGCATCGTGCAGGCACTGCGCAAGAAGGAGGGTTAAGATGACTCGGTATTACTACGCAAACTCAGTTTCTCGTGTTCCGGATGCGAAGGGTAACCCAGGTCCGACAGTCGTCTTGAGGTTCGATAGTATCCTCGAGAGGGACTCTTGGGTACAACTCGAAAAGCTTCTGGAAGCAGACTTTTACGTCTATGGGATAGACTCGAACGACCCGATTGTGCGGTGGGCAAAGCGGAACGGCGAAAATTCCTGGAAGCTTGGGGTTTACGGGGAGATGGAATATCAAGTGCACTACTGGCCGGGGTACGTGACACCCGTGCAGATCAACAGTGAGGACTGAGGTGGCGCACAGACCGCACGATGACGGGATCATGTTCGCGACACGGATGTTAGAAATTAAAGCACTGCCTGTGATGTTCCTCTGCTACGAGCACGCACGGGACGTCGTGTTAGAGCACCCCGGAGACTTCCTGCGGGAGACTCCAATCCTGACTCGGGGGCAGACGTGTGATCGGTGCGAGGCTGCAGTTCGTCGGTTAAGGGAAAGGTGCGGACGGTGAAGAAGATTTACTGTTACGAGTGCGGCAACAGTCTGGACTATGAAACTCGCCGGGTCCCTGGTGCGGATGGAGCGGGCAAGAATGAGTATGTTCTTTCCTGCAAGACTTGCGGCGAGGTGAAGGCGGAAGTGGTGTGGCGCAGTCTCGACGGCAAGGAAGACGGTACTCGGTACATCCTAGATAACGGGGATGGGGAGTATGGATATACCGAGGGCAACCTGGGTTACGGTATAACGTCTGATCGACGTGAGGCGACTGAATTCCCGTCTTGCAAAGCAGCTCAGGTGGCCCGTGACAGGATCCATGGAGTTTATGGGATTGGGTTGACGGTCACGGAAGTAAAACCTCTTAGCTTGGTGTCTTGACTTAAACTTCCGGTTGTGGTATAATACGAGGGTAAGGAAGAATTAGGAGGACAAGATCGTGGACGTGCGTTTGACAGTGGCTCGTGAGGCAAAGGTGCCGCGCCAGATTTTGGCACTGGATGCTAAGACTGGAACCATAGTATACAGTCAGCGAATCAAGACTGCTGGGGAGTTACATACCCCGAAGGTCAACGAGACTTTGGATGAGGTCTTTGCGTGGGCGAGGGAGAACGGACATACTGTTTCCATTGCCAAGAGCGCTTTCCACTTTATCCCGATCGTGGAAGGTTAAGATGATAACGAAGACAGAGGCAGCAGCGTTCAGACGGCTGACGGCGAACATACGTTGCCACCTGAAGTGGGCGCAAGTAGAGTACCTAGCCGACGGTGTCGGGACGGAGACGTCACTACAACTGGCCGAGTACGATCTTGATGAACTGGTGGCGACGGTGCGCAAGGCGAGAATCGCGCGGGAACAGGCAGTAGTCAGTAAGGAAGTTGAGTTCAACGACTTGTTTACTACTGAGGACAGGGCGCTGATGCAGTCATTCGCACACATGTCCGTAGGTAAGGCTGGTTAAGATGAAACGGTACTTTTACGGAGTGGCTGTTCCTCTCGCCAGGGTTCTGCCTGAGGAGAACCCTGGGCCTACGCTAATTCTCAGATTCAGAAGTGCTGATGTGCGGAATAGGTGGGTGGAGCGGGCGAATAGCCTGGGCCCCACATCGCCGTATTTCAGCATGCAAGCCTCGTCTAGCAACCGAGAAGTGCGCTGGGCTAACAGGAGCAGGGTGCCGGGCTGGTTTCCAGGAGCGTATGGGGACGGTAGAGGGGAATTCCAGTTGCACTGGAGGAAGAGTTGAGATGGAACCGACAAAATGTACAGAGCAAGAGAAGGCGATAGCTGCTGTTGCGGCTTCACAGTGCACTATTCCAAACTGTGAGGCTTGTGCCGCACCCCCGTTTTCGATGGAGGAGTTTAGCGAGAAAGTAGCTGAGTCCAAAGCAGCTATGAAGGCTCATATGCAGTTGCTGGCTGAGAAAGAGGCATCTGCATCTGGGCGAACTTGTGACGCGTAGAGGAGTGTGACAAGCCTGTGGAAACCTTGGGTGGTGGAGACCAGAAGTATGATGTAGCTACAGTTTTGTGTACCCACAATCACTTGATGCGCTGGGTGCGGAAAAGTAAGGGTTTAACCCAGAAAGAGCTTGCGGACTTGGCGGGAACCAGTGTTGAAAATATTCAGCAACTCGAGTCGTTCTCGTCTGTGGGGTGCCACTTTCATTATGAGGTGCTGGATCGACTCGGTCAGATACTTGATCAACCCGTACAGAGGCTGTTCCCGTTGTGGCTCCAGGAAAAATTGGTGCACGAGGTAATCTCAGACGCTGTATCTGTCTCTCTAACAGAGGATGTTATGGTCGAGGGTCCGGACTGTGTGAATGCTTACATCCAGGAGGAGTTGCTTATGGCACTTGAGGCGGAGATAAGCGCACTGTCATTAATAGAGTCTGCTATAGTGAGAGACCGCTTTGGGTGGGGTGGGGTGGAAAGACAGACTCTTGACGAATTAGGTGTTAAGTACCACTTCACGCGTGAGCGTATCAGGCAGATAGAGGCGAAAGCCCTGCGCACTTTGCGTCAGAAGATGGGAAATGGCGGGTGGGGTCGTTGTGACCTGCCAGAAAGGGATCTGAGTTGAACATTTGTACCGTGGACGGTTGTGTCAGCAAAGTGTTGCGAGCAGGTCTTTGCTCAGCACACTACCAGAAGACGCTTGGGAATAGAGTGCCGGGAGGTTGGGTGCAGGCTTGCACGGTGGACGGGTGTGGTAAGAGTGCAGTGACCAATGGATTTTGCTCGAAGCATCGTATGCAGATGAGGCGCTTCGGGGAGGTTGATGTTAATCACCGTCACCATCCACCTCGTAGGGTCGAGCGGACTTGTACGATCTGTGGAGCAGCATTCCTAGGATTGATTGGAGGGAAGCCTTCATCTTGCTTACAGTGTCGCGAGACCAGCGCCAGACAGAAAGCTCGTGATCACGGGCGTGAGGCACGTGCGGCTTGTATTGCGCAAGGTCCCGAAGCAGTAGAGCGGGTTCGACAAAAGAAACGAGACAGGTACTGGAGGCGCGTAGATCAGGAAAGAGCACGAGCTTGCGGGGCTTACACCAAATATCGGGAGCAGTGGATTGCACACGGCAAGGTGTATAGTGCTGTTCATGCTGGGGTCCTGGTCAGGCCAAAATTGTGCTCAGTCTGTGGGTCGTCCCCTGCACCTGGTGCGAGTGGCCGGCCTGGGATCGTTGCCCGACATCATGGGTATAGTGAGCCACTCGCTGTACAGTGGCTGTGCTGGACTTGCTGGGGAGAGGATCTTCGGACCTCGTAGTCGGTCACTATAATGAGAGAAGGAGCAGCAGTGTACAAGTTGCCACAAGCGCAGAACCTAACCAGAATCCTGGACAAGATTGAGGTCTTCGAACGTATCTGCCCCGGAGCCACTATCCCTCGGGATCAGGAGCAGGTGTTTCTTGCAGATGATCCGTTCGTCGGTGGCGAGTTTGATCTTGATGTTGTCGATGCCTTCAATGGTGACGCCACGATCCGGATCGACTTAGCTGGTCTAAGCAAGACGTTCGAGAGCTGGGTGGAAGCACAGATTGAGAAGTACTCCCCGACAGCTCTGGATGGAGAGTACAATCGGTTTTGCCCTGTGCACGGAAAGGTGCAGACCGGGACGTGTGTGGACGATCTGGATTCTCCGGAGGCGCAGTGGCTGTGCCCAGAGTGTGGGCACAATGAGGAGTGTGACGATTGGGGCGATGATTACGAGCACTGGGACGGAGCTGTGGGTGTCAGCTTTGGTAGGGTTGGGGATGAGTTTTGCTGGGGGGCGAGTCTGTAGCAGAGGCTTGTACCCGATTGACTTATACTTCTGGTTGTGGTATAATACGACTGTGAGGAAAGTTGAGGAGGTCAAGGCGATGACGCAGGTTATACTACGACGTGGGAAATACGGGGAGTTGGTAGTCAAGACAGTTAGTGGGACTTGGATGTTTTCTTTGCCGTTGGCTACTACATACGAAGAGGCAGTTGCTTTGTTGGCGGCTCGTGGACTACGGGTGTAGCTGACGAGGAGCAGGGAGTTGCAAGATGTCAATCTGTAGTGACAGCGATTTGAGGAAGCTCGGCACTCCGTTTACGGATGGGGAGCTGTATGACATCGAGTTGAAAGCACGTGATGGGGGAGCATTTGACTCGATCACAGTGCTGAAGCTGGTGCGGGAGCTCGCCAGCGATCGTATGGAACTTGAGTTCAATGCCTATGATGCAGCTTATGCGGAGGATCAAGAATGAGTAAGATCTTGGTTTGTGGAGATCGTCATTGGACTGACCAGAGAGCTGTCTATTCGGCTCTGGTGGATGAGGTCATGCTGCTGGGTGCGGGTGAGACGTTGGTGGTGATCGAGGGAGAGGCTCCCGGCGCAGACACTGAAGGAAGAATTGCAGCTCAGCACTTGGGTCTGGAAGTGATCGCGGTGCCTGCGGACTGGAAGAAATATGGCCGAGCAGCAGGCCCGATCCGGAATATCGCTATGTTAGACCTGAAACCAGATAAGGTGTTGGTGTTTCACTCTAATCTGTGGAACAGCAAGGGGACTCGACATTGCGTGGAGCAGGCTGAAAAGCGTGGGATCCCGGTTCGTGTGATTACAAATATTCCCTAGGGAAAGGGGCTGACATGACATGGAAGTACGTGTACGGGATGGGGGACGTAATTCGATATCGCCCGGTTAATGGAGGTATCAGGACTGTGGTAGTCAAGGCACATTGGTATAGAATTGGCCCGGGGCATGGGAAGCCTGGGTTTGATGGGCACGTCTTGGGTGAGCAGCCGAAGTTTAACGTTTGGGGATACGACGATCAGATTACCGAAGTCGTGTCGAGTCGGGAGGTGGCGTGATGCCACCTGTCAAGTTAGAAGACTACATTGTCTCGAGCAGGGAGCATCGAGAAGCACTGTGTGTGCTCTGGGACAGTCTGAAGTCCCCGGTGCTCGTGTTTCCGGATCCGTATGATGCCACGAGAGCGAGCCAGGTTGAGGTGAGGCATCTGCAGCATAAAATGTGGCTGACTCGTAGTCAGGAGTCCCCTGGGCAGTGGCGCTACGATTTCACAGATATGAATCGGGTGATTGGCTGGAATTACCAGGATGGGGGACTTGAGCCGGCGCCAGTATAAGTTTGATATCTGCATGAACAGCACTGATGGCGTGGAGTATATCAAGTAGGAGGACAGCATGTCTGAGCTTGATCACAGCAAGGTAATCTGCGAGTTTTGCTATAAGGAGTTACCTGCGGGAGCCCACGCTGAGGCTCATGGGTGGAATTTGGTGTTTCAGAGCTTCGTGTGCCCGGAGTGCTTTAGGAGAGTGTCAGTCGACGGTGGGTTTGCTGTTGTCAAGGGCGGCGCTTACGCATCTAGGCCTGATCCACGGTTGAAGTTGCGCTACATTGTGCGGAACAAGAGGGGCGAGATCCTGTATAACGGTTCATTCGGGATTTGCTTTAAGAGTCAGCAGTTGGCAGATTCTGTGGCTGAGAATGCCAACGAGTTGCACTCTGGGGATGGTTGGACCTCGGAGGCATGCAAGGATTTTGACTGCAGGCAGTGCGCTGGGAGTGAGTGATGTCGTACTACACGTATGATCGTGCTCATGGTAGTAATCACGCTCATGACGACGGAACCGTTGGGACCATTCTGACGTGGAATTGCAAGCAGTGTGGTTGTGGATACTATTACTGCGACATTTGCAACGCCAGCCAGGAGTTTGCTGAGCCACAGGCTAGCTGCACTGATACGCAGTGTGGTTGCCATACCGATCCGCTGGAAGAGTTGGGATGGATGATGATTGAATACTCGAAGGAACAGCTACTGCGCATGCTGGAAGATTTGACTCCTGGAGGGAGTGAGTTTTGTGGTAGCCCGCAGAGGTGCTTCGATTGGGCCCAGAAGGAAATATCTGACCGACTTAGAATGACTGTGGCAGCCTATATTGCGCGCAATGAGGCAATCAGGGAACGCGATAAAGCGCTGGCGGAACTGGCTCGTCTGAGGGCGGAAATGTCATTTCAAGCAGGAATGGATTAGTGGCACTGATGGACGTGGAGAAAGATCTTAGAGAGAAGAGGAAGCTCACCAAAGCTCAGTTGCGTGATTACGCCATTCGCTACTTGCCGGGGCTATTTCCGGTTGGTAGCCAGCCCAGTCGAGCAGAGCGACTAGCGGCCCTTGAGACGGATCGGTGGCCTGATAAAGAGAGGGAGGGCAGTGATGGGACGGGAGATTAAGCGGGTGCAGCTGGACTTTGACTGGCCGTTGAACAAGATATGGAAGGGGTATGATAACGAACTCTTGAAGTACGTCCGATCGTGTCCGTTTTGCACGGGTACTGGGTACAATGTCGCTACACAAGAGCTGGCAGATGGTTGGTACAGTTTCGATAGGCGTGAGGCAGCCTGGAACGACAGGTTAACACAGCATGAGGTGGATGCCTTGCTGGAAGCCGATCGACTGTACGATCTCACGAAGCGATGGGTTAAAGGTGAGGGGTGGATTGATACGGGGCATCGACCTGACGCTGATGAGGTAAACGCGTGGCAGCGCAGTCGCCACGGATGTAACCACGACGGTATCAATCGGGGCATCTGTATACAGGCGAGGGCCGAGAGTCTTGGAGTTTACGGGCTTTGCGAGCATTGTCGAGGTGAAGGATCGGTGTGGTTGACTCAGGGACTGAAGGTCCGATCTGAGCTCTGGGAACCGACGGAGCCCCCTACGGGCGATGGGTACCAGATATGGGAGAATGTGTCGGAAGGCAGCCCTATCAGTCCGGTGTTTGCATTTCTGGGAATGCTGGTTGAGTGGTTGATCGAGGAGGGGTACTCTCCGGATGCCGCGCGGAGTTTTGCTCGGGTGGGGTATGCACCGAGCATGATTGCTGCTGGAGGAGCTCTGTACAAGGACATCGAGTCGTGCGCGCATATGGGAGGGACTGGGGATGGGTGGCCGGGATAAAGGGTGGACTAAGTCACTCCCTTGACTTGCCTACACAGCTGTGGTATAATACGGTAGTAAGGAAGTCAAGGGGGAGGGACAGACAGTATGAACGCAGCCGCAATGACGTCAGACAAGAAGATTGCCAAGTACAGGTGGGAGGATGTCGGGATCGAGCACTCCCAGTATTTCACCGGAGCCGGGACCGCTTTCACAAAGTGGGATGATGCGTTTGTCGGTGAAGGCGATGATGCTGACGAGGCAATGGAAGATGCTCTTGCTGAGGCAGCCCAGTCTGATTACGATGTCAGCAACGTCGTCAAGGACCGTCAGATGTCCGAGAGCTCTCCGAGTGTCGCAGAGTTTGTCCGAGCTAACAGGGATGAGAATGACTGGAATGCACACGACGACGAACCGAGCGAATTGTACTACTACGCTGTCCTGTACGTGAAGTCGTGACGTGCGGTAACTGCGCTCACTTCTATACCTGTTCATGGTTGCTTCAGAGGACTGGGAGCGAAGTTGAGTGCGACTGGGTACCTATCCGATTTAGGGAGGGAAAACGAAGATGATTGAATTGCTCTGGGACGAAGAGGCTGGGGCTTACACTCGGGACGGATTTACGTTTTACAGGACCTTGGTGGGGGGCAGCTTTTATGGGGAGTTCGGGGTGGCACTGATCGTGGCGAGGTACACACCTGAGGTTGGGGACTGGCGATGTTTCCTCGGGGCGGCTCCGGCTGGGAGTTCTACTGAGGAGGCAGTCGAGTATGTGGCTGCTCATGGCGATCAGATGCGCAAGGATCACGGGGATCTGCTGTTCCCGGCCCTGGCCGAGCAGTACAAGTGGAGGTACTGACGTGGGTGTCGTGATCGTGGCGTTGGTGGTCGCGCTTGGGGTGATCCACATCATTCGGGAGGAGATGGGAAGTGATCATGGACGTTGGGATACTGTTGAGGATGTCGAGGCAGCTTCACAAGATGGAAGCCAAACGTCGCGGGGATGTGCTCGGGTATACCGAGAAGATCAGTAACCTCGTTGAGACGATCGAAGGGATTCACATTTCTGAGGGGACTATCGAGGATGACGTTTTGTACCTGCTCGCGAAGGCTCGCGATCTGGCAGAGGAGACTCGCATGCTCTTGGAGTGCACTGCTGAGTGGGCTGCATTGATCGAGCTCAGGGAGTCAGGGGCAGAGGAGACTCGCAGGCTCTTGGAGTGCACTGCTGAGTTGGAGGCATCGATCGAGCTCAGGGAGTCAGGGGCAGAGGAGAAAGGGAAGTGACATGGGAATCGTGACGGAGAACAGGTTGGTTTGTGATCGATGCGATCGCACGGTAGTTCTAGTTAAAGGACACATGTACCCTGGCGGGTGGCGTCGTGTGACGATGGCGGATTTCAACATCGGGCCTCCGACATTGGATATCGCAGTTTGCCCGGATTGCACGCCTTACATTAGTAGCGCCATTATGCATGCGTTGCAGCCCGCATACTATAAAGATAAGGCGAAGTGATGGCGCTCTCTACGAAGACTCTTGATGCCTGGGAAAGGGAGATTAGACTATCGACGTATGGGAGGCTGGATCTGGAGATCATGGCACGTAATCTGATTCAAGAGGTTAGGACTTTGCAGGGTGAGATCCAGGTGTTGCATAAGTTTATAAAGAATAGTAATCGAGTATAAGTGAAGCGCCTGGACGTGATTATCAACGAGCTAAGCGGCCTCGAGGGGCAGTACGTTTCGATGTACGGGGTCATCTTGGACCGAGCTACAGGTGTTGATGTGTGGGGACTCCCGAAAGTGAAGTGGACTGCTGCTCGACTGGGTGCGTTTGAGCGCGTGAGACTTGACATTGATGCCTTGAGGGTGAAGTTGGTTGAGGAGACTCGATACGGATGGGACCGGGAGGTCTGACATGGGTCGGGTTGTGCAGTTGGGGTTTGGTTGTGGGCATGGGATCCATTTCAATGTTGGTGAGGATGATGAAGTACTTATTCACGTAGAGGACAGTGCTTATTGTCCTGGGTGCGAGTGCGCCCGCCAGGTCACGTATGTGGGAGTGTTGAGTACGATATGAAAGCAGAACTGACGTTGACAGGGATAATCGTTAAGTATGCCGATCAGTACGCGAAGATGGGTCAGTTTGTAGATATTTTCAGAATCCTGGATGATCTTGCGGAACTGGCTAAGCAGAGAGACCGGGTGTGTAGAAAGTACCAACGATTGTATGGTACGACGGTTTCCGATGCGGTCTCGAATGCATTAGACGATTTCATAGGGGCTCTGCCTGGGGATGTGAGGGATGGTTGAGAAGACACTATATAGCATAATTCAGGAGTACAAGGACAAGTATGACGGGTATGTCGGGTCTGGGACATATTGGTTGTTCCTCGACTTGGTGCATGATCTTGAGGAGCTGGCTGAACGTGCTGAGCAGGAGTACGCGAGTTACGAGGAGACGGCTGGGAGTTGTACATATTGCGAGTTCCCGGGGCACGTACTCGGTCCACGCCCAGATACACTACGTGATGGGAATGAGGAGAAGTGATGGAACTGGAGAATGGTAAGGTTACGTTGTACGGGGTTCTTGCAGACCTGAAAAGTAGAATGGCGATACTTCGTTCAGGTGTTCCGCAGACACCGTTTGAGGCAGCTCGTTATGTCGGGGAAATGGATGAGTTGGATTTTGCAATCAAGCAGCTGGAGGCACTGGCCACTCGAGGCGAGGCGATGTTTGATGCCGCTTATGTTGAGTGGGGCGAGAGATGCCAGGATGCCGTCGAGATTACCCTGGATGAGTTCCTTGGGGAGTGCCCGAAGGGCGAGCGAAGTTGAGTTTATTGAAGATGATTTACATCGTGCATGCGGATGGGATGGCTGCGACGACTAATAGCTGGGTGTTCTACACGCCGAAGTGTCGGGACTGCAGGAGTTACAGCGGAGTCAAGAAACACGGATTGTGTGACGTGAGACACACTCAGGTATCAGGAGCAAACAAGGATCGGGAGTGCTGGCGCAGGGACGACCTCAGGCTTTTGTCTAGCTTGACTTAGCCTTACGGTTGTGATATGATACGGGAGTAAGGAAAACTGAGGGGTAGGGAAGAGATGCAACTTCGGCCGTTTCAACAAGATGCTGTATATTCCGTGATTCACGACTGGGAGGATCATGGTGCAGTGCTCGGGGTAGCCGCAACCGGGGCGGGCAAGTCTCAGATATTCTTATCTGCGCTCTTGGATCGTGCGATGCGCTCGGGAGGTCGCGGGGTGGTCGTGGCGCATCGCAGTGAGCTTATATCGCAGCCTATGGAACGTATTCACGACTTCTGGCCTGAGTGGGAATCGCGAACTGGCATTGTGATGGCAGAGACCAACGAGTGTGACCGCGATCTTACATTGGCAACGATTCAAACCCTATCTAATGAGAAGCGATTGAACGAATTGCTGAGTCATGGAGTTGTCGATTACCTGGTTGTTGACGAGGCACATCATGCAGCGAGCAAGTCTTATCTCCATTTGATAGCCAGGCTCGAGGAGGCAAACCCTAACCTGCGCATCCTAGGGGTAACAGCCACACCAATTCGCACTGACGGTGACGGGTTGATTCAGGTGTTCGAGAAGGTCTCATTTAAGTATGGGATCAAGGAGTTGGTTGCGCTCGGGCACCTGGTACCGTTCAAAGCGCTGGCAATATCGACGGGGATCTCATTGGCTAGTGTGGGGACCACACGCGGGGACTTTATGCAGGGGGATCTGGCGGACGCTTGGGAGTGCGATAATCTGTACGATTTGATCGTGGCATCGCACCAGAAGTTTGTGCCTGATAAGCCCGCAATGGTTTTTACCGTATCTGTCCTGGGTGCTCATCGGGCAGCTGCACGGTTTAATAGAGCGGGAATTTCTGCTGCGGCCGCGGATGGTACGACCCCGAGAGAAGAGCGGGCCGCAATGATAGCAGATTTTAAGTCAGGCAAGATTAAAGTGTTGTGTAATTGTGCACTGTGGACCGAAGGGCTTGATCTGCCAATGATCGAGGTGGTGCATATGGCACGCCCGACGAAATCTGACCTGGTGTATGTCCAGGCTATCGGGCGAGGACTTCGTCTATTCCCTGGGAAAGATGAGGCTTTCATACTTGACTATGCTCCAGCGGATACACGGAATATCATCATGGCCGGAGACTTGTTGGGGAAGCCGCGTAAGCAGGTGGAGTTGGAGGCTAAGGCCAGTAGGGAAGGGGTTATAATTGAGGGGTTCTCGTACACTGGCGAGGGCACGGGCATCGACGGAAATCCTGACGAGCTGGTGACTCGGTCGCTTAATTACCTGATGTTGAGCAGGTTTGCGTGGTACTACCATAATCGCATATCAACTTTGTCGTTGGGAGATGGTAAGACCCTGGCAATTGTACCTTTTAGGGCGCAGGACAGGTATTGCCTTGTGGAGTTGGACCGGGAAGAAGGTGTGAGGGTGCTCTGGGAGCACAACGACTTTGACTTGGTGGCAGATCATGGGGCTATTTATGCTGAGCAGGTCGGCAATCTGGCGTTGATTGAGAAGGGGAAGCGGTGGCAGCATGATGAGGCAACGGACAAGCAGCTTGACCTGTTGAGCAGGCTGATGCCGCATGGTGAGGAGTTGGAACGGTTGAATAGAGGTCAAGCCTCGAGGCTCATTACGTCGTGCTTAGCAGAGCGTGCCTTGGCGTCGTGGATGAGGAAAACGGAGGGATTCAGATAATGAAGTACACGATGTACATCGAGATGGAGCTGCCTGTTGAAGCCGGGAGTGATGATGAGGCTATATCAAAGATGAGGGCCTTGATTCTCGCTCGGAGTATTCGTTCACTTCCTGCGCGTGTGAGGGTGAGGGTGGCCAGCAAGGTTCTACTTGAAGACGGAGGGGCACCGGACGGCAAGTTTGTGTTTGAGCATCGGCTTCAGAAGAAGCCAACCTTGTCTGAGAGCATCGGGCCGGATGCGAAGACCTTGTGGGGAATCATCGAGGAGATGCGTGCGCACAACAGTGGTGACTACTTGGATCAGTGGATTGAGACCCTGGAGGAGCTGGCTAAGAGGGGGGATCTGAATCTGGCGGATATAGTTAAGTACGATGCTCGTGCTGGGGTAGCGATCGGGCCCCTTTTCTCGATCCTGGGTAAGCAGCAGAAGTCGGTAACGTCGACGTTTGCGAATGAAAGCTCTGGGGGTTATGTTCCTGATTCACGAGATTGAGGGGAGACTAGATGAAAACTATTGATCATGCCTGGGATGACTTTTCCGAACGATTTCGGAGGGAAGCTTTGCCGGCTATACTTGACTCGAGCGTGTTTCTCTCGATTGGGGGACACGGACTACATCTTGATGTTAAGCAGGCTGCTGAGCTAGGTGCTGCGCTGTTGATGGGGAAACCGTTGCTTATCGTATCCTTACCTGGTGTGAGCGTGTCAGATCAGCTTCGACGGGCAGCGGACGAGATCATTGAGGATTGGGATCCCGGCGACCTTGGGTGCCAGGATCGGGTGGCAGATGCCATTAAACGACTGGCAGGGAGTGTGAAATGATCGTTGAAGAAGAGCTGGTCTGTCCTACGTGTGGGGTTAAAGAGCCTGCCTACCTAGGGAGGCAAGAGTATCTTCTTAAGTTTTCGTGCTCTGGCTGTGGTTGTACGTTTTTCACCGATAACCATGGTAAGGTCCCAGAGTAATATTTCCTAGGGGGAAAGTTGTGAATCAGAGTTATGCATGGGTGACTGAGGTTGTTTCTTTGCGGGCTCGTGTCATAGAGTTGGAAGATCATGAGGATCAGACTCACAAGGCACTCGGGAAGATCTTAGGCACAGATATAAGCCTGGAGGAAGGGGCACGTAGGCTGTCAGACTCGGAGCTGAAGTTCCGCCGTCAGGTATTTGAGCTGCAGGAAGATCGTGCGGTCTGGAAGAAGCGATGTCAGTTGATCTCTGATGACTGCCTCGAGGTCAGAGCAGAGAATGAACGGTTGAGTGGTCAGGTGACTGGGGATCCGGGTTATTGGAGAGACCACGCCAAGGACATTATGGAATCCAAGTTGAGAAGTGACAGTGCCAACGTGAAAATGCTATTCGATCTAACTCGGCAAGTTACTGACTGGGTGGGTAAGGAACGAGCAGTAAGCGTTGAACTCACTGATGCACGCGCAGAACTTGATACCTTGTACATTAAGATTGCTGAGTTGAAGAAGCATGAGGACGGGGTAGTTGAACACGCCGTCGAGATGCTTGGGACGTCCCCTTGCGAGGTGCACGCGCAGCATATCGCCAGTCTCTCGTTTGATGCATTTTGTGCGGAGGAGAAAGCTTACGGGTGCCTTCGGTGTGCAGTTGATCGGGCGATCTCGGCGGAGACTGAGTTAACAGCCTTACGTAGGTCGATGACAGCTTTGGTCAAGGGATCAAAGCAGCGAGAGACAGGGCAGGGGTAGTGTGAGGACTGGATTGGAGGCGGCGGTTGAGTGCAGAATACGTCGACAGTAGAAAGTTCGTGTACCGTTTCTTGAGTCTTCCTCATCATGTCCGCGTAGGCATAGCCCAGATGCTAGGTCTCTTAACTTATGACGATGAAGGTCTTCAGGATCAGGAGCTTTTCAAGCTTATGTTTCGGCGTGCACAGGACAGGGGTTTGTTAGGCCCTTTGTGGGATGCGGTGTCTTTGCACTGGGAGGATCTTCATGGAGACTAGGGAGAGGTGCGGACGATGTGGGGCTGAGGCTGATGGTAGTTACCAGATGGCCCTAATAGGCTGGAGGCGGGTGCGGCTGGGCGCTCTTCGAGGCATGGATTTATGTGCCCTTGAGAGAGTACTATGCCCGGAGTGTGGGGACCGTGTACTCGATGTGGTTGGTGAGATAGGATTCTGGAACAGCGAGTATATTTGAACTGTTGAGGTGCTTAGCAGTATAGATGTTGGAGGGACGAAATGTATTACTTGACCAGGGTTGAACCGGAGAGTGGGGAAATCTTGTATGGCGTTGTGAACGGGGATAGGTATTCGGTTACCAGGACCTTTTCAGAGGCCACGGATTTCGGGAATATCAAACAGGCTGTGGCAGACTGCGAACGGATGAATGCAGGCGCAGATGAGAAGACTTCAAAGTTTAAGGTGAGGCTTGACTTGAAATCGGCTATCGAGCCTGCCGACCTTATAGGGGGTCTTGGACTCTCGGACAGGGATGAGGAGGCATTCGATGATGCAAAGGATGCAATTTCAAGGATGTCAGATCATGCAGCTATTATCTTTTCACTGACCGCTGCAGCGCTGATACTGGACGGGCTACCCCTGGACTTGGCCGAGAAGGCTTTGGCAAGTTTCAGGGATCAGTTGGATACACGACTTGCAGAACAGGATTGACCAGCACCTGGTATCGGGCCGGGCGCAACCCTGAAGTAACTCCCTTGACTTACCTGTCCTGCTGTGGTATAATACGGGAGCAAGGAAGTCAAGGGCCGGGTGCCAACAGAATAACGTGGGAGAAGGGTGATGTTTGTTTTAAGGGATGAGGCAGGTAAATACGCGCGGGTGATCTCGGAGGTCTGGGACACAACTGATAGCAGTATGGAGGCAGCCGAGTTTGAGTCCCTCGATGAAGCCAAGAAGATCTGTTTGGAGCTTAACGTTTTGCATGGGGATGAGTTTGAGGTCATGCTGAGGGTTGATCCAGAGGAAGGTAAGTCTGTTGAGGACGAGCAGCCTCTCTTGGATGAGCTGTTTAGCCGAGTCTTGGAGCTTTCTACGCGGGGGCTGATAATTTATGCTTTTAGCCTGGCGGATTTGCTGCTGACGATCTTACCGCTCAGTATTGCGGAGGGGGCCCTGGCGAAGTTGGTGACGACGGTGGGTGCTCGGCGTGCTGACGGTGGTGAGGATCAGACTACTGAGGAATTGCTGCGCGATCTCGCAAAACTGTCTGAGGTGATTGAGCAGAAGCTCGAATCGTAGGGGTATTGGGTTGAATGGGAGAGTAGCATGAGCAGTTTGGTTGTGAAGGTAGCGCTGGTTGACGAGGTTAATTTGCATCCCAATGCGGATCTCCTTGAGCTGGCGATTGTCGGGGGCTGGCAGTGCGTAGTTCCGAAGGGTAAGTTTCGTGCAGGGGACAGGGTGGTTTACTTTGCTCCTGATACGATGTTGCCGCTTGACGTCAGCGAGCGGTTTGGCGTGACCCAGTACCTGTCTAAGGGTCGGGTTCACAGTGTCAAGTTGCGTGGGGAGCCCTCTATGGGGCTGGTGGTGGTACCTGATTCCCCGGATTGGCCGGTAGATGAGGATGTGGCTGGGTACTATGGGGCGACCAAGTATGAGCCCCCGGTGAAGTTCACAGCTGGGGATGCAGAGTCGCCACACCCTCTTTTTATGGGGTACACGTCGATCGAGAACATGCGACACTTTCCAGGGGTGTTTCAACCCTGGGAGTTTGTAGTTGTGACCGAAAAGGTACACGGAACCAACTGCCGGGTTGGTATGGTTGGTGGTGTGTTGATGGGGGGATCACACCAGATTCGACGCAAGGAGCCGGAGAATTGCGCTACCTCGATGTACTGGTTTCCGTTGTCCCTGGAGCCTGTGCAGAATCTGGTCTCAGCATTGGGAGCTTTGCACTCGCAGGTGATTCTGTATGGTGAGGTCTATGGGATGGGAGTGCAGTCGTACGACTATGGTCAGAGCGGAAAAGCGTTTGCCGCGTTTGACCTGATGATCGACGGGAAGTATGTCGACCACGATGTATTTCTGGACCATTGCCGGAAGTTTGGGGTGCCCACAGTGCCCGAGCTAGGGCGCATTCCGTTTGATCTGGCCGAGGTTAAGCTGTTCTCTCGGGGGAAGGCTTTTTCAGGCAAGCATATTCGCGAGGGTGTGGTTGTTAAGCCGCTGATGGAGCGGACTGATCCTAAGGTCGGGAGAGTCATACTGAAGTTCATCTCGGATGACTACATGCTCGGATGCAAAGAGGATTTCTCGGACGTCTAGGGCAGTTGACTATCCTTTCAAGTTGTGCTATAATACGAGAGTAAGGAAAAGTACAACTTGGGAGGTTGGTCATGGCTAAGAGTGGATGTCCGAGATGCAAGACCGGCGAGGGTCGGCATGTCAGCACAATGAAAGAGCCGAGCTTGACAACTCTGGAGCGGTGGATGGATGACGGAGTCGCGAAGGCGACTGATGGTTGCAAGACTGAGCCAGACGGAACGTGCTCACACGGGCACAGGTCTTGGTTGCTGAAGTTGGGGCTGATCTAGAGGACTGGGCTGGCTAACGCCAGCCCCTACAGGTGAGGAGATATGCAACTGTGAGTATGACACCGACCCAGACGGAAAGCCCGCAGTGGAGGGCTACACAGGTAGCCTACGACCAGAATGTGCGGTTGTCCCACATCGACCGACAATTAGCCGTGTTGCGATTCTCGATGCAGTTTGGACAGGGCACGCCGGAGCAGCCGGAGTTCGATGCTGATTGCCCGAGGTGTCGCCTTCATGGTGCTCATCCTTTCGTTCACAGCGAAGCAGAGCACATCTTGATGCTGGCACGTACATACCGTTTAAGGTCGACCATCGAAGATTGACCCGCGGAGTGGTTTTAAACATTCAGTTCTATCGTCAAGCCAGGAGCCTGCCCAGGTCAAATATTTAGCACGTAACGGCCTGCAAGCGGAACCCGTAGTGGGCTAGCGCACATTCGGAAGTGGCTGATCCGAGGGAAGGCGCTCTGAAGATGACTAGGGCCAGTAAGGAGCCGGTTTGATCCCCGGATTCTACCCTCGGCTCCTGGCTTGACGAGAGAACTGAATGTTAGGAAGTGGGATGTGACGGAGTGAGAAACGTATTGCACATTTACGGAGTTGAGCAAGAACACGGGGATGCGATTATCGTCGGTGACAGGGAGTCATTAACTGAGTTGCGTGATGCAATTACGATGGCGCTGGAGGGGTTAGCGGCTCAGCAGATAACACCGTTCGTCAACGATGGCGAGGCGTATGACGTGTATGTGGCCTTGGCTCCAGAGGTTGATCAGGGGTTCCCATCGCCGTATGTTGATTCTTGGTGTACCGAGCAGGATTCCATCAAGTTTGCCGAACTTTGGGACTGGGTTCGGGAAGGGTTGGATAAAGCGAAATGAGGAAGCATGGATACATCTGCTGATTTCTATACTGTGGAGTTTGAGGCTGCACCCCAGACACTGGTGGAGCTCTTGGATGGGCAGGCGAAGTTATATCTGGGAAACCTGGAGTTCTCGGCCTTTTACCTGTTTATGGTCGCCATGCTGGAAAGTTTGAGCTTGTCGGCTCGATTTGATCAGGTGCACTACTGTAGCCGGAGGTCTGATAGACGCAATGTCAGTTAGATCGAATACTGAGATCATCGAGAGCTTGGAATTCGGGTATACGAGACTTGGGGAGCTGAAGGATATTCTGAGCGCCAGTCTTCGTCTCGGGTACTCGTATGATCATGTGATTTATACGATTCGGGGGCAGTTGAAGGTGATCAGCGACGATTTGGATTGTTTGTTTTATCCAGTGCCTGAACTTAGGCAGGTGCATGAGGGCAGGCCGCTGATTGAGTTCCTAGTGGAGGAAACAGAGGATGGATATTCATAAGCGATGTCCGGGATGCTCACATCTGGATCTTCGGCCGTACCCTAAGGGACCGAAATGCGGATGGAAGGGACTTGGGGGAATTTGCCCGCGTGGAGTTTTGCAGGGAACATTGCCTCAGATTCTGATATGCTACAGCACTGAGGTAGAAGGGCCTGACAGATTGCCATCAGTGGGTTTGCCGGGTGCCGGTCGTGAGAACATCGCAGTTGTGGGGTGCAATGATATACGATGCCCCGGGTGCGTTTGGAAATCGGAGGTCTACCATCCTAAGTTGGGATGGTGCAGTCGCTCAATCTTGACGATGTGTCCGAGAGGATGGTTTGGTACTGTGCCGGATGTGCAGGTGACGGATGACCAGAAGCGATTTAGTGCTATCGCGGCGATGGCAGATGCAAAGGTGATAGACGACCAGAAGCGATTTAGTGATATCGCGGAGATGGCAGATCGGGAGGCTCTTTTTACGATGGATCAGTTGGCAGATGCTGGGGATTTGCTACGTGATATGGTAGAACGGCTGGTCGACTCCGTGTGCCACATCGGTACAGCTGGGTACACCTCGGTTGAGACCAGGATATGCGATGTGCGAGACATACTTGATGTGCTGGGACGTGAGGCCAGGCATTGGAGTGCGTCCTCTGACATCAAGAAGAAGGCAGAGGAGGCTCGATCTTGACTGAGTTGGTTTGGGTCGCCCTTTATGACGGTGCTATTGTTGGGTTGAATCGTAGTCTGTCGGGTTGCCATGATGCTGCGGAGAAGGCAGTCGGGGCTACTCTGCTACGTAATAACACAGGACCTCACTCGTTGGTGCTCAGGAGTAAGCAGACCCTTGAAGAGCATCCGGCTGAAGTCGTGGTGAGACTGTGGAGGGTTGAGGACTGATGAAGGTTCGAGATATCTTGAAAAGGCAGTACCCGGAAGCATTGCTGGGACATACCTCAGTGCGGTTGGCAGGGCCTAGCGAACTTAATGATGAGGCTCTGATGGTCGTGTACGTCGAGTATCAGGCTAATCCGGGGTTTGAGAAGATCTATGTGCTGGACCTGTCTAGTAATTACTTGCCTTCTTGACTCGTCTTTCCAGTTGTGTTATAATACGGGGGTAAGGACAAGGAAGGGAGATCAGTATAGTGGACAGCAGGACAGCTAGGTTCAGTTATGCGGCGGGGATGGTGGCAGGCGTGTCTGAGCAGTTTCGTCATGGGATGGTTGATGCAGAAGAACTGTTGACGGAACTGAAACAGCAGATTGTGGTGATGGAAGAGGAGATTCAAACTTTTCAGGTACAGGACTAGAAATCAAACCAAACTAAGCGGGGGAATATCATGGCACAGGTAACGGAATTCAAGAAGGTTAAGGTCAAGCTGGTTGGTGAAGATGGTAACGCGTTTTCGATTATCGGGCGCGTGAGTCGGGCTCTTAAGAGCGCGGGATATCGTGATGAGGCTACGGAGTTTCAGCATAGAGCGGCGTCTCAGCCGTCGTATGACGCGCTGCTACAGCTTGTCTTGGAGTATGCTGATGAGGGGTGAAAACTGTGAATGAATATGAGGGGTACGACATTGATGTGGCAGTTGCGAAGTCAGGACTTGAGGGCTCAGGAGTCAGCTCGGGGGATTACGAGTACCGCGTTCTGGCGAAGGTCCGAGATGCGTTCCCTGGAGCTGAGGTGGTGGTTGAGGTTAGTGATGCTGTGGGGGACGGCGTCCATATCTTGATTCCGGTAGATCTGTACTCGGCCTCGGAGATGGCCGGCGTGATGGCCACGGTGGCCGACATTCTGGCCAAGGAGCTTGAGGCGCTTGTTCAGAGTAGTAAATAGGGAGGCTTGGAAGTATGTCAGATAGCAAAGGAGGTGCTTCCGGGAAGGGGGCTCGTTTACGGGCCCCCTTCCCGTGAAGTACGTGGATGGGTGGCAAGTCCAAGGTTGCGAGTTGGGTCTGGGAGAGACTCGGGAATGTCCCGAATTATGTTGAGCCGTTCTTCGGGTCTGGTGCTGTACTGTTAGGTAGACCTCAGCCTATCACTGGGATAGAAACAGCTAACGATCTCGACGGGTTCATTGTTAATTTCTGGAGAGCGGTCAAGCACGATCCTGAAAAGGTTGTGTACTGGGCTGATCAGCCAGTTTGGGAAAACGAACTTCATAGTCGACACGCGTACTTGGTAGGTATCCGAAAGGATTTCACTGCAAGGTTGGAGGGGGATCCGGAGTATTATGATGCGAAGGTCGCAGGGTGGTGGGTCTGGGGATTGTGCTGTTGGATCGGAGGAGGGTGGTGCTCGGGGCAGGGACCGTGGAAGTCGATCGACGGGAAGCTGACGATGGAGGGAGCAGGCGAAGGCGTTGTTCGTAGCCGTATTCAGATTGGGCATGACCGTGGGATGCTGGGAGCTGGAGTCAATCGGAAGCGTCCTCATATGGGAAGTCCGAGTATAACTGGGAAGTTTCATGACGTTGATGGGTTGTACAGTTATATGGACGATCTTTGCGAACGGTTCAGAAGCGTGCGCGTCTGCTGTGGCGACTGGATTCGGGTCCTGGGACCAGTGCCGACTACGACCCTTGGTCTGACGGGGGTGTTTCTCGATCCTCCTTATAACATGGCTGGGCGCTCTGGCAATCTCTATGCTGAGGAGATGCCCACTGCTGACGCTGTGCGTGAGTGGGCAATTGCTCATGGTGACAATCCGAAGATGAGGATTGCACTGTGCGGGTATTCGGGTGAACATGAGATGCCAGACTCGTGGGATGAAGTGCCGTGGAAGACCTCTGGAGGTTACGCAAATCAGGGAGACGCTCGAGGCCGTCAGAACGCGAAGCGAGAGCGCATCTGGTTTTCCCCACATTGCTTGCAGGAAAATTTCTTCGCTGTGCATGAGGAGACCGAGTTGTATGCCGACGAGGACTCTGAGTGTGACGAGGATGCTGAATGACGACCCTAGGTGCTAACCTTCTCAAGGTGCTTCGGAAAGTGTCCCCGCTGCTTACTTGGTCAGTTGATTTGACTAGGGAGGTATATGTGCTCGATGCGGTCTGCGTTGTGAATGGACGTGAGCTGTGTATGCGTACCGTGATATCTGAGGTAGAGCTTCAGCTCATAGGCGAGGGTTTGTTCCAGGTGATTGGGGAGGAAATCGTGAATCAGTTGACTTACGGAATCGTGCACTGGACTGGGGAGGATTAGACATGTCCGCCTTGCAAGTAGTCGGGCTTGTTCTGTTCATCATCGGAGTTGCGCTGTTGGCGATGTTGTGGGTGTCCGATCGGAGACGCTCGAGGAGGTACTACTATCGAGCAGACCCTATGGACACTCCCAAGGAGTGGATCCCTAGAGCCCCGCAAGAGAATGCGGATGGTGGACTTGGAACTATTCGACCATGTTATTTCTGTCACACGATAGCGTATCTGGATGTAGGGTACAGGGATGGGGCTGGCCGAGGGGAGACCTTATTCACTGTGCTGTGTCTCGGGTGTGGTTCGACCACAATTCCAAGAACGTCAGTAGCGCTGGCTGTCAATGATTGGAATATAAGACGAGATATACGGTTGGAGGCACTGCATGAATGTCCTGAACAAGGTAATTGATCCGACTCGGGAGCCGTACTGGGAGTTGTGCCGTGAGGTCAATGGTAAGATCGGGAAAGAGATAGACTACGAGACCTGTCCGTGTAACCTTTGTGGATTTGCTGACAACTCTGGCAGGGATGAGCTCAGCTGTGACTGTGACGTCGAGGAAATCCGGGAGAACCCGGATTGCTACGGTATGGGCATGTTTGATTGCCCAGAGTTTGTCTTGTATATCAAGATCACCCCGTTGGTCGCTGCTAGGGAGTTGCTCTTAGCCATGGTGCAGGAGTGGGAAGAGGCTGAGGATGCGTACAGCGATCTGGAGCCCCCAACTGCTTTTGCTACTATCTTATGCTGTGGCATCGTCCTGGGAATAGGGATGGCCCAGCCCTTGGAGTGCCCGGCATGCCATCGTAGGTGGAAGGTTGCCGCGGCGATCGAGAAGGTCTAGGGCAAGTATATCTGAACGTCTTGGAACTTGGCGAGTATAGTGACTGGTTAAATTTAAGTGCATGTCTGACTAGGGCATGTGAAGGAGAGATGTAGTGCAGAGTTCGAATGTGAAGTCTAGGACTGTATGGAGCATGGTTGTCATCGTAGTCTACGCCGTCATCGAGTCGTTCTGGAGAGCGTTACTGCCTCAGTACCAAGGCATAAATGCAGCTCAGAATCTCAACAACGATAGTCCTGAGGGGAATGCACTTTCCCTGATCTTTCGAGCCGGGGACTGGGCAACTCTTGCTCTGACATTGATCGTAGTCTTCGTTCTGTGCTCGATATGGGCGAAGCCAATCAAAGCCTTTGTCAGGAAGAACAACAGCGTTACGGCATTGATGCTTGTCGCAGTGATGGTTGTGGCTTTTGCTGGGGCTTGTAATACCAATCGGGCCACGACCGACAGCGAGAAAAACGCTACTCAGGATGTGGTAGTTGTTCAGCCTAATCAGACAGCTTTTCAGATTCCCACCATGGGCGGAAGTTTGAGTGGGCAGGTTGAGCTTAATAGTGAAGCTTACTACGAGAAGAACCGTGTGGCTGCAAAGGAGATTCTGGTCGATAAGCAGAACACGGGAGGCAAGTTTATACCCACTACGTTTGTCATCTTGGTTGATCGTACCCCGTCGGCTCGTCAGTGGACGGGAGATCCTACTACAGGTACATCAGGTAAAAATGAGGGCCTGTGCGGGGAGACCAAGGAATCTATTGAGGTGTGTTTTCAGATCGGGTTGAGTGCCCAGGTCGAAGAGAAAAATTCGGCTAAGTACCTGTACCATTTTCCTACGACCAAGCTGAAGGACACACAGGTTGGAGGAGTTTTCCTTGCTACGAGCCTGGATGATGTGGTTGACAAGCAGGTTCGGCCATACATTATCGGGTTGATTGGAGCGGCAGAGGCCGCTGAGACGCTTGATGGTGTTATTGCTAAGAAGGCTGACATTGTCTCAGCTGCTGAGAAGGATACAATCAAGTACTGGGCGGATCAGGGTATCACGATTTCATATGTGCGCCTGGGGGGTCAGCTTATCATGGACCCCAAAATTCAGGCGAGCATCAATGAGAAGTATGCTGCGGATCAGAGGATTCAGATCGCCATGAAGGACGCTCAAGCCATCGAAGAGCGGGGTAAGGGCGATGCCAAGGCACTCGCACTGGTTACACAGGCTTCTGGAGGTAATGCTGCACTGGTTGAAGCCTATCGGTGGAATGGAGACCGGACCCTTGCTCGTAGTGGGGCAGCTCCGACTATCCCGTTGACCGACAAGTAGTTTAAGGAAACTGACCTGAACACCTTGGTCTCTGGTGAGTATAGCTCGTAGATGGAAAGGGGATCAATCACATGAGTCATTATGTCGCTGTAGTAATTCTGCCAAAGGGCACAGTTGACATTGAGGGTGAGGTAGACCGACTTCTGGCCCCGTTCGATGAGGGGTTGAAGGTGGCTCCTTATGAGGAGACTTGCTACTGCAAGGGGACTGAGGCTGAGCATGATGCTCGGGTGCTGGTAGAGACCGAGACCCCCTTCGGGCCGACGTATCGTGAGCCGTACAATGCGGTGCCGGTGAATGCGCGCTCGGATTGGGAGGATTTTATCCGTCCGTATAATGATCGGGTGGATGAGCTGACCAAGGCACATCCACGGTACGATTTGCCTGATTCTGAGTGTGAGGACTGCAAAGGTACTGGTATAGCGACGTCGACGTACAATCCGATGTCAAAGTGGGACTGGTACCAAATCGGAGGACGATGGACTGGGTGGATCGATGGGCATAATTGGGTAGAGGTTGATCCCAAGGCGATTGCTTATTTGAAGAAGCATGCCCCGTATGCACTTGTCACTCCTGATGGGGTCTGGCACAGTCGTGGTCGGATGGGGTGGTGGGGGATGTCGACTGGGGATGAGACCGAGGAGGTATGGGGTGCCGAGTTCGAGGAGGCCTTGGCCGCTAATCTGGGGCACAAGGCTGTAGCGGTGGACCTGCATATTTGAGAGGGAAGATGGGTATGGAGTTTGATTGCGTGTCTTGTCAGGTTCAAGCGTGTGAAGCCTGCCCTAAGGGTCGTAGGAGCACCGATGAGGAACTCTTGGAGAGGGTTACTTCGTTGGAGATGACGGTTCGTATGCTGGGGGCTAGAATCAACAAGGCCAGTACAGCTGCTGTGAAGTCAGAGTTGTGAGGAGTCTGGAAACGGGCGATAGCCGGGGTGGTGTAATTGGAAGCCACAGCAGGTTTAAGCCCTGCTGCTTGTGAGAGCGTGGGGGTTCAAGTCCCCCTCCCGGCACTGAAGCGACGGTCTAGGAGGAATGATGTCGTCTGTGATTAAGGTTAAAGTCAATTTTGATTTACTTGAGGCGAAAGCTCTTTCAACTCTTGCATATGCTCAGCACCGTGATCTGACGAATCAAATCAGGCACATTGTGATACACGAGCTGATCCGCTTGGAGTTGCTGCCTGGGATGGGACCACTGTCTTGATCGTGGATACAGTCGCACGATGTCGCCGTTGTGTGTATTTGTGGGAGCGGGAGTACCTGCCCCCTTGGTGTAGAGCCTGGCAGCGTGATAGAGCTGGGGATGCTGAGGCGTGCTCTTATTACTGTCAGACGTTGTTGCAGGAGATCTTAGGACATGGAGGGAAAGAGTGCCTTATAAAGTAGTTTCCACTGAGCGTTTGCCTATCAAGTCTTGGGCAACTGACCTTGAAGCAGGAGCCTTGGATCAGGCTAAGAATCTGGCTAATCTTCCATTTGCAGTCAAGTGGGTGGCACTGATGAGTGATTGTCATCCTGGGTTTGGGATGCCAATCGGCGGAGTGCTGGCAACGGATCAGGTGATCATCCCGAACGCCGTGGGGGTCGATATTGGGTGCGGTATGCAGGCTGTCCGAACTTCATTAAAGCAGATCAGTCAGGATGATCTCAAATCAATTATGGGAGGGATTCGAGAGCTAGTTCCTCTGGGGTTTAACCGCCACAAGGAACGTCAGGATTGGACTGGATTTGAGCAGGCCCCTGAAATTGAAATTGTTATGAAGGAACTGGAGTCATCAACCCATCAGCTTGGAACCCTTGGTGGGGGGAATCATTTCATTGAGATCCAGCAGGGGTCAGATGGCTATGTGTGGTTGGTGGTACATTCTGGGAGTAGGAATCTTGGACTGAAAGTGGCGACAGATTTTCATAAAAAGGCGGTCGCTCTTTGTCAGCGCTGGTATTCGAGTCTTCCGGATAAGGATCTTTCGTTTTTCCCTTTGGATTCAGAAGAAGGGCAGAGTTACTTGTATGCCATGAACTTTTGTCTGGCGTTTGCTCGGGCGAACCGGAATCTTATGATGAAACGTATTAAGGATGCGGTGCAGCGGTGTACAGGTGCAGATTTTTACGATTTTGTTGACGTTCACCACAACTACGCCGCATTGGAGAACCACTTTGACAGGAATGTGGTGGTTCACCGAAAGGGCGCCATTAGAGCCCGGTTAGGGGAGCCTGGGATTATTCCAGGGTCAATGGGGACTTCGAGCTATCTTGTGGGAGGCCTCGGTAATCCTGAGAGTTTTACGTCGTGTTCTCATGGTGCAGGGCGTAGGATGGGACGCAAAGAAGCTATTCGTTCTCTCTCCTTGGAGGAAGAGCAGTCGAAGATGGAGGGCGTCTTGGGGGCCCCTCGTACTAAGGATGATCTGGACGAGGCACCAGGTGCCTATAAGGACATCGACATGGTCATGGAAGCTCAGACGGATCTGGTCGTTGTCCGCATGAATCTTAAACCTTTGGCTGTGATTAAGGGTTGATGGGTCTGGAGGGAAGATGGTCGAGGATAGGAAGATCGTTTGCGTTGGAATTGGCATGCCCGCGGCTCTGAAGCTGGAAGTGTTTGGCCGTCTTATTTACGATGCGTTTGGGGACTATGCTTATTTGGTCGGATCAGCGTTGTTCGGCAAAACCTGGCGCGATGTCGATGTGAGGTTGATTTTGTTCGACGAAGAGTATGACCGTCAGGGGTTAGGCGATCCTCGATCTCCTCACTCTAATCGTAAATGGGTCTCTTTGGTGTTTGCATTTTCTGCTCTAGGCCGAGAAGTTACTGGGCTGCCGATTGATTTTCAGATCCAGCAGCAGACGGAGGCGAATCGGGAGTATGACAGTGCACGATCATGTATCGGAATTGAGTAGAGGTCCCTGTTTTGCTGAAAGGAGCGGAGATTGAGTTCATCGACTTTGCAGGTGTTTACGTGTGATTTTTGTGGTCTTGTGCAAGTTCTTCCGGAAGATGAGGATAAAGTTTCTGATGTCTTGAAGGCTTGGGGCGCAATGTCGTACCGGAGGCAGATTCCTGCGGCTGCGATTATTGGGTCGGTTGCGTTGGAGTCAGTTACGGTGGACCTGTGCCCGGAGTGCGTCACTGCAGCATTGATGGGGGTACAGAATCGAACTACTAAGGTGTTACATGGGGGAGACTAGAATGATGCTGAGTCCAAGCGTGGTTACGGCGCGCACTTTGCCGGAGGCATGGCACTTATGCCTAAGGGAGGTCATAATCTCTGGCTACGATTATGTGATTGACGAGGGGTCATTCGCCGGGTCACGTCGACGGGAGCTCGACCACATCACTTTGCAGGTTACACATCCGGGGACATTGCCGTTAGTGCCTCTCCTTAACCCTGGAGTTCCTGTTCCTACTTCATCTGACTACGTGGATGAGTATGTGAAGTATTTGCTCTCGACTGATAAGGCTGAGAGGGAAGAGTACACGTATGGCGAGTACATTGCTCCTCAGCTATTCACAGTGGTGGAGAGACTTCGCAAGAATCCTAACACAAACCAGACCACGATCATGATCGGCACCCCGGATATGGTCAATTCTACCGATCCTCCCTGCCTTAGGCTGATCGATATTCGGGTTCGGTATGGCGCAGTGCATTTCATATGCTACTTCCGATCCTGGGATTGTTGGGCAGGCCTACCCACTAATTTAGCCGGACTTCAGTTGGTGAAGCAGATGGTTGCGGAGGATCTTGGGCTGGAGGATGGGGAGTTTATCGTCAGTAGCAAGGGCTTACATCTGTACGATTACTCTTGGGATTGGGCGAGACTCGTTACAGGTATGCTGCCTAGCATGGAGTCGTCCCAGACTGCACCTGCTGGCTAACCTGAGACTCTAGATTCAGTCCTCGCTGCATCCATCGATCCTCGTCTTATGGGGCACCCTGCCTCAATTACTAGTTCCCTTGACTTGTACCTACAGTTGTGCTACAATACGGTTGTGAGGAAAGTTAAGGGGATCAAGATCATGCGAGTACAGACAACCGTTACACGAAAACAGTTCGATGCACTTCTGCGCAAGGCTGGGCGCCGGGCAAAGTGGGATGCGGAGCTTGCCCGTGATGCACGGCGGCCGGAGGTTGTAAATGCACAGCAGAGGCATGAGGCCGTCTTGGCACTTGAGGCTAGTCGGGACTCTGAGGGTGGTACAAGATGAAGGGTGCACCATATCTACCGAATAGCGAGACTCGAAAGCTGAACAAGTTCATTGCTGATGTGTATGCTACGGCTGAACTGACGGACTCGGAGGCGGATGTTCAGACGGCACTCAGATCTGTTGGGTGGAGTATGAACCCGCTGTCAGCTGTTGAGGTTGATTGGGGTGTTTCCAGAGTTATGATTTGTTCAGGGGCGCTTGTGGCGTATCTGATCTGTGACCAGGCGAAGGGGCACAAGTACTCGGTCGTTAACGCTTGGGTCGGGGTGAAAGACCAATAAGCAGCGACATCCGGAGGTGGCCTGATGTGTATGGATGATCGAGAGTTTGCCAGGTACTGTATTGAGTGCGGCACTGCTTTACCGAAGTACAAGCCTGATTATGCCGCTTGCAATACCTGTCTCCGTCGGAACGAGGAGCAGATTGCAGTATTGGAGGGACTCGATGCGAGACAGAGTAACAATATCTAGGATTACGTGCGATGTTTGCGGGGAGCGTGGGGAGTCCAGGAGAGCGGATGGGCTAATCCCTTTATGGTCGGTTGTTGATATCGGGTACCCGACCTTTGAGATTACGTATGAGGTTCGTGGGCGAGATCGCAAGGTGATGGATCTCTGCCAGCAGTGCAGTGAAAAGGTCCAGAAGGTGCTCGGGATATGCCCGATAGTTTGACGTCTTTATTGCCACGTGGTATAATACGGGAGTAAGGATGAATCAAGAGAGGAGAGGCAATGGTAGCGTCTAGACGGGAAATTCTAAAGTGGGAGTTCGACGGCATCTCGGAGCAGCTGGATGCATTGCTTGCAACTGCATTTTCACGGGAGCCTGTCAGCGTCAGAAAGGACAAGTTTGGGTTTAAGTCGATTCTCTTTACTCCTGCCAGGGTGCAGGTCTTCCGTCGATTGCACCGGGACTTGTCTAGGCTAGTTGCGGAGCGGGAGTTCGAGGATGAGGACCGGGAATGGGTGCATCCTCACATGGAGCGCGCCGTTGAGATTCGAGTTCATAATCGCCCCTGGTTGCGGGACGGGGTTGTGAGATGACCGTCAGACACGTGGGCAAAAGATTTTCAATGTGGGACGATAAGCTGAAAGCTGTTGTTACGAAGGCAAAGTTGTTAAACGAAGATATCGGAGACGCGGAAGAGCTACTCTTGGACGATGACTGGGCGAATGCTGAAGAGCACCAGGCATGGTTGGATTCTGCCTCAGTCGATGATGTTACATTGTGGATTCTGCAGATGGGTGCTACTTTGGGCGTGGAGGACTACGATGACTCTTATTGAGGATACGCAGCGAGTTCTTGAGAAGGTGAAGACATTCGAGAGGAACTGTCAGGGAGCTACGATACCGCTTGCGCAGGTGCCAGCATTGGTGGAGTTTCCGTTTCCGCCTTATGGTAGTTTTACGATCCATGCCCCGAGCGCGCGCAGTGGGTATGTGTACACCAACATCGATCTTGACTCTATTAGTAGGTCGTTTGAGCAGTGGCTTGACGAGACGAATGCGGAGTATGCACCTACGGACGATGATGCCCGATACAACGTTTTGTGCCCTCGGTGTGGTAGAGTGCAGATTGGGTTTGCCCTGTACATGTCTCAGATGTCATTGCCGGATTACCCTTGGGTCTGTCCGCAGTGCGGAGAGGTGTCAGCGTTTGACAGCGACTCGTGGGAGCAGAACGATGAGCAGTGAGCGAAACTTTCGGGTGAGTTTCGTCGGTGATGTGACAATTAGTGACGCCGATGAGGACGGTGCACTTGCGAAGCTTAAGCTCTGGTTTGAGGAGATGTTGGAGGCGCATCTTGATGAGATGGCTGAGGGTCCGCACATTGGAATTGTCGAGGTAGAGAGTCTGGGGTTGGTGGAGGTGTCGCCTTGAGTTGGAAAATTGGACGGAAGTGTCCGATGGGAGTTGCGGAAGGTTGCTCGCATTCGTGCGCATGGTTTAATTCTGAGGCGGAGGGATGTGAGGTTGTTCTGGCGTCAGCTCGGTTGCGTGAGCTGGTAGCACGGATGGTGACAGTTGAGGAGTATATTCAGTATGAACATCAGCGCGTTGGTAGGTGATTGAGATGGTGACGAAAGCGGAGTCTGGCTTTGTGAGTGAATGGTGCAGGTTGGCTAGTACTGTTGCCCGTCATGCCAATGACGTTGAGTTCTGCATTAACGCAGGGATACCTTGTCAGGATGGCAGGACTGCATTGACGGAGGCAGTGAAGCAACTTTCGGAGTTGGTGGCAGGCTTGGCATGAATGCCGCTGATCGAGACGCCTTTATGCGGGGGCTCGATAAGGCTCAGATGTCGGATGCGTTCTGGGTTGCGTTGCAATCCCCGGCGCAGCAGGAACAGTTTGCCCAAGTATCGCATGCTCAGTGGTTTGAGCACGTAGTGGCCATTGCGAAGATCCACGGGCTGGATTTGGACAGGCTCATGGATGTCCGTAAGAAGGCTGTAGCTGGGGTGATTTATGGGTGAAGGAGTGTAGATGCAGTTAGACAAGTGCCCAATCCGACCGTCCCTAGCAGTTGGTGGCATGGCGACATGCCGGAACGACTGTATGTGGTACGATAAGCATAGGGAGATGTGCAGAGTGGCTTCGATCTCGGAGTCGTTGTACAGCATTGAGGATCGGCTGGGAGAGCTGAGGGACAGCTTATGATAGAGCCAACTGGAAAAGCCTGCCCGTATGAAAAGATGATGGTGGAGTCTGAGAAAGAGGGGTGCATTCAGAGCTGTGCATTGTTCGATTTTGACTATGGGACTTGCAGTCTGACCGCAACGGCACGCCGCTTGAGGAAGATTTTGATGTACATGGAGCGTTCGGGGGACTTTGATGTTTGTTATGGAGGGGATGAGGATGGTTGACGGACCTTTGCATGAGTGGTATAATACTGGGGTGAGACTGAAGTTAAACTAATCTAAACGCACTGTGAAAGGGAGGAACAAATGAGATTGGAGACTGGTTATGTTAGGGTGCACTTTTACGGGGTGTATGAATCCGGTGACGGCTAGGGGTTTATGTACAACGCATTATATGCAGTGGTACCGAGACCAGAAGAAAGAGAATTCTGCAGCTAAACCTGATCGGGTGATGAAGGCTTGCGATAAATGTGGGGAGCAGTTTGATGCTGTGAACCGTCGGACGTCGGTGACATGTCCTGCATGCCGTCAGAAGACGAATGTTGCTAATGTTCGGGGGTATCAGAGGGCTCTGAGGTTGAAGCAGCACGACAAGAACTTGCAACGGTATCGGGATTTCTACCAAGAAAACTCGGAGCGGATTAAGGAGTACCAGCGGCAGCATTATGTGGAGAACAAGGAGATGGGGCTGGCTCGTAGCAGGCTCCAGCGAGCGTTGCAGTCTGGCAAGTTGATTCGACCTGAGTCTTGCGAGATCTGTGGGTCAGTTCCAGGTACGAGTAGCGCAGGGAGATCTAGGATTGTGGCCTATTTTCACAGGGGGTACGGGGTTCCCCTGGATGTACAGTGGATTTGCGCTGCGTGTCGGGGTAGGATTTCACAGAAGTCCGATGCGTAGTTGACCGTTTGACTTGTTCTTGATTATGTGGTATAATACGGACGTAAGGACAGGAAAGGGGAACAAGGCAATGACCGGGTTTGTGAATGAAAGTGGCAGTCGGACTGTGCAGGATCTGGCGTTCGAGGAGGTAATGCGTGGCGTGCTGGGGCAGGGCGGGTTTGTAGGGATGGACCCTGTGTTGCATGACCGGGATTTGGTACTGCGTGAAATCAACTACCGCGCGAATCTGTCGTTGGACTGGGACGACGTAGCCGGCATTCTGGACGGGGTTGTGTCTGGCTGGGGTACAATGTCTAGCTACGAGATCGTAGAGGCTTTCATGGAGAGTTACTACGATGCCCATGGGGATGCGTCATGAAGATTACGGCTACGATCGACGGAGAAGGGTTCATCACCATCTTTGTGGATGACCATGAGGTTATGTGGACGGACAACGTCCTAAAGGCGTTCGTGTACTTGCTTGATCAGGCTCCTGACGCGGTTGGCAAGGGGACAGGGATTAGACAGTTTGAGTTTGATCTGGTGAAGAATCCGACTGAGGAAAGGGGAATTGAATGGTGAACTTGAGTGAGATTAAGTTTGAGTTAGAGGTGATTGAGCATCTTAAGGGAGTGGTGCGGGCTCGGTCGATGGTATACCAGGTAGAGGCTAAGGAACGGGCTGCACGTAAGCGGGGACTGCCGTTGGACACGTACTACGATTTGCCGTATATGATCTGGGCCGAGATTCGTGATTCCGGTGGATGATCGAGGTAGGGAGGTTAAGTCGTGAGCTGGGGAGTATATTTGTTGGATGAGCGCGGACGGGTCTGTGACGTGGGTCGGCATTGTGAGGGCAGTGCGTATGTGCCTGGAGGATCGGACAAGGCTGCGATGCAGGTGACCTACAATTACGGCCCGGTGATCAAGCAGGTGCTGGGAACCGATTTTGTGTCCGCACTTGATAACAAGATTGCTGAGACTGTGCAGTGCGAACTGAGCAACGCCCCCAAGGCCTTGGGCACGGAGCGCTCGGAGTCGTACTGGGTGCCGTCTGACGGCAACGTGGGAGCGATGCTGGGAGTTATGGCTGAGTGGGCCAGACTGCATCCTCGAGCTGCGTTTCGGATTTGCCCGTGATGGAGGTAGATGTGAGTGACAGGGAAGATCAGCATCGTGATTCGGTAGTGCGTGATATCATGGAGGAACGATTTGGACGGGTCGAGTTGACCTATCTAGATCTTTCCAATGAGCTTAATGCGTATCAGGAGACGATACTGACGTCCGGTGGACGGATTGATCCATTTATGGTAAAGTTTGCTGAGCTGCTGCAGACTGTGGCCGAGCAGAGTGAGACAGAACCGTATGAGGTAATATGCCAGTAGTGAGCGACAGACGCTCAGCAGACTGTAAATCTGCCGCTCGAAAGGGCATCCCAGGCGCGACTCCTGGTGCTGGCACCGTTATTTGCAAGGTCTAACTTTTGAGCACATAAATCGGTATAGAAGATAAGCATGGAGCCTTGGATGGGCCGAGGTTGATGCGAATGTATCTAGCCAGTGAAATCATAGGAGGGTAGTCGGGTGAGTAAAGATTCAGTACCGCCGGTTCAGACGCTTCAGCCTGCGCCAGACATTTCGTCGGAGTGGAAAACGCTTTTAGCGTACGTCGTTTTGATTGCACTGTCTGTGGTGAGTGCAGGGCTGGTTTCATCGGCGTTGCAGTTGCCAGATCCATACCAGAAGTACCTGCCGCTGGCGCTGATCTTGCTCTCGATGTTGCTGAAAGATTTGCCGGCAATGTTTGGGGTGAAGTTGTCGTTCAACTTTCCAGTTGGTACCGACCCTCTGCCGACTACACCAGCATCTACGCCGTCGGGTTCTGCTACATCGTCTGACGATTTGCAGGCCGCAGTACGGTTCATTTTGTTAGCGCTCGCATCATCGAGTTCGACTGCAGGGGCTGTCAGTCCACCAGTATCGGTTGGCGGACTTATATTGCCAGATCCTGCACCTGTGGATGCAAACCGAGCTGCTCCTGCTACGCCGGAGGCCGCCTCACCGCCAGCGTAGAGACAGGGAGATAGGCTCGTTGCATATTAGTCGACGGCCGGCTGGGATCCTTTCCCTCAGCCGGCCGTTGTGCTTTATAGGCCGGCGTAGCTCAGTTGGCTAGTAGCGGCGGTTCTGTAAACCGCAGGTCGGTGGTTCAAGTCCACCCGTCGGCTCCGATTCTGAACACTTAGAGGACTACCCGGTATAGTGGTAGGATACCATGGTGAGGAGTTGTTGATGGCTAGCAATGTTAGGTTTCGGTACAAGTGGAGATTGAAGGGTTGCAAACGTTGCGGGGGCGATCAGTGGAAAGAGGACATTGATTGGAGTTGCCTTCAGTGCGGGGACACGATTTATGCAAATGTTAAGAAGGAGGAATCCAATCTATTTTTGCGTATTCCAGTAGCCGTGGGGCCTGGGAACTCAGCAATGTCTAAGTACGCAAAGTGACGGAGGTAGTTGAGACACCTCAGGGACGAGATGATTTGCAGCAGATTGGGGTTGATGCCTTATGCGAGTCATCTCGTTTTTTGCTGGCTGACACAGTTGGAATTGGGAAAACTTTTCAGGGCATCAAGGCTTCGCGTATTGTGGCATACGATCATATACTTTGGGTGACGGGGGCTCAGCCATCTTTTCAGGTGCTGGATGAGTGTCGGACACACGCTCCTGGGTGTACCGTGAAGGTTGCTCGGGGAACCCGCCAGTTTAGAGAGGCCGTATATTCTGACCCACCCCATTATACGATTATCAGTTATGATGCTCTTCGCTCGGATATCGAGACATTGATTCGCATGCCGTGGAAGTGTGTTATTCTGGACGATGCCAATTACTTTAAGACCCCGGATACAAAGGCAACCATTGCTGCCAATCGTCTTTGTCGGGATCGACCGTACGCATGGGCGTTGACAGGCACCCCTATTCAGACTGGTTTGCCAGATTTATGGTCGGTGTTTCACGCCATCGATCTTCACCCTCTCGGGAGTCTGGATGATGTGTATCGCAATTACTGCGTCTGGGGGTGGAAGCACGTCGGGGACAAGAATGAGCGTGCTATTACGGGGTATCGTAGTCTGGATCGGGTCAAGGAGCTTATTAAACCGTATATGCTTCGGCGCACGTCGGTGGAGGGCAGGCCTGATTTACAGATTGTCGATTTTAGAATTGGGCTGTATCCACGTCAGGCTGAGTTGTATCGGCAGGTAGTGACATCCCCGGCCGATGTTTTGACCAGGTTTCGGCTGTCATTGCAGCTGTGTGACAGTACGGCGTTCTTGCCCCGCGAGAGGAATCCGGAGTCGTCTAAGCTGGACTTCATTCTCAGCTACCTGAAAGCACGTGAGGGGAAGGTCGTCATTTATACGATGTGGCTAGTGCCCCTTAGGCAACTTAAGGATATGCTTGATCGGGCATGCATCAGGTACGTGGAGATCTCGGGGGATGTGCCAATTCCGATCCGCAATGATAACCAGAAGGCCTTTCATCGTGACCCTGACGTCAGGGTATGCCTGGTGACGAAGGCTGCGGAGTGCGCCTTGAACTTGCAGGCTGCGCAGACCCTGATCTGTTTAAACAGGCTGGCAAACCCGAAGCGAATGGAACAAGTTTATGGTCGGATCCGACGTATCGGGTCCGCGTTCAAGACGATCTACATTGTCAATTTGATCATCGAGGGGTCTGTTGAAGAACGGATGTTGCAGTTGTACGATCAGCGGGAGGCACTATCTGATGGAGTGCTTGATGATGTTCCGATCAAGAGACTGAGTGTATCTGATATGGCTGGATTGTTGGCTGGGGACCATGTTCGGGTTGACCGAGCGGTGTCCGTGAAGGGAGTCTAGATATGGGGCAGTGGTTATCTGACGATGCTATTAAGATACTAAAATACGCATTGGAGAACGTGGATATCGGGCACCCGACAGGTAGCGGGCAACCCGGTAAACCAAAAGTGCATGTGGAGGAGTTGGTGGTTAAGCCATCCAAAAAGACTTGTCTTGGTTGTGCGTACTTCCTGTGTCATACGACTAGGCCTTCAGTATGCGGGTATGGCGGGGATGGAGGCTGCCCGCAGGGGGTAGGCTACCCGATAAATGAGGGGCGCCTTGATGCGTCGGAGGGAGACACGAGGTTCATGGCTGTGGACTATTCTTCTACTCCTGCAGTAGGTGATGTCCCTCATTTCTCAGAGGATGGTAGGAGTTTCGTTGATGCACTGGGGGAGGAGTTCGACTGTGTTGAGGATTTCATCTTGAGGGAGTGTGGGTTTTGTAGTTGCGTTTCGGATGAGTTGCTGGAAGATGTGATTGGGATGCTCAAGGAATTCGGCAGTGACTACGGTCCTCCGACGTTTAGGCCTATTTGCGATCACCTTGGTACTGCTGAGATTACGTTTGCAAAGTATTCGGAACTGCTTATGCATGTTCTGGGAGACGCTGGTTTTATAGACCATCACGTTGTGCCCCAACGGTCTTGGATTACCGGGCATGGTAAGGACACCTTGAATCTCTTGGAGGAGTCTAATCGGAGAGGTCTTCCGGTCAAATGTCCCGAATAGAGTGCCCGGTTTGTGCTGCTAAGTTGTACAGACCTGATCAGATGGTTCCAGTTTTGATTTGTTCAAAGTGCAGATCGGTGTTCGTGAAGGCACCGCCTGAGACGTCTTCAAAGATTGGGTTTACAGACCACGGTTCTTTGATGGTAGAGTATTCTCCGATGGAGGTATGCAAGAATTGAAGGTTGCTGCACTATACATCTTGCATGACGATCCCTCGTGGTTGAGGCAGTCTATGGAGTCTGTCTATGGGGTTGTTGATAGACTCTACATGGTGGTTAATGAGCGCTCCCTTACGGGATCAAGCGCAGACGACCTTGGCCCTGTGTCCGCAGAGATTCTAACTTTCCCTGATCCTGACTGCAAAGTGACTTACCGTGTCGGGGTGTGGGCTCGTCGAGACCCCTTTAGGGCAGAAGCTCTTCAGCGCAATGCAGGGCTTAAGATGATTTGGGATGATGGGTTTGATTATGCTCTTATCATCGACAGCGATGAGGTGTATGATTCAGATCAGTTGAGAGGGATGCTAGAGTATGCCTTTTGTGCTCCGTATGTGGACTTTTGGAAGGCGCTGTTCTTTACGTACTGGAAGTTGCCTACGTTTCGTGTTGATCCACCAGAGGATTATTGGCCGGTGGTGTTGGTCAAGCGCGGGCACTGGTTTTCATCGGCTAGGATCATAGCCGCTCCGTATACTGCGGCTGTAATTCCAGAGTGGCTGGGCCAGTGCAGTCATTTGAGTTACGTTAGGACTGATGAACGAATGCAGGCTAAGCTTCGTAATTTTGCGCATGCTCATGAGATCATTCCAGGTTGGTACGAGGACGTGTGGAAAGCCTGGGACACTAATCACGAGATGGAGAATTTACACCCGGTGGCGGCGGACCATTATAAGCGTGCCGTTGAGGTGCCCTTGGATTCACTGCCTTGTGTGCTGAGGGAGGGGCTGTGAGGGCGGACGTTAACTTGGTTTGCACTCTGTGGGCATCGAATGGGATGGGGCGTTACGGCGAGGAAACTCTTTTGGCATTGGATCGAATGGGGGTCAAGGTCAATGTAGTGCCTGTGATCTTAGAGTTGGAGGGGTTGAAACCCCGCACTCTGGAATTGGTGCAGACCGAGTATGATCCATCTCCGGCGACTTTATTCGCATCTATTCCTGAGCATGTCGTGGCTCATAAAACCGAACGAAACTACCTTTTTGCTGCCTGGGACACGACGAAGGCCCCGGATGAATGGGTCAGAATTATCAATGCACATATCGACAAGGTTTATCCAATGTCGGGCTTTGTGTACGATGTGCTGGCTCAATCGGGCGTTACTGTTCCGATGAAGGTGATTTTACTCGGGGTTGATGGGCAGGATTTTCCATACCTGGTGCGTGATTGGAGTTCGACTTTTACCTTTCTGGCAGCAGGGGACTTGTCTCATCGGAAAGGTACGGACGCTTTACTTCGGGCCTTTGTGAAGACTTTTCCGAGCGCCGATGTTAGGTTGATTCTAAAGAGCAATCACTCTGCTGAGTGGGGCAAGCTTGAGGTGCCTGATGATGGTCGGGTTGAGGTGCTTGATCAGAGATTGTCACGTCAGCAGTTCCTTGCGTTAATGAGGTTGGCTGATTGCTTCGTGTTTCCATCAAGGGCAGAGGGGTTTGGGCTGCCTGCATTGGAGGCTATGGCGACTGGGTTACCTACCATCTTGAATACGGCCGGAGGCCTCAGTTCTTTCACAGACGTCCGATATAACTACCCCTTGGAATCCCCAGGTTTTGTTCCTGCTCCTGCGTACCACTATCCTGACAGCTACTCTGAGGGAGGGGGTATTGGGGAGTGGTTCGAGGTGGATGTGGATGCGCTTGGCCTGGCTATGAGGCATGTGTTTGAGCATCAGGACGAGGCTCGGGAGACTGGGAGGAAGGCAGCCCAGTGGACACGAGACACGTGGGATTGGGATACGTCGATCGAAATGCTTTGGCAGGATATCCAGACCCAGGAAGTGGCTCATTCGATTCGAGAGGCTCCACGGCGGTTCCAACCTTCAGTGCCCATTTGGAAGATGTTAATGCTTAATCGTGTAGATGGGACAGTCCCTGTAGCTCCTCTTGGGTTGTTTATGACACACCATCATGTGGCTGGAGGAGGCGAGAGCTACTCGTATCAGCTACTGCAGGCATTGTCGTCACAGGGATCGGTGGATGTGATTGCCGATGCTTTTCAGGTCAGCCCCGCAATGTTTGGGCTGAGTCCGCAGAATCCGGGTACCTCGCATGCCGCAGTATATCAAACATACATCAATAATTCGTTCTTTGAACTTTCCAAGCCCCTGGGCTATAGGAACATCGCGGTTGTGTTTTATCCTATGTACGATTGGCAAGATCGCATCAAGGATTATGAGGTTGTGACGATCTCTGAGTTTTCACGGGCAGAGATAATGCGCAAATGGGGTGTCAACTCGAAGGTGATTTACCCGTGCGTGGACTTGGGCAGGTTTCATGCAGCCCCTAACAAGAAGCGTCAGATCGTTTCAGTTGGCCGATTCTTCAGTGTGGCTGGGGGCAACAACAAACTACAGGATGTGATGATTCAGACTCTGAGGCAGTATTTTCCAGGCTGGCGATTGGTCCTTGTAGGATCGGTTCAGGATGAGGGCTACTACAGGCGGTGCCTGGACCTGGCAGCTGGCCTGGACGTTGACTTTCGCCATGATTTGTCGTTCGATGAGTTGGTTGAGTTGTATGCGGAGAGTGAGGTGTACTGGCATTTTGCCGGGTATGGGGCAGCGGATCCGTCCTCATACGAACACTTTGGCATCTCTGCCCTTGAGGCTGTTGCATCAGGATGTCGTACTGTGGTGTATGGGGCAGGAGGGATCGTCGAGATTCCAGGAGTGCGAACGTGGACGAGTATGACAGATTTAGTGCATGCGATGAACTTGGGGCTCCCCGATTCGGTTGACCTAACTAGATTCTATCAGGAGAACTTCGTGCAACAGTGGAAGGAGTTGGTGAATGCCGACTAGTAGCCCGCTCGGGAAAGAGGACATAAAGGAGTGGTTCGAGAGCCGGCTTGAAGGGACAATTAAAAGTATCGTGGACGTTGGGGCAGGCGAAGGGACTTACCGCAAGTTGCTGGGTCCCTCGTATCATTGGACAGCTATAGAGGCTTGGCCTGATTACATAGAACGATTTGGACTCAGGAACTTGTATGACGTGGTGGTGGTCGGGGATGTGCGCACGATGGTACTGCCCGATGCTGACTGTATTATTTTTGGTGATGTGGTTGAACATTTTATAAAGGAGGAAGGGTGCCGTTTGTTGCAGGAGGCGGTTAGTAGGTACGCACATGTGGTGGTGTCGATTCCTATCGGAGAGTATGTGCAGGGGCCTATTGATGGTAATGCGTATGAGGAGCACTTATCCACCTGGGGATGGGACGAATTGGTGGGGCTGATAGAGCCCAGTCTGGAGCTCTTGCTCCCGTACCACCCGACTTGCCCGCCGGACCTGGGGATTGGGGTATTTTGCCGGTGAAAGGGGTAAACCCGTATATCACTTTCTGTGCGGTGTATCGGAATGAGGCTCAGAGGATGAGGTACTGCCTTGACCTGGCAGCATCGATGTTTCCGATTTTGATGTTGGGTGTGCAGGAGTCAAGTGATGGTACCGAACGGATCGCTCGTGAGTATACAAAAAACGTATTTCTGTATCCTGCTCAGTCCCCGGAGGAGAGCCGGGATGAGTTGATGGGGCACGTCACCACTCCGTGGGCGTTCTTTCTTGATGCTGACGAGTACCCTAGCATGGGGCTTGTGGAATTCTTACGGGGGTTTGCTCCGCAGGATTATGGAAGGGATGGATTCGGAGGGCCTGATGCTTTCAGATTCCCGCGTATCAATTACATCGATGGTTTTGTTGTTGAGGCGAATCAAGATAGGGATGAGCAGTTTAAGTTATTGAGGTCTGGTGTGAGGTGGAATCCTGTTGGGCAGGGACAGCGGATTCATATTAACCCTCAGGTGTCGAATTCGATCTTAGTTGAGGTACCAATTTACCACCATAGATCACTGGAGAAGATTCGTCGTCAGACTGCACGGTGGAATGAGCTGGAGCCTGGCACCAAGGTGCTGTGCGACGTCTATCTGCAGCAGGTTGAAGATGCCGTAGCAGTTGAAGGAATTGGGAAGTCTGTGAAGGGGGAATTGATGGCTGATAGTACTGGCAATGGTTGGGGGGAGTTTTACAGCGATTCAGTGGTTACTGCTGCCGAGGCTCAGACGTGGGCGGATGCACACAAGGAGTTATTTTGGCTGATTGAGGGGTTTGCACCTGACCGGGTGATCGAGGATGGTTGTGGAACCGGGGCGATGTCAGCGTATCTGTCATGTCCGAGGCACAACATCCTCGGGGTACGCCCGTCTTTTAACGTGATTTCATCGGTGACTATGGTTGATTCCAGTAAGCAGGTGCTGGAGGTGGCATTTGCAAATGTGAAGGCACTCAATGCACAGGTTACCCCAGTTTGTGGGGATGCTTTAACTCTCAGGCAGGATGCAGATTTGATCTTTTCTCAAGGGTTACTTGAGCATTTCTCGGATGCGGAGATGCGGGCACTTGTCGTGAATGAGCTCCGTAATGCTCCGGTGGTGATTCATTCGGTGCCTAATTCCAATTACCCAAAGCAGGATTTTGGGAATGAGCGCTTGCTATCGGACGATGATTTTTATCGAGTATTCGAGGGCTTGGATGTTACTGCTTATCCCTACTGGGGACAGGGGGATGATCGTCAGATGACAGTCCTGGTGTTTAAGCGAGAGCAGGCGGCCCCGTTGGTGAGCATTGTAATGCCGGTTTACAATAATCGTGCCAGGACAATTTCGGCTATTGAGGCTGTTCGACAGCACACGTTGGATTATGAGTTGATCGTGGTTGATAACGGGTCGTGTGATGGTATTGAGAGTTGGTTGGATAAGCAAACCGATCTCAGGGTGCTGCACTTGAACGTCAATCTAGGGGTGCCTGCGGCTAAGAACCTTGGAATTGCTCTTGCTCGCGGGGAGTATGTGTGTTTCCTGGACAATGACGCACTTGTTGGGGATGGGTGGATTGATGGCATGGTTGAGGTCATGCAGGATACGGAAGTTGGGTTTACGGGGTACTGGGGATTCAAGGTCGACCTTGGTAGTCATAGGTTTCAAGGACACGAGTGCTCGACGGGGGAGTCCGACGTTCATTGGATGAGTCACTCAGTATTCATGTTCCGTCGGAGTTCTGTTCGGCAGACGGGGCTGTTGGTTGACCGGGGTCTGTGGTGCGCGGAGGACGTGGATCATTGTCTGCGGTTGCGGAAGGCCGGCTACCAAGGTCGGATGCCTAAGCGGAGTGTGAATGTTCAGCATCCGACCGGAACCACAGCACTTACGCTGCCTGGGGGAGTTGCGGCGTTTCCTGCACTGGAGCAGAGAGTCTGGGACGAGTGGTCCGAGGAGCTGAAGGGTCTTAGGGAGCCCGTGAAATTGGACATCGGTGTTGGTAAGGCTCCGTATCCAGGTTTCACGCATGTTGACATTCAGCATCTGGACCATGTGGAGATCGTGGCGCCTGCCGATAATATTCCCTTGGATGATGGTTCGGTGGATGAGATTCGGGCCAGTCATCTGATCGAGCACTTTGATCTGGATGGTGCCAGGTCTTTGCTGGGGGAGTGGGAGAGGCTTCTGCGGCCTGGTGGCGTGTTGCACATCATCTGCCCGGATATTGCAAGGGTTTGCCGTCAGCTGGCTAGTGGGGAGGTCGATTATGATCTCGCCATCAAATGGATATACGGTGGGCACCTGGATCAGTATGATTGCCATAACTGGGGATACACTCCAACTACTCTGAGGGCGCTCGTCTCGGAGTTTGGGTTTGACGGTTTTACAGTGGATCATGATTCTAATGGTTGGTTGGACCTGGTAGCACGGCGGGCAGGAGGAGTTGTACATAATCCGACAGCGACAGTGAATGTGAGTATGACTCACCATAATGTCTTTGGTGGAGGGGAGAACTACTCGTTTCAGCTTTTGAGGGCCCTTCAGTCTTATCATCCTACGGTGGATGCCGGAGCCTTCGGGGTGAATCCGTTGGACTTTGGACTGCCTAAACTTTCATTTACTCGGGGTAGTCAGTCCAGTGACATTTTCATAAATAACAGCTGGTGGCGACTTGAGACTCCCCGTGGGGGTAGGAATATTGCGGTAGTGTTCTACCCAATGTATGACTGGAAGGATCGTATCCGTGACTTTGAGGTTGTGACGATCTCGGAGTTTAGCCGTCGTGAGATTCGCCGTAAGTGGGGGGTTGAGTCGACGGTGATCTATCCGTGTATTGACCTCAGCAAGTTTCATGCTGCACCTAAGAAGAAGCGTCAGATCGTTTCAGTAGGCAGGTTCTTTAGGGACTTGAATGGGCACGAGAAAAAGCAGTTGGAGATGATCGAAATATTCAAGTACCACTTCAAGGGATGGAAGTTGGTACTCGTTGGACAGATTGAGGACCGAGCTTTATATGATAGCTGCGTGAGGATGGCTGATGGCGCCGATGTGGAGTTTAGGCATGATCTGTCGTTTGATGATTTGACTAGGCTGTATGCGGAGAGTGAGGTGTACTGGCACTTTGCCGGGTTTGAGGTGACAGGGCCATCGGCGTGTGAACATTTTGGGATTGCGCCGTTGGAGGCGGTTGCCTCTGGGTGTAGGACGTTTGTGCATGGTTCCGGTGGACCTCCCGAGATCCCTGGTGTGATCGTCTGGAATACACCGGAGGAGTTGATTGCCCTTATGAATCGGGGAGGGGCTGGTGCTGTTCCTGATTTGACTAAATTCTCTACCAGCTCGTTCGATAGGCAGTGGGCGCAGTTGTTAAGGTGAGATGCTAAATCTGGAGGGGAGTTATGAAGGAGATGGTATTGAATTCACGTAAGCCACGCATAAAGAGGAGTTTGAGTTTTACACACTACCCTTCTGTGCATGTTTATGCTGGGCATCATAGCACTATTGGTGGGAGCGAGAATTACACGTATCAGGTTATCAATGCGCTTGCACCCTGCCGATTGTCGATTGATTGGGGAGTCACTCCTGTAGATCCCGGTTTGTTTGGGGTGCGTTTGCCAGATCGACCCACGGTCATGGTGGAGCCTGATGTATTCATTAACCTTAGTGATCGGGAGCTGCGTCTCCCAATGGGCAAGTACAATATTGCAGTGATATTTGGACTTGTTCGGCCTGAGTGGAAGGATCGTATCCGTGACTTTGAGGTGGTTACAGTCTCTGAGTTCAGCCGGGGAGAGATTAAGAGGATCTGGGGCGTGGACTCTACGGTGATTTATCCGTGTATTGATCTGTCACGTTTTTATGCACTTCCGAAGAGACCCCAGATTATGTCAGTCGGAAGTTTCAGCGGTCAACATGGGAAGAAGCAGCTAGAAATGATCGAGGTGTTCAAGTACTTTTTTAAGGGGTGGAAGCTGCTCCTTGTAGGAGCAGTTGATGACGGCCTGTATCTTGATCGGTGCATGGACATGGCAGTCGGGGAGAACATTGAGTTTACGGCTGGGGCATCATTTGACGAGCTGTCCAAGCTGTACGCTGAGAGTGCTATGTACTGGAACTTTACGGGGCTTGAGGAGACTGAGGCATCAGCATTTGAGTCGTTTGGTACTGCTACACTGGAAGCCGTTGCGTCTAGGTGCAGAACGTTTGTCCATGATTCTGGGGGATCCGTTGAGATCCCTGGGGTGCATTTATGGTCTGATATTCAACTGATGGTAAATGTTGCAATTGCCGGGAATCCGACAATTGATCAGGTGCCTGAGCATGATCAGTTGTCCGAATTCTCACAGGCGACATTTGCACGTAGGTGGCTGGACCTTGTGGGGGTAATTGGGGCATTAAGCAGTATAAGGGGAATGTCGTGAAGGTAGGATGGTACAGGATCACTTTGAGGAACCTGCAATGAGGCCACTTATATCCGCAATAATTCCGGTGTATGGGGAAAGTCCGACATTGCAGAGGTGTCTTGACAGTCTGAGGGGGCAGGTTGATCAGATCATCATTGTTGATGATGGATCGGATACCTTTGACGAGGGCGTGCGAGACGGAGTCATATGCACGGTCTCGAAGGCCAGTAACGACGGGTTCAGTGCAGCTTGTAACTTTGGTGCCCGCTCCGCGTCGTGGATGTCGGAGTACTTGATTTTTGTGAACAGCGATGTGCAGGTATTTCCGACCACGGTTGGCGAGATGGTGAAGTGTGCTGACTCTACAACGATCGTCGGGGCCAAGCTGCTGTACCCTGGATCACAGGGTATTCAGCACGGGGGAGTCTATTGGATGGGGCCTCAGGTGGTTGCTCATGCATATCACTCGGAGCATCAATTATATGCCCCAGCATGTGCCGTTAGGGAGTCGTTGGTGACAGGAGGTCTTATGCTGGTGCCGTGTTCGTTGTTTCATGAGCTGGGTGGGTTTGACGAGCAGTTCCACATGGCCTATGAGGACATCGATCTGCAGATGAGGGCGTACAGTATGGGGGCCCGGGCCGTCTATTGCGGAAAGGCGGAGGCGCTTCATTACGAGGGCGCGACTCGCAAGGACACCAATTTCTCGGCTGCGGAGGTAGCTCGGTGGAATCAATGGGAGTCTGATGGGCAGAGGCTGTTTTATGAGAGGTACCGGGGCTTCGACAAATCAAAGTTTCGACATCCGGATGAGATGGATAAACTTAAGCGGGGTTCGGATCGATGACGTTGAAGAGTAAAATTACGCCACATCGGGGAGGACCTCGAGTTGTTGGGTATGTTCAGCATCAGACAGATGCTTTGATGGATGGTTGCGATCTGTACCGCATCATTCTGCCGTTGGTTACTCTGAAGCAGCAGGGGTATCCGGTCGAGTGGAGCAACAATATCAATAGGATTGCCGATAATGGGGACAAGTGGGATATCTTGGTCTTGACTCGGCTGTACACTTTAGTACCGGAGATTAGAGCCAAGTTGTTTCCGATGATGAAGGCTGCGGGCAAGAAGATTGTTCTGGACATTGATGACGATCTGTGGGAGCTCCCGCCGTGGAATAGGTATCAGGTTACTGACATCGACGGTCTTAGTGACATGGTGTCGCAGGTCGACATGGTCACGGTTTCAACTCAGCCCCTGTTTGATCGGATAAAGATGCTCAATCCGAACGTGCGGTTGCTTCCGAATGCGATTGCCCCGTCTATGTGGGGGTTTAATCGCAAGGAGGCCAGATTCGTTGATGGTCTCACGGTTGGAGTTCACGGGGGAGACAGCCATTCGAGAGACTGGGCAGTATTGGTGGAGCTTTTCACTGATCTTGCATTGTCTTTCCCGGAGTTGAAGTTCGTCGTGTCTGGGTACAACCCTCCTGAGTTGGACGTCCTGGATGTGCCTGGATTTGCGGATCGGTATACAAAGTTGCCTTGGGCCTCAATTAGGGAGTTTCCTGTCTTGGTGGGTCAGGTAGATATTGGACTATGCCCCCTTTCTGATGATGCCTTCAACAGGAGCAAGTCGGCGCTCAAATGGATGGAGTACGGAGCTCTCGGTATTCCTGCGGTTTGTTCGCCTGTCGTTTACCCAACGGTAGTCCGTCATGGGTACAACGGGTACATCGCACGTACTCCTGATGAGTGGTATGAGTATGTTTCGGATCTAGTTAAGTCGGCCAGTCTCAGGAATAGAATCGGACAGCAGGCACGTCGTGAAGTGTACCAGCAGTGTAATATGAACGCGCGAGCTCTGCTCTGGTATATTGCCTACAGGAAATTGTGGGGAGCCCAGAAGTGAAAGATGTAGCCCTTGAAACTGTCCTGATCCGTGCCGCCTTGTCGCCGGATGCGTCGACTCGGGCGGCTTGTAGGACCGCACTCCAGAAGTTGCCGGTACCGCTGGACGTGAAGGTTGGGAGACTAATCAGCATGGCCTTGGAGCATGATCTGGTGACCGGGGCACCTCTCGGGCCAGATCAGTCAGGAGTATACGAGTCTATAGTCAGGTCACTGCCCCCACTTGTTGACCCGTCTGCCCCGACCTGGGTGATTCATCAGATGTCGAAGAGACTCAGTGAGGAGCAGTTCTCTGCTCTGCTCATGGATGCGTTACAGGTGCTAAAAGTTGGCAAGGGGGACCGTCGAGGCCTGGGAGATGCAGTGGCACTGTTGAAGACGAACCTTCCAACTCAGCTTCTGCCAGATACATACGAGGAAGTCGATCTGCTCGCTGATTACTTGAATCGGGAGGCTCGTGGCACGGCTACGGGGATGCTGACGGGTATCAGTTATATTGATGACCTAACTGACGGACAGGAGGAAGGGGCACTCTGGGTTATTGCAGCTTATACCGGGGAAGGAAAGTCACAGATGCTCCAGAACATCGCCTACCATCGTAGGTTGGCTGGGTTGAATGGGCTGTTCTTCTCAACTGAGCAGACCATCATTCAGATCAAACGCAGACTAGTCGTGCGGCATGCGATGCACCCTAAGTTCGGCGCGTCGCATGGGGTGCTGTACTCGGATGTTCGTCGTGGACGTCTTACTGGCAATGATCGGGAGTTGTACCTAGGTAGGGTGTTACCTGACTGGGAAAGTATGCCGGCTCAACTGGAGATTCGGCCTGCCCCTGCCCGATCGTCGTTGAGTGAGTTGTTTGATCGTGCTGAGGAGTTTAATTCTCAGCAGAAGTTGGATTACATTGTCATTGATTACCTGTCTCAGCTCGCACAAGGTACTGGGAGTGGGAGAGGCAACGATTGGGAGATACTCGCGGCCTTGGTGGTAGAGGCTAAGCAGCTGGCGTTGAATTTTGATGGGGGACGAGGTATTCCTCTCCTGACCGCTGCACAGACAAACGCGAGCTCGTATGTGCAGGCACTTAAAGACGGCAAGTATTTTATCCGGACCGCAGCAGGGAGTTCTGAGTTTGAGAAGAGTGCTGACTTTTTCATGACCATGCTTCGTATGCCGGATGAGCCTGGGGTGATTAAGTGCGGGGTGTTGAAGAATCGCGATGATGAATCTGATAAGCAGTTTGAGCTGGTTGAGGACTACGCTCATTGCCGACTTGGGGACAGGGATCGAGCAGATCGGGATGATGATACGTGGCGCGTCAATATCTGAGCCAGACTAGGGAGTACCAGGCGGTGTGCACCCTGGTTTCAGTATTCGATATGGTCAAGATGCTTTGGCCTCAACTGTATCGGGGTGGGGGGCGCAGTTACACGGTTAAGTGCCCTTTCCATGATGATTCTACAGCGTCTTTTCGTCTCAGTGTAGAGCGCAACAAGGCAACTTGCTTTGGGGCGTGTGCCAGGGTGTTTGACCCAGTTGAGTTGGCGGCTGAGGCAACTGAGATGTCCAGGTCAGATGCTCTTAGGTGGGTCATTCAGCATTTTGATTTGGACGTGTCTTTGCTTGAGAGGGCGTCGGCTCTGTCCAGATACGAGGAGACGGTTGCTGATCCGTATGAGATCTGGGACCAGGGGGATGAGCCTGAGGCACGAGAGTACCTGGAGGGGGTACGCGGTATCCCGTCGGCAGTCCTGGATTCGACCATGGCTCGTGCGCTCAACGGGAGAGTGTATTTCCCCCACCTTGTCCAGTCTGAGTATGGGGGTTTCATTACAGCACTGTCCTCTCGGGCAATGAGCGACCTCGGTCCCCGGCATTTGTATATGGAAGGTCCGTTGGGCGGCAGTTTGTATGGCCTGGAGACCGTGGTCCCTGGGAGACCTGTCGGGATTTGTGAGGGAGCTATTGATGCCCTGAGTCTTAGGTCTGTGTTGCCATCTACGGTGTCCGTACGGCTGAAATCACTTTCGCCTGAGTACCTTAGGCCTCTTGAGGCAGCGTCGGTTTGGGTTATGGCACTTGATGGCGACCAGGCTGGAAGGGTGTCAACTGAGAGGGTCAGGCAGTTTGCATCTGTTCCTATTATTGATGTTGGATTACCTGATGGTCAGGATTGTAATCAGGTGCTGATGGACGGAAGATTGTACGACCTTGTGGTTGTGGCTTTGCGGAAAGCGCAATCTGAACAGATCCGAGCCAGTATAGTATAGTGATTATCAACATGGAGGGGGAAAGAAATGGCTAAGCCAACAGATGCACTAGTGGAGCTGCTCAGCACCATAACAGGGGTTGAGGGGGTAAAGATCGATCTGACCGAGGAGACCGTGGTCGAAAGCCCTGAGGGGGAGGTAGAGACTTCTGATCTGGACCCCGAGGAGGAGATGTATTCTCAGGTCACGTACCTCGGGATGAAGAGATATCGGCCTGATTTGCTTGCTGCTATCGCCCTGAAGCTCGGGGTGATGCGGTCTAGGGGGAACCCGGACAAGAAGCCAGCTCGTATTTTGATCTTCCAGCCTGGGGAGACAAAGGCTGAGCATTTTGTCAGGTATCTGGCAATGTCACGCGGGATGTTTGATAAGGACCCGGCGTCGGTTACTGAGCGACGTTTGGTCTATCTGCGTAACAAGTACCTTTTGGCTCTGGAGGAGGCCGGGGTGCAGCTGACTGCTAATCAACGTCCTACCTTTATGATCACAAATACAATTGTGATGATGTGGGAAGGCGGTCGCCCGGCAAAGATACCTGATGAGCTGATAGTCTAGGTGGTGGTGTCAGTGCCTGGCGCCGAGTCCAGGCACTGAGGAGATTGGGTAGTTGTCACAGTATGCACCGTCGGTTAAGTTGTTGTTTGACGATGTCCGGGCGCACTCTGTACCTGTTACCAGGGAGCAGGAGAAGGAGCTTGGGAGGAGAATTCAGGCGGGGGATCGGGACGCCTGGAGACAGTTGGTACTGTCTCATGTTCGGTTTGCTATAAAGCTGGCTATGCCTCATCGGGACAAGGGGGTTCCTGAGGAAGATCTGTATCAGGAGGCATTTTGTGGTCTGTTTAACGCTGCGGATAAGTTTGACCCTGAACTAGGAAATAGGTTTTCTACTTATGCTGAGGCCTGGATTAAAGCGAAGATTGGATTTGCTTTCGCGGCTATCGGCAAGAGTGTAGTAGTTCCCCCTTGGGCAGTCGCTAAGGTTCGTCAGGTTAAACGCTATCGTGATGTTCAGTTGAGTGAAGGTAGGATGGTAACTGTCGATCAGGCGGTTTCGGAATTGAGTCTTGAACCTGTCGTTGTTGATGCTGTAGTCGCTTCCCAGAATTTTCTTTCTTTGGACCATCCAATCTTTGGCGAGGATGGCGGGGATGATGGGTTTACGGTTCAGGATTCTATTCCTGGGACTGATTCTTGTTCGGAAGAAGCCATAGATCTCGCTTTTCAATCTGAGATAAAATCCATGATTTATACGTATCTGACCCCCCTTCAGAGATTTGTAGCAATTCATTACTTCGGTCTTTTTGGGGAGGTAGAGAAGCCCATGACTGAGATTGGTAAACTCTGCAATCCTCCTCGCACTCGTCAAAGTGTATTTCAGATACTCGGGGACGTAAAGTTGCGTCTGAAGGAGCCCCTCGTAGAGTGCTTTGGAGACGTGGTTTCTGGCGGTGTATTAGTTGAGGGGAAGATTAGGAGAATTCGGGGTGTTGGGGCGTTACTTGGTGGAAGTGTGAAGCAAACTCGGAGTGGGACGTATGGATAAAGAACCTAATTATGATCCTCGTCGTGTGGGTGGGCGCTTGAATATACCCTTGGCTTCTGAGAACCTAGGATTTGTTGGGTGTGCGTCGTGTCCGCATCTGCAGTTACGTTCGTACCCTGAGACTCCTTTTTGTGATGCGTTGGAGTTGTGCAGCTGGAGGGCAAATAGACCTAAGCAGAAATTTGTTCGCGACGACTTGGTTTGGAAAGGAGCTCTTGTGGGAGAGGATGCCAGCCTCGTCAGGGAAGTTAAGCCTGACGATGTAGGGTGTTACGATACTATGCAAGAGCTGCTCGCCAAGGGGTTAAGGTGGACAGTGGCAAAAGAATTCGATCAGGAGGAGTCAGCTGTGGGTCAGGATAAAGCAGATTCGTGGGATGGTGTGGTAGGGTACTGTTGTGCAACGTGCAGGTTTTATGCTCCGAAGGATATGGCTCTGGGTATGGGACGTTGTCGGCGTCGTGCGCCTACTCTTGATGGTTTTCCAGTAGTTTACCAGTCTGAGGACTGGTGTGGAGATCATAAGATTGGCACTAACCCGACAAAGTCTCGCATCATGAAGAATGTCTGAGTATGAAGGTGAGTTTCAAGTTTGTATCCGCGCTCCTGGGTGGAACGGAGATCATTGTGCGTTGGATGTTAAGACTACTAACGGTGTTAGGCGTATTTTGCGCTACAGCCGCGCTGACGGGGAAGCGAGAGTAGCCGCAATCCTTAAGTTTTCTGGGCTAACAGATGTAATGGCGTGGCTGGAGAGGTATGGTGGATAATGACTGATCTAGACAATAGCGCAAAGGGCATCTCTGATCGTGTTGGTGACTTTCTTGCAGAGAAACTAGTGGAATTTGTTCGTTCTGAGCATCGTACTGGGTGGGTGCCTGCTAAGGAGGCTTCATATCCTTCTACATGGATAGAGAGGCTGCGCCATGGGCTTGGCCGGCATGTTTATTATGGTCGAGCCACGTGCTTGATCTGCGGGAAGTGGGTAAATGACTGACAAGTCCCTGTTAAGATTTGATGAGCCTGGGCTTGTCTACCAAAATGGAGTACTGGAACTGGTGGCAGATCAGGATCTGTATGATGTTCAGTGTGATGCCTGCTTAAGGTGGGACGTTGGAGGGATGGCTGTTATTCCTAGACCGATGACAGGCGGCGAGATCCGTGCCATGGCTTTTCTGTTTCTAAACAGTAGTTTGTGAGGAACGAATAATGGGATTCGTTATGCCAAGCTACAAAGAATTGCCTTTGTCGTGGATGAGGTCGCCAACGGGCAAGACGTGGGCAGAGGAACCGGAGCTTTACCGAATAAAGCTGGATGATTATCGGAAGAAGCAAAGTCATCGATGGGCAGTGCAGTGGGCGATCCTGGCTGTGGGGGCTGCTGCTCTTGTTGTGGTACTTATTCTGTCAGTTATAAGGGGGATGTAACTAATGTCTGAACCAGGTTTCAAGTTGAAGATTCTTCAACCGTCGATTGATCCACGTACCATTAGGATATGGCTGAATGGACTTGAGTTGACTGGCCCCGGTAGTGGTTTGACTGAATTGAGTTTCAATTGGAATTCGCGGGATGTTACGTCCGTGGGTTTGAAGCTCCTTGTCGGTGAAGTTGAGATAGATGCTCAGACGTTGGCGTATCTGAGTACCTGTGTTAAGACTGACGCCCCAGATACGCCGTGGGCAAGTGTTAAGACACATGCTGTTACGGAAGCGGAGAGGGCAACAGATCGATTGGCGCAGACGGTTGGACCTTCGAAGCAGAAATGCCCTGTTTGCGAAGAGCAGGATACTCCACACCAGCATGGATTCCCTGGTGTGGATACCAAGAACCACTCTTTGGAAGATTGGGCTGTTGGTGTTGAGGATGCTGCGGAGGAGTGGTCGCACTCTCATGGTGTACACCCAGCTGTAGAGCTGAGCTGCGGATGTAGAATCGAACGTCTAGGTCTCCCTACGACGTCAGTGAAGGTGAACTCCTGGGTATTATGTCCAGCTTGCGGTTGTCACAGTTTGGTGCTGAGAGTCCACAATTTGGAGGCTGACGGGAGCCCTGCTACATTGGATACCGATCATGGCCATCGGGTTATGGATGTATAGGGAGGATGGGTACGTGACGGGAACTCCAAGACCATATTTGCTCGGTGACATTAAGCAGGTGTATGCAGATCGGGCTGCCTATCCGAATGATTGGATTTTCGAGACGACGGTCGGGCAGTTCTTTCTTGTTTCAAGACGGGGCCTAGCTTCGTGGTACTCGCGTAAGATCGTAAGTCGGGATTCGGTGTTGATGCACTTGTATCCTGTTTCACCTAAGAGGATGAGCGAGATTGTCCTCTTGGCGGTGGCCCCGGAGAGTATCAATGGCTGAGCAGCAGTCTTGGGTTTTTATTCCGTGTTCTTGTGGTAAGGTTGAGAAGGTCTTGAACGACGGTCTTCGGCAGATGTGGTATGACCATGTTGCAGAGCCCGTTGAGATCATAATGACAGAGGAGACGGTGCAGAGACTGGAGTTTGAGATCTTCGAGCCAATCCGGCGTTTGACTCGGGCTAATGTAGCGTTGTTGTCTGACATGCCTTCGATGACTAAAGAGCTTATGGAAGAGAAGCGGGAGCTTGCCCGGGATGTGTCTCCGAGCCGGATAACGGGGTATACGAATCCATATACTGGCCGTAGTATTCCGGTTCGTGTCGATGGTACTTGTCCTAAAGATACCGTTGTCATTGTGCGTCGTGGGAGGTATGGAGCTCCAGTTGGGGAGTATGATCTACTGTTTAAAGTAGTTAATCCTATTCTGGATGCTGGTCTAACAACTCCTTGCTCGGGATCGGACAGTACTCGTCAGTCTAGGAAGGAAGCGTCGGAGAGATTATTCCCTCGCGGGTTTCCGAGTGATTATGGATTGGGCGAGGAAGGTTATGGTGATTCATAAGGCAGTACCCGTTCTTGTTTGGGTTGATGCGGACGAGGGAATTGCTGAAATGCTGCGCGAAGTTAATGATATTCTGGGTGTACGGTGCCATGCCAGTTGCCAGGGGACAGTAGGTGAAGGTGGGTCTGCTCCGTATCGTGCTCAGATAATGGTGAGTTGGCAGAGTGAGCAGGCTCGACAGACTTTATCGGATCGATATGATCTTGATGTAGAAGGCAGTGCATGGGGCTATGTTCACCCTAAACATGCACCTTGTGGGGTATAGTGTAATGGCGGACGAGACATCGAGGTGGGTACATAAATTTGGGATGGGAGATCCATTTCCAGGTCAGACTCTGGGGCAGCCTGATGGTAGAACCTGCCTGAATTGTAGATTCTGGGCTGAACAGGGGATTGATGGTCCGGATCAAAGGGAGTTATCTACCGCGTACCCACGACGATGTTGTTTGGCAGATAGTTCCGGCAGTTATGCAGATTTTGTTAATACGTTGTTTGTAGCAGTAGATCACGAAGGGTACAAAGCGGAATTGTGGACGAAACCTGGCTTTGGGTGCAATCGCTTTATGAGGAGTGAATCCTAACTATGCCGAAGAAGACGTGTGAGAATTGCCGGGCTGATTGCTGTCGTGGAGCGTTGTCGTGGGTAACACAGCTCGTTTGCACGGGTACGGACACTAATTTTCCTTCAATCAATGGTGCTACGGAAGTAGAAGTCTGTGAAGCTCTCCTTGCAGCTGAGGAGACTTGGCACTGCGATTACCCAACTAAGGATAGACCCTCGTGCCCCCTTCTGGATTCTCCTGGAGACTGTACAATTTACGCATCTCGTCCTCCCCTTTGTCGGGTTTGGCATTGTAACTGGGAACATTGGGTTTCCAAAGATTTTGTCATGGGGAAGGTCGTAGAGACCGTGGTTATAGATGAACCTGCTTTTGTACTTGACGGTGGTAGTTATGTTCCGTTTCCCTTAATTCCGCCGCACCCAATTGAGTATGAACCTAACACAAACTATGAGTTGAAAGGAGTTCTTGATGCCTGATGTAGGTGGTTCTCATGCGGCTAATGGCGGGAACATGGTGGATAAGGACGCATTGTGGGTGAACCCATCGCACGTAACGATGCTTCATTTGCAGGCTCAGTTTGCTCGTGCGATCCACGACGGGATTGACGGGATTTTGCATGTACGGTTTTATTTGACTAATTGGTCGTCAGCAGATCCTCTTAAATGGGCGCAGAAGTGTGCTGATGAGTTGAATGCCATTCGTGGTGATGCAAGAGGAACGTTTTCGCTTGCAGGGTTGCCTCGTGTGGTGGTATCTCCTGCTAATGAGCAGAATCTGACTGATGAGGGAGGCGGTAAGACTCAGGATTGGTATGTAAGAATCAACGACTGGAATTTGGCATGGGCTCGGGAGTTTAAGAGGATCACTGGGTGGTCCAAAGATCGACTCATGTATCCGGCGCTGTGCCAGGGGCAGAATGAGGAGATGTTCGGCTATGGTCTACTTGAATCCTCGGTGGCAGAGTACGGGGTTCTTGGGGTACACGGATACTGGTACACACCTGTGCAAATATCAGACCCTAACTACGGCGCTCGTTATGTCTATGCCAATCGAGCATACCCCGACATCCCAATCTTCGTTAGTGAGTGCGGGAACTTTGCCATCACCCGATCAACCACAGTTGACGAGTTCAGAGCATACTTTACACAGATCGAGCAAGTACCCTACATCATAGGGGCGACTCCGTTTATTCGCACTGATCCAACTCAGTCGTTCAAGACGAATGACTGGTCAAAGAATGGGGCGTTGATTGACTGGATGAGGAATCGTAAGCGTACTCCTCATGCTGTTGTGATTGCACCGACCCCAATTCCCATTACGCCGCCAGGAGATGAACCAATGCCCGCACCTTTTTCAGTAGGCCCAGGAATCGCGAACTTAATGAAAGTGCATGGGGACACGCCGCAGTCTAACGAGTGGTATCCAACAGGGGATGACTGGTGTTTTGCGTTTGGAGAATTCGGACAGTACACCTATCTGAAGACGACGAACACGACGTACTTTACCCCTTTCGAGTCGGTGCAGTCGTGACCACGGAGCCTGCACAAGTTACCCTTGTTCGTGGTATCGATGTATCTAGTGCCCAACCTCGGGATCTGACAGCTTTGTTCCAGAAGGTAAATGGCATTCTGATGGATCCCATAAAGCACGTGGTGGTGAAGCTGTACTTGCCCGTTGAGTCTATCCCGCAGTCTTGGTCCCTTGATCAGATTGACTCTGCACGCGCTCACGGCTGTTCCGTTGGCGGGTACGTGTGGTGCTATCGCTCGGAAGACCCGACCGCAACCGTTAACAGTGCCATCGACTTGGCGGTATCGGCAGGAGTGGATTTGCCGATACTGTGGTTGGACTGTGAGACGTACACGGTCAAGGGCGTGGTGAAGGATACTGGTCCTGATACTGCATGGCTGCGACAGGCAGTCGCCGCTTGTGTGAACCGTGGGGTTCGCGCGGGGGTTTACAGTGGCTCTTGGTGGATTGAGGGGTGGTTGAAGAACTACGCTGAGTTCACTGGATTGCCGTTGTGGAGTGCTCAGTACAATCATGTTGACGATCTGGACTCGGTGATAATGCCGCTCGGATGGCCTCGGGAGTCCCTTGCCGGTCATCAGTATGCGTCAGACGTGGTGGATCTGAGTGTCTTCGATTCGACATTTACAGGGAGTTGATCTTGTCTTAGGGGCCTGAAGGGGAGTGACATGCTTGTACTTATCGGGGTGGTTGCGTTCATCGTACTCATGGTGACCTGGCTTAGGGTCACGACGATAAGATGTCCTCATTGCAAGTTTCCACATCCAGAGCGAGTCTGGCAAGGGCCGGGTAATAGGTTGTACGAGTGTAGGTCCTGCAACCGACGATGGTCTGTGCCAAAGTGATCTTGTGGGGGATTGCGGCCGCGGTCATCGTTGTAGTTTACATGGCGACGAGGGATACGGCCAGGTGCCCTCAGTGCGGAGAGAAATGGGCGACGGTCTTTGAGCGGGGGTACAGGTATAAATTCTACAGGTGCAGACGCTGCGGAAAGGCGTGGGTGGTAGCCTTGTGAGCGAGTCTGAACAGTTTGCTGTGGCAGCAGTATAGTTGTTTGGAGGGAATTACAATGCAGTCTGATCGTCCGGTGATTACAGAGGTCGAGTTGGGCAGCTGGGAACGGTGGTCTCCGACATATACTTTGCCGTCTGCCTTAGGACTGATCCAGATCCTGATCAATGAGGTACGGGCACAGCGTGCAACGATCATGGATTTACAGGGGTTCATTCATGACTCGGAGATGGGGGCTGTGCCGGTGCCTGAGAAAGCCCTAAAGTATCCTCGAAGGAGGACTAGTCGTGGTTGATACTAAAGACCTTCCTCTTGCCATAGCTCTTAGTGCGGCTGTTCCTTTGCATATCATGGGGTTCCAGGCTGCCGGGGGTCCGACGTTTGAGGACTTCGGCAGAGCGCAGCAGTTTTCGTCTGAGTTGGGGGAGCGTGGTGATGTGTTGTTGTTTGGTGGGGGCAGGAAGGGCGAAGCTGCCAAACTTTTCAATGAGACTGCCAGAGCCCTCGCGGTCTTGGCGTTTGTGCCTGGAGGAGTGACGATCTTCGGACAACATTACGAGTCTCACGAGTAGCCGCTTGTCTCGGGAGTTGAAGCTGGGTAGCACGCGGATACTGGCCTGGGTCGAATATAGAGCGGAACGGTAACGCGAGCGCTGTTGTGGATGCAAGCTGCAAACAGCACTGACGGTCAGGGGTCCGAGATTGGTTGCTACCAGCCAATCTCGGATTTCCCGTTTATGGGACTTGACTTCATTCTGCCTATGTGCTATAATACGAGAGTAAGGACAGAATGCGTTGAGGAGGCAAGGTCATGGCTCAGAGAACTGGTAGAAAGCTATTGGATAGGATGATTGAGACAGAGTACTACAAGCTGACTGGGGAGTACCAGGACGGGCAGACAATAGTAGTGGACATCATGGATATCTCGAAGCTGTTCGCACGGGCTCGCAAAGAGGTTGCCGGAGGGTCTACGGTACGGCATGCCGTTCAGATTGCAGTTGGGGAGTATTGTCAGGCGTAGGTCTGACAATACTGGAAAGGGGCACCATGGGAGCGATATTCAAACTAGGAACGACAGGCACTTGCACTGGGTGCGGGGTCAAGACGATGGGCCATCTTATCTCGGATGATGGTACGGATCAGTCGCTGTGCCCACGATGTCGGGACACGAAGGGGATACTGGCGAAGGTCACAAAGGGCAAGATCCAAAAGGAAGCTGTCAGGTCTGAGACGTCACGATCGTTTGGGGAGACTGTGGCAGTCAGGTATGACGTCGGTCCCCAGCTGGCTAAGGCTATTAAGGACGTGCGCCCGGTTGGGTTGCAGCAGGAGGTCTGGCGGTCTCCGTCTTGGATTGCGGCTGAGAAGCTGGACGGAGTTCGGGGCGTTCTGCACATCATGAAGGAAGGGTCTGTGTTGCTGGGGCGGAATCACGTGAAGGGGTCTGGGCAGTATTCTAACCTGACACCGAATGTGCCGCATCTGGTTGAGTGCATTCCTGACGAATACGACGGAACCATCTTGGATGGGGAGATCATGTGGATCTATGGGCCCCTGAATACAGGTTCGGTTGTGACGAGCTCTGCACTAAATGCTGCAACGGCTCTTCTTAATTGTGACCCAGATAAGTCCCTTGATCTGCAGCATCGGTTCGGACGCCTGGTGTACGTGGTGTTTGATATCCTGTATCTGAACGGCAAGGATCTTCGGGACTTGATGTTGAGCAGCCGCATGGCGCTTCGTGATGAGGTCGTGACAGGTATCGTAGCTAAGAATCCATTTCTTGACCCGTACTTTCAGACCGAGCGCTCTTGTGCCGGGGGAGCCGATGAGAAGATGGCTTTTTACGACAGTATCGTGGATGAAGGCGGCGAGGGCATCCTGCTGAAGGATATGACCTCGACGTATAGCAGGACTGCGGGGTCCCGTCCCAATAGCTGGGTGAAGGTGAAGAAACGATACTCGGTTGACGCTTTCGTGACTGGGTTCATTCCTGGTGAGGCTGGCATCAAGGGGATGGTCGGAGCCATGGAGGTCTCGGTTTATAAGGATGGCAAGCCAACAGCAATTGCGGCAGTCTCGGGCATCGAGATGGCGTTGCGCAAGGAGATATCTGCTCGGGATGGGTCATTGAAGCCGGAGTATTACGGTAGAGTTGTTCAAGTGTCTTTTCAGGAGTTGACGGGTAAATCTGGACGTGGGAGGCATGCTGTTTTTGAAGGGTTCCGTCCTGATAAGGACGCTGCTGAATGCGATGGGGTAGATATGGGACTGGTCCCAGTCTAGCCGTCTGTGGTTGATTACTGGAACTCGGGCGATGGTGGTTCCTCCTTCCTTACACCTCGGTCTGACGGCCATCGCTCGGGATAGCTTGTAGGAAGTGTGAGGTAGATTGATGCTGCTAAAGCCTATGATGCGAAGGCCCGAGCTCTTGGATGGCCGGAGTATGCACTCAACTTTCCTGAGTCGTAGCTTGACTTGTTCTTACCGTTGTGGTATAATACGAGGGTAAGGATTTGAAGGAGGCTCGTGGTGGTCGGACATTATCAGCATAGAAAGACCGCAAGAGATACCGAAGGTGAGATCGAGAAGCTCCCAAATCAAGGACGGGACTTTTGCCCGGAATGTGCGGGGTCTGGGCTGGTGAGCGGGGATATTTGCCGTGTGTGTGATGGGGCAAAGACCCTTACTTATGCAAAAGCTCAGGCTGTTCGTGTGGCATTTGGAAAGCGCCGTCTGTTCGCGTAGCAGGCTAGCAGTAAAGGGAGGATGCGTGATGGACTTTGCCCAGTTGGTTCGTGAAACTGAAGACTTTGAGAGGTTGATCAGGAAGTACATCAAGGCAAATGGCGATAGCCCGGAGCTTGAACAGGCTGCCAACAAGGTAACTGAGGCTCGGCACTGGGTGGAGGAAAGCATTGATCCGGTTCGGGAGGACCTTCAGGAGTGGCGGGACGCGGAGTTTGAGTGATGGAGTGGCTTAGTCGATATACAAAGGAAGCATTTCTGATCTGGGTGGTGGTGATGCTGCTCTCGTGCATTCCCGCTGTTCTGCAGCTGCTGCATTTATGGTGAGTGCCCCTTGACTTGTCTTTACTTCTGTGGTATAATACAGTTGTAAGGAAAGTTGAGGAGGCATGGTCGTGAGGAAGTTAGAAATCTCTAAGGTTGTCAGTCTAGCGAAGTTGGGGCGTAAGTCCACGACGAACCCTGATGGGTACGAGGCGTCGGATGGGTGGATGGAGCTTTTTAGCGGATCCGCTCTGCCGGGGTTCGTGCAGAAGTTCGCGACGATTGACGACTGCGCAGCCATGGTTAGCTATCAGGCTATGTGTTGGAATGGTACCTGGGACTCAGAGGAGCTTGATAGCTGTTGTCAGATACTGAAGCGGTGGATTACGCTGGTTGGGCGAGGCAGCTACTCGGATGCAGAGCGTCCTTGTGGAGGGGGCAGTCATGGCTAAGGCATACGATGGATGGTCATTTGGATTCGAGATGCCGGCAAGAGCGATCGTGGCTCCAGGATCGCTTATGCTTGATCGGGCGGAATCGATTGCGCAGTATGGTGAGCTCGTACGGATATCATTGCAGGAGCGATTCCCGTACTCGCACATCTTTGTTGATGTGTCTGATGATGTGGAGGAGCCTCGAACATGGGCATCTCCACCTTTTGGGCCATTTGGCTATCGCTGTGATCTCATTCGTCGGGTTGATGAGATTGCATCTGACATTTTCAAGAGTTGTGATTGGGAGGTGCTGTTGTGAAGGCTTGTGAGCGGTTAAAGTACCTGAACGGGTTGTCTAGTGTGCTGGATCGGTTTGGGCGTGATCGGATTATCGAACGTCCGGTGCTAGCAATGGTCCAGGATCGTGGGGGCTGGAATTCAACGGAGTTGGTGAAGTCGGGGTTGAGTACGGTTTATGTGGTGCAGTGGGAAGACTATTCCCGGAATAATCCCCAGGGTGGTTGGGTCATTACACAGTGCTACACACTCGTTCCTTATGACTCGGCTATGGGAAACTTGCTGCATGAGTCGGAGGCTAACCAGGAAGCTTTGAGAGAGTCAGTTTGACCGGGTATAACATTTTTGTTATCGATCCACCCTGGCCGAAGCGGAAGGGCGGAATCCGTAAGGTGGCCCCGAACCAGACCCGGGAACTGGATTATGAAACTTTGCCTGTGGAGGAAATCTTTGCTCTGCTAGATTCAGACGTCTTCACCCTGGCTGCTCCTTTGCATACTGTGTTTCTGTGGGGGATCGATCAGTTCCTCTTCGAGGGCGAGCAGCAGATGGCTCTGAGAGGGTACAGGAGACACGCCAGGCTCGTTTGGGACAAGGGTAATGGAGTTGCCCCAGCTTTCAGTGTACGGTTCACCCACGAGTACATTTCGTGGTTCTACAAGCCTCTGTTTCAGAAGGTGGCAGAGTCCAGTCGGGGTAAGCTGCCTACCGTGCTGTCGGAGCGGAGTCGGGAGCACAGTCGGAAGCCAGACCTACTCTATTCGTGGGTAGATACCTGGTATCCTGATGCGGCTAAGATTGACGTATTCAGCCGGGAGAAGCGCCAGGGTTGGGACCAGTTTGGAAATGAAGTCGATAAATTTTCTGAGGAGGGGAGAGGTAGTGGACCCTGACGCTTTCTACTTAAAGAAATGCCCGAATTGTGGTGAGTTGTCTGGAGAGCATAATGGGCATGTTGGGATGTATGAAGAGTGGTACTGTCCCGACTGCGATTGGATTTGGTATGAGTAGCCTGAACCGACCTTGGAGGGCGAAGTAGTGACGTTTGATCAGCAGTACTTAGATTGGAGCATCGGTTTTGTCATGCCTGCGAGTGAGGTCGTTAGTGAGCAGACAACGGTCTTGGATCGCGATGCGTCTGTAGCGAAGTTTGCGGATCAGGTGAAGTCAGCGTTGATTCGTCGGTTCCCGTACTCACGGATCATGGTCGAGGTGTCTGACTATGTGGTGGAGGCGCACACGTGGGCCGCACCACCAGATAGGCCGTTAGAGCCTCACTATGAGGCTACAGATCAGATCGATGATTTGGCGGCTGAGGTTTTTAACTTCATGAATTGGGTTGTTCTTAAGAAGGGCGTTGAGAATGTCGACTAGAGTCCCGCTTCACAGTCGAAAATATCCCGGATTGTATGCAGTGGTCGATGCTGAGGATCTTCCTTTGGTCGAAGGGTATCGGTGGAATCCCCAATGGTGTCAGGGTACGAGGTCTTTTTATGCCCGTGGACGCAAGGAAGGAAGCCGGTTTCCGGTTCTGATGCACCGAGTTATCCTAGGAGCGGATAATCGGTCTATTCAGGTAGATCATATACGCCATGGATGTAACTTTGGGACGTTGTTAAATACTCGGGCTAACATCCATCTAGTTTCTTGCCGGCAGAATCAGATGAATGCGCGTCCCCAACGTGGGACATCAAAGTTTAAAGGGGTTTGTTGGTCTAGGAGGGATAAGAAGTGGGAATCGAAGATTAAGTTTAGGGGAAAGACAATTCATCTAGGGCTGTTTGTCTCTGAGGTCGAAGCAGCTAAAGCCTATGACTCTAAGGCTCGGGAACTTGGATGGCCTGAGTACGGCCTGAATTTCCCTTCTGAGTTTGACTAGTGCTTACCGTTGTGATATAATGCAGGAGTAAGGAAATCCAATCTAAATTAATCGGGAGGGATCGCAGTCATGGGGCACACAGTCCACAAAATTATGCAGGGTCGGTTTCGGGTTTACAGTGCGGGCAAGGAGCTGGGAGAGGTAAATTCACCGCAGTCTGCATGGTGGTACGTAGAGGGGTCCCCGCACCGATACTGGACGCGCAAGGACGCTATCAATGCTCTGGTCGGTGGGACGTGGACGCAGTTTGTTCATGTGCAGCAGGAGGAGCGTGTCGAGGAGTCTAAGCTCGACAAGGTGTTCAAGCTGGTGCAAGGCATGCTGAATACGAATGGACGGACTTCGGAGGAGACAGCGACGTTTGCGGCGAAGGCCAGCGCTTTGATGTTTCAGTACAACATCAGTGAGGAGGATGTGAAGGCTGGACCTCGTGATCAGGCCTCCGAGTTTGAGAATCGTATCTATGACCCGGATTCTGGGTACGCATGGGTACGTACTCTGGCACATGTCCTTGGCCGGGTGAGCTTTGTGCAGGTTGTCAAACGGGTAGATGGAAAGCTGGGATTGGTAGGGCAGAAGCACAATGTGACGTTCGTCTGTTGGATGTTCGAGTACCTTCGGGGACAGGTTGATCGTCTGATTGAAGAGGCATACCATGCACGTCATCTGCGCTACAATCGTACATTCAAGTCCGACTTCGGGGCTGGTTGCGTGTCAACAGTCTGGCATCGGCTGCAGGAGGCTTATGGACAGCAGGTGGATCAGGCATCCCCCAGTTCACAGGCGCTGGTGGTGGTAAAGTCGGAGGATCTGAAGACTGCGGTTCACCATTATTATCCGATTCTAAAGAATGAGCAGCGTGATTCTGTGCGTGATGGTTGGGCACGCATGGCAGGGCAGGAGGCTGGACATCGGGTGAATATCGATCGACCTCTTGGGGTTGGCCGCCGGGCTGAGGTCCTTGCTTGACTTGTCCTTACCGTTGTGGTATAATGATGGAGTAAGGACAAGATGAAACAGAGAGGGAGACGATTACCGTGCAAGCGACAATGAGCAAACCCGGATTCTGGGACGATGCGGAGGTCATCAGCACCTACACGAGACGGCAGGCTATTGAAGATGGCGTGTTGGTCGACTTGATGCAGGACTCGACGCTTTCGGTTTGTCAGCAGCATTACAAATACCCGATCGCATGTACGGCAGCGGTGTTCGGAATCATGCAGCGGGCAGTCGAAAACAAGCGGCACTGTAACGACTATGCCGGGATACTCCATGACATGCTCTGGATGTCGACCCAGTACTTTCGTACGGTCGACGAGACGACACGAGTTTTTCAGGTCATCATCAAGGGAGCAGCCCGCAAGTCGGTCTACGACTTCAAAATGGTGTGCGGCCCGAGCGATGACGGCTCGCCGTGCATGACGATTATGCAGGAGAATGAGGACTGACTATCGCTCTTAGCAGCGAAGAATTGCAGGGGAGTGTGATGTGATGGTTGCGGATTTGATGGCATTTGAGGACGGGGAGCTGGGTGAGGACGAGGTTGTGGGGTTGTTTCAGAGACTGATTGATAGCGGGATTTGCTGGCAGTTGCAGGGGTTCTACGGACGGACTGCCTGGGACCTGATCCGAGCAGGGTTGTGCCGTATGCCCGTGGACGTTGCAGCATAGAGGAGGGGAAAGCTAGTGGGCTACAGACTCGTGACTATTTCACATGAAAGTGCCATGGGTGAGATTCAGTGGAAGGTGAAGGATGTTGCTACGCGGTATCACCCTTGGATGGAGACAGGGGACTTGAATCCTAGAGGGGGATACTACCGCTATCCTGACACGTTCTATCCAGGAGCGGCTTTGATGATACTGAAGCAGGAGATGCTGGAAATGATGGAAACCGAAATGATGACGTTGCGGGACTCGATCAAGGCACTGCGAGCGGTGTCTGTTCCGGGTCCGGAAAGGGATTGACATGAACGAGGAAGCATTCTTGGTAGAGCAGCTCCGTGAGGCTGTGGAGGTGGAGCGCACAGAGGCTCAATGGCAGATTAAGGGATACAAAGAGAAGGTTTCGTACAATGAGGGATACCTGGCGGGTATGCAGCTTGTGCTGGATCAGTTGGCTCGGTTACGGCCTGGGGGATAGGAAGGATGATTGTGTCCTGTCGTATCTTATGGGAAGAGTAGGGGAAGTACATGTGGACGTCAGAGTGCCCGAGCGTCGAAGAATTTGGTTACATCGTTGATCTGTTGGATGACGCTCGTGGTGATTCGTTGAGTGACGCGACGGCGCTTGTGCTTAGTCGGGCACGGGAATACAACTGGACGAGGGCGCTGATAATTGCATCGGTGGATGCGTTGCTGCACGCAGATCCAGAGTTGGCAGATCGGCACAGTTATCAGCATGTGCCCGTCAGAGGTGCGCTTACAGCCTTGTGGAGTCAGGCGTTGGTGCAGATCTGGCCGAGGGCAGTCGTGCTAGGAGCCTTGGAGTGCGTGATATACAATCCGGGGGAGCCTATAGTTCGGCTGGAGAATATGCTGCCAAGGATTGAAGACTACCAGATTTTGCAGGGGTTCCTGGACAGCGTGTTTTTAGATGGGGCCGTAGGTTAGGGGATAAGGTGAAGGTTTTAGTGGTTTCAGATATTCATGCGAATTTGCTGGCATTTGAGGCAGTGATTCAGGATGCCGAGAAGCAAGGTGGATTTGACGAGATTTGGTGTCTGGGGGACATCGTAGGGTATGGCCCGGATCCTAACGGGTGTGTCGACCTGCTGAGGTCGTGCCCACATGTCATGGTGGCAGGTAATCATGACTGGGCCGTGGCCGGGAAGTTGGATCTGAAGTGGTTTAGCTCTGCTGCTGCGCGTGCAGTTCAATGGACCCGAGGAGTGGTACGTGACGATGTGCGAGAGTACCTGGTTAGTTTGCCGACCATGCTGGTGAGGGGTGGATGTACGCTGGTGCATGGTAGCCCGCGTGATCCAATTCGTGAATACGTCAGTTCAGATAAAGCAGCTAGTATGCTTAGTCATTTGACGTCAGCGGTGCTGCTAGTCGGACATACGCATATCCCGATGTCCTATCAGCCGGAGCAGGGGATGGACCTGCCTGGATACTCGACAACGGTAGTCTTCTGGAAGTCCAAGGCCCTCGTCAATCCTGGGAGCGTAGGACAGCCAAGGGACGGGGATCCTCAAGCCAGCTATGGAATCCTGGATATTGACGCTGGGACGTTCAGCTTTGGGAGTGTGGGATACGACGTGGAGACTGTGCAGAAGGCCATTTATGCAGCCGGACTGCCAGCTGTCATGGCACACAGGCTAGCGCTAGGAAGCTGAACACTTTAGTTGCCAATCAGTATAGGCCCGTACCAACTAGGGTTCCTATCCCCGCGTCGTGCGGAATAAATTGCCGGAGTATGTTTGAATGAGTGGAGGAGGCTGAGATGACGGGGAAAGAATGGTTGAAGGAGTATTTGAAGAGGGTCAGGGAAGTTAAAGTAAAGGAACCTCTAGCAGACGAATATCTGGCAGAGTTGCTGGGGCATACGGTAACGGTCGTAGCGTCCACCAGTGGCAATGTGAAATTTACCGAAGACTCGTTTACAGTGGATGCCGAAGACATGATCAAAATTGGTTTCGGCATGTGGATGTTTGGTAAGTATGGCCCGGAGTTGACACCTGTTGGGGGTGAGGACAGTGAAGAAGGAATGTCTACCCATGACAGAGACTAAACCGCAGGTGGTGCATCGGTGCGAACGTTGCGGGTATGAGAAGACGTGTCTGGAAGGTGAGGTTCCTTTTGGGTTCTTGTGGGTTAAGTTCGTTGACTATAAAGACCCGCAAGGGTTTACACATCAGTTTCTGCTGTGCGGTGGATGTGGGGAATGGGTCTACCGGGCTACCACGACCCAGGATGAATTGCTTGAGATTTGGGAGTCGATGTAGGGAGGGAGTATGAGATGGGCATCAAGGATCAGACAGTTTACGAATGTGACCGATGCGGGCTTAAGCAGACAGTTGAATTTGAGGGCGCGGTTCCTCGGGGGTGGCGCATCGTTCAGCTTTCGACTCTGCTGAATTTCCCGGATGTTCCGGGGTACTTTATTAAGAGCGTGGTGTGTCCGGAGTGCGGAGATCGGGTTTTCAATGTCCTTGCTTCCTACCTTGGCCTGCCGACTGCCTTGACTGAGGTGAAGGCTTGGACGGTGTGAACCTGTGGTTGTGGGGTCTGGGAATATTCATTGGGACAATCATCGGAAGGGTGATCACAGACTCCGTTGCTGTATGGTGGAACAGGCGCCATGGTCGTGTACGAGTGTCGTATTGGAAGAGGACCGGACGCCGACGGAGAGGGCGAGTCAAGACAGGAGGGAAGACTGATGCGAGCAGTGAGTGAGGAGTATGTCTACCATATTGAGTTTGAATGTGGGCATGCGGTCAGACGCGTGATCCGGGGACTTCGGGACGAGATTGAATCAGTGAGCCAGCGATGGTGCTCGGACTGTAAGGCTGGAAAATTGGTCACCGGGTACAAATTAGTACTCAAGCAGTATGGATATGGAGTTGACCGTGATGGCTCGGGCCAGCATCGAATTTCGTATGACTGCGGGCACGTTCGGGAGTTTAAGAACGAGCAGCTCTGGGATAATGCCAGGCGCGATGACTTGATCGTCTGCCAGAAGTGTCGGGAGAAGCGAAGAGATGTGGTGCCACAGGCCACGTATCGGTATCAGGCCACGCTCAGTTGCGGCCACCTGTCCGATGACCACGTGATGGCCGAGAGGGCCGTGACCGTGGTGAAGATGGGGGATGCGCTTTGGTGTCCTGGGTGTCGACGGGTCAACAAGATCACGGGGCTGAGCCGTCATCGAGTTGGAGGGGGAATTGTCGACGCACTTCAAAAGTTGGCTGATGCTTACCTGCACACTCCAACTGTGGACAGGCCGGAGATGTGGGTTGACTTTGAGGGACGTGCTCTGGGTCCACCGTTGAATGCCCTTTATAAGTTGAACTGCGGGCACTCTGTCATGGGCACCGTTGCGAATGAGCACCCGCACCGACGATACTGTTGGATCTGTAGGATGTGGAGGTTGGTGGAAGCTGATGCGGAGGCTGTCGAAGAGCCTGTCAAGGGTGTGAATTTTAATCTCCCTACGACTCAGCTGTTGGAGCTGAGTTGTGGGCATGATCGTATTGTGTTGTTGGGTGGCTTGAAAGAGCCGGAGACAGTCAAACTGAGCTGCGGGCACTTCGTCGTGACCAATCATCTGGAGTGGGAGACCAATTACTTTTGCTCTCGTTGTGACGCGTGGGCAGAGGTGGCGGGCGATGGTGGGACCACGTTCTCGGGCGGGTATGAGTATAGGTACCGGGGTACTGGTGATTGTGGGCATACGGTCAAGGGGACATCTGACACAGCTGCCATGGCTGGGGATTGGGTCTGGTGCAACGAGTGCAATTGCAAGTGCAAGCTCGTGGGATCAGAGTGCAATCGAGTCGTAGAGGAGCCGGATGCGGAGCCCACGGGGGCGCAGTTCCCGGTCGACTTCTCGACTTTCAGGACGCTTTACCTGGAGTGTGGGCATCCCTTTGGAGTTGGTCCGTACGATCCACGTCACGAAGGGGACATGGTGAAGTGTCCTGCCTGCAAGGACTGGAGGCACGTGGTGCCCTGGAAGACTGCCAAGGAGGCTCGGAAGGAGACATGGTCTTATAATTCAGGCATCTTGGCCACGCCGTGGAAGGTCAGGGACAGCGGTGTGCCGGTGATGGATATCAGATACGCGTCTGCTGATGAGGTTGATCTGGCACGGGATGAGTACCGGATCCGGAAGGGCAGCGCATCGGACGACTACAAACACTACCGAAAGGCCTTCACGGACAGGCCAACCCGTGCAGCCAGACGGTTGGTCTTGGAGTGCGGGCACGTTAGGTATGACGATGGGGATAATGCCTATTTGAGGGACATGGACCTTGGGACGCAGGTGTATTGCCCTGTTCACGGTCCTGCGGTGGTTGTGCAGATATTGGGATGGGGGTCAGAGGTATGATACCAGTTGATCGATTTAACTGGTGGCGGTGCATCTCGAATGGCGCGACGAAGGGGCCGTGGTATAACGTCCCACACCCAGACCTGGCAGGGGCAAAGTACCGCGTCACACGGGACGTGGATGAGACCTGGGGCAGTATTGGGGAGTTGTGCTATGCGGAGGCCTGTGACGCTGTATTCATTGCAGCGGCACGCACCGCTGTGCCTGAGTTGTTGGATGAGGTTCAGCGGCTGGAGGAGGAGCTCGATCGGATGAGGGAGGATGCGGAATCGTCCAGGACTTGTCTCCGATCTGCCATATCCGTGATCGACCGTGGGATGTCGAGGGCTGACGGCAAGACACGAGTGGTGTATGCCACCACTGAGCCGTACGATGTGTATATCGGGCGCCGGTGTCTCTGGCATGGTCTGGAGGAGTCCAAGTGGCACAGTCCTTTCGTCGTTGGGAGGGATGGGTCACAGGAGGACGTGGTCCGCAAGTATCGAGATTACATTTGGACACGGCGGGATCTACTGATGGACCTGAGGGAGCTGAAGGGGAAGACACTTGGGTGCTATCCTGGGGAGTCTCATGGTTACCTGCTGGCAGAGCTGGCTGACAGTTGGAGGGGTTGAGTAATGACTGACAGGGTGGTATCGACGGACGCTCAGCCTGAAACGGTGTGGTGGATGGTTGGAGATGATGATTTAACTGAGGCTCGGGATGCTCTCAGCGTTGCCGTTAAGGCGCAGGATGACCGCTGTGACGCTACAGGGTGCATATGCGGCGACTACCCTGAGTCTAGGTGCAGCCGAGTCTATGCCGATGCACTCCACAGCTTGGACTCTGGGATGCACAGAGCTGGGGACAAGTCTGATCTGCTGGTGGAAATTGAGTTGAGGGACAGACGTATAGCTGCGCTGTCGAATACGTGCCGTGATCTGCGTCAGCTGCTTACAGGTAACTCTAGACCGTAGTGTGTAGGGAGTTTACATGAAAAGAGTGAAGGCATATCCGGAGACTCATTTTCAAGGTGTGATTAGCCTTGAGAACATGCTGGAGTTTCCTGTAAAGGGTGACCTGGGCATACAGGTGTCTGAGGATGGGAGGGTTTGGATATGTGTGAACGGAACTGCATTTATCAGATTCTCTCCGCACCTGAATGGCTTCATGTCTAAGGAGGGGATGAATGAAGAAGCATTAGATCAGGGGGTGTGCGTTGATTGACGGATGGGATGGCAACGTCGACATGCGGCCGATGTCTGAGCGGATAGTTGTGTGGAGACGTGACCTGTTGGCACTGGATCGCAACCACACGCTGCCGGGAGTCGTTCTGCAGCTCATGGACGAGATCACGCGTTTAGAGGCAACCTGCGCTGAATTACGGGGCTCTGTGCAGCGTCTGAATCAGAAGCTCGTGAAAGCAGACGAGGAGTTGGACCAGGCACACATCGAGTTGGATGAGGTAAATGCACATCGATGGAATGAACCCTTTGATGGCCATGGGGTATATCTGGAGGATGGGAGACGTCATGGTTGGTGAGAGAACTGATTCGCAGTGTTGTCAGTGGGCTGAGGAAAATGAACCGGCGAGAATCCCGTTCTGGCGAGCCTACTATCCGGGGGATTATGCGGCCGCATGCCGTGCAGTCTGCGATAACCCACCGAGTTTCGATACAACCTGGGCTGAGGAGTTTCCGACTCCTGACGCTTACTTTGCCGCGGAGCGGGAGTGGGAACGGCAGAGGGCTAGCATTATGCCTAGCCAGGTTAATTTCTAGGAGAGGTTAGATATGTCGGGTTTTGCGATTGATATGACGGTTATGTTAGTTGTTGTTCCTTGTGTGGTGTTAGTTGTTGCAGTGGGGTGGTGGTTGTTGTCTTTTCACCTTCGTAGTCCATACACTAAGACCGGGGATCAGTCACCGCATCCTGTTAGGAAATTCAAGGCTGGTACTCACTTTCTTAAGCTTTTGCGTGAATGCCCTCACTGTCATACGTCCGCAGGGCTAGAACTCTGGCAACACCAAGTTCTTGGGTGTAGGGCGTATTACGTGGCCTGTGTGCACTGTGGTCGACGGGCAGTATCACAATCCGAAGCGTCTTATGCGTTGGTGAAGTGGAACCGGGAAGTAGATCTGTTAGGGTGAACTATTTTAAGAGGCGGTTATGGTTGGGGTTGATTGCTGAGCACAATGCTCAACGCCTGAAAGTGGAAGGTTTCTACACCGTTGCTACGTACGAGACTTTATGCGCGTGGTGTAGACATATCGGCAGTGATTCAGATGGGGATGAGTACCGTATGTATGAGTACCCGGTTTGTGGGCATCCGTTGGAGTCAGTTAGGGACACCTGTGGAGACGATTTTTGGAGCGGCCGTTCGGATAGGGACTGTTGGGGATTCCGTCCGATGTTCCGTTTAACTGAAGCGTGGGGAGCCTTGCCCGCCATGGTTGGACGTGAATGGCCATCGTGGCAGAAGGAGAAGAGTCGTGGATGCTAGACACGGTGACATCTGGAAGTTCCGGAGCCTGCGGACTGACTACGAGTGGGAAGGTCCGATCACGGCCTGCTGGGAGGTAAATTATGATCCGATTAGTGACGATTACCTGCCGAGTGAAAAGAACGCGCGAGAGTTGTTTCGGATGTGGACCGGCATCGTGCGTGGGAAGTACCCCGATGGGTTGATTCCAATTTACTGGTGCGTTCGGTGTGAAGCTCAAAGCAAGTTCGAGTCTATGCCTTTCCAGTATGATTCTGCGTCTGGTGCATATCTTAACTGGCTCTCTTATTTCACTTGGCCCGTTCATGTGGTCACTGGTGAGAAGTTGAACTGGCTTAGACTCCCGGTCGAAGACAAGTTGTGGAATCGGCTGCGAGCTGACAAAGGGGGTTTCATCCAAGAGCTCACGGGGTGGAAGCCTGCGGTACTTCAGCCGTCCGTGTATCTTCCTGCTCTAGAGATGGGGGTTTGTCCTGAGGAGTTTAGTTATAGGTCCTGGGCGCATGTAGATACTCAAGAAAGAGGAGCTTAAATGGGCACACGTAGCGACTATTACGTGGGTACTGGACCGGAAGCAGTGTGGCTAGGGAGTCTTGCATGGGATGGGTACCCGGACGGAGTTGAGCCGTCTGTGTTGAATGCTACAACAGAGGATGAGTATCGAGAGGCCCTGGCTGGGTGGTTCCTTGCTCGTGAGGATGCAACGTTGCCTGCAGAAGGATGGCCATGGCCGTGGGACGATAGCGGGATAACTGATTACGCCTATACGTTTGATGGGGGATCGGTTAAGGCTGCGGTCAATGGGGTGGGCTGGTTTGATCCGAAACTGCCAGAGCCAGAGGTTGACGATGTTGGACTCTTGGCACAGGAATTTCCTGATATGAGCAGCCGGAAGAACGTCGTTCTCTTTGGGTCTAAGTCGGGGCTGGTTGTAATTTCAGGAGGCTCTGTTGAAGATTGAGAGAAAGTACGTTGTGAAGCCCGGTGATCATTTTTGGTGTGTGGTGATGGAGGGGCATCCATTGGGTAATGAGTTGATCATCGATGGGTTGTCTTCTAAGCAGCTATCTAGTAGGATCGCAGAGGCTTTGCAGGTAGCCTATGGTGACGGAAAGGCAGACCTAGATGGTAGCCCGGATTGTGCGTGACCCTGTTACTGGGAAGACTAATGAGGCTGAGGTGTACAGGAACCTCGCCAGAGGGTATAGCTGGGCGTTCGGGGCTGTTGCATTGTTGGTTGTCTTGACGACGATTGTGGTGCTTTGCATGGTAGCAGTTTCATCGAGACCGTTGTTTTGAGGGGTTGTAATGAGTGAGGATCAGGGGACTCGTAAGACTACGCAGGTTGCAGAGACACGCCGGGTCATCATGGTGAACGCAGAGTGGGAAGTACAGACGTCTGAGTTAAACGGTTTCTGGGGAGCACGTGTTCGCTTGATGGAAACTGTTGCATACGGGGCGACCGTGGACCTGGCACTTAGCCGACTCAAGTGCTTGTGGGCGAATACTCTGGCGATGCATCGGTACAGAGGAGATTTGACCGATTGGTTGACGTTTATGGGCATTCAGTGGAGATATGCCACCCCGGAGGAAGAGGCTGGCACGGTTTCTGCTTGCAGCGAGTGTGGGGAGGTGGCTTGATGGGAGTGGGAGGATGGTTCGACTGTCCGAAGTGTGGGATGTGTCATAACAGTGTCGAGGATTGTCCTGATATCACGCTGTACGGAATACTGGCACATGTGGACGGGCATGGTGATGCGTATGCAGTAGACCCAGATGAATTGGTGGCCATGTTGCGGGTGCTGGTTGAACGTACCGAGCGGGATATCGCTGTGTTGACGGAGCATGTTGTGTTCCACCGTGAGAGAGCCTGGGGTCCGAACTTTGCGGACGTCAGGGAAGCATCTAGTGCGCTTTGGCATAATGCAGAAGCTCGCAGGGATGGACTATGCTCTGTCCTCGGTACACGCCCGGAGGTTGTTGAGGAGAATAATGACTAAACTGGATAGGCTGTGGTCGATCGTTCAGGACTTGGAGGAGTTTCAGGCACCCATTCTGATGGCTGGGGGCACAGTGCCTACCAAGATGATTGAGATTAGACAGAGGCTCAGGAAGTTGGCCGAGCGAGGGGAGCAGGAAGCTCGTGGTGCATCGGACGCTGTGGCTCAGCTTGAAGGCTATTTCCCTCTCAGTGTGAAGTACGCGCAACTGCGGGAGAACATGGGACGTCATGTCGGAATTCGATCGATTCTTGGTGCCGACCCGGAGCCGTTTCTTGGCCTTGTATCTGTACTCGGTGGTGAGCCCTTGATGTGCGATGGTCCAGATTGTGAGGGCTGTAACGAGTCTAATAAGCCGGGGTGTGTAGGTAGGGACCCAGGAAACGTATGATAGATAGGATCAAGGGTTTCTGGGAAAACGGCGACATCTATTGGCTAGGGCCGAGGTGGGCTCGTGTTGGCGTATCGGGGGACCCGGCTTGTTCTCACGATAAACTCGGGGTGATGGTCTGCGCAGGGTCAGATGGGTACCGTTGGGTACTATTGACTGTAGCCTTGCTATTTGTGGTCGTGTTTGTGGAAGTGAGCGGCGAGGTGTTTGTGAAGGATGAAGTGTTTGTGGAGGGTGGAGTATGAGTTTAGACCATGAAGCTTTTGACAGTTACTACCAACTGCCTGGACAGCCCCGTTCTGTGGCCGACATTTTTGATGCATTGGGCGATCGGTTGTGGATTGATGGGGATGAGATTCGCGGGTCGTTGCTCGCTCTGCAGGCTCGTGGTGAGCGCGAGTTACGTGAGCACGTACGTAGTTGTGACTGCACGTGTGGGGCGACAGGACTGGCACGGGATATCCTTGGGTGGCCTACGCCGGAGCAGGTGCATTGGTACGCTAAAGTGGATGCTGCGATTGCTGCAAGGCACGCGATGACAGGGGAGTGATGGACGAGCCTAAGTATCGCATTGATAAGTTGAGGGGGCGACCGACCAAAATCTGGATTGGGTCTGACAGCTCTGGTATCGGAATTACGATTAACCGGAAGGCTCGTACTTTGCATGTCAGTGGGTGGTACGACTCTATGGTAGGCATTGAGGGGGCAGATGTTCCCATCGACGAGATTGTTGCACTGTTTGGGCTCAGGACGGTGCGTAGTGTTGACTGAAGGCGTTCGCTAGAACTCAGATTCGTAGGGCGAGGGGAAGAGGAATGACGCGAACCATTGTTTATGATCGAAAAGCAAAGGGCTTTCGGTGCAGAAAATGCGGGCAGCATACCGACATGTGCTATACAGACGGCGGGGCGCTGGCAATGGTCCACGGCGACTGCTTGTGCCGTGCCTGCTACATAGCAGACGGGCATCCGGAGTGTCCCTATTGTAAGGAGTTGACTGATAAATCGTGTAAGTTCTGCCCGCATTGCGGAGGCCGACTGATCACGGAAGTCCCCAGTGAATAAGGGAAACTGCGAACGTTGTATGGACTGCCTTTGTGATAATTGTCAGTTGTGGCAGACAGAGAACGGCGGGTGCCAACATCCTGACGGGGGATGTTATGTGCCTGATGCTCCTGGGCTATTAGAGCCAACCGCGATGGATGATTGCATGGTGTACCTGGTGGAGGCGGTGTCATGAACAAGGCACAGCGACTGCCGTGGCTTGAGTCGGTGAGACGGGTGGACGGTCAGCAGGCTAGTGATGGGGGCGAGATATACGGGGTACTCTGTAACATTTGCCATCATGGTGAGGTGTGGGGGGATGAGATGACGTGTGCTCACCCGTTGCCCGCGGTGCATGAGGTCGAGTTCGAGCATATCTGGGATACAGGAGGCCATGGCACATCTTATGACTGCTGGGGGTTTCGTCCTACCTGGAGAACAGTCGAGATAGCAGAGGCTGAATTGAAAGCAGTGCAATGGCCTGATGCCCCATGGCGCACCGAGGGATTTGAGAGTTGAAAGGCTTTGCTGGTTTCATTGTAACTGACCCTCGGGACATTGCGTTGCTGAAGGAGAATCATGATCGGGAAGGGAGTGAAATGACGACTAGAAGTGTGGTGGAGTGGGTGTGCAATAGATGCTTTGACCGTCGGTTTGGCAATGATTTGCCGGTCGGGTGGGAGAGAGTCGAGGGGCTCGGTGACGAGCACAAGTGCCGAAGTTGTAGAGTGGAGGACCTGTGCCCTCAGCCACCAATGTTGTCTGGCGAGACAACTGGACAGTATACGGACAGGTTAACAGGGGCTGATGGGACTGGACGTAGGCCTTATAAAGATCGTAATCGTCAGTGTTCTATCGGCTTTCATGAGGAGTGTTCGGACCCCGAAGGTGAGGAGTGCAAGTGTCCGTGCCATACCATCCCTATGGAAGATGATGAGTTGGAATGGTGATCTGCCACCATTTTGCCGGTGTCCGTAAAATGGTGGCCCTGGTGAGGTGCTGATATGAGGCAGGGGACTGTCAGTGTTGTGTTTGGGTGTCATAGCCCTATTCATTCGATGCTGGTGACGTTGTCATGGCGGAAGATTTATGGAGGATGGCCTCGCCCGTGGGAGTTGGCGTGTATCTTTCTGCACGACATTGGGCACTGGGGCAAGGATTATCTAGACGACCCGGAGCAGAAGGCCAGGCATTGGGAGCTGGGGGCTCGAATAGCCGGATGGATGTTCGGTGAGCAGGGGCATTTCATGGTTGAGAGGCATTGTGTCAGGGAGCCAGAGAGACGGAGTTTGTTGTATTATCCAGACAAATACTCTTGGTTTATAGCTCCGTACTGGTGGCTTTATCTGAATAACATCCTCGAGCCAAAGTTGAAGCAGGGCATGGGCAACCGTGAGGCCGTCTTGGACTTTAAGAAAATGGTTTGTGAGAGCATCGAGTCTGGAGAGTTTAGGTCAACCCATGGCATGTTTATGGACAGGTGCCGGAAGGCAGCCCAACGAGATGGGTAGCGGGGTTGGGGCTTATATGGAGTGTGCTGATAATCTGTTATACATGAAGGATCTTCCGTCGGAGAGCATGAAGCTGATTGTTACGTCGCCTCCATATAATATCGGTAAGGTGTATGAGCGGCGGCGTAGTCTGGGAAGTTATCTTAAATCGCAGGCTCTGGTGATCGCAGAGTGTGTTCGGTTGTTGGATCCGCAAGGCTCGCTTTGCTGGCAGGTAGGTAATCATATTACTTCTGATGGTGAGGTGGTGCCGCTTGATATTATCCTCTATCAACACTTCAAGGATCACGGGCTTCATCTTCGTAATCGGATTGTGTGGCACTTCGAGCATGGGTTGCATTGCTCGAAGCGTTACTCGGGGCGGTATGAGACGGTGCTGTGGTTCACGAAGTCAAAGAACTATACGTTTAACTTGGATCCGGTGCGGGTGCCGTCAAAGTACCCTGGCAAGCGCTATTTTAAGGGCCCACGAGTGGGTGAGTTGTCCTGCAATCCACTAGGCAAGAATCCAGGGGACCTGTGGATTATTCCGAATGTGAAGAATAATCATGTGGAGAAGACACAGCATCCGTGTCAGTTCCCGGTGGAGTTGGTGGAGCGTTTGGTGCTGTCGATGACGAATGAGGGTGATAGTGTGTTTGACCCTTATATGGGAGTGGGGTCGTCTGTGGTTGCAGCTTTGATGCATGGGCGTGCTGGCTATGGGTGTGACACAGTTCAGGAGTACGTTGATATAGCGTGGGAGCGGGTTCGATCGTTGCAGAGGGGTGAGCTGCGAACGCGTCCGATGGGTAAGCCGGTGTATGATCCGAGTCGACCGAATGGGGGGCACTGATGGAAGAGAAGACTGCGCCAAAGCTGTACCGGGTTACAGTTCGTGGAGATATGGACGGAGACAGTTTGTCTTGGCTCCTCAAGACGCTGGGAGATCCGTCGAATGATGTTGGTTTAAATTGCAGGGTTTCGTGGGAGGAAGTTGAACACTTTGAGGCTGTAGCAGTATAGTAATGGACCCCTATCCCTGTTCAAGGCGTCGGTGGTGTAGCCGGCTAGCACATGCGAGTGACTGGGTAGCTCCCGGCTCGTAGGGCAAGGTTCGAGGCCTTGTCGACGCCCCCTCCCTGAGTCCGGGCCCGAGTGCACTTTAGGCTTAATAAAAGGTATCACCACAGGGAGAAAGTCTCAGTGCTGGTAGGGGAGGCACCTCCTACCAGCATAATTGTGAAAGAGGATTTGATGGTAACTAAGGTAGCACCAAAGCAGTTGAGTTGGGAAGGGTTGGACTTTGATGTGCTCCGTCTGGGACGTGTTCAGAGGACCATGAATACGGAGATTCCCGTCACTCCCGCTCTTAAGCAGTTGAATGCCAAGCCCAAGGCTTATGTTAGGTTTGGTGGGGATACCTCGTTGTTTGAGAGGTTCCTGCTTCGTAAAGGCTCGGACAGGGCCGCGACATTTGAGGTGGTGCGAATCAGCAGGGCGATTCTGACTGAGCATGCCCCATCGTGTGATTTGACAGCTGATTCACTTGGAGTGTGGTTGCCGCATACGAGAGGGTTCATGCTGAAGGATGTTGAGGGGTCGTGGGACTTGTACATCGACGTTGAGGTCTCGAAGGGCGGCAGGTTGTGAGGGTTTATTTTAAACGGAGGCTATTTGATGGAAGACAGTATTTTTCCATCGGCAGTGTTTCCAAGTGTTGTGACGGTTCTGAGGTTTGGATTGACCTAGCAACCTTGGAGGAGAGCTCGGGTAAGTTGAGTTATGAGGTTGAGTTGACACGTGGTTTAAATGGTGATTATGAGATTGAATCAGAGTATGCAGAGTTGATTCGTTGCCCTAGTTGCGGAGTCCCGACAGAGTTTGTTGATTCAACGGGGGTGGAATGATGACTGGCTGGGGGTTGTACGACATTATTGCCGAGTATGAAAAGAAGGTTGACCAGAATGCTTGCTACGACTGGGACGGCTTGATTCGGGACTTGAAGTTTCTGGCCACGGAGGGGGAGCAGGAAGCCGCTAATAGCATTGCCCAGATGTCTAATATTTATGGGGAGGCTAATGGTGCCGTATGGGCGCTGCAGCCCCAGTTGGTGATTAGGGACGCTGAGTTTTTGAGGGGGAAATTTGCCGGGATTCGGGCTTTGTTGGGGGAGCAGAAGGAAAGCCCCGTCAAGGATGATTTGGCCACAGGAGGCTGGATCTTGGGTAAGGACTGTAGCTATTGTGGAGCCTTGGAGGGGGATGAGCAGTGCAGCGATTGCCCGAATGCTGAGTCGAAGCCTTGACTTGTCTTTGCAGTTGTGTTATAATATGACTGTAAGGATAGTGGAGGCATGCGATGGTAACGCTCAGTCACGACGCATTTGCAAGGCGGGAGTTGGTACGTGAAGTTGTGGTTGATTGGCACAGTTGCCAATGGTGCGGAGGGCACCGGGCAAAGTCGCCGGACAAGTTGTTTAGGTACGGAACTAGCCTCGACGACAGCGCGATCGTATTCTGGGATACTAGGCATTTCTGCTCGGTTGATTGTAGACGAGCATACTACGATGGTGCATGATTTGCTTGCGCTGGGGGCTTAATGATGTGTGTGCGTTGGGGGACGTGTGATTTACCTGAGCAGGAGCGTAAGCCGCGCCCTGCTGCCTTGGAGTGTGAACTTTGCAAGAGTGTTATAGGGCATGAGGGGCTCGATACTCCGCTTCTTCAGTCGTATCATCGGAGGCACGAGGAGTTTGCAAACAGAGTTTGTTACATTTTGTGGCGTGATTCGGTAGTTTGGTCTCTTCACCCATCCTTGGATGGGCTGAAAGGGGCTGAGACGTGGGCTGCTAAACTGAATCGAGGTCATATGGTGGAGTGGATACGGTCTGCTGGTGCCAATGACCAATTTAGGGCTGATGGTGTTGCGCATATCATGACGTCGTCAGGGTTCGAGCAGGAGACACGTCTGGCAATTACTGCGTTTGACCTGGATGAGTGCCGAGTGGTGTTGAACTGATGAAAGTTCTTTACCTACGTCAGGATGCATACCCGTTTGTCAGGAAGGCCAGCATGGAGAGCTGTTGTGATTGTGGTGCTACACTGTACAGGGATGCTATTGTTGATGCTGAGGACGGAGAGGTCAGGCTGGTAGTCTATGTTGCCAGCATGTCTCCCAGCGGCGATATTCGTGACTTTAGCCAGTATGAGTTGAAGTGCTGTTTAAATTGCGGGGCTAAGGTACAGATGATTGAGGTGAGGACGTGAGGTTGTTCTATCATCGACGTGTGGAATACCCATGGCTGATGGAGGATAGAGTTGAGCATTGCTGCTCTGGGTCTTCTGATTGGACGTATGATGCTTCACTTGGGGAAGTTGATGGGAAGGTTGTGCTCCGAGTGGAAGTGGAGCATGATAGTTCATCTACGTACCTTGAGCATGTAGCTCTGGAGTTGACGTTCTGTCCATCGTGCGGGGCAAGAACAGAATTTATTGAGGGGGATCGGTGAAGGTATTTTTCGAAGATTGCCCCGGATGTGGTGATGTACTGCCGCATCCAAGGATTGTCGATGTTATTAGATGTTGCGATGATTCTGATGGGTGGATTCGCCTAGCTGAGTTGTTTCAGAGGGGGCCGTTACTGTATTACGATGTTCGGGTGTTTGATGGTGATGAGGGAGAGCATCTTATGCACTTGTGGGTTTGCCCTGGATGTGGGGCTGGCACGGAGTTTGAAGATGTAGCAGGCTTATCTCCGACGTGGGAATTACCCGACCTGTGAGCTAAGGCCTCGACGTCTGCATACGTGGTATAATAGGCATACGAAATAGGAGGATGACATGGCAGAGAAAACACCAGTTAAAGGCAAGGACGACAAGCCCGAGAAGGACGACGGGAAGTTCCACATTGCCCCGGAGCGCATGGATCGGTTCACGTGGCACCTTCAGGATCTTGTTGACGCGGAGACCGGAGAGCCCCTCGGGAACGAAGAGGACGACAGCAAGGAATAGATTTGAACACTTTCCTGGCCTGAGGGTATAGCTTATAGGACTAAGGCCAGGAGAGTGTCATGCAGATTAAGTTCAGTAAAGATCATCCATCGATTGGGGATATGGCGTTGATTGAGCGCCTTCAAAGGGGGCCGGATATCGGCGTAGCCTTGGCTTTGATGGTGGCCCGCAACGAGGAAGGGGATTTTCCAATGACGGAAGTTTGTCATTTGGGGCAGGATCAGTTTAGCGTTTTGCTGACAGAGCTGTTCGTCAATCTTCGGATTGGGATGCTTGGAGCAGTTGTGCAGGCTCAGCTTGCCGATTTGAACTTGGATCCTGACCTTTGAGGAGGCCTTTGCACATCCAAGAAGTTCGGCATCTATTTGATGAGCATGCTGTTGAGTTGGTGAAACTTGGCCGCATGTTCTTTGAACTTAATGACCCTTTCCGGGACTCTGGAGAGGGTCTTTCTGATGCGTTTGAGGCGGCTATAGTGGCTGCTTTTGTTGATTCCCCATCAAAGCGTAGCGCCCCTTATGATCGACTCAAGATCGAGTCCAGTCGTGATGATACGACGGTTCCGGATGCCCCTGAGACCCGTCTTGGGAGGCTCCACAAGGTACCGCTCTTCACTGGCCCCTAGTTTCTTTTCTCATTTTACCTGTCATGCTGGTTGTGGTATAATACAGACGTATGAAACACAGAGGAGAGGATCATGGGCTCACCATCAGTTGCCGTGGATGTACCAGCACCGAAGCTTGAGGATTTGGCCGATTATTTTCAGCAGATCAAATACATAGGTCTGAAGAATGGGGTGCATCCCCAAGAGGTCGATGACTTTGTAGGCAAGGTCGTTTTGGACTTCATTGATAAGGATTACTTGAGCATCTATGATCCGCAGAAAGCTCCCTTTGCGTCGTTTATGAGGGCATTTGCACAGAGACGTGCGATGAGTACCCGGGACAAATCAATTCGTGCAGACCGTACCGAGCAGAAGGGGCATTTTTCAGATAGTTATGAGGATGGTGATCCATCGGCCCTTCGAGCTCCGGCTGATCCGGTGGACGTTTTTACGCAGTGGGAGGACTCCGACAAACTCGAGGCCGTCTTGGATCAGTTGCATGAGATTCCCCCGTATGAGACAGCTCCGTACCAGGTATCTACGAGGGACGTGGTTGGTAGGCGAGAAATTACACGGACGTATACGGTCACTGTTGAACGGAGCTTATTTACCCTTTTGCAATTTCTGCTTAAAGGACTTTCGATGAGGGAGATCGCGTTAATTTATGGGAGGTCGCTTGGTACGGTTGCGAACATGGTAGCAGCGCTACGCAGAAACCCTATAATTTTGCACGCTCTTATTCCGGCGGATGACCTCGATTGAATCCATCGGATCTGGTTAGCTTGGCGCGGTCCGGTACCATAGGACAGTTCACCTTGGTGATTGGAAGTGCGCACGCTGGATTTCCTGTAGAGATGTTCACGGCCGTCAATGGGCACAGTATGTGTATGGAGTGTAAGATTTGCCGTCGGGCACGCGCTGGGTCACATCCAGATCTTGAGGTTTATCGTGACGGTACGATGGAGGAGGCACGTGCAATTGCCACGCTGCTTACTCGCAGGCCGGTAGAGGCGACTCGACTTGTGATGATTGATGGGTACAGGTCTACAGCATACCAAAATGCCATGCTCAAAACCCTAGAGGCACCTGGTCGTAGTACGGTGATTGTGTGGGTTGTGCCCTCGGAGGATGGGATACTGGCGACTGTGAGGTCACGGGCCAACAGGTACTTTGTTGGGGAGTCATTGTCCTCGGTGCCGTCGACGGTAGCTGCTGCTGCGGCAGCATGGTTGGTCTTGGTGCATACGCGAGACCTGCTTTCGCTGAGTACCGTAGCAGAGTCGTGGGATGATCCTCGTGCGGTGCTGGGAAGTATTGTATATGAGGTTATTCGGACGGCACCGCAGTTATTGGATGATCACCTGGACACGGTGTTGGATATTTATGAGGCGGCAAAGTCTGCGCCCGCATTGAATTTGCTGAATCTCCTAGCGAGTACGTTGGTGGAGGCCGGAGTATGAACTTCTTTCAGTTTTCCCAGAAGTTTCCTGCTCGTAAGCCGGGGGCGTTCCTGTATGCCGTATCGGGAGATCAGCTCAATCTCAGGGACGAGACGATTAGTCGCATTCGTAGCCATTACAAGGTCGATGAGATTGACCATCGGGTGGTGGTTGCGCGGAATCAGGCTCAGGCACTTGATGCGTTGGAGGCTCCTAGCGTAGGGGTTTTCAAGCTGGTTGAAATTTCTGACTTTGAGGACTGGAACGATCGTACTATACTGGAGCAGTGGTTACTTACCCGTCGTCAGTCTACAACAGTGGCAATTTTTGTGACTTCTAAGAAGGACCCCAAGCGGGACAGTTTGTTTGCAAAGACCATCGTTAAAAAGGGGTGGTGGGTTGCATGTTCCCGTCCTAGTCGGGAGACCCTGGAGAAGTGGTTAGAGGTAACGTACAGTTTGCCACCTGATCTGGCTGGTGCTCTGATTGACTCTGCCGGGCTGGACTTGTTCCGGGTTCAGAATGCCATTCGAAGGTTGGCACTTTATACGCGGGGTAAGAAGCCAACCATTAGGGATTTGAAGGAGATTACATCGGGACACTATCCGTCGTCGTACTCGTTGGTGGATGCTATTATTGCGGGTGACAAACCACAGGCAGTTGCATTGGCACGAGAGGGGATGAAGGTCGGATCATTACTTAGACATCGTATCGGGACGTTGATGCAGGTCCGAGCTTCAGTTGCGCGTAGAGAGCAGCTGGCGGAGATATCAGCGAGGGTCGGGGTGCCAGTGTATTCTTTGACATCATTGCTTGCCCAGGCAAAGTCTTTGCCTGTGCGTAGGATGGCAGCAATGCTAGACGGGATTGGCCGTATGGAGGTTGCGGTTGCTGCAGGCATGGATCCGGTTGTGGCCCTTCGTCGCCTTATTATCACAGTATAGGAGTTTATGATGGGCGGGAGTCACGATCTCTTGCAAAAGCTTGCGGGGTACTCCCGCATTTATAACGTATCGATCGAGTATGACGAGATGTTGAACGAAATCCGCGTCTTCGGGTATGGTTTTACGCCGGGCGCTGAGGCTGCTGCACTGAGTGGCATTTTTCCAGGCTTTGAGATTACCGCTTCACAGGGTTGCACCACGGACTTGTATGTCTTGGTGAGAACTCCGGATGGCGGCCTACAACAGGAGGGGGTGTCGATTGACAGTTAATGTACTATTGGATAGCCGTGAGTTGGTAGAGGGTGCCTTGGCATCGCTTTGTGCTGGGACTGGTCCTGTCACAATTGATATCGAGTCAACTGGGCTAAGCCCAGTTGTTGATAAGATTGCCGGAGTTGCTGTACATGACCCTGAGACTGGCACCTCGTATTATCTGCCGGTGAGTCATCTTTATACTCGTAACGCATCGCCTGAGGAGTTCATGGGCTTGCATGATGCAATCGTGCATCGTCAATGGATTGCTCACAATGCTAAGTTCGATGGGGCCTTCCTTGTGCGTGATGGGTGGTCCCGTTATCCTGATCATTGCACGATGATCATGGTGAAAGTGATCGACTTCACCAGGCAGGCAGGACTCAAGGCTTTATCGGAAGCCCGTGGGTTTGATCAGCAGCATTTCGAGGAGTTGGTGGACTATAAGTCCGGGCACAATATCAGTGAGCTGCCAGCTTCCCGGTGTTTGTCATATGTTTGTGATGACGTTGAGCAGTGCTGGATTACGTATGTCGAAGAGTCTGCAAAGCTTGCCACACTTCCTCAGGCTGAGATATACAAGCTTGAGATGAGAGTGCTGCCCTTTGTCGGGGAGATGGAGGTCGAGGGAATCCTGGTAGATACCGCAGAGTTGGAGAAGGTCGGAGTCTTCTCTGGGGCTAAAGCAGACGAGATTACGCCTCGGCTCTGGGCAAAGTTCAAGGAAGCCCTGGGGTGTCCAGGTCCGGCTTTGTGCAGAGCACCCTGTACGGAGGCTAATCCTGGCTGTGAGTTTATCATTCATTCTCCGAAGAAACTAAGCCTGATGCTGTACAAGTACCTTGGCCTGGCCCCTCAAGGCAAGAGGCCTAAAGTTAAGCCTGGTAAGTCTGCCAATGAGGGGTCCGTCGATAAGGTGGCGATAACTTTGCTGGCCGCCTCGACAGGTTTTGAGTGGGTTAACTGGATAAACGACTACAAAGAGGCCCTGAAAGCTAAGGGTATGGCCAAGACGTTTATCGATGCAGTCGGGATTGACGGGAAGATCCACACAACTTTTGGTCAGGTACGTGCTATCTCGGGGCGGTTTAGTTCGGCATCTCCAAACCTTCAGCAGGTGCCTGCACATCCCAGTAAGTGGGCAAAGGCGCCGCTCCCGCGCGATGTGATGGAGGCCATTGGGCTCGATCCTGATTTGCCTGTACCAACATTCCGTGGGGCGTTTAATGCCGGCCCTGGTAGGTATCTGCTCTCTATCGACTATTCGCAGATCGAGATGCGCATCTTTGCGGTCATGGCTCAGGTGATGGCCCTGGTCAACGGGTTTAATGCCGGATTGGATGCTCATTCCAATACGGCGTCTATCATCTACGATGTGCCTATAGAGAGGGTGACTGAGGAACAACGTACCCGGTCGAAGACGATGGGCTTTGGGATGATCTACGGCATGACGGAGTCAGGACTGTCCAACAAGTTGAATATTCTTCAGGCTGAGGGGAAGCGCATCTATGCCAGGTTCTTCGAGGCTATCCCGGAGTTCCGTCGGTTTCTGACCGCGACTCACGAGTTCTGTGCACGCTATGGTGGGGTCTACACGCAGTACGGTAGGTGGGTTCCTATTCCTGACATCAATGACCGAGCCCAAAATATCCGGTCGAAGGCTGAGAGGCTTTCAGTCAACGCTCGAATTCAGGGGTCAGCAGCAGACGTCATGAAGGTGGCCATTGCCAGGGTTGGGACGTTCTTGAGGAGTCGGGGTAACGATGACATTAAGATGTTGTTGACGGTGCATGATGAGTTGGTGTTCTCGGTCTCGGATGCGATTTCACCACTGGAAGCATTCAATATGCTGTCCCCATACATGGTGACAAAGTTCGGTACGTTGGAGTTGACGGTGGATGCTGAGTATGGTTCTGCATGGGGCCTTATGGAGTCGCTTTTCAAGAAGGAGGTCGTGGGGGAGGCCGAGCCCGGCTTGGTGTTTGATACCGCACGATTGTCTGAGGACGGGTTTCTTGGGGATGTTACGGACCTGTTGGAGTACTATCAGGCTGGGGATGAAGGCTTGCTGGTATCATTCCGAAATTTGAATGGGACGTTTACCCTGCACACATCTAGGGTGTCTGCTGCGATCATTCCTAGCATCGACATATTGGACCCTGGTCACAGGTATGTGACGGTTCCATGATTGGAAAGGTGAGATGTGGATACAACTAACAACGGCAGCCAGGATGGACTAGACCCGGCGGAGATCGCGGCTCTTAAGGTACTTGACGAGGTATTAGTCTCGTTCCCGGATACCTCAGAAATGACTCCGCGTGAGGTTGAGGGGATTGTGCTAAGGCTGCGGGCATGTTCTATCAGTGTGACTAGGGAGATGGCGAAGGCTCAGGCCAGAAAGCATGCAACTAGTGGACGGCTTGCTGTGAACGAGGCTGTGAGACTTGCAGCTTATCGTGAGGCATTGGCGTCGTCGACATGGGTGAAGGCTGGGGCTGATGCAGAAGCCCGCAAAGTACGCGCAGAGAAGTTAGCGTTGGAGGGCATTGCGGAGGACCTGGGACTCTCGCAGGCTCGGGCAAAGTCTGTGCAGAATGCAATTGAGATATTGACTCTGGCACAGAAGGACTTGGATGCTGCCCGCCGGGATGTGTACGCGCTTGTTGAGTTGAAGAAGCTTGACGTGCGGCTGAGTTTGTAGCGCAGACTGAACACTTTCCAGGCTGATCAGTATAGAGACAATGGCCAAACTAATCTTAAGGAGAAAGCGGCGTGGACTCAACTAATCAAGATCAATCAGTTCCAGTTCCGGTAATGGTACCTAAAGTAGTACCATGGGGTCAGGACCCATCGGAGATCTTTCGCAAGTATAGGCTTGGACTTAAGATGGGTCAGTCGGTGCGTATTGCCATCCTCGAAGAGTCGCCTTCCCAGATGCGCGTTCACTACGATAAGTTCTATTTCTACTGCTTGCCTAAAGGGTGCCCGGCGTGCCGTGCTGGAAGTCGGGCAGTTGATCGGTACTTGATCTGGGTGTATCTCTACGAGACGGACGACAAAGGCGCGGTACGCATGCCATTTACTGGCAGTATCAAGGGGTGGCAGTTCGGACGAGATAAGTTTGCTGCTTTGACTGCTCTTTTTGCAGAGTGGGGGGATCTGCGTAAGCTTGATTTGACTCTCACCTGTTCTGACGAGAAGTTTCAGCGCATGTCAATCTCCCCTGCCCGTGAGTGCGTGTGGCTCAGAGATCCAGAGAAGGCAAAAGAAGTCATTGATCTATTCCAGGCTGAGAAGATGGACGAGATCTTGCTGATGGCGCGTACTCTGACGGCAGATGAGATCATCCTAGAGATGTCTAATGCTCCGGAGTCTGCACCCAGTAGAGCTCAGCCGGCTGGGCCGGCCCAGCCGGATTCGTATGCCGGGTCGGGTTACGCAACCCCAAGGGAGCAAGCTCATCCGGCTGGTCCAGCTGAGCTCTCGGCGTTGCTCGATCAGCTTGACGTTCTTCCGAAGTAGGTCGTACGTATTTCGTAGGGATCGACCCATCGCTTAGGTCAACCGGCCTTGCTGTGTTAGATAGTGAGGCCGGTTGGTCCCTATTCCGGTTGGTTACTGCCCCTAAGATCTCGGAGCTCGTCTCGATCGTTAGGCTAGCGCAGGCTCTTGCTAGACTCATTCCCCGACCTTCTTGCATCGCTATCGAATCAGTCTTTCCGATGCCGGGAAGATCGGGATCGTCGATTCGACTCTCGAAGGTGCACGGAGCTATGTATGTCAGTTTGTTTGGGCGTAGTCATGGACATCGGGTGGTGTATGTGGCGCCCTCCCAGCTGAGGTCGTTCGCGGGGTTGAAAAAGGGAGACCCAAAGATCTCGGTGAAGTCGGGGTGGGCCTGTGGGACGGATGAAGGGGATGCTGCTATTCTGGCACTGATGGCGTACTGTAAGTTTGGGGGGCTGGAATGTTCGGAAGATCAACAGGCTCTCATTGATCGATTGAAGGAAGTTGATACAAGTGGCCTTTACTAGGATTCCACTTCACAGCAAGAAAAACCCAGGTCTATTCGCAGTGGTTGATCCTGAGGATCTTCCTTTGATCGAAGGGTACCGTTGGAATCCTGTGAGAGACCGTGGAACAGGGTATTTTTATGCTCGTGGACGTAAGAATGGGGGTCCGGACGTAGTCAGTATGCATCGGATTATCCTCGGGGTGGCTGATCCATCACTTCAGGTGGATCATATTCGTCACGGATGTGCATTTGGGACTTTGTTTAATAGCAGGTCAAATATTCATCTGGTCACCTGTTCTCAGAATGGCATGAATTCTATTTCTAGAGCGGGATCATCGAAGTTTAAGGGAGTTCACTGGTTTAAGCCAAGTGGGAAGTGGAGAGCTCAGATAAAGTTTCAGAGAGAGTATATCTACCTTGGGTTGTTTGTCTCTGAGGTTGACGCTGCAAAAGCATATGATTTAAAGGCACGAGAGCTTGGATGGCCGGAGTATGCATTGAATTTACCTGGGGGGTGAGGCATGGCTGAGGATAAGGTAAAGGCTGAAAAGAAGGGCGCTCATGAGAGTAAGGGCCTAGATGAGGCGATCAAAGCACTCCGTAAGAAATATGGGGATGGTGCTCTTTCGACGCTTCAAGGTGAAGAAGAGGAGATTCAGCATTTTTCAACTGGGCTCCCATCGCTGGATGCAATCACAGGAGTCGGCGGCATTCCTCGCGGGAAGATGATAGAACTCTATGGGCGGGAGTCCGCAGGTAAGAGCCTGCTGGCGTGTACCATTGCCATGCAGGCTCAGAAGATTGGCATCGTGCATTACCTTGATTTCGAGAACTCGCTCGATCCCCGTTATCTGAAGTCGATTGGAGTTCAGCTGGGGACGACGTTCCTGGTTTCAAAGCCGACTTCGATGGAGGACGGCTTTGATATGGCGATGGAGATGATATCGTCTGGGCAGATCGTGCTGACAGTGATGGATAGCGTGGGGGCGATGGTCACACGGGATACTTTGAAGCGCGATGCTGGGGAGCAGAAGCCGGGGGAGGTAGCTCGTATCCTATCGGTGTGCCTGCATACGACGTTGCCGGAGCTGACCAAACATGGTACGACGATGATGTTCATCAATCACCTTAGGTCGACGATTAATCCGTATGGTCCTAGTGAGACGACGTCTGGGGGCAACGCGTTAAAGTATTTCTTGCACATGAAGTTGGAGCTTAAAAAGAAGACTCTGATTCAGACGTCTGACGGGCCTGTCGGGATTGAGACGCTGGTGAAGATTAGCAAGAACAAGGTCGGGAGACCTTTCGGAGAGACTCTGCTTCGTTTGATGTTTGATACTGGGTTTGACCGAGTTGCCAGCGTGCTTGATTCTTTGGTAAAGGCCGGAATCGTGGAGGCGTCTGGTGGAGGGGCGTATAAGAGTGAGTTGCTGGGGATAAACGTCCGGGGAAAAGACAACGTACTGGCGTTGTTCCAGAACGACGTGGAGCTCATGGATCGGGCATTGCAGGTGCTGGTTGATGTATCGAAGTCGACTGCTGAGATGCAGACTCGTCGGGTGAGCTTCGATGCAGATATGCAGTCGGAGGCCTGAGTATAGTATAGTTCGTTAGGTGAACGCTTCGTAGCTGGTGGGGTATAGTTAACATCAAGATTGAGGAGGCAGAAATGCTACAGAGCGACTTAGAGGCTCGGATTGTCAGGGCGCCGATTGAGGGCCGGGAACTGGTTATCATGGATGGTGAGCTTCGTGTAAAGGACACCCTGGTTTCGGAATACGGGTTGGAGAGGATTTCTAATCTTGCCGGTATTCCGGTTTACTTTCTCCCGAAACTGTCGCCATCGACCGCAACACGGGTGCTGCGCGAGTGCGTAGGGCGTCAGGATAAACAGATCGTGGCGTTACGAGATCCTGAGATTGATCAGGTGGTCTCGTTTGCGTGGGAGAACCATATTCCTGTGCGCACAGACCGTATGGTTGAGGCACTGGCACCGTTGGGGTTGTCGCCAATTCCATCGAAGGAGCAAGTCGGTATTTCTGAGTCTGCTACCTTTATCAGTGACCCGACCGCCTTTGAGGTGGTTGGAGGGGACAACATCCATTTCGGGGTAGCTTTGCACAACTCCCTGGATGGGTCAACGGATGTTGGGGCAACCCTCTCGTTCTACCGCCCGACTTGTACCAATGGGGCTTATCTGAACGAGGCGAGTTGGAAGATGTCGCGTCGTGAACTCAACAAGGTCGGGGTCTCGGCCATGATGATCCGGTTTGCCGAGAAGGCTGTCGGGATGCTTGAGGTTGCGGATGGGTGGAAAGAGCGGATCCGGGGACTTGCTGGCATCCCAATCGAGGATGTGGATGCAAAGATCGAGCAGATGGTGATGCAGCTAGGGCTGCCCCAGCATGTGCTATCCCCGGTCATCGAAGCCTATATGAAGGAGCCAGTGCCGACCATGTGGGGCGTACTGAACGCCTTTACGGCAGCCGCGAATACGACTCCACGATATGCCGGGCAGTTGTGGAGAGCTGCGGGTGTGATGGTTGAGGCTGGGGACACGTGCCGTGTGTGTGGGACGTGCCCATCTCGTTATCATTGCTCGGCTCGCAGGAACTAGGAGCTAACGAATGAGGGTCCCCTGTGTAAGGGGACCCTCGAGATTGGCAGTTTAGACTGGTGGATTGTATTAGGATTCCTCTTCATAGTAATAAGTACTCTGGTCTGTATGCAGTGGTCGATGCTGAGGATCTTCCTTTGGTCGAAGGGTATCGATGGAATCCCCAATGGTGTCAGGGTACGAGGTCTTTTTATGCCCGTGGACGCAAGG
>OCZT010000030.1_pt1 | contig 111825 bp, 86 predicted proteins | sample 1539031 | NCBI WGS metagenome assembly OCZT01 (sample SAMEA3539308, study PRJEB22396) | soil metagenome | biome: tundra; feature: field; material: soil | place: USA | collected 2010-05 | depth 0.15 m
TCATGGTGCCTGAGAACGTAGGTGAAGGCGTGTTTGTGCGTGTATAAGTATTTGTGAAGGAATTCGTGGCGCTTGGCGTCACTGTAGGCGTCCTTGAAGGCGTAAATGTCGGCGTTGTTGCCACGCAATTGACCTTGACCACTGTTGCGGCTATTATGGGGGTTGTTATCCCCTGCGGGAACACACGCACGGTATTTGTCACGTTCTGGCACGAACCTGTGATTGTTCCCCACCATTTGTAAGTGATTGCCTGGTTTAAATTAAGCACCGGTATGGTCGGCCAGCTGACTATTCCGCCGCCTGAAGCGGCGCCATTATCCCCGGCGAGGAATGAAACCCCGTTAGGGATCGTGTCTATGATGGCGGTATTATATGATGTATCGAGCTGGGTTTGCCAGGAAGAAATATAATGGCCGTTTGAATAAATATCCGTGTTTGCCGGCGTCCCGTTTATCACACCCGCGTAACCTGACTGCACTGTCATGCCTGCCATGGAAACAGGGGTGGAGAAACCTTCAAAACTCTGGGTAAGCGTATTGTCTATATAACATACAATGGTCCCGCCTGTCATAACAATCTTAAGGTCAAAATCATTGTTTATAAGTATACTTTGCATGGCGCCGACCTGTGTGGTCCCGTTCCAGAACCTGACTTCGCCGTTGCTCGGCGGGTTCGGCTTGAAAGTCACATAACCCCCGTTTGCCATTCCAGCCACAGCCGTGTGCCTTAAAGCCACGCCAAACACAGCGCTGCCCACCACGTGCATTCGCGCGATAATGGTCCCGTTTGTGCCGCTTGAATTATTCGCCGTCATGACCGTGTTCTGGTTGGTGACGCTTGTCACCCTGCCTGAGCCCACGGTTAGATCCGTGCCTGTTCCCCGGTTAGTCCAGGTAGCGGCAGACGTCATGGGGTCGTTATTGATCGAACCATAAGTATTCGCGTAGTTTATGGTATAGGTTATGGGGTCGCCGTTATTGTAAACCGCGGCGTTTGCTGTCTTGGTAAGGGACGCAGGAACCGGCGTAGGAGTTGGCACTGCCGCGCACGTGATGGTCACGCGCACCGCGTCTGATACGGGGAATTCATTGTCAGCCGACACAAATGCTATGTTGTCCGCGTGCTGGTCAAGGCCGGGGCACCCTATGGCGTTTACGGTTACCCAGTATTTTCTTGTCTGGCACTCATTTACAAGCATGGATGGCGTTGTCCAGGATAAGTTGCGCCCCGCCTGTGCGCCTGCCGTTCCTATCCATCCGCCGAACGTAACCTGAGTGGGCAGCGAATCCGTGACAACAACATTTGCAACCTGCCTGCCGGGCTGGGGTCCGTTGCCGAAAACCCTGCGCCATGTGTAACCGTCGAATTCCTCTATTAAAATATTGTTTATACTGTGCCCCGCTGTCTCGCACGCGTCCGCGTTTATTTTTATGACAGGCACTGATGTGCCGTCGCCTTTTGTCCAGTCAGGGGATATGGGCCACAGCGGGTCATTTTGCGTTGCTGTATCCAGGGGCCCGGGTTGCGACCAGTCGTCTGTCCAGTCCTGACTGTTAAACGCCGCGTGTATCCTGCCTTTGATTATGAAAGGCATAAGCGTCGAACCCTGGTGTATGAGCCCGGGCACACCCGCGACATTAAAGAGCTGGTGTGTTGGTATGGTTGTCGCGTTTCCAAACTGCAGCATGATCCTCTGGTTCCATGAACCCTGGGCGTCAGAACCCGGGACTAAATCTTCCGTCGTGACAATCTGCGTGCCTGCGGGAAAACCGTCGACATAATCAAGGTCAACGTTCCATGAAGCGCCATGATAAGATGAATTTAAAAAGTATGATATCCTGTAATTTGCCCAGTTGATGACCGGCTCAGCTGCAGCGTGGTTCGCGCGCAGATAAAATGTAAGCGTATTGTCGGTGGTCCCGGGTATGGCGTCGACGCCAAAGGAAAAATTAACACCCGACCTTCCGCCGTTTATCCAGCCTGCCGTGGCTGAATTGCAGTACTGAAGGGTGTAAGTAATTGTATCCCCTCCATTGGCAAGGTACTCGCTGGCTGTCTTGGATATCTGCAGGGCCGCCGCAACCAGATCCACGCAGTTTGTTTCGCATGTGGTGGTGATCTCATTCGGTATATCGTTCGACCTCCAGCCTGTCCCGTTGGCTGCACGTATGTCGGCGGTATTGCAGATTTTTGTCATATCTGCCGTACTCTTTACCTGTACTGTAATTGTTATGGCTCCCAAAGTAACATTTATGTTCTGATTTTTCATTCCCGTGACCGTAAACGGCCCCCACTCGTAAACATTCCCGCCAAGAGCTGTCGCGGCAGGCACTGAAGAAACAAAATTATACTCTGCCGCGAGCGTATCCCTGATATACACGCCCGTTGCGTCTGTATGGCCATAGTTCCTGTAGTTTATGTAGTATGAGACCGTGTCCCCGGCAAAAGAATATGTTTTGTTGACCGCTTTATATACTTTCATGTTCGCGCCCGAGGCTATGGTGCACGGGTTAAAAGCGTTGCCGGTCAGCACTTCAAGCCCGAGCTGCCTGAACCATCCGTGGTAATAATGCGGTACGGATGTTAAGTACCTGTCTCCGACAATTATAGCATCCCAAAGTATCATCAGTTCCCTGAAAAATTCCCCTGCCTGCGTGTAACTCCCCGAGGCCTTTGCTCCTACCAGGCAGTCTGCCGCGCCTGTTCCGAATATCCAGTTCAGGTGAAAAGCCACTCCCGGGACCCCTGCCATACTATAATCCGAGCCTGCGCCCGCGACCCCGTTGTAAGTCACGGGCCCGCCATAATTCCTGCAGGGTATGCTGGTTTTAAAAAAATTGCTGAATTTGACGGCAGTGTCATATTGGTATGTGTTTGTACCGGCAACAGGCTGGTGCGTCGTCGCATTCCATGTTTCAACCGGGTTGCCGAACCATAAATTATCGATCCCTTTTCTCCAAACGCTCCTGAAATCCTCGCCGCTGTTGAAAACGGAAAATGAAGCGGTGTGTGCGGCTTCATTGACCTGGTAAATGCCGGCCACGGGATAAAGATTCGCGCCCTGCAGCTGGTTTTGAAGCCAGGCATCCGCTGCGGCCGCGCGCCTGAATTGATTTACATTTGACCAGCCTCCGGTCCCTGTGGCGTTATCCCTTGCGTCGCCATTGGCTGTCAGGGCGCATGCAAAAGCGTCCAGGTACCCCGAGCCCGTATAATCGTAGTAATTGGGGGACGGCCCTCCATACTGCGGTCCTGCTCCGTAAAGCGCAAGCCCCGTAGTTGCGCCCCAGTTTGTAGTTTCACCGGCGAATCCTCCGCCCGTATTACCGCCGCGCGCGTATCCATCAAAGCCTATATCACCCGACGTCCACCATACGTCGTTAATATTATTGCCCTGATCTTTTTCAACAAGGTACCTCATCATATCAAGGGCCATTTGTTTGAACTGTATCATGTTGCCGCCGGCGCCCGCCGATCCCGTCCCGCCCGGCGCGAAATACCCCGTGTCATCGCCCCACTGTTTCCATGCGATCAGGGCGGCCATTGCTATGTCCATATCCCCGTCTGCAGCAGTGTCCGAACCCGCGCCGTAAACACTGGGAGCGTGCGCGCCGAAATTATATCCGGGGTTAACCATAACACCCGTGGAATATTTTAATGTCTTATTAAAATAGTTGTTCTCATTAAGATAACACCAGAGACCCATAAAAGCATCTTTGTCGCACATCATTGCAGCGGCCAAAAGCGCGTAACCATGGCCTTCAGAACAGTAAGGAGTCGAACTGTCCTGAATTAAATTTACGGTACTGCCGCCGTATGTTACAGTGCCATTGTAATTGAATTCATTTGAGTGTATTTTCCACGCATCCCGGATCCACTGTTCCATCTCGGCATGGGATACGCCGTCAGGCTGGACTGAAGAATCTGAAAGGGATTTTATTCCGTTGGCATAATCAAGGAACTGCGGAAAAGGCATTACAGGATTTCCTGAATTTATGTTCACAGTAATGGCGGAAAAAGAAAGCACTGGCATAAAAACGCCTGTTATGACTGTGAACAACAGTTTTTTAATGTTCATAATCTACCTCATTAATAATATAAACATATAAAGAGACATCTATCCCCATCTTAACCCGGTTCGCTATAAGAAATCCTGTTTTTGTTTTACGTAAAACCATTATAACCGGAAAAAACACTTATGTCAAATACTTGTTATTTCGTTTAAACTCATGATAATTAGACTATTAATATAGGGAAATGTTCCGGTGGGAATTCAGGAATGGTTGATATAAAACACCAATATAATAAGGGTGTTTTTGCAGGACTTGTACGAAAACATTATTTGTATGTGAAAAGTTTCCGCATATAGCAGTCTTTTATGATGGATGTTTACCGGACTCAAACATGTTACAAACCCGCATCAGGAAGCAGTATGCAACCCGTCTATTTACTCCTTTTCAACCTTGCTATAAAAAACCCGTCCATATTGTCCTTATTTCCGGGCAAAGACCTGAAGTACTTCCCGTGCTTATACGCTTTCAATTTCGCATTATCCCCAACCGTGTCGGAAAGTTTAAAGCCGTCATTTTTCTCCAGAAACTTTTCTATAACAGTCTCGTTCTCAGCCGGGTTTAAGGTGCATGTGGAGTAGAACAGTTCCCCGCCCTTTTTTACCCACTTGCTTACGGTGTTCAGTATGGCTGACTGCAGCTTTGGGAATTCTTTGAGTTCAGCTTCTGTTAGGCACCACTTTTTTTCCGGGTGCCTGCGTATGACGCCGAGCGCGGAGCATGGGGCGTCCACTATGACTTTATCGGCCCTGTCATGGAACGCTTCTATGTCCACTGTGGCGTCGTGCTTCATCACTTCCACGTTTGTGATCCCGAGCCTTACAAAGTTGCGTTCCATCATTTTAAGCCTTACTTCGTTCCGCTCCACCGCCACTATGCCGGCCTTGCCTTTGGAATCCATGGCAAAAAAAGCTGCCTTGCCGCCGGGGGCCGAACCTATGTCTACAATTGCTTCTTCTTTTTGTGCGGCAACAAGTTCTCCTAATACCTGGGAGGCAAGGTCCTGCACATAAAATAAACCCGATTCAAACGAAGGGGTTTTTATCGGATCCCCGCTGACTATCAACAGGGCATTTTTAAAGCCTTTCACGTTCTGCGTTTCCACACCCTGCGCTTTTAAATCTCTTTTCAGGCCGTCAGTGTCTGTTTTTAATGTGTTTACTCTTAAAAATACAGGCGGTTTTTCATTGCCTGCGGCCATTATTTTTTCGGCGTCTTCCTTATAATTTTTTAGAAAGAACTCAACCATCCACTTTTCATATGAGTATTTTATCGATAGATATTCCGTCCTTTCCTTACCCTCCGCCTTTCCTTCGCCCTTTATCCTGATGCCCCGCCCCTTTTCCCTGAGTATTGAGCGAAGCACGGCATTTACAAATCCTGATGTTTTATGGTGGACATGGTGTTTTGTCATTTCCACGGAAACGTCGATTGCCGCATACGGCGGGATGGAATCCATGTACATTATCTGGTAGAAACCCATGCGGAGGATGTTCTGCAGCACGGGATCATTTGCCGGTTTCTTTATATATAAGGAGAGATAGAAATCTATGTAGTTTTTATTTCGCAACACACCGTAAACAAGTTCATATACCTTTTTTATATCGCGGTGTTCCTCATCAATGTCCTTTATATTGGCGTCAATGCTCTCCTTGGCCCAGCGGCGGGTGGAGAAGACGTCGGCAAGGATCTTTAAGCTTATTTCCCTGAAATCTTTAGACACGGTAAAACCTCCGGTAATGTATATGTAATTATAAACATAAACAGTCCGTTGGTAAATAGGAAAATGGGAGCGACGTTGCTTAAGGGTCGCTCGCCGGGCGACCCGCTGCGGTTTTACAGCCGGCCGTTAAAGCCATCGTCCGGGTGACGCAGCGCGTCACCCCTACGCGTTATAAATCAATACTAACCTTACTTTATTATTTCCTCGATCGCGGCCTTATCTTCCTCTTTTAACACCAGGAACTCGATGCCCGTCCTGTATCTTTTTATATTGTCGTCTTTGGCCGACCACTTTATCTCGGCAAAAGTAACGATCGGAGCCGGATGGTCAGGGAGTTTTATTTCAAGCCTTACTATCTGTTCGGGCTTAAGCGGGCTGTCGTCTATGAGCTGTATGCCGCCCACGCTTATATTCGCGGTTTCAGTTTCGTTTTTAACGGCGGCTGATTTTATCTTTTCCAGTTCCGCCGGCATGGATATCACCTTGTATGTTACGGTGATCTTTTTTTCCACTCTTTTGAACTTTCTTTTTTCCACATAAATCTGCGCGTTTGCCATAATCCCCCCTGACACGGAAAAATTTGTATGTAATATTTTTTGTTATTAATATTATATTACGTTTTGCGGGGAATTCAAGACATTTTTATCCGGCGTTTAATTTAAATTTTAATTCCCGCTGTCAAACTTTTTTAAAAGCGCGAATTTCAGTGTTTTTACAATTACCCGGCCGGAGACTGTTTTTGCCGTCATTACAAACACATACATCCCGCTTGAAGCCGGCGCCCCGGTGTTTGTCTTTAAATCCCAGTCAACATAACCGGTTAAAAGCTGGGCATCCATGTTTTTGATCAGCTCGCCGTAAACATTGTATATTTTAATTTCCATGACGCCGTTTGATGAAGTTATCCAGGCTAAACGCGCTGAAAGCGGGTTTCCATCCCCTGTGACACACGGATTGGGATAAATTTTTTCCCCGGCAAAAACGCCCGTGTTTTTTTGGCTCAGTATGGTGATGGACTTTGAAAGGGTTGTTTTTATTCCCGACCCGTTCGTAACCTCAATCACCAATTCATACACCCCGCTTGCCACTGTCAAACCGTCGCAGTTTTTGCCGTCCCATACCATGGGCATGATCCCGCCGTACGATACTGCCACATTTTCCCCGGGTTTGCCGATCGTTGAAACATCATCTGCTTCCAGGATGGCGTTGCCCAAAGGCAGGTTTGCGCTTTCCATCACGCTTACGAGCTCACCGGCCGAATTATAGATCGACAGTTTTACCATATAGTCCCGCCTGTAAAGCGATACCTCTTTTATTATGGTTTCCGCGTGCCCGTATGTATCCACGGTTGTCAGTTTTATGTAGTAAATTCCCGGCGATACGGCCTGACCCGCGTCCGTAGTTCCATCCCAGTTGAAATCAGAGTAATCCCCGGTTGGCTGCCCGGGCGAATTTACACCCGGTATCCTTATCACAAGCGGTCCTGCTGCGGGATTGAATGTTCCGCCGTCAGCGCCCCCGGCCAGCGCCAATACCGATGTTATTTCTTTTGATGTCAAAGATGCGGCAATTACCTTTACCTTTTCGCCGGCGGAATTGTACGCTTCCACAAGCAGCGTGTATGGATACGGCGGCTGCGTGGGCGTTATTGTCGGGGTTTTAGTCGCCGTAGGCGTGTCCGTGAAAGATGGCGTGGGGGTAAGCGTGGGAGTATGTGTCGGCGTTCCTGTATAAGTCAATGTTTCCGTAAAAGTATGCGTCAATGTGAAAGTGGGCGTCATGGTCGGGGTATTTGAAGGCGTGCTTGTATCCGTATATGTGCAGGTTGCCGTAAACGTCGGCGTGCATGTAAATGAGTTTGTCGGAGTGGGTGTCACAGTGCGGGTAAATACCGGGGTGTCCGTATATGTCGGCGTCTGCGTCGGAGTATCCGTAAAAGTGAAAGTCACGGTGTATGTGCCTGTACATGTCGGCGTAAACGACCGGGTCTGGGTATATGTATAAGTGGGCGTCGCGGTAGGGGTATATGTATCCGTAGCCGTTTTCGTAAATGTGGGAGTATCGGTTGAAGTGGGCGTGGCTGTCGGGGTCCGCGTAAAAGTAGGGGTGTCTGTCGGGGTGTTTGAGGATACTGTTTCGGTGGACGTCATGGTATAACTTTGCGTAGCTGTTAAAGTATACGTCTTGGTATATGTCTGGGTATAAGTCGCGGTAAATGTCGGCGAATTTGTATTTGTAAAGGTCGGGGTCGGCGTACGGGTCGGCGTGGACGTAGCTGTTGGCGTATCCGTCAAGGTAAAACTTGGCGTGGTTGTATTTGTAAAAGTCATGGTTTGCGTGCGCGACGGTGTTGCCGTTAATGTGTACGTCGCCGTCACATTCCCCATTATATACGCCACATAGTTTGTCAGTCCAAAAGGGCTCCTTCCCACGTTCTGCACGCCCGTGGGCGTGGGCGTGAGCGTCCTTGTGACCGTAGGTGTCGGCGCGGTAACATTTATGGAAACGCACTTTTGCGCGTCGACAGAAACGCCCGGGTTTAAATATATATTCCAATCCTTTACCGCGACTATTATATAATATGTCCCGGTCGCGTAACCTGCCGGTACGGTCAGGGTCAGTTGGGAGCCTTCATTTACCGATATCTGGTAACTCGTGGCCGCCGCGCATTGCGTTCCGCAAACGCGCTGCCTTCCGCCGTTAGCCTGGCCACCGGGTGAAAGTATGTTAATGCCCGCGTCCCCCACTATGATGTCCTGCCCGGCAGACGCGGCTGTCAGCGAACATTGCGCCGAGAAAGCCACAAAGTAGCCTATCTGCCTGCCCGCAATATCGCTGCTGTAAGTGAAGTCAAGGTTTAGACTTTGTCCGGAAATAATGTTTGTCGTACTGGGTGAAACAGCTGACAGGGAAAATATCGCCGCTGCTTTAACACTCATAAGCATAAATATCAAAACAAACGCGGTCAAGGTCATGCTTTTGACGGGCCATCCTGCGTTGAGCGCTTTCACGGGGACAACCCGGCTTTCGCCATTTTTTCATCGCGTTGATTGTTCCATTCAGGCAGCACGCATGGCCCGTGATAGTCCTTGAGCATCGGGTACCTGTTTGCGGCAACCCACGTGCACACCGAGCCTGACCCGCCGGGCGCGACCGTAACAGGCCAGCTTACTATGACATTGCTGCCGGCCGTCTGTGTCGTGCACCCGTGATCGCAGCCCGCAAAGTCAGTAACCGCCGGTATCGTGTCCCAGATGTTGAATATCCACGGGGCAGTATCGGTATTTGTGTAATTGAAACAATAAGTAATGGTCTCTCCGAGCGTCACTATGTTTTTGTTGATTGATTTAGTTATATTGACAAACGGGCAGAGCACATTGAATTTCTGCCTGACCAGCATCGACATACCTGCCGTCGGCACGCCGCATCCGCTGTATGCGCTGATATTCGGCACAAAGCCTCCGGTATAGGCTACGTCCGTTATCCTTGACCCCGCGCAGGTGTATATGGGAGCCGCCCATGCCGAGTCGTCGTATGCGACGTTATTCCAGCCCGGCGGAAAAACCTGCGTGAGCAGGAGGTAGTTCCCGTTTATCATCTGTTTTTCATTGGTCCCGTCGCTGTTTAAAACCACGGTGGATCCGTCGTCAATATGCAGCGTGAGTTTATACGTGAGGGAAACTATGCTGGCAAGGGTGTCGTAATAATTAATGGCCAGGACATAATCACCGCAAAAAAAATAACTTGAGACGTCAATGGTATATATGCTTTGCCAGGTGTTCCCGGGCTGGACAGCCGAGTCGAAAACCTTTGCCCCGTTTATATAAACGATAAAATCATCATCCGCGTTTATTGTGAGCGTCGCGGAGGTGACGGTAAGGCATGAGGCTGTGTTGGAAAAAATAAATATTAACGTGAAAATAAGCGCTGAGAAAATAATTGTCCTTATCTCTCTGGAAGCTTTGTGAAAGTTTTTAAAAAGCATAACATACCTCACTGCGGTCCTATTGCCTTATAGCTTTCTACAATCAGATAGCATAAAAGTTCACTATATATGCTAATATTAGCAAATTGTGGGGGGTAAGTCAATGTTTCACGATGAAAAACACGATTTCATTTCAATCGTGTTCAATGGGCAAATAAACGGTTTATTTTTATTTATTATTGGTTTGTATCAAATAATTATAAGGGTTTTAGTGGCGCACGGGCCATAAATAAAATCGGCCTGCACCGGATACGATAAAGAATTTCATGGTTTTATGGGGTTTTCCGGGTATCATATTACCGTCATCTTTATCTTTTTTACTTCACTCTCACCCGAAACTTTTTTTAGATGTATCACGGCTATGTACATGCCGTTTGAAACCCTTCCTCCGCCCGAGGCTTTTAGATCCCATTGGATCCCGGCCATACCCGCCGCGATGGAAGTATCTATACTTTTTACCAGTTCGCCGCTTATTGTATATATCTGGATTGTTGCCTGGCCGGTTGACGCTGTCAGCCATTTTATTGTGACAAAAGAAGCTGCCATATCGGCCGTTAAGATAACCGGGTTCGGGTATATTTTTTCATCAGTTATTATTCCGCCGCCGCCGATGTTCAGTATGGTCACTGATTTTGTAGCCATAATACTAAACCCCTGCGCTGTCTTTATCTCCACCTGTATCTCGTATACACCCGATTCAACGGTGCTTCCCTGGCTGTTTAACCCGTCCCAGGGAATTATTGAGCCGGCCGCGTATTCTATGTTTATGGGAGCCGAGTTCTTGCCTACCTGTACCACGTCTTTCACAGACAGGCTTATGTTTGTGTTCGCCAGGTTAGACGACTGCAGCCTGCGCACGAGCTCGCCCGCGGAGTTGTATATGTTTATCCTCGCGTATTCCTCCAGCTTGAGTATCTGTACGCTTTCTATATGGGTGTTCACATGTCCGTATGTGTCTGTAGTGCTTATCTTTATGTAGTACAGCCCCGGGCTAACCTGCTGGCCGCTGTCAGACACACCGTTCCAGAAGAAGCTGATCGTGTGGTCCGCTCCCGCGCCCAGCTGGTCGGGCGACTGTATGCCCGTGAACTTTATTTCGATCCTGCCCGTATCCGGATTAAACGCGGTGGCTGTTACTCCGTTCAACAGCATGCCAATATCTCCCACATCGCCTGATATGGGCGACTGGACTATGAACTTTACTTTTTCGCCTGCTTCATTATAAGCTTCTATACTCAGTATATAAGGGAAAGGCACGGGCGTGGGCGTTATGGTTGGCGAACTCGTACTGGTATAGGTGTAGGTCAGTGTATATGTATCCGTAGGCGACGGCGTATTGGTAGCCGTGTCTGTCGGCGTGAATGTGCATGTGATCGTCGGAGTAACCGTGTTTGTGTAAGTATAGGTAAATGTCGGCGTGTAAGTGGGCGTATATGTCGGCGAAACAGTGTTGGTATATGTGGGAGTGGCGGTATATGTGGGTGTGTAAGTGTATGTGGGCGTAAATGTTTTTGTGTATGTCGGCGTCGCTGTCAGCGTAAAAGTCGGGGTTACGGTGAACGTCTGTGTATATGTGGGCGTGTCGGTGCTCGTATTCACGCTCGTCTCGGTCACTGTGGGCGTGACTGTCTTCGTCGCCGTATATGTAGGCGTCGCGGTCTGTGTGTATGTGTCCGTATAAGTCATGGTATATGTGGGCGTGGCCGTATAGGTCGGCGTATCTGTGTAAGTATTCGTGTAGGTCGGCGTGACTGTAACCGTATTTACGCTTGTTTCCGTGACAGTCGGCGTTATTGTGCGCGTGGACGTGAAAGTGGATGTCGGGGTATATGTCGGGGTGAAGGTAAAAGTCGGAGTGTATGTGCTGGTAAAAGACTTTGTGGATGTAAAGGTAAAAGTCGGGGTGGCGGTAAAAGTCGAAGTGTAAGTGCTGGAAAAAGACTGTGTGGGTGTCGCGGTAAAAGTAGGCGTGACGGTAAAAGTAGGCGTGTATGTCTGCGTGTTTGTGGGGGTATTTGATGATATGGTGTTAGTGTAAGTGAAAGTGGGCGTATAAGTATTTGTATCCGACATCGTGGGCGTGGCTGTATATGTGGGCGTGGGAGTGCGGGTGTCTGTCGCCGTAGGCGTGTCTGTCGGCGAATTTGTATCGGTATATGTTGGCGTTGGGGTGCGTGTGGGTGTGTATGTAGACGAAAAAGACTGCGTGGGAGTCGCGGTATATGTGGATGTCGGGGTGTATGTAGGGGTATATGTGAACGTTGGAGTAGGGCTGTTTGTATTTGTAAATGTCGATGTGGCAGTCCTTGTGGATGTGGCGGTAAAGGTCGGCGTCGGGCTGTTTGTGTTTGTAAATGTCGGCGTAGCCGTGAATGTAGGAGTGTAAGTCCTGGTGTCAGTCGGAGTGTATGTCATGGTAAAAGTAGGAGTTGCTGTAAAAGTCGACGTCGGGGTTGCCGTATTTGTGAATGTCGGCGTAGGTGTCCTCGTGAACGTTGACGTGTATGTGGGAGTGTATGTGAACGTGGGTGTCGCGGTTTTGGTGACTGTAAATGTCGGTGTGTATGTGTCTGTCCCAAAATAAGTAGGCGTGACCGTAGGAGTCGGGCTCCAGCACAGCACGTCGGCTGCCACCCAGTTGGAGGCGATAGGAGCTGAACCTGCTGCATAAAATATTAAACCCTGATTTGATATGGTGGACGAGCAGGTATTTGCCGTTCCCCACCACGTGAACGACCCTGACTGAAGCGATACCGAACCTATGTTGCAGTTTACCACTCCGCTGCCCTGCGTACAACCTCCCGCCTGACCTACGTATGAAACCCCTGACGGCACCGTATCATATACCGCAGTCTGCAACGACGTTGCCCTCGGCGCGTAAACCGTAAAATTGTCATATGAGTCCTGTACTCCCGCTCCGTCGCCGGTCTGCTGGTTGATTCCCGGCCTCCAGCCGTCATTGGAAGTTGTCCCTGCGCCGCTGCAGTCCCAACTTGCATCCCCGCCAGGGCCGACATTGGGTATGACAGTATCTATGTCCCATCCGGTCGGTTCAGCGTCGCCGCGCGCCCAAATTTTTGCCTGTATCCTCTGCCCTGTCCCGCTGTTTGTCACAAGTATTCGCATCCTGTACCACTTTTTTGACGATATCATGCCGACAAAAGGCGTATTTGTCCACGAGCCTGCCGTGGACCCGCTTATAGTGCCGCAAAACGGCGGCGGCACTGTTCCGCCGCATAAAGACACAAACAAATAAGCCGGGTTTGTATCTATGGAAGCTGTCACGCCTATTGACCTTCCGTTTGTGCCCGCTATGTTATTTGACCTTACTATTACCTGCGCGTCAGCGCCGCTGTAAGCCGCATCCTCGATATAAAAATCAGAAACTATCATTCCCACGCAGAACGCGTCTGTCTGATTGTTCGGCACACCGTCATCAATCAATAACGCCGGATAGTGGGATGCCTGTCCGCTTCCTGTCAGGAATGTGCCGCCTGTCAAACACGGGTCTTTTATTGTCCAGGTCCCCGGGTCCCCGTTATGGGGCGACAGCTGCCATCCGGGCGGAGCTACTCCCGCATATGTTCCGATCGCGATATTGTCAAATGGCGCGAAATCCTTCAGAGCGTAGCCGTTTACATCGTACGAAAGCACATAAGTTATAGTATCGCCTTTCATCAGCGAAGACACGCTCTCGGTTTTTTGTATTGATATGGCCGGCGCGCCTGCGGTTACCTTCACGGTCGACGGCGGAGTTGCCGGCGCTCCGGGCTGGGTGGCCGTGGCTGTATTGGTATAAACCTTACCGGCTGTATATGTGTTTAATTTTAACAGCATCCAGACCGTGCCTGACTGCATGCCGGCTTTTGCCGATCTATCGGGAAAAGTCCATTGATATGTCCCTGATGTTTGCCCAATCGCGGGTCCTGTGACGCTTCCGCTTGGTATGCTGGTCGGCCCGTAAGATACTATGGTAAAATCCCCGCCGCCCGGTACAGCATCGCTGATGGAAAAAACCCCGCTTCCTCCATAGCTGTAATCCATGGCAAATAAGATTTCATCTCCCGCTACTGCTATTGATCCTTCAAATCTTTTGGTAAGCGAGTTTGACGGCGAAGGGATAGTGACAGGTATCGGCACTGATAAATAACTTCCGTTCCCGCACGCGGCAAGCGACGACCAATCCCCGGCGTTAAAACTATATCCCTTCAGCCCGACTATCACATAAAAACTTGTCGGGTTGCAGACGCCGGAAAAATAGTCGGCTGACGGCATGTGGACGGTATAAACATATGTCTGGGGCCACCCGTCAGTGCCCCCGCATTCCTTGCATGCCCCGACAGGCGCCGGGTTGCTTGTATTTGTACCTGCCAATCCTAAAGCGCTTCCCCCGTTCAAAAAAGCAACATCTTTCCGGTCAATACCGGATGAGTCAACCACAAATATCTGCCCGCCCGCGCCTGCTGTCTGCGGCGCGTTCTGGGTGGATATGGCAACGGTAAGAAAAGGATTATCGTTGTTTTGGACGCATAAATTAATTGTGATCTGAACAAGGTCTCCGTAACCGGGGTTTGTGGGGATAATTCCAACTGATAAGATTTTTGACGGGCCGTTTGCAAAAAGGGAAGGAATAAGTAAAATAGCAAATATGATTATTAATGACGAAGTTTTTAGAAAGTTTGCCAGGGACTTTGTCATAAGTTTCCCTTCTTTTTTATGTTCTTTTTTCCGTTCCAATAATCCACCATATATTAGAGAGTGAAAACTGGAAAAAGTTGCCTTTTATTATTCCATTATACTTTCCACTTATAAGTTTACTATATAATATAACTGATGTCAAATCGATTTAGCAGGCAGAACGCATTCCCATTTTCGTGTTAAATAGGCCTTGTTTAACGTTTTTAATTGTTTTTTCGGAGGAATAAACGGAAATAAACTACACCCAGCAAGCTGCGGGGGAATTGCCCAGCTTATCTTATCTTTAAGCTCAATTTTGTTTAATTATTTATAAACGCCGTATACAACATGGTATTGCCCCGTTCTATCAGCAATACCACCTGGCCGCCCTGTTTTACTTTTCCGGCCGCGGCCTCAAAATCATCCTTATCCTTTATCTGCGCGCCGTTCATCTCATGTAAAACGTCGCCTTTCATGACCCCGGCCGTGTCGGCCGCAGAACCTTCTATGACATCAAAAATCACAACACCCTGGTTTGACGCGAGCCCGTACTGCTGGACTGCTTCATCTGTTATGTCGCCGGCAACCAATCCCAATCCGCTTTCAGCTTTGCCCTGCGTGTTCTTGTTCATGCCCATGTTCTGTTCCGTGCGCTCTTCCACTTTTACTTTGAATATTTTTTCATTTCCTTCCCTTATCACCCTGATCTCAATTTCTTTTCCCACAGGCTGTTGCGCGACTATAGACTGAAGCTCGCGGTATTTCCCCACTTTTTTTCCGTCAATTGCCGTGACCACGTCCCCGCGCTTTAAGCCCCCGTCTGCAGCCGGGCTTCCCGGGTAAACCTGCGAAACCAACACCCCGCCTGACACCTTGAAATGTTTCATAAGTTCAGGGGTCATTTCCTGTATTACAACGCCGAGCCAACCGCGCACGGCATGGCCGCTTTTTATTATATCCGCGTATGTTTTTTTGGCCATGTTGATCGGCATGGCAAAACCGACCCCCTCATACCCGCCCGACATGGATGATATGGCGGTATTTATCCCGATCACTTCAGCGTCCATGTTTATCAAAGGCCCGCCCGAATTACCGGGATTGATGGCCGCGTCTGTCTGGAGGAAATCATCATACGGGCCGGCTCCTATTATCCTTCCCTTGGCCGATATTATTCCCTGTGTTACCGTCTGTTCGAGCCCGAACGGGCTGCCCACTGCCAGCACCCAGTCGCCCACTTCTATTTTATCCGAATCGCCCATAAGTATGGGCGTCAAATTCTTGGCTTCCACTTTTATCACGGCAAGGTCGGTTTCCTTGTCCACGCCTATCAGTTTTGCTTTCAGTTCTTTTTGATTGTAAAATTTTACCGTTATTTCATCGGCTTTGTCAACGACGTGGTTGTTTGTCAGTATGTAGCCGTCCGTGCTTACTATAAAACCGCTTCCCAGGCTCTGCTTTTTCATCGTACCTTTTGGCACCCCGAAGAATCTTTCATAAAAATCATCATTCATGAAAGGGTCGTTGTACGGGTCCACGGAACGGTGCACCACGCTTACGGTTGAGATATTAACGACAGACGGCCTTGCTTTTTCCGCCACATCCTTAAAGGACGCGGGTACATACTGCACCGCGAAAACACCCGATACGAGAACCACCACCGCCGACAAAACCAGTATTGTTCTTTTCATTTTACTTCACCTCAAATCCCGGTAGGCCTAATCCCCGGATTGCGCTCTTATCAACCGTATATATGGCGCCTGTTGAAGGTATTTTTATATAGAACTCTTCCTTCCCTTCAACCTGCTTTCCTATCAGGAACGAAACCAGATTTAAATCATTATCCCCGTAAATTTCAATGCCCTGCCCCGCTTTTATTCCATACAGGGTTTCCTCGCTTGCGCCCGGTTTTGACGCGATTTTTTCCCTGTATTCGAGCGCCGAAACATAATAAACTATTGAAGCCGGGCTTATCTTCTTTTTCTCGTCATCCTTAAAGCCCTTGGTTTCCTTTACTTCCCACGTCCCTTCGGTGTTTTTAACGGATTTCTTTAATGCCAGTATCTCCCTGCCCGTGTACCGGATTTTTAATTTCACGGCCCTGGCCTGTTCAAACGCGGTAACGCGCTTTTCAAGGAAAAAATCAACCGCGCTTATGCCCGTATACGTGCCCTCGGGGATCTCAATTATATCCTTATGGTACGTGCTGCGGGCAAACCGCTTCATGTCTTTTCCGCCTTTTTTTCCGAAATACAGCGCAGCTTCCTTCTTCCCGGAACGAAACGCTATGTGCTCCGGAGGTGAAACAAGGCCGTTCTTTAAAAGATTTTCCTGCGACGGGTCGATCATTGATATTGCGGACACGTTCTTAAGCTGGTCTATAAGGGATTTCACCCTGTCTGCCCTGGCGGCTGCGTTGCCGTCAGTGGCAACTTTCCAGTCTTCGCCGGTCCTTGCAAGCGTGTATTTTTTATCTTTCACAGCGACCTCGATCCTGTCTATATCCATGTCCTGCAGGTTAAGGACTTTTTTATCGCGCCAGTCAAAGACTTTTTTTTCAAACTGGGTTTTTAACGAAACCTGCACCGTATAAGCGCTGAGGGTATCCCCGGACAGCGCCGCGTACGCGTCCGAGCCCGTGAGGTTTGCCGCCCCGAAATCTATGCCGTATTTTTTATTATCCGCTCCGGTTATGGAAACCTTAAGCAGCGGCTTTAAAAGCCCGAAGTCGCCGGGATTTATATTCTCAAGCTTCCTGCTGTATTTCCCGCCGGCAAGCTGCGCAACCGCGTTGTCACAGGCTGAACTGTCGGCCGGAACCTGTATGGGTTTTTCCATGGACCAGCCGGCTGTGTTTTTTTTCAGCACTATGTTCCCGTTGCCGCCGTCAATTTCCATTTCCACGGCCTGGGTGCCAGAGAGACCGGGAATAAGCATTTCACCTGTTGCTTTTGTTTTGTCATCCTCGCCTTTCTTCCTTACTTCTATGAAATAAAAATACGCCCCCAATAATGCGAGGACTATGAATGATGCAAGTATCTGCTTTCCTTTCATGACATCCTCCTTCTAACAAAGACCATGACTCCTATCGCCGCGATCAATAAAGGAAGGAAAACAGCGGGTATAAGGAAAAGCATCCTGCCCTGTATTTTTGAAAGGAATAAAGGCTCAAAGGAGTTGTCCTTGGGTTTTATGGCGATTGCGTCCCCTTCTCCCGCCATGAAGTTGAACGCGTTCAGTATAAGATCCTTGTTCCCGGACGAACTTAAAAATGTATTGTTCACGAAATCAGAGCTTCCGAACACAACAACGGCCCCGGAGGAATTATTTGTCGCAGAAAGCGCGTCCACTTTATAGGATGTGTTATTCTGGCTTATTACGGCCGCGACGCAAAGCGGCGCCGGCAGGTCGCCGGGCCCCTGGCTGACCGTCCCCTTTCTGACGGAATTTATGTCCGTCTCGCCCCAGCTGCCTGGGCCGGATTTTGCAAGCGAGCTTATGTTTATGCCAGGAATTCCGCCCTTCAAGTCAAAAGTGCGTGTGTTGGGCATGAAACTTGCCATCCTGAGCGAGTTCGTTATCTCATGGCTGTCATAGGTCGAGATAATCGGCATAAGCGGGTCTCCGCCGAACATCCTTCCCATCTTGTCCACGATTATATCGTTCTGCGCTATGACCCCGCGCGCCTTTAAAAGGCTGTCTATGTTCCTATTGGTTACCATGGGCGCGTCCAGTATCATCACCCTGCCGCCCAGGCTTAAAAATTGATTTATCTGCCTGACTTCCTGGTCAAAAAGGTCCGACTGCGGCCCCGCTATCACCAGTATGAAGCAGTCCGGCGGTATCGAGGGCTGCGTAAAAAGCTGTATTGAAGAAACCCCGTAATTGTAGGATTCGAGCTCTTCCTTCAGCACAGAGTATCCTGTTTTCTCGTTCTTGGGTCCATCCAGGGCCGGCTCGCCATGGCCTGTTGTAAAATATATTTTTTTCTTCGTGTCGCGCGTGACCCTGATGAGCCCGTTTGTGACGGCAGCTTCGGTCAATGTGTCGATCTTTTCCTGCGAGCCGTCATCGGGCCTTGACAGCACTATCACTCCGTACTTGTCAACTTTGTACTTCATTGTAAGCGAAGGGTTGCGGTCCGCGTCAATAGCCAGGAACTTGAATTTCGGGGATTCTTTTGTGTACAGCGCGAGTATGTCCTCCACCTGCGTAACGCGCGCCTTGACAGAGTAAAAATAGTAGGCGTCCACTTCTTTTTTCATGTTTTTCAGGACCTTTATTGTCTGCTCAGATATGGTGTTTTTCTGGGCTTTTGAAAGGTCAAATGTCTTTGAATGTATGGTAAAAATAGACTGCACAAGGACTATTATGGCCGCCACGATAAGCGTATAGACAAAGGCTGAAAAACCATAGCGCGTTGATTTGTTCGTCACGGCTTCCTTTACTTTTTGGAAGTTCAGGGAAGCATATAGACCCGACGCGATCAGCCCCAAAGCCAGTGGGATAACAGTCACCATATCAAACGCCCCCCTGATCGTGGCGATTATGCCGCCTAAAACGAGTAAAACTATGCCTGCTATAAAAACTACATTCATGATTTTTCCGTTTTTCATCTTATCCCCTCCACTGTTTGGATTCAAGTACGCGCAGTGTTAAGAACAAAAATAGCGCGAAGAAACTTATGAAATAAGTTATGTCCGCGGTATCAAGCACGCCTTTGGCAAAACTTCCGAAGTGATCGACTACGGACAGGGCCTTGATCACACCGCCCCAGAACGGGCCGGCTGATCCGGCCGCCCACGGTATCACAAGAAAAAATAAAAGCGCCCCGAAAGATATTACGCCCGCCACTATCTGGCTCTCGGTCAGGGACGAGATGAATAAACCCAGCATTAAAAACGCCGAGCCTATCATGAAAAGCCCGAGGAACCCCGCAAGAACAGGAAGTATTTCATAAGCAGTGCCGATCCTCAATATTATAAATGAGCTTAAAGAACCGGCCATCATGGCGCCAAAGATAACGACGGCCGAAACAAGCTTGGCCAGCACTACTGCCAGGTCGGACACGGGGTATGTAAACAGCAATTCCGAGGTACCTTCCCTTTTTTCCTCGGCAAACAGCCTCATGGTGATAAGCGGTATCATGAGTATCAGTACCACCACCATGTTCTGAAAGTAAGGCCTGAAAATACCGTCTATCATGGACAGGTCCATCATGCCCCTGCTGTACTGGTTCATGCTGCGCATGGATATCATGGCATAGTAGTTTGCTATGCTTGAAAAGAAATATCCCGACAGAATAAGAAAGACCGCGATTACGGCATAGGCGATCGGCAGTGAAAAAAATACGGTTAATTCCTTTTTAAGCAAAGCCATAAATTTGTCAAACATGTCACAGTTCCTCCCTGGTCACGAGTTTTAAAAATACGTCTTCCAAAGACATCTGCTGCCGCTTGAATTCAAGCAGGCCCCAGTTGTTCTTTACTATCCTGGAAACTATGTCGCGGCGCACATCCTTTTTTCCGTCCGTGGTTATCATGTATGAATACACGCCGTCCCCGATCCTGTTTTCTTCCCTTATTTTTTCTATCCCCTTGATTTTGCCGATCTCATCGATCACTTCTGTTTTGGGGGCCTCGACTTCCAGATATATTTGCGTTGACTTTGAATCCGGGTCAGTGAGGTTTTTAACCTCGTCCTGGGCTATTATTTTTCCTTCATTTATCACTATGACGCGGTCGCAGGTCATGGCGACTTCCGGGAGTATGTGTGTGGAAAGTATTATGGTGCGTTCGCCTTTCATGTTCTTTATCAGGTTCCTTATTTCCCTTATCTGTTTGGGGTCCAATCCCACGGTAGGCTCATCGAGCACCAGCACTTCCGGGTCGTTTAATATGGCCTGGGCGAGCCCCACCCTCTGCTTATAGCCCTTTGACAGTTTTGCTATGACCGAGTGCGTCACGGCAGTGAGCCCTGTTTCCTCCATGCATTTCTGCACGCGGCCCTTGATCTCATTCTTTTTCACGCCCTTGATCTCGGCTATGAATTTTAAGTATGAATATACTTCCATTTCCTTGTACAAAGGCACATTTTCAGGCATGTATCCTATCTTTGCTTTTGCCGCAAGAGGGTCCTTTGACATGTCTATGCCCGCGACAATAACTTCACCTTCAGTGGGTGGGAAAAATCCGGTTATCATCCTCATCGTGGTTGTCTTGCCTGCCGCGTTAGGGCCTAAAAAACCTATTATCTCGCCTTTTTTTACTTCGAACGAGACCCCGCTTACGGCTGTTTTGTTGCTGAATTTTTTTGTTACGTTTTTCAGTTCGATCATGCAAGCCTCCTTGATTCATTATTATTTATAGTAATGTTTTAACAATAGGCTGATCCTGCAGCAGTTTAGTTATTTAACTGTTTGCTGCCAATTAGTTTACCTTTTTGTCTGTATCCATGACAACCAAAGTACCGGGCTGCGTGTTTACTTTTTTAAGGCCCGGCGACACTAAAACCCTTATAATACCGGTCGACCGATCCTTAAAAAAGTAAACATGCGGCCCGGTATAAAACCACCGCGGCCTTGTTTGGATCTAAACCGCAGCGGGCGGGCCAAATCCCGCCCCTACGTTGCCTTTACAACCGTTTATTTAAAGACCATAATAGCCAAAATTTTCATAACAGAAGTCAATGCCCGCGTCACGTGCGGCCATACTGGCCGCCGCTAAACAACCTAAACATCCCACTTTTTGATCTTTGCCCAATTTTTTATGAGTTCTTTTTCTTCTTCGCTTTCGGCTTTTGGGGTTTCCACTTCAACCTGCACATAGAAGTTCCCTTTTTTTCCTGTCTTTATATTTTTCGCGCCGTGGCCCGACATCTTTATGCTCGTTCCACTTTGTATTCCCACGGGGATTTTTATTTCTATGTTCCCGTCCGGCGTCGGCACTTCCATGTGGCCGCCGAGTATGGCCTGCGCCATATTGACCTTCACGGAAAAATATACGTCGTCGCCTTTTCTTTCAAATGTATCGCTTTTTTCCACTTTGAATATGACATACAGGTCGCCGCGTTCCTTGTTCCACGAACGCATGTTCCCTTCGCCTTTTATCCTTATTTTTTCGCCTTCCTTTACGCCCTCGGGTATGTGAATGCGTATTTTCCTTATTTCCTGCGACTCGCCCGAGCCTTTGCATTCATGGCAAAAATCCGTGATAGTGGACCCTTTTCCGCCGCATCTCGGGCAGGTTTTATTGACCACAAATCCGCCCTGGGAAAACTGCATGGTCCCCGCGCCGTGGCACGCCTCGCATTGCGACACCTGCGCGCCGGGTTCCGCGCCCGTACCCCGGCACCGTGTGCAGTCGATCGCGCGCGGTACTTTGATTATGGTTTCCCCGCCTTCCATTGCAAGGGCAAAAGGTATCTCTATGCGTATGTTCACGTCCTCGCCTTTTGCGCCGCGGCCTTCCTGTGTATATTCAGCCTGCGAGAACCCGCGTTTCGGCCCCTGGTCAAAGAACATGTCAAACAAATCCTCAAACCCGCCGGCCTTGGAGCTCCCGCGGCCTGAAAAAATATCACCGAACATCTCGGAAAAATCCTGCCCCTGCCCCGCGCCCTGTGACGGCTGCCCGTGCCCCCTGCCCGCATACTGTGAAAAATCAAAACCACGCGACTGGGCGTCCTTTAACTGCTCATACTTCGCGCGCTTTTCCTTATTGGTTAAGACCTCATATGCTTCGCTTATCTCTTTGAATTTTTCCTCGGCCGCCTTATTCCCGGGATTGGCGTCGGGATGATACTGCTTTGCAAGGCTGCGGAATGATTTTTTTATCGCAGCCTCATCCGCGCCCGGTGAAACGCCGAGAATTTTATAGTAATCTTTTATTGGCATGTCATAACCCCTGAAAAAAATAGATTTTAACATCTTAAAAATTGCAAAGATCTTATGATTCCATATTGTATATTTAGACGAATAAACTCCCTTTTTTGTTCCCGTTCAAAAAAGGGGGCGCGTTCATCACGCGCCCCCGGTATGTCTTCCACAGGGTGTGTGCCCCATTTTTGCCTTCCTGTTTTCCTGCCTTTGTCCGTCTACTCTCTACTTTCAACTATCTACTCTCTCGAATATTAATCCTCGAGGATTAATATTCGGGGTAGCCGCCCATTCCTCCGGGCATGCCGCCTCCCGGCATTCCTCCGCCGGCATGGTTATGTTCCTGTTTTTCCGGTATGTCCGATATTATGGTTTCCGTGGTAAGCAGCAGCGACGCGATTGACGCGGCGTTCTGCAGGGCCGACCTGGTTACTTTTGTCGGGTCGATGATCCCGGCTTTTACCATATCCTTCATAACGCCGTCTGTCGCGTCAAAACCCATGGTTTTTACCGATTCTTTCAGTATTTTTTCCATTATAACAGCGCCTTCCACGCCCGCGTTGTAGCATATCTGGCGGATAGGAGCCTCGAGCGCTTTCTTGATTATTTTTACGCCCACTTTTTCCTCTTCATCCGTAATTACCAGTTTGTCAAGAGCTTCGCCTGCCCTGAGCAGCGCTACTCCGCCGCCCGGCACTATGCCTTCGGCTTTAGCGGCCTTGGTGGCGTGCATCGCGTCTTCCACGCGCGCTTTTTTCTCTTTCATCTCGGTCTCGGTCGCCGCGCCTACATTGATTACGGCCACTCCGCCTGAAAGTTTTGCGAGCCTTTCCTGCAGTTTTTCCTTGTCATAATCCGACTTTGTCTCGTCGATCTGCTTTTTGATCTGGCCGATGCGCGCCTGGATGTCTTTTTTCTCTCCCGCGCCCTCTACTATGGTCGTATTATCCTTGTCCACCGATATTTTCTTGGCGCGTCCGAGCATGGACAGTTCCGCTTTCTCGAGTTTCATTCCGGCTTCTTCGGATATGACCCTGCCGCCTGTGAGTATGGCTATATCTTCGAGCATGGACTTTCTTCTGTCGCCGAATCCCGGGGCTTTTACCGCTATGCAGGAAAAAGTGCCTTTAAGCCTGTTTACTACCAGTGTCGCGAGAGCTTCCCCTTCAATATCTTCGGAGATTATCACGATCGGTTTGCCCTGCGTTACAACTTCCTGAAGTATGGGAAGAAGTTCTTTCATGCTTGATATCTTCTTGTCATAGATAAGGATGTAAGGGTTCTCGACTTCCGCGATCATTTTATCCGGGTTTGTCACAAAATATGCCGAGATAAATCCCTGGTCAAACTGCATGCCCTCGACCACTTCAAGGGTTGTTTCTATGCCTTTTGCCTCTTCCACTGTGATTACGCCGTCATTGCCCACTTTATCCATGGCATCGGCTATGAGATTTCCTATTTCCTTGTCATTATTTGCCGAGATGGTGGCTACTTGTGCGATTTCTGTTTTGTCTTTTACGGGTTTTGATATCTTTTTAAGCTCTTCAACAACGCAGGCGGTTGCTTTTTCTATGCCGCGTTTTACCGGCATCGGGTTTGTCCCGGCCGTTATGTTCTTCATGCCTTCGTTATAAATAGCCTGCGCGAGCACTGTTGCCGTGGTTGTTCCGTCACCGGCAATATCCGATGTCTTCGAGGCTACTTCCTTGATAAGCTGGGCGCCCATATTTTCATACGGGTCCTCAAGCTCTATTTCTTTCGCGATCGTCACGCCGTCATTGATAATGGTCGGCGAGCCGTATTTTTTGTCAAGTACGACGTTCCTGCCGCGCGGCCCGAGTGTGACCTTAACCGCGTTGGCGAGCTTGTCCACGCCCCTTTGCAGGGACCTTCTTGCTTCTTCTCCAAATAACAGTTGCTTTGCCATATCCTTAAATCCTCCTCATTAATTTGTTTTTTCTGACTAAGTTGTCTCAACGACTCATAATCTCAATAGTCTACCTTACTCGATCACCGCCAGAACATCATCCTGCGTCATTATAAGGTATTCCACGTCGTCTATCTTAAATTCATTTCCGCCGTATTTGGAATAAATAACCTTATCGCCCACTTTCAGTTCCATGGTGATTTTCTTTCCGTCATCGGCTGTCTTGCCCGTTCCAACCGCTGTTACCTCGCCTTTGGACGGCTTTTCTTTTGCTGTGTCAGGGATGATGATTCCGCCCTTTTTTACTTCTCCCTCTTCCATGGGCTTTACTACGATGTGATCTCCTAACGGTCTCAATTTCATGCTTCTCTTGCCTCCTTTTTCCGCGTTTTTTTATGTTACTTTTGCTGTTTGATTATACTTTTACAACTCGTCCGCCGAAGCTTCAGCGAAGGCGGATTACTTTTCTTTCTTTTTCTTTTTATCCTCGTCAACCACTTCATACTCTGCATCAACCACGTCGTCGCCCGATTTCTTTTCTCCTGCCGGGTTCGGCCCCGCGTTCGGCCCTGCTCCCGGGGCGCCCTGGTCTTTCTTTGTGGCTTCATACATGGCGGTTGAAACTTTGTGCCACTTTTCAGTGAGCTTTTCCATCTGCTTCTTCAGGTCTTCGGTGTTGGCGCTGTTTTTCAGCATTTCCTTAAGCTTGTCGGACTGTTCCTGCAGTTCTTTTTTGTCCGCTTCAGGCACCTTGTCGCCGACTTCTTTCAGCGTCTTTTCCGCCTGGTATGTTATTGATTCAGCCTGGTTGCGGGTGTCCACCTCATCCCTTTTCTTTTTATCCTCATCGGAATGTTTCTCGGCTTCCTTTACTATTTTATCTATGTCGTCTTTTGACAGGCCTGACGAAGCGGTAATGGTTATTTTCTGTTCCCTGCCGGTCGCGTTGTCTTTTGCCTGCACGTGCAGTATGCCGTTCGCGTCTATGTCAAAAGTAACCTCGACCTGCGGTATGCCGCGCGGCGCCGGCGGTATGCCGTCCAGATGGAACCTGCCTATAGTCTTGTTCTCGGTTGCCATGGAACGCTCGCCCTGGAGCACGTGTATTTCAACGCTTGTCTGGTTGTCAGACGCGGTAGAGAATGTTTCCGATTTTTTCGTGGGTATGGTCGTATTCCTGTCGATTAATCTTGTGAAGACCGACCCGAGCGTTTCAATGCCGAGCGACAGCGGGGTTACGTCGAGCAGGAGCACGTCTTTTACTTCGCCCTGCAGCACTCCAGCCTGTATTGCCGCGCCTACTGCCACGACTTCGTCCGGGTTCACGCCTTTGTGCGGTTCTTTGTTGAAAAGTTTCTTGACGAGTTCCACCACGGAAGGCATCCTGGTCATTCCGCCGACCAGGACCACTTCGTCTATGTCTTTCGGCTCCATGCCCGCGTCTTTCATGGCTTTCTTGCAGGGTTCGATGGTGCGTTCGTTTAAATCTCCTATTAACTGTTCAAGCTTTGCCCTGGTTAAATTCACGACCAGGTGTTTCGGGCCGGACGCGTCCGCAGTGATGAAAGGCAGGTTTATCTCGGACTGCATTGTGGAAGACAGTTCTATCTTTGCCTTTTCAGCCGCTTCTTTCAACCTCTGCAGCGCCACCCTGTCATTGCGCAGTTCTATGCCTTCTGATTTTTTGAATTCGTCCGCGAGCCAGTCCATTATCTTCTGGTCATAATCATCGCCGCCTAAGTGCGTGTCTCCATTGGTTGATTTTACCTCAAATACCCCGTCGCCTATCTCAAGTATGGATACGTCAAACGTGCCTCCGCCCAGGTCATATACGGCTATCTTTTCATTTTTCTTTTTGTCAAGCCCGTAAGCCAGCGAAGCCGCGGTCGGCTCATTGATGATGCGCAGCACTTCAAGGCCGGCTATTTTTCCCGCGTCCTTTGTGGCCTGCCTCTGCGAGTCGTTAAAATAAGCAGGTACAGTGATGACAGCCTGTGTTACTTTTTCCCCCAGGTATGCTTCGGCGTCGGCTTTGAGTTTTCCGAGTATTATCGCCGATACTTCGGGAGGGCTGTAGCTTTTCCCGGAAATATCCACGTGCGCGTCGCCATTGGCTGACGGCGCCACTTTGTAAGGCACCTTTTTGAGTTCTTCCGTCACTTCGGAAAACTTCCTGCCCATAAACCGCTTGATAGAGAATATGGTATTTTCAGGGTTTGCCACAGCCTGCCTTTTTCCCGGCAGACCCACTATCCTCTCTCCGGTCTTTGTAAAACCTATAACTGACGGAGTGGTCCTATTCCCCTCCGCATTCACGATAACCTTGGGCTCTTTGCCCTCCATTACAGCAACGCATGAGTTTGTGGTTCCTAAATCAATTCCAATAACCTTAGCCATGTTAATTCCTCCTCATATAATAGACATATGTTAATTTCAACTTGGTTGATGCCAGATATAGAGCAATAGGCGTGCCATGGAAAGTTAGCTATATTTTATTGGGGTTTAATTGGATAGACAATAAGTCCGTGTTTCAATATGAAACATGTGTTGGCGTTGATGTTTAATTATGAAACATTTGTTGCTTTACCAGATTCAGCTTAACTGCCTGCATATCAATAATTGCCGCATTCATTTTCACCCGTTCTTTTTCCAGATAATAACATACAAATATTATTTCGCCGGTGGCTTTGTTTGCGAATTTTTTACTTAAAACTTCGGGGTACTGTTTTTCCACGGCTGCTATCATGTCCTACCTTATAACCGCCACCTTGCCTTTAGCCCTGTCCCCGTTATTGTCTTCTATTATATATATGTAAACCCCTGACGCCAGCCTTTTTTTCATGTTTTGGATAGACAGGTTAATACAATAAGACGCCTGTGCAGTGTCTTTTTCGTCTTCAAAAACCGCTTCAGCCTTCATGTTATACAGCCTGATCTTGATATGAGCCGGAAGGTTATAAAAACACATTTTTTTATCGCCTTTTGACGCGTTAAACGGGGCCGGGGATATATACAGTGAATCAAAATTCTTTTTTGCGCTGATTGTCGGCGTGGGTATCGGCGGCGTCGGGGTATTCTTGTAGAAGCCTATGTTATCCATGGTGATTTCCCTGTACCCGGCTGTTGGGTAGCCTCCGTTTGCCTGCATCTGCATAGCCTTTATATTTGTGCCTGTCCACGTGCCGGCGGGATTTCCCCATGATGAGTGCGTCAACGCAGTGAAAGGTATGGAAAAGTAGGCCCAGTAAGTATTGCCTTTTACATCAAGACCGTAGTTTGCGTCCGACATGTCCGTCTGCACAAACGCCATCCTGCCTGTGCTCCCGTCGCTTTTGTACCAGAAAAATACGCCGTCATACATGCTGATATCCGTGCCCACCCAGGAGGGATTTAAGGGTATGTTTACGCCGAAGCTCCATGTGTTATAAGCTGCAGTACCCGTCACTTTCATATAGCAGTTGGAGCCTGCGGCTCCTGCGCCGTCGCATGTCATGCCTGTCAGTACCGGGACATATGCGGAAACCGTATTGCCGTATGTGCTCCATATCCCTCCCCATAGGTCCGTAAGGTCCCCGTCCTCACAGTCATCAAGCAATGCTCCACCGTTCGGTATCGGTGTCGGGGTAGTTGAAGGGGTCGGCAGCATGGTGGGCGTAGATGAAGGAACAAGCGTTGCCTGCGACGAATCATACATTGTGATGACCTTTATTGAATACGGTTCCACGTTATATGTGAAGTTTGAAGACACGCTGTTCAATGCAGAGATAACAGGCGGGGTGTCAGGCGAGGCATATGACTGGGCGCCGTTTGCTATCCATGAATAATTCTGGCTGTTGTAGGTCACAAGTTCGGCTGAGGCAAGCGGGGAAAAACCGTTTATTGCAATTGCCGCGTTCATGGTGTTGGACTGATCCGTGTTGACGAGCATTATCGACAGTTTCCTGTCGCCTCTTTTATTTGCGTATACTTTAAGCGCGCTGTTGTTTGATGACGCGGATATTATGTTATTCCCGAAAGAATCATCGGCCGAGAACCTGTTATACATCATTTCAAAGGCATAAAAAGAAGAACGCGGTTGGTAACGCAGGCTGGCCAGACTGCCGCTCAATGAACCGCCTTCCAAATATCCGAAATCCGAGAATATTGTCGCGTCAAACTGCCCGGGTCCGGGCGTGCCAAAAGGCCTGAAGAAGAACGAATAATCCCCCCCGTTTTTCAGGTAATTAAGGGTATATGCTGAAACAAAAAGCGAATTTGAAAAATGGTTTGTGAACCCGCTGTCTATGCCGTCATTGTATTCTGACAGCCATATCTTTACGTTTGCCGGGTTTGTGGTGCGGTTGTTTATCCAGGTTTTTAAAAGCGGCAGGTCAGTGTCCCACAGGTCGGTCTGCGCGAGCGTCACTGCTTCGGACGCGGGCATATATGTGGGGTATTTGTGCACGGACAAGCTTTTTAATATATCGGGCCTGCCCTGCGCCTGAAGGTATTGCAGGAAATCGTCTATGTAATAATCATAAGCGCCGGGATTATTTCCAGCTGTCATAGTCACATTCGCGACATCCCTGATGCCGTTAAACTGCGGGGCTATGACTATGGTACTATCCACGGCTGTCATGGCGTCATAAAGTGCTATAAACCGTTTGCCGTAGCTGATGGGCCCGGCCGGCCCGCCTGCTTCCCAGTAGCCGGCGTTTTCATTCCCTATTTCCCAGTATTTGACATTATAACCTTGTTGAATGTTTGCATAGTAAACCCAGTCAGCCGCTTCCTGCGTTGTGCCGGTGAAAAAATTTATGGTTATCATTGGTTCTGCCGGGGGCGTAAGCGATTTGCAGATTGAAATAAACTGTTCAAAGTCCACAGTGTCGTATTCCTGAAAATTATCGCCTAACCCGACCGATGAAGACACGGATGGCGACTGGTTTACATCAGGCTCGTTTAATGTCAGCTGCGTTGTGTTGTTGTATATTTTTATTTCCTTTATGGCAAACTGGTTATGCGTATCCGAAGAGGTGAGGCACCTTACCCTGACGTACTTTGCGTTAACCTGGGTAAAACTTATGTCAGACTGGGCTCCTGTTCCTGCTATAACGCCCGCAGAAGTGTCTGTCCAGGCCGTATCATTATACGCATACTGTCCGAGCCCGTTCCAGTTGCCGTTTGAATACTGTATCTTAAACTGCGCGGCATAAGGCACGCCCCAGTCAATGACTATCCTGTTCAGGTTTTTCCCATTGTAGGACGCGTCCTCAAGGTCAATATAAATCCATTGGGCTTCGAAGTCATCCGGATATGACAGCCAGTAGGTATTTATATCACCGTCAGTCACAAATGCCCACTTGCCGTAACCTTTTGAAAGCGAACCCCTGTGAACGCTAAGATTATAAAAACCCCGCTGAAAAGAAGATACAGCCGGGCTGCCGTTCACATGCCATACTTTGTCGGCATCATAAGAGCCGTTGCCGTTCCAGTGGTATTCATTTGAGTTGGACCCGCCCGGAAAACGCAGGAACCTGGTCCCTGCCTGCTGGAACCGGTAAATATTATCCTTATAAAGCTTGAGGTCCGTCCACTCGCCAAGCGCGTTGGAACCAAAAGCCTTGTCCCTGAGAAAGGCATGAAGGCTGGCGTTACAGTCCACCGCGACATTGACATTTGCGGCAAAAGACATTGAAGCTGTAAGGATCAAACCGGCAATCAGCAAATTTTTTTTCATTTTGTACCTTCTTTTTGGCATGTTAAGATTATAGCATGTTTTTATGTTTACACGCTTCCAATATTATAATGCGCGGGCAGGACAAAGGTTGCAGGTTTGTTTTGAAGATAGCGTAGGGACATGCGGAACTGGTTTTGAACTCGTAGAGAGGCTGCTTGCTGCCTCTCTGACGCCGGGTTTAAAGAACACAGGAAATATAAGAATCCGTTTCAAAAGCCGGCGATGAGCGGCAGCAAGCAGCCGCTCTACAGGTTTGTTGTTGTGCTGATTGGTAATTTGTAATTAGTAATTTCTTTCCCTGTTTATGCTCCTCTTCTTCTGTTATAATGTACCTGATATTAGGTTTCTAAAAGGAGTGAAATTACATGGTGGATGTAAAATCTCTGAAAGTACTTATAACCGACCCTGATAAAAATGACGCGGCAGCCTTAAAACAAGAGCTGGAAACCGATACAAAACTTGTTTTCAGCATAAGCATCGCAGGCAGCTTAAGCGAGGCAAAGAATTTTCTGCATACCGACATGTATGACATAATAATTTCCTGCCTCGACCTTCCCGACATAAAAGGCTTTAAAACCCTTATTGCATTCCAAAAAGCCGCTTCCGGGGTGCCGTTTATAGCGCTGCTTAAGCCCGACGAGCACGATTTGGGCGCGGAATTGCTCGATATGGGCGCCCAGGATTTCATCATTAAAGGCACATCGGAACTTACTTTACAACAGCGTTCGCTGTTTCATGCCATAGAACGCAGGGCTTCTTTTCAGAAGTTGAGGGCTTTGGACGATATAAAAACAAAGTTTACCTCCATGATGACGCACGAACTCAGGACTCCGCTTGTGTCCATAAAGGGTTTTGTTTCCCTGCTTCTCCATGAGGCCCCGGGAAAAATAAACAGCGAACAGCGGGAGTACCTTGAGATCATACTTAAAAATACCGAAAGGCAGCTGCGTATGATAACCGAAATGCTCGACAGCGCCAGGATGGAAGCCGGGGTTTTTTCCATAGAAAAAAAACAAGGCGGCTTGGTCAAACTCATCAACAGGACCGTAAACGAGATCAGGTCCATGGCAACGGAAAAACATATTACGCTGTCAATACAGACGGACGAGCCGGAAATCAGCGTTAACATGGACGATTTTAGGATATCACAGGTCATTTTAAACCTTGTAAATAACTCCATAAAATTCGCGCCTGAAAACACCAAAATAACGCTGCGCGCCCGTGTTTTAGCCTTTGAAGAAATTAAGATCCCGCACGCCGCTGAAGTCCAGGGGTTAGCCCGCGGCAAATACGCGGTTATTTCAATAATCGACGAAGGCGAAGGAATTGAAAATGATGACTTAAGCAATGTATTTGCGAGGTTTTCACAGGTCTCAAAATCAAAGGAAAACCGCGAAAAAGGGACGGGCCTGGGATTGAGCATATCCAAGAGCATCGTGGAAGCCCACGGCGGGATAATTTGGGCCGAATCCGGCGGAAAAGACAAAGGCACAACGTTTACGTTCATACTGCCGGTTTAAAAACAATTACTAATTACAAATTACTAATGACTAATTAAATCGAAACAACAGAGACTAAAAATGAGCCTTTTGTTTTGTCGTAATTAGTAATTAGTCATTAGTCATTAGTAATTAGTAATTTGTAATTTATACTTGCCCAAACCCTCGTTCGAATCATCCTTTTTTGATGTTCTTGCTTCCTCTTTTGGTTATGGGTATTCCCGCCTTGCACTCGGGGCAGTCTTTTTCCTCGTATGAATTTACATCTATCCTTGCAAGGGCATATGTTTCTCCGGCTCCAAAATCTATTTCCCTGCCGCTGCGGTTTATCAAAAACCCTGTGCCGACTATCTCGCACTTATAATTTGCCTTTAACTCTTCTATGAGTTCCATGACCGAACCGCCGGTTGTCACTATGTCTTCCACTATAAGGACCCTTTCGCCCTCTTTTATGTCAAAACCCCTTCTTAGTTTCAGTTTGCCTTCTTCCCTTTCCATAAATATGCCCCTGACCCCGAGCTGTTTCGCGGTTTCAAAAGCCAAAATTATCCCGCCTATGGCGGCCCCTAACACCACATCAGGTTTTTCCGGCCTGAAATGCCTTGCTATCTGCTTGCACAGTTTTTCCGTGGCTTTCGGGTCCTGAAGCACCGCGAATTTTTCCAGGTATATGGAGCTGTGCTTTCCCGAAGTGAGCAGGAAGTGCCCGGCTAAAAGCGCGTTGGCCTTCCTGAAAACATCAAGTACTTTTTCATTATTCATTGTTGTAGCCCTCTTTTATCATTTTAAGGATCTTTTCGATCATAGCGAGCTTGTCTTCAGCCTGGAGTATGGGTCTTCCCACGACTATATAGTCCGCGCCCGCGGCTATGGCTTCTTTGGGGTTCATGACCCTTTTCTGGTCGTCTTTTTTGGCGTTATCCATCCTGATACCCGGCGTCACGACTATAAAATCACTCCCGAGCTCTTTTTTTATCATTTTAATTTCGTGCGGTGAGCATACTATGCCGTCAGCCCCGGCTTTTTTTGCCATGACCGCCAATCTCAGGACCATATCTTTGGCGCTTAAACGCACATCAAGGATTTTTTTCAGGTCCTTTGTTTCCATGCTGGTCAGGACCGTCACGGCAAGCAGCAGCGGTTTTTCCACCTGGAGCTTATCCGAGGCCGCCTGTATGCCTTCTTTTGCTTTTGCTATCATGTCAGGGCCGCCCGAGGCGTGCACGTTCATCATGTTCACGCCGAGCCTGGTTGCTTCATACGCCGCGTTATAAACCGTCTGCGGTATGTCATAAAATTTCGCGTCATAAAATATTTTCAGGCCCTTGCGCTTTAATGCCATAACCATGCGCGGCCCGTCTTTTGTTATCAACTGCAGCCCTATTTTGTAATACTTCAGGTGAGACGCGAGTTTATCAATAAGGTTATAGGCCGCAGCCGCGTCGTCCAGGTCCAAGCTTAAGATCAGCTTTTCCCTCAGGTCATACGCGCTTTTTCCAGCTTTTTCCATTTATTTCTCCTTTGTGTCCGTTATTTTTGACAATGCCTCTTCCAGTACGCCTTCCTTGATCGAAATACCTACCACGAAAAGCCAGGCATACCCGCGGTTAGAGCCTTCCGTGCCTGACGCGGTTATGCTCGGTTCATGAACCCCCTTCGGCAGGGGCCTGTCATATGTATAGGTCAGTGTCTTTGTATCCGGGTCGTAAACGCTGTCGTCCAGCTTCACCCTGCCCATTACAAATTTAATGGTCGCAGTGTTCAATCCGGCGTCTTCTATAAGGACGGCTTTAAGAACCGGTTTTGCGTCAGTTATTATATCACCGTCTTCGGGATAGACAACTTTAATTTTTATCGGTTTCTTTTCCAGGATAGCTTTTAATTTTTCCACGGTGGTGGAGTTGTATATCATGGTCCTTTTCAGCGCGTATTTGTAAGTGTCCTTTGTATTATACGACGGGACAACCGACAGCCCGGCTTTGAAACCGGCCTTTTCCATGACTTTGAATATTTCCTTCGAATAGGCGCCGTACGGATACCCCATGGTTTCCATGGTAACCCCGAGCTTCCTTTCCAGATAGCGCTTGGAAGTTATTATTTCAAGTATCAGGAAGTCGCAGTATTGCTTATCCGTCATTTTTCCACGCTTTGTCAGTATGGGATGGGTGTGCGAGTGGCTACCGAATTCCATGAGCCCATCCGACATCATCTCCCTGGCGTCTTCCGGCTTCAGCGAGTTCTTCCCCCCGGGAAGGAACACGGAATATACATACGAGACGGATGGGTATTTGAATTTTTCGAGTATGGGGTAAGCTTGGTCCTTTATGCTTTTATACCCGTCGTCTATGGATATCACAACGGCCTTTGCCGGCATTTCCTCTTTTCCTTCCATTATTGCCAGATATTCCGACATGGGTATGACCTTGTAGCCGGCGTCTTTTAAGAACTGCATGTGTTCTTCAAAACGCTTCGGGGTAATGGAGTAAATATCCCCCAGACCTTTGTTCGTCATTTCAGAAGGTTTTCTTTCCTTGAACCTGTGGTAGCAAAGGACGTTTATGACGTTTTCATCGCCGCAAACGGCGTAAAACGGCAGGGCGGCGGATAAAAACACCGCGAGAAACAAAAATTTTAGCAGTTTCATGTCAGGCGTCTCCTTTAAATGGATTATCAGTACAAAAAATCAATTCTCACGGGTGGCGGCATGATATGCCGCCACTACAGAATCCGGAACATTAATACTTTTTCAAATACTTTTTTTTCATAAAATTCATGGCCCTTCCCGTTGTTATCCCCACAGCCAGCCCGGCTATCACATCCGACGGATAATGCCCTCCCGTATAAACGCAGAAAAAACCAACAAAAAAAACAAAGGCCGCCAAGTACGGCCTTGCTTCCTTATAATCATCCCACAGCGCCGCGGCTATTGCGGCTGCCATGGCTGTATGGGTCGACGGAAAAGCATAACCATTTTTCCTCATAATGACCATAAGGTTGGCGCCGGGCACTTCAAGGTACGGACGCGGCCTTTTGAAAAGTTCCTTCAAAAGGTTATTGCTTAATACATTTGCGGCTATTATGGACCACAGGGCAAATGCGGTATTTACCTTTTCCTTTTTACCGAAATTCCTCGCCAGGACATACAGCCCTGCCGCAAGCACTATGATCAAAAACACGTCGTTTGCCGTAAAACGCATGAGATATGACAGCGGTTTGTTGTACAGAGTAATATTTATGAATTTAAAGGCGGATATATCCGCCGCTTTGAAAGCGCTTATTATTTTCATCTCACTTTGTAAATTGTGACCTCTTCATTTGTATAAACAGGGTCGCCTGCAAGCGCGAATTTTTGGGTGTTCGCAAAGGTGGATTTTTCAATGCCGCCCGTGTAAACATATTTTATCCCGTTTAAGTGAAGTAAATTCAAGAGCGTTTCAGCGTTCATATCGCCTGAGTATATGTAATTTGCCGTGCTTGTCCTGCCGGGCACTTCATCCCTGCCGCTCTGCTGGCTCACCTGGTAACCCCAGCCTATATAGGCCGGCATACCGGTAAATATGGATACCCTGGACACCCCCGTATACATTCTTTCGCCCGGCGCTTCAAGTATGGTGTCCAGCCGGTTTAAATTTTTGTTTATCCATTCTATTGCCTGGTAGTCATATTTGTCAAAATCAGTCTGTGTCCCCGGCCTGCGGTCAAGTGTTTTCATGTAAGCCGTCCCGTCTATATAGGAAGCGTCGTTTAAGGTCACGGGTTTTTTTGGGTTTGTGCTGCACATCGAACCCTTTTCGATAGCGCCGAGCACGGGATAAAGCGCTGCAGGCACAAGGATAAATATCATGGCCGCAACAAGTATGTTCCTGCCTATCCTGTCTTTGAGAACGAAGAAAACCGCCGGCGCCATAACCGCTATGGCAAGAAAAAACGCCTTAAAAAGCGAGCTGCCTGCCCTGGAATCGGCGAACAAGAGGGCCAGTTCCGCCGCCAGCAGTACAAATACCCCTGCTGACACGAAAACAACGTCGTGTTTTTTCAGGGCAAATATTTTTTTATACGCCCCGATAACCCTGCTTAAAAGATACGGCACGCAGCATGCGAGCATGGTCCACGCCACCATGTAAAATTTGAAAACAGTGTTCATCCTGCCGTCGGCGATATAAAACAGCTCAGTGCCTATTATCATGCCGAGCGCCGTGAATAACAGGGTAAGGGCAAAAGCCTCGTCTTTGTCAACTGTAACGGCAAGCACCCACACAACAGCGGCCATCATCATGAAGACGAATGAAAAGGTCGGCTGTATAAAAAGCAGGATGATGAAAATAAGCGCGCAGGCCGCGAAAACAGCCGTGCGCGTGAGCATCCCCGTATTGCCCGTGATTTTGTCAAATACATTGCCCGCATGATCCATAATTTTGTTAAGATTAAATTTTCTCATTTTAAGCTTGAACATGCCTGTCTTAGCCGCTATTTTTTCAAACGCGCCCGACCAGTACATGAAAATAAAAGAAAATATCACGATGAAGAACAGCGCAAAATATTCGAACATCATATAAAGCGAGGCCTGCTCGGGTTTGCTGACCTGCCCTATGGCAGCCTTAAAAGGGGTCTGAAAATTCATGTGGAACGGCAGGAAAGCGAGATATGCCAGGATCATGACAACCGCGGCCGACCCGGCAAACTCAAAGCCAAATCCTGCTATTGCCTTCGGCCTCTGCGCGGCCTTTATCTTTGCGATCGCCTTTAGATTTCCCTTGAATAGGATCACCGCGAGCATGAATAATGAAAGCATGGAGAAAATCGCCATTGGCGGGAAATTCCATGTGTTAATTGCGAGCATGGAACCTATGACGACCGACAGCACAAAAATATTGATTCCCGCCTCTATTTTATTTTCCCCGAAACTTTTTATGAAACTAAAGGAATTGTTGGGTGATTTCATTATGTTGTAAACAAGCGCCACGGCAAGCACTGTCACGGGTATTACTATGTTATGCGCGTGCAGATCGCCGTATAAATAACTGAAAAAAGGCATCTCAGTTATGACAGGCGATGGGTATATCCTGGTCGGGTCCCATATGAACTGGAAAGACATTATCCCGCCGAATACCCCCTGAACGATCTTATCAAAAATAAAATACAAAGTGTGGAAGTTGCCTGCGCAGGCAAGCAGGAACCCGCCGAGCACTCCGTATTTGTACTTTCCCGTCATATTGTACGAAAGCGAGAATGCCGCAGTGAAAGAAAGCGCAAAAAGCAGGGACAACGAGAGGTTGTAAGTGATCTTTGGGGCGTATCCGAGCGCCTTTGAAACTGTTGCAAGCATAAGCTGGCCCCAGTAGTAGTAATTAAGGGTGAAACCCGACATCCAGGGGTCATGGGGCGGGAATTTCACGTCATTGTATATGGCGGATAAATACGCCATGCCCATGGGCTCGCCCCCGCCGTTATAGCCCTGGCCCATCACGTTATGCACGTCGGGGCAGAAAAGTTTTATAAGTATGAAAAGCAGGTACGCGCCGAGGAATATTGACTCCGTCACTATTATGTACTTCCTGTTTTGCGCGGTAAAATCCGTTATCTCTTTTTTATTTTTTATTGTAAAGTACACGGCAGCCGCAAAAAGAGCCGCGATTAATATCCATAAATTTATCTGGTAAAATTTCCAGACATTCAATGACACCAGCATCCAGTTTATCCAGACGAATAAAAATACCCCCGCGACTTTTGCCAGGCCGTATCCTTTGTCTTTTAAATTTTTGAATATCGTGAAGTTAAGCGGCAGGACCATGAACGCCAAAAGCTGTATAAGCGCATACCACAGGAATATGGACAACTGCGGGATTACAGCCGTTATTTTATCTTTTAGCTGCCCCATATTCGGGTTGTTTAAATCCTTTCTTTTCGCGCCGTTAAATGACCTGCCTGAAACCTGCGTGTTTGCGCTGTATTTTGCCTGTGTTTCGGTTTCGCCGTTCAAAAGCAGCTGCTTTATCTCCTCTTTTTTCAGGTATTTTTCATTTTTGAATATGTAAACCCTGGGATGGTCATAAAGCTGAAAACTCTCGTCGGCTTTGTCGTCTTTTATGCTTATCCCCAAAAATGACGGGTAATTGACCTTGTCAAGCACCATTTTGTATCCGAATATTTCCGCATTTTTTATCATGTTTGAATAGTAGAAAAAGTTTATCGGGTACCTCTGCGGCAGGCGCTGGTAAGTGCCGTAGGCGCGCTTGTCGGCCATGACCACATAATCCGTGTATGACAACATTTGGGACAGTTCCTCGATCTTATTCGGGGAGTCGGGTTCCTGCAGGCTCCACTTTAGGTTGTCAAAATCCCCTGCTCCGTGCCCGTCAACACCAACGGGAAGGTCATCGCCCCACATTTCATTTAACACCCTTGTCCTGTGGGCCAGCTTGTCCGTACCCTGGCTCATCACCGGCATATTCTTGAACATCCATCTTGAGGCTTGAATCCAGGAGTGCGAATTTGTATAAACGTTCATGAACGCGAACCCGTAAAACATAGCGGACAGTACCGTCAGCGATATGATTACCGCTCCAATTTTCTTGTTTTTCACCCTGTCATAAAGGTCATAAAGCAACTTGGCTGCCAGTAAGGCAAGGAACGGAGTGAACGGGATCATGTACCTGTTGAACTTGGCGAATGATACCCCCACTATCAGGAAGTACGGCACGACTCCGGCAAGTATCACGGCTATTTCCTTGCCCGGGATCTTTCCGTCTTTTAAGTTTTTAAAGAACCCGGCTATGTAAAAGAAAAAAGCGAACAAGGCGATTGCGCCGTACGGCCCCATGGTGTATTTCACGAGGTTTTCCATGTAAAACAGATAAGGGGTTGTGTTTATATACTGCCTGTTATAAGGCACGTCCGCTTCGCCCGTTATAAGGATCCTTCTCTGCTCGTTCTGATCGCGCATGAATGTATCAAAATCCAGGAGCGCGTGTGGCATGCAGATAAAGAACACGCCAAAAGCAGTCAGTGCCGCCCAGCCGAGATTTATCCATGAGTCGAGCCTTTCCTGTTTGCCGGCCTTGGTCTTTCCCGGGATGGAAAAAAACCTGAAAAGCTGGGCCGCGAGTATGGCTGCCGCAAAAGGCAGAGCCGCTGATTTTGAGGCGATCGCCATGCCGTAAAAAGCGCCGGCCAATATGTAATTAACCAGGGTCCCGCGCTTATAGATCCTAAGGGCAAAATACACCGCGCCAACCGAGAAAAACGTGACAAATGTGTCCACCGTAAAAAAATGCGACGCGTGCAGATGCAGCGCGGTAAAGGCTAAAAGCGCTGACGCGAGCAGCGCAACGGACGGCGTAAAAACCAGGAGGCATATCAGGAATATAAAAACTATGGTCCCCGTATCAACAAGCCCTGAAATGGCCCTTGCCCCGCCGATTAACGCCCTGTTCATGTCCATGCGCTGGAACATCGGCGTATTGTGCAGGCTGTTTACAACCCCGTTATAAGTGGCCAGTATATATAAAGGCAGCGAACCGTACTGAAGCCCTATGGGTTTGTCGCCCCAATACTTAATCATGGGAACAGCGCTGCCGACTATCCAGCGCTCGTCAGGATGAAACTGCCTGTCATTATACCAGTCAGGCTGCCAGAGGCGCATCACCAGCGCGGCCAGTATTATCACGGAAAATAATATCCAGACCCCAGTCATTTTATTTATTGCCTTGCCGCCCTTTTTCGCTTTTACAGGTTTTTTCCCCATGTGATCTCCTCTGTTTAAATAATTAATTACAAATTACTAATGACCAATGACTAATTAAACAAAAAACAACATCCTTAAGTTCTAATTAGTAATTAGTAATTTGTAATTAGTAATTTCGCCGTACTACAGCTGTTTTTTCCCGCGTTCATACTGCAACGTCTTCGTTGTCGCGTCTACTACGGTTGCCGGCCCGAAATACTGTATGGGGCCGGGGAAGAGGTACATATCGTTTACCGCGAGTTCTTCCCTCATTGCCGCTAACGCCTTGAAAGGCTTGCCGTCAAGTTCAACCAGCGCTTTTTGTATTACGGCTTTGTCTTCGCCCCTTCTTCTTTCTATGTTCATCATCATGGTCAGGGGCACTCCGCCGGCAAGCCAAAGTGACGGCGCTTTTGTAAGGTTCCTGATGGAAGACATGTAGCCTGTCAGGCCGTTTGCTATCAGTACAACCGCGTTATAACCCAGCGCGTAGCAGTAATTAGTGTCAAAATTTGTCGGGAAACCGCAGCGGCCTTCGTAACCGAAAAAGTGCGTGATCGCGGCGAATTTGCCATTGTACGCGCCTTCTTTTTTCATGGCTTTTAACTGCTTTTCAAGCATCTCAACAAGCAGCTTTTCCGTTTCTATCTGTGATACCATGACATTGCCGTGCGGGTCGCGGTCAAGGATAAGCTGTGTTTCTATCCCGTCGGGAAGGGATTTCATAAGGTCCGATAATCCCGGTTCCAGGACCTTATATACAAATTCTTTTTTTTCCTTCAGGCCGTCAATTTGCTTTAACTCGCCTTCATGTTTGACCAGCAGGTCGTTTAAAGTTTTAATAAGTTTCTTTATTTCCGGAATGAATTCAATCAAACCTTCGGGCACGAGTACGACGCCGAAATTTTTTCCCGCCTCCGCCCTTTTGACCACGACTTTTGCCAATGAATCCACCACCTGGGCCAGGGTCATTTCCTTTTTCAGGACTTCCTCGCCGATCAGGGTAATATTCGGCTGTGTCTGGAATCCGACTTCAAGGGTTATGTGCGAGGCGCTCCTGCCCATCAAACGTATGAAATGCCAGTATTTTGTCGCCGAGTTTACGTCCCTGCATATGTTGCCGACCATTTCCGAGTAAATTTTGGTTGCTGTGTCAAATCCGAAAGATGTTTCTATCATGTCATTTTTCAGGTCGCCGTCTATTGTCTTGGGTACGCCGATAACCTGCACCGGCGCGCCTTGTTTCGCGAAATATTCCGCAAGCAAAGCCGCGTTCGTGTTTGAATCGTCCCCACCGACAACCACAAGCGCGTCAAACTTATTTTTCAGCATTGTATCCCTGGATTTTAAAAACTGCTCCGGCGTCTCTATCTTGGTCCTGCCCGACTTTATCATGTCAAATCCGCCCGTGTTCCTGTACTCCGCCAGGAACGCCAACGTTATTTCCCTGAACTTACCGTCAATGATCCCCGCCGGACCGCCCAAAAACCCGAACAATTTGTTTTTAGGATTGGCTTTTTTAAGCCCGTCAAAAAGCCCGGCGATAACATTATGGCCGCCTGCTGCCTGGCCTCCGGATAGAACAACTGCCGCCCTTATTGGTTTCTTATTATAGGAAGGATTTTTGCCTTTTCCAAAAGTTACAACCGGCTTCCCGAAATTGACAGGGAACATCTTTTTTATTTTATCCGGGTCTGATATGGCGGAAGTAGGCGCGCCTGCTTTCGGTTTTATTGATGAGAACGGGGATTTTAGTATTGCCGGCAATGCGGGTTTGTACTTAAGACGAAGCGCCTGTAATTCCGATAATTTTTTCATAAATCCTCCTGAAAATATATGGTTTTTATCCAGGGGCGTCATATATAACCCCGAAATACAAATATTGGAACATTATACGGAAAAAGAAGGAAAATTCAAGTAATTTTACGGTTGGTATTTGGCGCGAATCAATTAAATCAACCGCCCTGCTCAGGCTGCGGGGCGGCTGGCCCGTGTAATTTAAAAAATAATTCAACATTTTCCGGATTTTTCCGATATAATTAGTATAAGATAAACTTTAGTTCCTGAAAGAAGTCATAACAACTTCTGTAAAAGGAGCACAGCCATGAAGGTAAAAGTTGCGATGTATAAAATGAAGATAAAGGACATCAAGAAAGTAATGACCGTGGCTGAACTGGATTCATGGGAGCAGTACCCGGGCGATTTCTTTTCCTCTTTTTCCAGCGACGTAAAAAACGAAACAAATAAAAAGTATGTCTATGGTTATCACGGGAAAAGGACCATATACCTGTCGTCAAACTAAGGTTTAAATCCCGGGCTATCTTACAGGTTTATTGAACAAAACCCTTATTATTCTTTCTGTTATTTTCACTATTCCCTGCACGTTCCATTTCCAATCGAACGGCTTTACCTGCCTTAGCAGATACATGGGCCGCAATAGTATGGAGGAATATGCTTTTGCCCTCAAACCTATAAGTTCTTCAGCTGTCAGGCTTTGGGTGCGTATGACCGGTTCGCCGGATAGTGGAAAATACTTGGACCAGTCTTTGGTCAGAAGAAAGTTGTTTTTTTCATAGTATTCATATATATCCGTATTCGGGAACGGCGTTGAAAAGCAGAATTGTGTGTAGAACGGGTCTATTTCTTTTATAAAGTTCACTGTTTCCTTAACTGTTTCTTTTGTCTCCCCGGGCAGGCCTATGATTGCCAGGCCGTAGAACATTATGCCCAACTCGTGGCACCACTTCGCGGCCCGCCTTATTTCATCAAGGGTCACGCCCTTCATGGTGCTTTTCAGGATTGTTTCCGAACCTGTTTCGATTCCTATGGCTATTTCCTTCATGCCTGCCTTTTTCATGATTTTCAGCATCTCATAAGTTACCAGGTTTGCCCTTGTACAGCATACCCATTTTAAGGAATTTAATTTTTCTTCTATCATCCTCTGTGCGAGTTCTTCTATCCTGCCCTTTTTTATTGATATGGTATCGTCAAAGAACAGGAATGACTTTATTTTGAATTTATCCTTCAAATATTTTAATTCCGATATGACGGATTCCACGCTTCTTTCCCTGCATTTTGTCTTTCCGAAGGAACAGAATGTGCATAAAAAAGGGCAGCCCCTTGTTGTCTGCACGAGCGCGAACGGTGAGTTCATAACTCCGGTATGGTAGGGTTTCAGCGACGGCAGCAGGTGGTATGCCGGATATGGAAGTGTGTCTATGTCGCTTATTTCTTTTGCCGGAAGCGTGGTGACTATCTTGCCCCTGTTATAAAAGGAAATACCCGGTACATTGACAAGAAAATCCAGTTCCTCTTTTACCCCGCCGTCAGGGTCGCGCACACACGTAAAAGGCTGGGGCTGTTTGGATATCACAGCCTTGTTCTTCAAAACTTCCATAGCGAGTGTTTCAATCACTGCTTCGGGTTCTGAGTTTATGAACACATCCACACTGCTGTTTTTGAGTATTTCATCGCGCAGGGCCGGCACATCGGCTATGATCTTGCTCCGCAGGACAGTAACGGCCCCCAGGCACTTGGCTATATGCAATACCTGCAAATCCGGCTTTTGAGTGTCAAAACCGCACCGGGAAAAAACCAGGTCCGGGTTAATCCTCGTAATTTCATTGTGTACCCGGGTTATATTCATGTCAAAACCGTTCGCGTCAAGAACCGTGACTTCATAATCGGGGTTTTTCTCCAGGACCGCTGCCGTATAAAGAATTGATAAAGGCGGGTAAACAGAACCTATGTCTTTATGTTCAAAACGCTCTTCCCTGACCACTGGAAAGCCGTCTACTCTGGGGGGATTTATCAGCATTATTTTTAGTTTCATTTGGCTCCTTGGATTGTTCTCTGTTCTCTGTTCTCTGTTCTGTGTTCTTTGTTCTATTTCGCCTTCAAATAATCCTTCAGAACTTCCGGCGGTACCAGTTTCGATATTATAAAAATGCCAACTGCGGCCACTGCCGCGTCGTCAAGCCAGCCTAATATCGGAATGACGTCCGCTATAAAATCAAACGGGAAAACAACATAAGCGAGCACCACTATCCCTGTCATCTTGGCTAACCAAGGAGTGCGTTTGTCCAGCAGTCCCCTGAACAGGGCATAACACTGCTTTAAAAATGAAGGAGCCGAGTTTCTTGTTTTCATGTTTTTATTATATCATATCGGCTTTTAATGAGGATGTTCTTTGTTCTTTGTTATTGTTTTTTCACAGAACACAGAGAACAAAGAACAGAGAACAGAGAACAAAGAACAAAGACCCCCCTACTGCTTATGCTTGAATCCCTTATTATTTGAATTTTTCAGGTATTTGATCAGAGCTGTTGTTTTATTTATAATTTCGTTGAGGGAAGAAATAAAGTCCTCAAATTCCTTTTCACAAATATAACCTACATCAAACGCGACAAAGACATGACTTTTTGTTTCTCCAGCCGAACCTTTGGCTATAGATAGAAATTGTATAAATTCCGGATTTCCATCCCGATAGAATCCTTCCGCAATATTTGCCATCACGGATATAATAGACCTTCGTATTTGATCTCTTAACGCATAATCTCTTGCAAAATCTCCGTTCTTGGTAATTCCATAAATCTTTTTTGTAAGAAGCCTTGACTGCTGCCATATCTCTAGATCTTCAAAACTATTAAATCCTGCCATTACGCCCCTCCGCGTATGTTTTGATTGTTCTATGTTCTATGTTCTATGTTCTATGTTCTATGTTCTATGTTCTGTGTTAAAACAAAGAACAAAGAACAAAGAACAGAGAACAGAGAACAAGCCGCCCCTAAAAAGAAAAAGCCCCAGCGGAAAACCGCCAGGGCTCTTAAGGCTATATGTGGCTGAATTAGCCCTTCTGAACGTTTGAAGCCTGCGGCCCTTTTGCGCCTTCGACTACGTCAAAAGTAACTTCTTCGCCTTCTTTTAAAGTTTTGAAGCCTTCCATCTTGATCGCGTCAAAATGTACGAATACATCTTTTCCGCCTTCCTGTTCGATGAAACCGTAACCTTTCTTGTCGTTAAACCATTTTACTTTTCCTTTTGCCATGAATCTGGAACCTCCTGCGTATTAAAATCATGCGGCACTTCTTCCGCATTTGTGAAGAGTATTTAACCATATTTCAGGGATTTGTCAAGGTATTATTTCAAAAATCAATCAAAATTCAGTACCCGGGAATTATTTCCCTTAACCGGCTGTCGGGATAATGCTTCTTATTACGGGTAATAATAGCCTGCTTTTCTGTGATTGCAGTCGCGGCTATTATGCAATCATACAACTCCAGATTATGGCCTTTTGCCTTCCTTTTCACTTCATAAGCCAACTCAACTGTTTCTTTACCGGCGGCTATCACCTGAAAACCAGATAAAAAAAACAATGTTGGCTGTATTTCGTGTTCTCTCATTCCAAACAACAATTCCCCATATGTTATAACGCTGATTGAGTTGTGCTTGCCGTACTGTTTAAACATAAATTCCCTGGAGCCTGGCACTCCACGTAATACATCTATCAGCACATCAGTATCAAAAAGGCTCAAATTATAACTTCCTCGCCTTTCTCAGTTTTCTTATGTAAGAATCCGTGCCGGCTATTAGTTCAGGGTGATCCTTGTCTTTCCAGGCGCCATACCCGGTATTCACAGCCTCGGAAAAATGCTGGGCCTTTATATAATCTTCCAGGGCTTCGGTTACTAAAGCCGAAAATCCCGCCTTTTTCTTTTTCATAATAGGCAGCAGCTCGTCCATTATCGTTTTTTCAAGCCTGACAGCTTTTAATTGTGTTTTCATTGTATTGCCTCCTTTTCATAATAATCATAGCATACGCCGGAGGCTTTGTAAAACAAAAACATCAATTTTGTTATACATGTATTTTGAAGTTTTTTTTATGTAGAGAGGGGGCTTGCCCCCTCTCATCGTTGGCTTGACCCACGGCATTTAAAATCCCTCGATGAGAGGGGGCAAGCCCCCTCTCTACAAAATCCTTTTTAAACCGGACTTAATAATCCTTATTATGTCCTACCAGCGACTTTACCCCACGCAACGCCAACCCGACATCCCTAAGGGACCGTATCGATAAAGCGCTTTTAATAAGGAACAACGGGTCCTTATGTATGTTCCACATTTTCTTGCACCAGAACTGGTTATCATAGTTTGATTTCAGGATATCGTGTTCCATATCCATCTTTTCGTAATTTTTGCCGTCTTCAGTCAGCCAGCCGTGTTTTTCCGCGTCCCTGTAAAGCGGGGTTCCCGGGTATGGCATTATAATGGAAGCCTGCAAAGAATCCCCGAAATGGGTTTTATACAGCATTAGTTCTTTCGCGACTTTATAGGTCTGTTTGACATCTTTTAAGTCTTCCCACGGATAGCCAACCATCATGGTAAGCATTACCTTAAACCCGTATCTTTTGGCGCGTTTTACGTTTTCTATTATATCCTCAATATTTTCCAGCTTGCCAATCCTGTGCAGGGAGTCTGAAGTTCCGGCTTCGAGGCCGACTTTTAACAGCCTGTATCCTATGGATCTCATTAACCTGCATTTTTCCTCTGTAAGATTTTCAGCGCGCGCGTTTGACGAGATTATGAATTTACCTTTTAACGCCCGCTTTTCCAGCTCAACCAGGAAACCCTCAAGCCACGCCTGGCTCCAGACAGCGCCTGATTCATTGTCGTCAAACACTTCGTACACTTTGTATTTTTTCACCAGTATTTCAATTTCTTCGGCCACGTTTTTCGGCGAGCGCAGGCGCGCTCTTCTCTGCCAGAATGCGTGCTGCCAGATACAGAAAGTGCATACCCCTCCGGTTCCTTTTCCTTCCCGGCCGCAGCCCCGGCCGGTAAGTATATACGCGCACGGCCTGTAAAGATACGCTTCCCCGTATAATTTCCATCGTGTCAGGTCCCTGTCTATAAAAGGAAGGCTGTCAAGATCCTCAAGCAGCGAGGCAGGGCCCATGCTTTTAATTTCCATGCCGTTCCTGAAGTACACGCCTTCGGGCATGATTGCTTTTCCTTCGAGATGCTGTACCAAGGCGGCCAAAGTCACATCAAAATCACCGCCGGTAATTACAAAATCAACCCTGGATTTTTGTATGGATTCTCCGGGAAAAAAACTCACATGGTCGCCGCATATCGCAAACCGCGCGCTGTCCAGCTGGGGCTTGAAATAATCGATCCATTCCCAGTGAAATTTTATAACAGGGGTTTTGGTTTCAAGCACTACAAGCTCGGGTTTGAAAGCCTTTAATTCCTTCTCAAAAGCCTCCCCTGTCATACCGCGGTTTATGGCGTCCAGAAAAAGAACTTCATGCCCCGCCTGTTTTAAAATGGTAACTGCATACGCGGGGATAAGCGGGAAAATTTTTATTTCTTTTGAGTGGGTGAATTTAAACTGCCTGTTCTGCCCCAAAAGCGGTATCTTGCCGTCCATAAAAAGCGGGGGATATACAAAAGCTACGCGCATATGATGATCTTCCTTTAATTATTTTGTGTTTTGGGATGCCGGGTCAGCCGAAGCGCACTTGCGAAGGCGGATCACCACAAATACTTAAGCGGGTCCTGAAGGCTCCCGTTTTTATATAACGCGAAGTGCAGGTGTGGCCCTGTTGTCCTGCCTGAATTGCCTGTCTTTGCGATCAGCTTGCCCGCGAAAACATTCTGTCCGGGATGTACAAAGATCTTGCTTAAATGCCCGTAAACCGTCATGTACCCTTCTTTATGCGCTATCTTCACGCAGTACCCGAGGTTTCCGCCCCATCCCGCGAATATTACCTTGCCGTCAGCCGACGAGCCCACCCAGCTCCCCATGTCGGCCCTTATATCCACTCCCTGATGAACTGATTTCTCGCCGGTAACCGGATGCACCCTGATGCCGACCAGGGAAGTGTAACGGCCTGCCAGGGGGGAGCGGAACATATTACGTTTGGCAAACAGGCTCTTGAGGTTGTCGTTGATAAAAACCGGCCTGGTATCGGGAATAAAAAGCAGGTCGCCTTTTGCCAGTGTCCCAAAAAACAGCTTGTTATGTTTTTTAATTTCCTCTTCGTTTACTTTATATATTTCCGAAAGCTGTTTTATATTCTCATTTCCCGACATAACCTCATGTATGACCCCCTTTTTTGAAAGGATCACAACCTGCTTGTTCAAAAAAGCCCTTAAATCTTCAAATTCGGGATTTGCGCCTATTATAGTGTCTATATTAATATTATATTGTTTGGCAATACCCCAAAAGTTCTCGCCGGTTTTTACCCTGTACATGGTATAACTGACATCTATTCCCCTGAATTTGTCCTTTAAATATATGTAAGCCAGATCCTTGTCGCGTTTTGAAAGCCCGGCATAAGAGTCTTTATAAACCGCCTCTATATTCTGCCCCTTGTCTTTCATTATTTCAACGAAGGTCTCGGGCTTGACAGGCGCGTAGGCAATTGACTCGCCCGTGTTAAAAAACACGCTCGCGAATACTATGACCGAAGCAAAAGCAACAAAGCCGGCAAGTATCAGCACCCGCTTAAAAGAAACAGACTTTATTGATTCCTCTAATTTTACCTTTATTTCCTTTATTTTCTCTTCCATGTTAAAGCCTCCATAGAATAACAATATATACGATTATTCCGTTTAAATCAACAGCAAATTCGATTGGATAAGACGAAAGTAATAATTCAAAATTAAAAATTCAAAATTTAAAATTATGGTCTATTGCTGCGGGCTTTGCCCTTGCAATATTATAATTAAGGTCGCAAGGCGACTCCATAATTTTAAATTTTTAATTTTGAATTTTTAATTGCCCCTCTCCCCTTTTATTATTGACTTAAATATACTCTTCTTATATAATCCTTTTTAGCTTTAACGCCGGCATTCACATACGCATGTATTTTCCTTATTATATATGGCATCTGTTATGCCGTTTGAACTAATTTCTAATTATGGAGGTGTGCCATGTCTTTGAATTACAACAAGAAAATAAACCTTTTTGAGGAAGAATTTTACCATTACGAACTTCAGGATGTCAAAGAGCCCGAACTATACAGGGATATGTTCCCCTATGACGAAGTGCCGCGTATAATTTTCAACCAACGCATAGTTCCCATGAACGTTGCCGAGAATATCTGGATCACGGACACCACGTTCCGCGACGGTCAGCAGTCACTCCCGCCATTTAAGGTCGAGCATATAGTCAAGCTCTACGACTTAATGAACAAACTTGACGGCGGCACGGGATTAATACGGCAGACTGAGTTTTTCCTTTATACAAAAAGGGACCGTGAAGCTGTGGAGAAGTGCCTGTCCCGCGGGTACAAGTACCCGGCGGTTACCGGCTGGATCAGGGCCGTCGAATCCGACTTTAAGATCGTAAAAGAAATGGGGTTAAAAGAAACAGGCATACTCACGTCGGTCTCCGACTATCACATTTTTTTAAAGTTAAAATGGACCCGCAAACAGGCCCTGGAGAACTACCTGAAAATAGTGCGCGCGGCTTTGGATAACGGCATCATACCCCGCTGCCATTTTGAGGACATCACACGCGCCGACATATACGGTTTTGTAATTCCCTTCGCGCGCGAACTCATGAAACTTTCAAAAGAATACAAAATGCCCGTAAAGATCAGGGCCTGCGATACCATGGGTTACGGTATTGCCATAGCAGGCGCGGCTCTGCCGAGAAACACACACGGCATAATATACGGTTTGAACAAGCATGCCGAGGTCCCGTCCGAGTGGCTCGAATGGCACGGCCACAATGATTTTTACCGCGGTTTGACCAATGCCTCGCACGCATGGCTGTACGGATGCTCTGTTGCCAATGGCGCATGGCTCGGCATCGGCGAAAGGACAGGAAATACGCCGATCGAAGCCCTGATCATGGAATACCTTTCGTTCCGCGGCAGGACCGGCTTTGAAAAAATGGACACAACGGTAATTACAGAGATAGCGGATTACATGCACCATGAAATGGGCATAGAGATAGCTTCCAACAGGCCTTTTGTGGGGAAGAATTTCAACCTCACAAAAGCCGGGATACACGCTGACGGCATATCAAAGAGCGAGGAAATTTACAACATATTTGATACGGAAAAAATACTGAACAGGCCCCCCATGGTCAGCATTACGGACAAATCAGGCACGGCGGGCATCGCCTACTGGGTAAACAACTTTTTCAAGGTTTCGGAATCGGATAAGGTAACAAAAGACACCGAAGCCGTAAAGATCATCAAAACAGCGGTGGACAAAGCCTATGAAGGCGAGCGCACGATAGGGATTTCCGACGAAGAAATGATCGAATTCACGCAGAAACACCTGCCTGAAATTTACACAAAATATTCCAAAAACGCGGAGTAAACAATGGCTGAAAAAATCACATTAAACGAAAAAAATGAACCAGTAGTGCCGGAAAACCCGATAGTGGCATTCATAGAAGGCGACGGCATAGGGCCGGATATATGGAAGGCCACGCAGGGAGTAGTTGACGGGGCTGTCGCGAAAGCTTATAACGGCTCGCGCAAAATCGAATGGAAGGAAATATATGCCGGGGAAAAAGCAAACCAGAAGTTCGGCACTTATCTTCCTGAAGAGACCATAGAAGCGATCAAGGAATATGTGGTTTCGATAAAAGGGCCGCTTACCACGCCTATCGGCGGCGGGATCAGGTCGCTTAACGTAACCTTGAGGCAGAGGCTTGACCTTTATGCCTGCGTAAGGCCCGTCAGGTATTTTACAAATGTCCCCTCGCCTGTCAAGCACCCGGAAAAACTCAACATAATTATTTTCAGGGAAAATACCGAGGACGTATATGCCGGCATAGAGTGGGAGGCGGGTTCGGCTGAAGCCAAAAAGATCATCTCTTTCATCAATGATAATTTTAACAAATCAATACTCTCAGGGAGCGGCATCGGCATCAAACCCATGAGCGAATTTGGCTCGCGCAGGCTCATGAGGATGGCGCTGCAGTATGCCGTTAAAAACAAAAAAAGATCGATCACAATAGTCCACAAGGGAAACATCATGAAATACACGGAAGGCGCGTTCGCGAAATGGTGCTATAAGGAAGCGGAAGAAAATTTCCGCGACGTTGCCATAAAAGAATCCGACGTAAAACCCGGCGTGCCGGTTGAAGGTAAGATAATAGTCAAAGACAGGATAGCTGACGCCATGTTCCAGCAGATACTGCTGCGGCCCGACGAATATGAAGTCCTGGTAACCCCGAATTTAAACGGTGATTATTTATCCGACGCTGCCGCGGCGCAGGTCGGGGGATTAGGCATCGCGCCCGGCGCCAATATAGGTAAATATGCCATGTTTGAAGCCACACATGGCACGGCCCCGAAATACACGAATCTGGATAAGATCAATCCGGGCTCCCTGATACTTTCAGGCGTCATGATGCTTGAACACATGGGCTGGATAGAGGCCGCAAAGCTTATCATAAGCGGCCTTGAAAAAACATTCCTGCAGAAGTTCGTAACATATGATATGGCCCGCCAGATGGAAGGCGCGACGGAAGTAAAGTGTTCGGAGTTCGGGCGGAAGATAGTGGAGAACATGTAAGGCAGTCTCAGTAGTCAAACCGGTCTAAAACGGCTCAATGTTAAGGTTTGTTTTCCCTGTTGGGACTTCTGAGATCATTGAGATTAACGAAATAAAAAAAATTAGGAGTTCACAACCAATGAAAACCAAGATAGGCATCATCGGCGCAGGCAACGTCGGCGCCACTACGGCACACATCGCGCTTATGAAAGACCTCGGTGACATATACCTGCTGGACATAGCAGCCGACATGGCCCGGGGCAAGGCAATCGACTTGAACCAGTCAAAGTTCCTTTTTGATTCGGACGCCAAGGTTGAAGGCGGGGACGACTATTCCAGGATTAACGAGTGCGATATCATCGTCGTGACAGCGGGACTCGCGAGGAAACCCGGCATGACAAGGGACGACCTGCTTTTTAAAAATTTTGACATTATAAAGGACATATCCATTAAGATAAAGCTGTCCCAGAAAAGCCCCATTGTAATAGTTGTTTCCAATCCTCTTGATGTCATGGCTTACACGGCCTGGAAAGTAACAGGCTTCCCTAGAAACAGGGTGCTTGGCATGGCCGGGATTTTGGACACCTACAGGTTTTATCATTTCCTTCAGAATAAGTTTGAAGTTCCGAGCAGGTATGTAGAATCCATGATCCTGGGTTCGCACGGCGACACCATGGTTCCCCTGCTCTCACACACAAAGGTGGCGGGCAAAGACCTGACTTCAAGGCTTTCCCAGGATGAAGCGATTGCTTTGGCCGACAGCGCGCGTAACGGCGGCGCCGAAATAGTCGCGCTTTTAAAAACAGGGAGCGCTTACTACGCTCCCGCAGCATCGGTGGTCAGGATGCTTGAAAGCATCATATCAGGCAGAAAAGGCACTATTCCCTGCTCGGTCCTTGCCGAAGGCGAATACGGCTATAGGGACCTGTTTTTAGGGCTGCCTGTTACCTTAGGTCCGGCCGGACTGCAGAAAATAATAGAATTAAAAATGACCGATCCCGAGAAAAAACAACTCGACGATTCAGCCGCGGCCATTAAAGAACAGATCAATAAAATAAAAGACAAAATTTAAGAGTTTAAGGGGCATTAAATGAGGCTTATTAAATGCGAGAAAATCACGGGTGTTGTTGAAAGGATGGTAATTGACGCCAATCATTACCTGCCATATGACATATTTAACTGCATGAAAGACGCGGCTGATAAGGAAACTACAAAAAAACCCAAAACAATACTTTATAAGATCCTTGAGAACCATAAAATAGCCAAAAAAGGGACATATCCGCTCTGCCAGGATACCGGCATTGCTGTTGTCTTTCTTGAAGTCGGCAACGAGACTGCGACTGACGGCGACATATATAAGGCCGTTAATAAAGGCGTGGAAGCCGGCTATTCAAAAGGTTTTTTGAGGAAATCCATGGCAGACCCCTTAACCCGTGAAAATACCGGGACAAACACCCCGGCCATAATACATACAAAACTTGTCAAGGGCCCGCATATTAAAATATCGCTCATGACCAAAGGCGCGGGCGCTGAAAATAAATCAGCCTTGAAAATGCTGAACCCATCGGATGGCATTGAAGGGATAAAAAAATTTGTCATTGAAACAGTCAAAAAAGCCGGGGCCTCCGCCTGCCCGCCTTTTGTTATCGGGATCGGCATAGGCGGCAACATGGAAACATGCGCCCTGCTTGCCAAAAAATCCCTTATGCGCGAACTGGACGATTATAACAAAAGCGACAAGAACGCGGCAAAACTGGAGAACGAACTTTTTAAGGAAATAAACAGATTAAACATAGGCCCGCTCGGATTCGGCGGCGACACGACTGCGCTCGGCGTAAAAATTGAAACAAAGCCGTGCCATATAGCCAGCCTCCCTGTCGCCGTCAATATTCAGTGCCATTCGTCAAGGCATAAGACGTTTACGATTTAAAAAATTGTTCTCTGTTCTGTGTTCTGTGTTCTATGTTCTGTGTTCTATGTTCTATGTTCTGTGTTCTATGTTCTGTGTTCTATGTTCTGTGTTCTCTGTTCTTTGTTCTGTGTTCTGTGTTAAAACGAACATAGAACATAGAACATAGAACATAGAACAGAGAACAGAGAACAGAGAACAGAAAACAAACCCAAGGAGTTTTATGAAAAGGATCACAGCACCGTTAGACGCAGAAACCATAGATGACCTGGAAGTCGGGGATGAAGTGCTCATATCCGGCGTAATATACACCATGCGCGACGCGGCGCATGCAAAAGTTGTTGAAATAATCAAAAAAAACGGCAAGCTCCCTTTTGACCTGCAAAACCAGGTCATATACTATTGCGGCCCGACTCCCACAAAGGAAGGCAATGTAATCGGGTCCTGCGGCCCGACCACATCGTCAAGGATGGATGTATTCACCCCCCTCCTGCTTGAACACGGATTAAAAGGCATGATAGGAAAAGGCGAACGCTCTGTCGCGGTCAAAGACGCCATTGAAAAGTACGGCGCCGTGTATTTTTCAGCAATGGGCGGCCTTGGCGCGGAATACGCCAGGGATGTAAAAAAATCAGATGTCATAGCTTTCCCCGAGCTTGGGCCGGAAGCCATATACAAAATGGAAATAGAGGATTTCTACGCGGTTGTTATAAACGACGCGAAGGGGAACGATTTTTTCGTTATAAACCAATACAATTGAAAAACGAAATTACTAATTACTAATGACTAATTACAAATTAAACCTCACGACAACCCGCTCTTTGTGGTTTTCCTTAATTAGTAATTAGTAATTGCTAATTAGCAATTGCCTTATTTGTTATCCCGGTCAGAAATATTTTCAGCATTATCCCGACTTTTCTCTCCACTTCCACGGGGGTTTCAAGCGCCAGCTGATACTCCATGCCTTTGATGGCCTGTACAATTACAAAAGCGGCGAAGTCCGGGTCTTCGATCCGGAACAAATTCTTTTCCACCCCTTCTTTTATAAACTGCGTTATATTCCCCATTTCAAAATCCCGGTATTTCTCATAAGCTTTTCTTATGTATCCGTAATAATCTATGTAATCTTTTCTGAACATCTGATAAAACCCCGAGAACCTTGACATAAACTTCATACGACCCATGATATAGGCCGCCAGTTTTTTGTCAGGCGTGCTTTCGGCCGCAACCAGTTTCTCAAGTTCTTTTTTTATCTCATCCATATCCTGTTCAATTATCAGGCAGTAAATCTGCTCTTTTGAATCAAAATAATGGTATATGGTCCCTTTTCCTATGTGCGCCTCTTTAGCCACGTCGTCCATGGTGGTATCGGTCAATCCGTTCCTGGCGAACAACTTTTTCGCGACCCTAAAAATAAGGTCTCTTGTTCCTTTCATGAAATACTCCTTTTAATTCTGGTTTTCGACTATTTTTAAATAATAGTCGGTTTTCGAATGAAAGTCAATATGTTTATGAATCTCGAAAAACGCTATAGCCTTTGATATAGAACCACTGCGATTTCAGAATACACCTATATACAACCACTATTGTGATTTTACAAATAGAACAAATATGTTTATATGTGTTTTTTAGAACTCGTAGAGAGGGGGCTTGTCCCCCTCTAAAATGCTGGCCCCAGTTATCCGCCCAGCCCAGATTGAGAAGGGGACGAGCCCCTTCTCTACGAAAATCGTTTTGTTTATAACTATTGTGTTTAGTTACAATAGTGGTTGTATATAGGATGGCCGAATTATATTCGGCCACTACAGGCCTGTATGGTTTTAGTGTCGTGTCGTTTTGTTTTGTTTTTGCATTTGCGTAGCCGCACCCCTGTGAAGCCAATTCACAAAATGAAAAAATATGTAAAAAATATGTTTACAATTTTCCTCTTTTATCTTAATATTATTTGCCCGGTATCATTTGTCCGGATAATCATTGAAAAACAAACCCAAGGAGAACGCGATGAAAGGCACACTGACCGAAAAAATACTTAAAAAACACCTGGAAGCCGGCAAGCTTGAACCCGGCACCGAGATTTCAATCAGGATCGACCAGACTTTGACGCAGGACGCAACCGGAACCATGGCTTACCTGGAATTCCTTAATTTTAACCTCCCTAAAATATCAACCAAGTTGTCAGTAAGCTATGTTGACCACAACACTTTGCAGACAGGATTTGAAAACGCGGACGACCATCTCTTTTTGCAGTCTGTCGCCGAGAAATTCGGACTGTATTTTTCCAAACCCGGCAACGGCATATGCCACCAGGTACATTCCGAAAGATTCGCTAAACCCGGCGATACATTGATAGGTTCAGACAGCCACACACCCACTGCCGGGGGCGTGGGCATGCTTGCGATAGGCGTAGGCGGGCTTGAAGTCGCCTCGGCTATGGCAGGATACCCTTATTCGCTTACCTGCCCCGAGGTCGTCGGCATAAAACTAAAAGGGAAGCTTCCCGCATGGTCATCCGCAAAGGACATCATACTTACCGTGCTTAAGAAATACACGGTAAAGGGCGGGGTTAACAGGGTATTCGAGTATTTTGGCGACGGCGTAAGATCATTGTCAGTGCCTGAGCGGGCCACTATCACAAATATGGGCGCTGAACTTGGCGCCACTACATCAATATTCCCGTCTGACATTAATACCCAGAAATTCCTAAAAACATTTGGCAGGGCAAAAGATTATAAAGCATTCGCGGCGGATAAAAAAGCCCAATATGTGGAAGTCTTCGAGATTAATCTCGCAAAAGTGGAACCTATGGCCGCTATGCCGCACTCGCCTGACGCGGTCAAGGAAGTTAAAGAAATCAAAGGCCAGAAAGTCAGCCAGGTTATCATAGGCAGCTGCACCAATTCATCATATAAGGATTTGATGACAGCGGCGCTTGCGCTTAAAGGCAAAAAGGTGCACAAGGATGTTTCTTTCATAGTGGCCCCGGGCTCCAAAACCATACTTAACGCCCTGATACAGAACGGCGCGCTTTCCTACTTCATAGAAGCCGGGGCAAGGATCGTGGAATCCGCCTGCGGCCCATGCATAGGCATGGGGCACGCGCCTGCCTCAGGTTCTGTTTCGGTCCGGACTTTTAACAGGAACTTCAAGGGCCGTTCAGGGACTGCCGACGCCTCAATATTTCTGGCAAGCGTGGAAACCGCGGTTGCCGCGGCAATATTCGGGGAAATAACAGAACCTAAAAAACTCGGCAAGTATCCGACAGTTGCTCCTCTCGCCAAATTTCCCGTTGATGACGCGCTCCTTTTAAGGCCGCTCCCTTTGGCACAGGCAAAAAATGTCAGCATAATAATGGGCCCGAACATCAAGCCTATCCCGATGGGCAAACCTATTGCTGATATTTTGACAGGCAAGGTCCTGATAAAGACCGGCGACAATATAACAACGGACGACATCATGCCCGCAGGCGCCAAGATACTCCCTCTGCGCTCGAACATACCCGAGATATCCAAGCATGTGTTCATCAAGATTGACGCGGCTTTCTACGACCGCGCCATTAAGGAAAACGGCGGGTTCATAATCGGCGGGGACAACTATGGCCAGGGGTCCTCAAGGGAACACGCAGCCCTGGCCCCCATGCATCTGGGCGTGAAAGCGGTCATTACAAAATCCTTTGCCCGCATACACAAGGCCAACCTTATCAACTTCGGGCTGTTGCCGCTTAACTTCACAAACCCCAAGGACTATGACAAGATACAGCCCGGCGACAGGCTTGAGCTTATTGATGTTGCGGCTAATGTGAAGGACGGAAAGAACATAATGTGTAAAATTAACGGGAACATTGAAATAAAACTTTTCTGCCAGTTGTCTGAACGCGAGCGGGAGATCATCCTGATCGGCGGAAAGATTAATTATATTAAATACAAGCTGACAGGAATAAAGCCGACACTTGCCCGTGAAGAACATAACGAAGGGCATAAAACCCAGGCTTCAAGTGCGGTCAATAACAAACCCTCTCCCACTACTGCACAAAACCCGCAGCCTCAGCAACAGGTTTCAAAACCGAATCAGCATTTTTCAAAGCCCCATCAGCGGTTTTCAGGGCCGCATCAGCGGTTTCCAAAGCCCAATCAGCATCCTCCAAAGTTTCACAAGCAGTTTTCACAGCCTTTGAAGCCGGTCTCAACACCGCAGCAACGGGCCGCAACACTTCAGCAGCAGGTTTCAAGTCCCCCGATACAGCAGCCGGCTGAAGTTAAACATAAATCACCTCAAAAACAAACTACAAAAAATAAAATAAGCAAAAAATAGCCGGAACAGCGGCGCTGTTGGCGCAGCAATAAAAAAGGCCAGCCTGCAGGCTGGCTTTTTTTATTGCTGAAATGAGACTGCCGGAAAACCTTATATATCCATGAAATTCTTTATCGTGTCCGGTACGGATGAAATTTTTCCATGGCCTGTGCGCCACTAAAACCCCTTATAATACAAGCGCACAATCCATGGAAAAATTTCATCCGTGCCGGACACGACCTATCATTAAAAACTTTTCCGCCGGCACCAATATACGCACCAAACAGCATAAACCGCCATGTACCATCATGTACCATCATGTACCATTCGCAGTAGCTCAGGTACATGACACGGTTCGCAGTAGCTCAGGTACATGACACGGTTCGCAGTAGCTTAAGGTACATGGTATGATTTTCCCGGAACAAAACATTGTTTAATTATAAATGCTGTACTTTATACTTTATATTATTTTTTCCCGACTTTTTTACCTCATACATGAGTGCGTCCGCGGCCTTTAGCATGTAATGAACGCTTAATGGCGGATTCATAAAGGTCACAACTCCGGTGCTGAAAGTCACCGGCCATTTATATTTGCCTATTTCAACCCTTAATATCCGCAAAAGATGCTCCATAAAAGGAATTGCCGGCTCCGGAGGCATTTCAGGGAGCAGGATGGCAAACTCGTCGCCGCCGAGCCTGGCAACAGCGTCAGTTGCCCTGATGTTGGCCCGCAGGAAAGCCGCTGTGACCATCAGAAGTTTATCGCCCTCCAGATGCCCCTTTGCGTCGTTTATCTTTTTAAAATTGTCTATGTCGAGATAAGCTATGGTAAGCGGTTTGTTGTATCTTTTTATCCTGTTTATTTCTATGGCTGCGTAATTATAAAAGGCCCTGCTGTTGGAAGCCTTGGTCAAAAAATCTTCCATGGCAAACTGCCTCTCGGTCCTGATCTCCCTGCGGAGCGCTGATAATATTACGGCAAAAGCGGAACAGAATATTACACCGGCCGCGCCGCTCCACACATAAAAGAATATCATCGTATGGTCTATCCCGATCTTATACCCGGTGGCAAAAAGGGCTGCGCCTGACAGGATTGAAATACATATTCCCGTTTTCCTGCCTATATACCAGGATGTCATACCAACGGGAATCAGGTAAAAAAAGATAAAAGGCATATCATGCCCGATGGCCTTTACAACCGCCCTGTCAAAAAAAATCAGGCATATTATTATTATAAGGGATGTTATTAAAATAAATATTTTATTTTCCCTTGATTCTCTTTCCGTTGTATTTACGTTCATGACATCTCCTGCTTAAGTACAGCAATGAATTACCCGCAGCAAGCTGCGGGGAATTTGATCCGTGTATTATTAAAATACCGTGAGTTTTATCATGTCTTTGCCGTCTTTTTTTACTTCATACATCAGTTTGTCGGCTATTTTTACCATATCATCGGCTGAAGAAGGCATCTTTGTGAATACGACCGCGCCTATGGAAAAAGTCACGGAATATCCGTTTTTGCGCATGGAATTGGAAAGCGACTGTTTTAATTTCTCAAGTATCACGGCCGCGTCTTTCATGCCAAGCAGCGGAAAGAGCACCGCAAACTCGTCCCCGCCAAGCCTTGCTATACTGTCCATCTTCCGCGTATGTTCCTTTAGAATCCCGGCGGTTATCTGCAGTACCATGTCGCCGGCATAGTGCCCCAACGTGTCGTTCACATGCTTGAAATTATCCGCGTCAAAATACGCCAGGGTAAAAAGGCCGTCGGACCTGCCTGTGCGGCTCATTTCAGATTCCAGAATTTCCATAAAATACCGCCTGTTTGCGATGCCGGTAAGATAATCAGTCCTGGCTGTAAGACTTTCTTTTTCAAGGAGTTTTTTAACCGCGTCAAGAAGAAAAGCGAAAATTATCATAAAAGAGAAAAATATAAAAGTATCCCAATAGAGTATCCCCCGGCTCGAATATGCCGTTCCTGATATTATCTCGATGTAATACCATATGGAGGAACAAAACATGCACATAATGATGCCGTATAATAATTCCGAAAACCATACGGCTATGGCAACGGGGATCAGGTAAAATGTGGTCAATAATATTTCCTGCCCGGTTGCGTAATCTATATACCCTATAATGCCGGAGATGATAACGGCTATTGTAAAAACGATTATTCTCTTTACCATGACTTTTCCCCGATGATTTTAGCGTTCTATTTTAAGGAAATATTGTAATTTATATTACCCCTGCCCGGACATCATGCCTTAAGTATCTGATCCCTTTCGGGCCCGACCGATACTATGGATACTTTTACGCCCGTGTATTTTTCTATGAATTTTATGTAATTTTTGGCTGCTTTTGGAAGATCCTGATATTTCCTCGCTTTTGTCAGGTCCGTTCCCCAGCCTTTCAGCTTTTTATACACCGGTTTCACAGTGTATAATTCCTCGCCGTCGGAAACAAAATTCTGTGTTTTCTTTCCTTTATAGATGTAATGGGTGCACACGTTAATGCCGGAAAATATTGACAGCACGTCTATCTTTGTCAGGAGTATATCGCTTAACCCGTTCAACTCGCATACATATTTTAAGGCCACAAGGTCAAGCCAGCCGCACCTGCGAGGCCTGCCTGTGGTGGCTCCGTATTCCCCGCCTGCTTCCCTGACTTTATTGCCCAGGTCTTCGTCCATCTCGGTCGGTAAAGGACCGTTCCCAACCCTGGTCTGGTACGCTTTTGTGATACCCCAGACTTTTTTGATGTCCCTGTGGGATACCCCTGTGCCGGTCATGACCCCGCCTATGGTGGGATTTGAGGATGTGACATACGGGTAAGTCCCGAAGTCTATGTCAAGCAGCGCTCCCTGCGCTCCCTCAAAAATGACTTTCTTGCCTTTCTTGAGCAGATCATGAAGGACGCTTACCGTGTTTGCCATATATGGTTTAATAAATTTTGCGTGTTTTTTTGCCTCGGCGGCCACTGTTTTAGCAACCAGTTCCTTTTCAGAGTAAAAATTTTTCAAAAGGAAATTCTTTTCCTCAAGATTTTCCTCCACCTTGGCAAGCAGTACCGCGTCATTGTAGAGGTCGCGCAGGCGCACCCCGATCCTCACGTATTTATCCGTATAAGCCGGACCTATTCCGCGTCCGGTGGTGCCTATTTTTTTGCCGCCCTTTTTCCTGGCTTCTTTTGCCTTATCGATCATCTTGTGGTAAGGAAGGACTATGCTGGCATTTTCGCTTATCAAAAGGTTCTTAGGACTGATCGATATGCCGCGTTTCTGCAGGCTTATTATCTCTTCCACCAGGGACTCCACGTCCAAAACTACCCCGTGCCCTATGATATTGATTTTATTTTTATGGAGCACCCCTGAAGGCAAAAGGTGCATTACATATTTTTCTTTCCCCACTATCACAGTATGCCCGGCATTGGCGCCGCCCTGGTAACGCACTATCACATCGTATTTTTCCGAAAACAGGTCAACTATCTTGCCTTTTCCTTCATCGCCCCACTGAGCGCCCAAAATAACGTCTGCCGGCATAAAAATACCTCGCATGTTATAAATTAGCATTAGGGAAAATATGAAATTGCCTTTAATGCCAAATAATAATATATCATTTCTGGATAATTTGCAACGGATAATATGGGGCCCGGAAAACGCCGCTGTGTCATATGGGTAAAACCAAAAATCCCGTAGAGCGGCTGCTTGCTGCCGCTCACCGTCGGCTTTTGAAACAGCTGTTTGCATGGTTCCACGTTTTGTAAGGCCTGCATTTTAGAGGGGGCAAGCCTCCACATTCAAAACAAAAACCTGTAGAGCCTGCGTCAGAGAGGCAGCAAGCAGCCTCTCTACGGGGACACGCCGAAACAACGTGTGGCGGCATAATATGCCGCCACTACAAAACAAATAAAAACAAAGGGCGCGGTTTCCCGCGCCCTTTTTATCCGGACCCTTTGATCTTTTTATATTGATCACAACGTTATGTATTTCACCTCTAATACATCTTCCATGTTTTTTATCGAGTCAATTACCGTCTTCGGCACTTCATTGTCGACCGTAACCACTCCGAGCGCCACTTTTTCCTGTTTGTTACGGCCCAAAACAAAAGACGCTATGTTAATATTGTTTGCGCCTAAGACTGTCCCCATCCTGCCTATTACGCCCGGTTTGTCGTTATTCTTGTAAACTATGATATTCTTTTCCGGGGCTATTTCGATCTCAAACTTGTCCACCTGGACTATCCGGGCCTCTTTTTTGATCGACAGGCTCCCGTAAACGCTGCGCTTGTCTGTTTCGGTTTCCACGGTCACGCTTATCAGGTTCGGAAAATCCGTTGTAACTGTTGTTGTTTTCTCCACTACCGCGATGCCCCTTTCTTTTGCTATAGGCAGGGCGTTGACAAAGTTGACACTGTCGCCCATGGCCGGGAAAAGGAACCCTTTCACCGCGCCTATGGTCAGGTACTTCATATTATATTTTGTCGCGTCTCCGCTGTACTCTATGGCAATTGATTTTACGTTTCCTGATACCAGTTGCGCCGCGAATTTTCCGAGTTTGTCATTTAGGGTAAGAAAGGGCTGCATTTCTTTTAACAGCTCCGGGTCAACCGCGGGTATATTCAGGGCATTTTTTACCATGCCGCCGCGGAGTGTTTCTATGACCTGCTCCACTATGACCTTGCCCACGTTCTCCTGGGCCTCAAAGGTGGATGCTCCCAGATGCGGGGCCATGATAATGACGCCTGGGTCGACCGTGAATAGGTCCGAATCAAAAGGCGGCTCATTTACATAAACGTCCAGCGCCGCTCTTTTGACGCGTCCGGATTTCAATGCATCGGCCAGGTCTTTTTCATTTACTATCCCGCCCCTGGCGCAGTTTACGATCATGACGTTTTCTTTCATGGTCGCGATCTCTTTTGCGGTTATCATGTCCGTGGTTTCCTTGTTTTTCGGGACATGAAAAGTTATTATGTCCGCCTTTTTTATGACTTCAGCCACGGTCATGGTCTCAATACCGAGCTCCTCGGCCTTTTCTTTGGTAATGAACGGGTCATACCCTATGAGGTTCATGCCGAAAGACGCCATTCTTTTTGCCACTTCCGTCCCTATCCTGCCGAGCCCTATTATCCCCAGTGTCTTTCCATAAAGCTCTATTCCGGTAAACTTATTGCGCTCCCATTTTCTGTTTTTCAGCGAAGCGTCAGCCTGCGGCAGGTTCCTGGCCATGCCCATGATAAGGGTGATGGTCTGCTCCGCAGTCGACAATGTATTGGCGTCAGGCGTGTTCATGACGATCACGCCTTTTGCCGTCGCAGCCGCCATGTCCACGTTATCCACGCCTACACCGGCGCGGCCGATAACTTTAAGCTTTTTGACTTTCTCCAGTGTCCTTGCAGTCACCTTTGAAGCGCTCCGTATTATCAGGGCGTCATAATTTGGGAGTTCTTCAGCAAGCTGGTCCTCTGTCATTCCGGTCTTTACAGTGCACTCCACGTCTTTTTCGGTTTTTATCATATTGATCGCGTCTTCGGATAACTTGTCGCTAACTAGGATTTTGTACATTTAAAACCTCCTGTTTTATTTAGCTGTTTGTTCTGTGTTCTGTGTTCTGTGTTCTGTGTTCTGTGTTCTGCGTTCTGCGTTCTGTGTTCTCACAACTCCGAACTCCGAACTCCGAATTCCGAACTTCTTACTTGTAGTTTTCCTCTATGAGTACTTCCATTGCCCTTTTTACGCCTCTTCCTATCTCGATGTTTGCGCCCATTTCTTTCAAGGCCATTTCCGCGGCTGCGACTCCCATGATGGCGTCAAACCGGTCCGTGTATCCGAGTGTGCCTATCCTTAATAGTTTGCCTTCCATTTTGCCCTGGCCGCCGGCCATGGATATGCCGTACTCGTCCCTGATTTTTTTCATAAGTGCCTTGCCGTCAATGCCGTCCGGCACCAGTATCGAGCACAGAACCACTGCCGGGTTTTCCATTGCGAAAAGTTTAAGCCCCAGTGCCAGCATGGCCTCGCGCACGGCGCGGGCCAGTTTCCTGTGGCGGTCCCAGATATTTTCAAGGCCTTCTTCCCTTATCATCCTCAAGGCAACCGCCTGCTGGCACACCAGGGACACCGCGGATGTAAACGGGGTATCCGGCATTTTTTCTTTTGTAGCGGCCTTTTCGTATTTTTTCAGGTCAAAATAAAATTTCGGCGATTTATTTGCTTCCACAACTTTCATGGCTTTGGGGCTGGCTGCAAGATAAGCGAGTCCCGGAGGTATCATAAGGCCTTTCTGCGAACCGACAGCTGTGATATCCACGTTCCACTTGTCCATGTAAAACGGCTGGGCCCCTATGCCTGATATCCCGTCCACGACAAGTATGGCTTTGTGATTTAAGGTCAGCTTTCCAAATGCTTCAATATCATTGTAAACGCCTGTTGATGTTTCGTTTAAGGTGGTGAACACGGCCACTGCATCGGGATTCTCATCCAGCGCTTTTTTAAGTTCCGCGGGTTTTACCGCAAATCCCCATTCAGCCGCTATTTTTACGACATTGGCCCCCCATGCCTTGGCAATTGCTTCCCATCTGTCGCCAAATACCCCGATGGTTGCCACTATCACCTTATCCCCGGCATTGACTGTATTGGCCACGGCCATTTCCATGGCGCCTGTTCCCGAAGAACCGATTACATATACATTATTCACGGTTCCAAGCACATACTTTAAACCCTCCACTACTTCCGTGAGTATCTTCCGGTACTGTGGCGTTCTGTGATGCATTACCGGTTTTGCAGCTTCCACCAAAACGTCTGCCGGTACTTCAGTCGGACCAGGTGCCATGATGTATTTTTTCCTCATTTTACTGCCTCCTAATAGAAGTATGTGAAATTTTGAACTATCTTGCTATAATATATAACAAATGAACCTTTATTTGTCAACATGTTTTTTGATGAAAATTATCGTTTTCTTGTGAATTATTTCACAAGTTCTTCCATAAAAAAACCCCGCAACTGCGGGGGTTTTTTATTTTTACTTCCTTTTATCGTCCATTATCTTTTTTCTCATCTCAACTTTTTCAAATATCTCTTCCACCTTTTCAATCAGTCTTGCCGGTGAAAAAGGTTTAACAACATACGCGTCAGCGCCCGACTTAAATCCTTTTTCTATGTCGGTTATCTGGCCCTTTGCGGTTAAAAGTATTATGGGTATGCTTGAAGTTGCTTTGTCTCTTTTTAAGTTTTTGCAAGCCTCCAGCCCGTCCATTTCAGGCATCATTACGTCAAGTATGATAAGGTCGGGATTCACTTTTTGCACGGCTTTTATCGCCTCAACCCCGTTTGAGGCCGTTGTTACGCTGAAACTGTCTGACAATGTATCCTGAAGCGCTGAAAGAATAAAAGGCTCGTCATCAGCTACCACTATCCTCTTTTTTGATTCTGACATTCTGCTAAACCTCCTTTATGATGGTCTGACTATTGGTATATGAAAAATAAATTCGCTACCCTTATCTATAGTGCTTTTGACGTCAACCCCGCCGTTATGCAGTTCAAGTATGTATTTTACGATCGGCAGCCCTATGCCTGTACCGCCGATCTTTTTGACTTTTTCGCTTTCCACCCTGTAGAATTTATCAAATATCTTTTCCAGGTCCTCTACCGCGATCCCGAGCCCGCAATCCCTGACAGAACCGTAAAAAACCTCATTATTACTCCATGTTTTAATCTCGATATCCCCGCCTTCTGGGGAATACTTCAGCGCGTTCGACAGTAAGTTGGTCATTACCTGTATTATCTTGTTCTTATCGACCATAATTATCTCACTTTTTTCCGGCAGTGTCAAAATAATTCTATGCTTGACAGAGGCGTTTCTGAAGGTTTCATAAACCGTGTTCATGAGCTCATTCATATCCACAGGCTCCAAAGACAGGCTTAAGCCTTTTCCCGCGTCTATCCTGGACAGGTCAAGCAGGTCGCCGATAAGCGCGCCCAGGCGCTGGGTTTCCTTATTGATAATATTCGCGTATTTCTTCACCTTTTCATTATCCACATTCCTTATCATCATGAGTTCGCTGTAAGCCTGGATAGGCGTTAAAGGCGTCCTTAACTCGTGGGACACCATGTTTAAGAACTCTGATTTCATCTTATCGAGTTCTTTAATCTCTGTTATATCCCTGAATACGGCGACAGACCCGGCTGCTTCGCTCTTTTCGTCTATGATAGGCGCGATTACCGCGGCAAATATGTGCTCTTTATTCCCGAGTTGGAACTTTACCTCGGTTTTATTTATGTTCTTGGTAAGCAGGACCATGGTGAAGTTATCAACTATGTCTTTTGTCATTATGACATCATCAAGCGCTTTTCCCTCCGCATTCAGGCCGTCTATGCTGAAAATCCGCTCGGCAACCCTGTTAACCATGACTATTTTTTTATCCTTATTAACGGCTAATACCGCGTCCTCCATGGACTGGACCATGGATTCTATCCTGAGTTTTTCGATCCCGAGGTCCAGGTTCGCGGTTTTTAATTCCTTGTTCAGCTGTTCCGCGCGTTCTTCCAGGTGTTCGTACAGATTGGTATTTTCTATGGCAATGGCGGCCTGTGAGGCCAAAGCCTCCAGGAACTTTATCTCGGTCTTGGAAAAATTGCCTCCGCCTATCTTATTGAGTACCTGCACCACGCCTATGGTCTGGTTGCGGACCTTCAATGGAACGCATATGACCGACTTGGTGATGAACATGGTCTGCTCATCCACCCGCTTGGCAAAACGCGGGTCCTTGCTGACATCAGGGACCAAAAGCGACTCTCCCGTGTAAGCGACCCATCCGGCAATGCCTTCCCCCATTTTCAGCCGTATCTTTTTTACTTCCTCTTCCTTGGGGCCTGTTGCCACCTCAAAATAAAGTTCGTTCTTTTCGCTGTCGACCAGGAAGACCGAAGACGCTTCAGCCTGCATGACTTTTTCGGCAGACTGCATGATGATCTTCAAAAGCTGATCCAGGTTGCGGGTGGAGTTTATGATTATGGACGCTTCCATAAGGGCACTCATTTTTGCTATTTCCCCTTCTTTTTCCTTGTTCGCCATGTTGGTTATGTATTCCTGCACCGAGAGTTCTATGACTATGTTAAATAAGTCAACTATGAGGTCCGCGATGTTTATTATTCTTTCTTCGGAAAACAGGGTCTGTTTTGTATAGGCTTCCAGAAGTTCGTCATAATTCAGACCGGCCTTCACGCTTAAGTCATGTATCATGGCCCCGTCAAGGGTCCTCTCGCGCACGCCCACCAGTATGTTAAATTTCTTGCCGTAAAAATACGTGGTCGCGCAGTAATATACGCAATCGGCGTAAAGCTTGACGAACCTCGCGTCTTTTTCTATGGAATCCGGAGTTACTTCGCATATTTTTCTGCCCTCTTCCGTGGAGGTTAAGAGCCTGTAGAAATCGCTGAAGTTTGATTCGGGGGTGTCTATTTTACCGTCTTCGCTCATGACCTTGATGGCTATCCCCAGGTCCTTGGCAAATTTATACTGTATGCCTTCCCAAACGCGTATGTTGAAGAGTTTTGAAGAATCTATGGGGTTTTGTTTTGTTCCAGCCTCGTCAGCCACAATTCCGCCTCTCCCCGCCGCAAAAGCGGGGCCATTTCAATTGTTTCTATAAGTCCAAAGCCGCCCGTTAAAGGCGGCTTTATGGTTATTTTTTCTTTTTTGCAGTTTTCTTCTTTGCTACAACTTTTTTCTTGGGTGCCGGCATAGCCGATTCGCATCCACATCCACATCCGCAGTTTGCCATTGTGTTTTCCTCCTTAAGTCAGGTCTAAAAATCAAAATCCCATATTTCAGCTCCAAAATCCCGTGAGCAGTTGAGCAGATTGAGCAGATTGACCGCAGGTGTCCGTATTTAGCCTGCAATAGTAGACTTTTTTCTGACGTGCTTGTCTACTGCTCACCTGTTCTCCTGTTCACCTGCTCTGAAATTTTGCGGAGCAAAATTTCTGGTAGGCCAGATCAGAGTTGAACTGATGACTTCCAACGTGTGAGGTTGGCACTCTAACCACTGAGTTACTGGCCTACGCTGTTTGTGGTTAATAACACACATATATTACACGGTGAAACCATAAACTTCAACATTTTTTTCGATAAAAATGGGGATTTTGCTGACTTTTAATACAGCCCGATTTTGATGAATATAAAATCCGCTCAAGACGACCAGCATTTCCGCTGCATGGCGACCAGTCAGAACGCTCATGAGAGTATGTCAGATTTTTTGTGTAAACGGCCATTCATTGCTACTCCTGTTCCAGTTTAAGCCGACCTTCAAAAACGATTGCAAGTTGATTGAGTATTTGTCCCCAATCACGTATCGGCATTTTCCACTTTTTCTTAGCGTTTTGCAAGCACAAATATATTGATTTCTGGGCGGCCTCGTCCGTCGGAAATGCCCCTTTGATTTTGGTCATCTTGCGCAGACTGTGGTTCAGAGATTCTATCGCATTCGTGGTATATATGACCTTCCGGATAAAATCTGGATAAGCCATGAACGGGATAATTCCGGCCCAGTTCCTCTGCCACATTTCTCCTATACTCGGGTATTTTTTATCCCATTTTTTTCTGAATGTTTCGAGTTCAACGGCTGCGGCTTCCGCATTAGGTGCGTTGTAAACACGTTTTAGATCCGTTGCCAGCATTTTTCTGTCTTTCCAGGATACGAATTTCAGGGAATTTCTAATCATGTGCACAATGCACAACTGTACCTGCGTTTTGGGAAATGTAACAGCTATGGCTTCTTCAAACCCTTTGAGACCATCAACGCAAGCGATTAATACATCGTCCAGACCCCTGTTTTTTAAATCGCTTACCACCATAGCCCAGAACTTCGCGCCTTCTGTATCTGCAATCCACATGCCCAGCACATCTTTCATTCCTTCAACATTTATGCCTATTACAAGGTATATTGCCTTATTTAAAACCTGTCCGTTTTCCCGAGATTTTACCCTGATGGCATCCAAAAATAATATCGGGTATATTTTTTCAAGCGGACGGTTCTGCCATTCTTTGATATCGTCGATGACCTGATCCGTTATATTGGATATAAAATCGGGCGATATTTCGACACCATATATTTCTTTTATGTGGCTTTGTATATCCCTGGTCGTCATCCCAAGTGAATACATGGACATTATTTTGTTGTCAAATCCGTTAAAGCTTTTCTGATGTTTTTTGATAATTTGAGGTTCAAATTCACCATCCCGGTCCCGCGGTTGCTGTATCTCGATTTCGCCGCTGTCAGTCCGTATGGTCTTGGGTGAGTATCCGTTCCTGGAATTACCCCTGTTCTTGCCTTCAGGCGAGTGTTTCTCGTAACCAAGATGCTCTGACATCTCTGCCGACATCGCTCGTTCCACCAGCCGTTTTGTCAGCTGTTTGAGCAGTCCTGTTTCACCTACTAAATCTTCCGGTTTCTTGTAATCTTTCAACAACTCATCCAACAACTTGTCATCAAGCGCCATAATCCTGCCTCCTTATTATGCTTGGTACACTTAGTGTACCGCAGATTATGGCCATTTACACAGATTTTATGACATACTCCGTATTGAGCCTTTATAATTTTTCACTTCTGCTTCACCACATATTGACTTTCTATTTTGTTTATTTCTTGTTTTGTTTTCTTTCCTTCTTCTATTTCCTTGACAACTCTTGCTATAGTCTTTCCTATACTGCTATGGTGAATTCCGTTCAGCAATTCCGATATTTCCGTATGGTTTTTACCTGCATCCTTTGACAACAGGTACATAAGTATTCGTTTACCCCGGTTCCATTTGCCTTTCTTTTCAATAAGTTCCTCTTTTGTCTGTTTAAAATATCCGGCTACCGCTGTTACTATTTCATCCGCTTCGTACACATTCTTTAGTTTTGTTCTGTGTGCTATTTCCCCGGTTATACTCCTGTCTTTCAATAATAACTTTATTTTCTTTACAAAGTCATCGCTTCCCAGTATATATCCTCCGTATGCGCCCATCCTTTCCCCGTCTTTGTCCTTCCAGGACCCGTCCACCATGTATGCTTCATATTCCGCGATAGCCTTTTTGCTGCTGTCGTTGAAATACCTCAGCACATATTCAGGATCTGCTATACCGTTCTCACGTATTCCCGAGAACTGCGCGTGGCTGCTCCATTCATACTCAGGCAGTGTTTCAACAGCATTTGCTCTTATTGGATTCAGATGAACATATCTGACAACTTCCTTAATGTTTGGCCCATATTCAACCAGCACTGAGTGATACCTGCTCTGAAATAAGTGCCCATTTCTCCTGTATTTGCGGTTGAAATAAATACCATAACTGGTGTTAAGATATTGCATGATCGTCGGCAAATTTGGTTTTTCGGTTTTTAACAAGAAGTGATAATGGTTGTTCATCAAAACAAACGCCAGTATTTTAAAATCATATTTATTCTTTACTTCCCCGACCGTCTTCAAAAGCATATTCCTGTCCATGTCATCCCTGAATATATTCTTTCTTTCATTGCCCCTGGATGTCACATGATATACAGCGCCGGGTATAAGAATTCTAAGTTGCCTGCCCATTATAATTCCCTCAAAATTATATTTGAATCATTATCGTAATAATAATTTATCATTAAATAAAAAAATAATCAATGCTCTATCCGAGGTCTGATAATATGTTAAGCGTTCAATAAAATACACGTGCGTCCCAAACTTTTGTTAAAATAGTTGTACCGAGCAACAAAATAACAAAGGAGGAAACGCACATGCATTATGTCGGTGTTGACCTGCACAAAGAACAGTCATGGTTTTACGTTTCAGATCAAGAAGGCAAAAGACTGATCAGTAAGAGTATACCAAATACGGACGCGGAATTGAAACAGATATTTGACATCATCCCAAAGCCTTTTAAACTGGGTGTAGAGGCCACAAGGAACTGGTACTTCTTCGTCGATCTTGCCGAGCAGTATGCAGAAGAAGTAAACCTGGCTAATTCCTTCGAGCTAAAAGCTTTTGCAAAGCGTAATAAGAAGACTGACAAAATAGATGCGAAGTTGATTTGCGATGTTTTGCGGATGGGTTATCTGCCGACGGTTAACATCCCGCCAAAACCCATAAGAGAAATACGCGAGCTGATAAGATATAGAATGTCTCTTGTTTACGAACGGACGTTTAATATCAACAGGCTCAAAAACACTTTAGGCAAACTGGGTCGGGAATGCAGCGGCGACCTTACTGCATACAAACAACTGGACAAGGTTCAAACCGACGGATTACCGGAAATATATGAAACAGTGATTCAAGGGCACAAGGAGAGAATAAGGTTTCTAACTGAAAAAATTAAGGGCATGAAAATGTACCTGGAAGAAACTTTTCAGGAAGACCAGGAAATCATGAACCTGACAACAATACCTGGATTGAGTTATCTAAGCGCGGCAATAGTGAAAAGTGAAATAGTGAATGTATCAAATTTTGGTTCTTTTAACCGACTTTGTTCCTATGCCGGGCTTGCCCCGCGGGTTAGCCAAAGCGCAAACAAAGATATTCACGGGCCTTTGAGTAAAAACAGGCGTAAATTACTTCAGTGGATACTGTTGGAGGTAACTCCGCATTTTGTAAGAGCTTCTGTTGAAAAGAAGAAAAAATTTGATGAGCTGGTAAAAAGGAAAAACTACAACACTGCAAAAGTAGCGTTGGCCAGAGACATGTTAAGAATGATCTACGTCGTATTAAGGGAAAAACGAGAGTATTACAGCAAAATAATTCGGTCTACGGCGGATGTCGCGCTCCACGGTGTCTGAAGTGCGCTTATAGCGCGACTTCGAGGGTCTGATTAGCGGACATCCGCCGTCCAAAATTATCATGCAGGCAGGCTTAAGTCCTGCGCTGCCGATGGGTGACTGAAACCGGATTATTCCGGGTTTCTAGAGATAAAAAAATGGACGGCCGAATAAGATTAACAGATGGTTTGGAAACCGCTGACGTGATACGTATATTTATTATTGACAATCACTTAAATGGGTGACCCCAAACTTACACCAAACTTACAAACTTAATGTTTGGTTTGACTTTCTTTAGGTCTAATGCTTTTGGTTTACCCTTTCAACTTGCAGTAGTATCCAACCCAATCCATGGCAAGTATCTTCTTTACCTCCGCTAGAGTCAGTTCACCTTTACACATCCGCCTATTCAGGTTAGTCTCAACCACATCCTTTTCCCGTGCTCCAAAAACTATCCCTGCCACCTTACCTTTGTATGGCTGAGGGCAAAGGTTCTTTTTATCATTACAATGTTAGAAAAGATATTATTAACTATTTAATAATTTATCTATCGCTTCTACGGTGAAGTCGTTACAAGCATCTATATAACCATCATTCATTCTCTTCTTTGTCATAGTGGCATCAAGTGAATCTCCAAGACTTTCTTTAGGATAAGAAGATAACATTTCAACCTTAGGATATTTTATAGCAGGGGGTGGGGGTCAAACCTCGAGTTAATAGTTGATAATCTCTTCCTTTTACTGTTTAAAAACACCATGTATTTCTGATATTCCCTGCCGATGGGTGACCGAAACCGGATTATTCCGGGTTTCTAGAGATAAAAAAATGGACGGTCGAATAAGATTAACAGATGATTTGGAAACCGCTGACGTGATACGTGTAAATATTATTGACAAGTACTTAAATGGGTGACCCCTTCCACTTGCTACTTTACCCCGCGGCTGGCAGCGTGAACTTAATAGCGCTTCCTTTGCCAGGCCCGTCTGAACCGGCCCAGATCCTGCATCCGTGAGATTCCACTATTTTTTTGCAGGTAGCCAGGCCGACGCCCGCGCCTTCGTACTCTGTTTTAGGGTGGAGGCGGTGGAATATATGGAAAATCTTTTCAAAATTCGCCGGTTCAAGCCCTATGCCGTTGTCGCTTACCGTAAATTCAAAATATTCCCCCTTGTTTTCTGAGCTTATATTCACAACAGGCTTGTTTTTGCCGGAAAATTTCAGCGCGTTATCTATAAGGTTCCTGAAGACCTGCTCTATCTGTATCTTATCGCCTTTTACCGTTGGCAGCTGCCCGTCCACCGTAACTGCCGCTTCCTTTTCCACAATGCTGAATTTCATCGCCGCCATCAGGCGGGATACGACTTTTGTAGTGTCAACCGGGACGTGTTCCCTTTTTGACTTTGTCACCCTGGAATAATCCAGCAGGGCTTCCAGCAGGCTTGACATTTTTATGGCGCCCTCCGACACATTGTTCAAAAAAACATTCAGGTCCTTGTCCAGTTTTTCCCTGAACTTTTTCCTGATCAGCTGCAGGTAATCGGTAATCATGCTTAGGGGTTCTTTAAGGTCATGCGAGGCCACATGCGCGAAACTCTCCAGGTCCTCGTTCGAACGCACCAGTTCCTTCATTTTTTCAACAAGGTCCAGTTCGACTTTTTTCTTGGTGGTTATGTTCCTGACGGTGCATACCCTGCCGGAATGTTTTTTGTCCTTTAAAAGCGCCTTGCTTGAGATCAGTACCGTTTTTTCCGCGCCGGCAGCGTCAACAAACGTAAGCTCCGCGTTTATCACTTCGACCCCGTAGGCCGACACCCCGGAGCGCCTTATCATGCTTTCTATAAAACCGTAGCCGGACGATATTTCATGATGAAGCCCAAACCCGAATATTTCATTTGCGGCGCGGTTGGCCGTGTGTACCGCTCCTATCCTGTCAAGCAGCACTATGCCGTCGGTTATCAGGTCCATTATCATATCCGCGTTCCTTGTGGATGACAGGTTGAAAGTTTCGTATTTTTCGGCGCTCATGATTAATCCGCCCACGAATATCAGGAACACTATGTTCAAGTCCACGGGATTGTATATGTGCATATAATTCATAATGACCGCAAAGATCGTGCCTATCACAAATACGGCGACGGCGCTGGCGAGCAATATATCCACGATCTGTTTTTCAGCCTTTACAAGCGTCTTACTCCTGTACCTGATAAGCAGGTAGGCGCCGCCGAAGAACATGACAACATAGTAGGTAAAATAAAGCAGGGGCCAGGCGGATTTCTTCCATGTCCCTGCCGTTCCATACGATACTTTCCGGCAGCATTCAAGCATATTGCCGTTTATATCCTGGTATATAAAAATCCCGGGTATTATGAGTATCAGCAGGATGAGGAGCTGCCCTGTGATCATTTTTTTATTATTGGTGAGGTAAAGTATGAACAGGAAATAAAAGGATATAAAACTTGTCCAGCATATGCTTTGGACCTTCATGACGATTTCCGCCGTTGAGTCGCTGACGGAGTTATTGTCAAGCACGAAGCTGCATATGCTCCACAAGGCAAACAGCAGGAAAATTATGGACAGGATCAAGTTTATCACGGCATGCGGGTTTTTGAATATCACATAACAAACAGCAAGGGTGTAGACTATGAAACTAAAAAGATGCGCATATGTCCAAAAGTTCATGTTTACCGCCGTTTAGTTTTTTTATAAGAGCCAGCCCCATTACAACTTAAATCCTATCCTTATGCTTCTTTTTATTTGTTTGGTCATTATGGCTTGTTTTGGAGTTTTTGTCAAATGTTGTTTATGGGCCAAAGCAACACTTTACTTCTCAACTATTAACTCGAGGCTTGACCCCTACCCTTCACCCCTACCCTTTGTGTGTCCGCCCGATGCAGGCAGGTTATCCTGTGCTGCCAATGGGTGACCCAAATCCTGGCTTTTATGCCTATACTGATATTTTTTGCAGACGGTCTTTTATTCCTTCATGTATTTTTCCGCAAATACCTGCTTCAAATCCCATTTTAACTATCTCCTGCGTCAATTTATGCGCTTTATCGGGCATAGTTGATAAATTTTTTATTATTCTGTCCATCTCTTTTTCCTTTATATTTATTTCATCCGCAATCCTGTAAAAATCCGTTTTCTGCACCTGCCTTATATCCCACGCATAGCCGATCTTCATGGCCATTTCTTTGGAGAGGCTGTTGTAAACATCGGTCGATACCAGGTCATAAAAAGGGGAAAGGGTAATTGCCCCGGCTTCCCCTGCCGTATGCAGTTTTCCGCCTGCGGTATATACCCTTTCAATTTCATGTAATATGGAAAAATTTTTCGCATGCGCGTCACAATTGCCTATCAGGTAATTATAAACAATCATCGAGACAAACCTCTCTGATGAGTTTATCCCGGCTTTATCGCTTAAAAAATTATAACACTCCTTATAACCCGGCCCGCCTTCCTTCTGATATTTTCTGTCCGGCGTATGCCCCAGTATCTGGCAGAAATCCTCCTGGTGAAGCCTTGCCCTGTTATCACCGGCAATCAGGCGGTCAAACCTGTCAATTATCAGGTACTTCCTGTCTTTTATTCTTTTTAACCGCACATCCGGGACCGTTATATCCATTCTTTCCGCAAGCTTCATGCAGAAATATTCATTTATCACCAGGCCTTCAAAATCCGGATTTTCAGGTTTGATCAAATGCGATGAAAAAAACGCATCATCGGGATAATACATTTTATCATCTTTTATATAGACGGCAAATTTAACCTGGGCTCCGGCCAGGGATAAACGGATATTTTGTCCCGTAAGCAGCGGTGACTTTTTTTGTGAATCAATTATGCTGTAAAGGTCATCCCCTGAAATTTCTTTTGGTTCCTGTTTCCCGGCGCTTTGCAGTTTTTGCCCCTCTTCATAAAGAGAAACTGCACCGGCACAGTCACCGCCTATTTTATCAAGCAGGGAAAACACATTTCCTTCCGATACCCTCTCTTTCACGGCTATTGCCGCTCTGATATCGCCTTCAGGCAGCAGGTTCTCAAAAAATGGCCGGCACTCCCTGTCAGAGTATTCCCTTTCCCTGACCGGCATATATACAGACAACGGCCTGCCGGCGTTGTCATCATATTTATAACTTAACACACCGTCATTATCCGTCAAAACTCCGGATTTCATGTCATATAAATATACTTCCAACCTTCTTGCCGTCATCATTGATTCTCCACAGGTACGTCAAATTTAATACCAAGCATTTTGGCCACATAAAGCGCCTTATCCAGTTCACATGTAGGTTTCCCTTTTTCCAAATCTACAATAAACCTGACTCCAACATTTGAATAATTCGCTACTTTCTCCTGGGTCAGGCTCTGTGCTTTTCTATAAACTTTTACAGCAATTCCAAATGATTTACTGTCTACTATTTTCATTTTTCACCTCTTTTTTACCGTACGGTAATAATATACTAAAATTCATAAAAAATCAATCAAAATTTACCGTACGGTAAGTTTTTATGGTTCTATTTAGTTAATATAGATAAATATTACCGTTCGGTAAATTTGCATAACGCCTTATTTTATTGGTATTTATTACATGCAAAATCCGCTCAAGACGACCAAATTTTCCGCTGTATGGCGACCACGTTTGCCCGCCGTCGCGCTAAAGCTATGGCGGTTGTTCGGCCTTCGCAGTTCTTGGGCAATATGCTGAAACGGAATGGGTGCTATAAGTACAGGTCTATGACATGCATAAGGGCGCCGCACACGTCGGAAGGCTTCTTGTAAGGACAAACTCCACAGCGGCGGACAAACGGTTCTTCAAACACCACAAAAAAGCCGTCCGCAATTTTAATCCTGCGGACGGCTTTTCCATATCTCCGGATTTTGGTTATCTGCGTGTGTTCTCCTCGATCTTAAATATTACCATCACAAGCTCCAGCCATATGCGCAGCACGGTTACCCCTGCCAGATACATAAGAGGCGTCACAATAAGCATTAACAACCCCGAGCCTGCCGAACGTGTAAAAGACCCTATTATTGTTATTATCCCGAAAATTCCCCCTGCTATGACTCCAAACCCAAAAATAAAACTTATCAACTTTGAAGTAATAAAGGCCTGAAAAGAAAAATCAAACAACGCCTGAAAAAAATTTATTGCCTTACCCTTTACATCCGTTTCTCCGCCTTTTGCCATGAAATCCCTCCTGTATAAAATCAAGAACGGTTCAAAAATCCGCTCTTGTTATTGTGCACCCCTATATATTACACTAGATTATTTGAACAGCGTGAAATTCAGCGTACAATTTTTTGCCGACCCTCTTTTGCAAAGACAAGGGCAAACTCCACGCTTCGCCGACTTTGGACAATTATATCACGAAATGCGCCCTATTTTAGTTTTTTGCTATTATTATCATTTTTGCCGCTTTATTTGTAAAAGATTTTCCAGTATAGTCGGCAATTATCAGTGCTTTTTTGCCGCCTCGATATCGGACTGTGTTTCTTTTATTCCTTCATCGAGGTATTTTAATACCTTATCCTTTATATCCAGCAGGTCCTTATCCCCGACCTTTTGGATAAGTGTTTTCCTTTTTTTAAGGGCCTCTAATTTCCTGGCCGGCTCGTCCAAATAATCATACATCAACCCGTATATTACCCCGCCTGCATAGAATTCTTCCTCGTTTGCCTTCCCTGCTTTGGTTAGGGCATTGATAAAATCCTGAAAAGCCCTTAAGAACCCTGCGGGATTGGTCTCGATTGACTGCCGGACGCTTTGCATTGATGTTTCCGATAATGCCCCGTCCAATGCCACACAAAGCCGCAGGCCGACCGCAACAGGTTCATTTTCCCCTTTTTCAATACTGCCCCAGATCTTAAGCAGTTTCGGTTTGTCTATATTGTTGGCTTTCATCCACTTTGACCAGGAATTGCTTCCATTTAATTTATCGGCACATATCTTATCCAGCGCCTGGATACAGGCCTCGTAATTTTTTTTATCAGGGTCTGTAATGTATTTAATTTCCGGGCCGGAACCTGCGGATAAAACCTGGCAATTACACACTAACAGGATAAACAATGCCGCTATTTGTCTTTTCATTTTTTCTCCTTTTTTTTCGTTAAATTCGAACTACTCCGCAAGTATTAAACCCTGCCTTTAAGGGTAAGGAGGGAGGGTGAGGAGAAAGGGGCTTCGCTACTCGCTCAGCCTCACCAGCATACCGCTTCTTTTCGCATTTAAAAACGCCATCTCTATCATCCAAAGCATTATTCCTATATAAATAACGGACAACCCGAACCCCTTTATCAGCGGGTGCGTGAAATTCAGCGGGAAGCCATAGCCTGTCCTGAAATATTCGAGGAAGTATGTGAGCGGTATAAACTGCGCCATCTTTGAAATACCCGCGGATAAATATGTGACCGGGTAGTATATGCCGCACAGCAGCATCATGATGGCCGACATCATCCAGGCTATGATGTCTATCCTCTGGCCGAACATGAATATGAAGAATATGGTTATCATGCCCGATATCATGGCCGTTAAGTATACTCCGGCCAGGCAGAACCAAAGCGCCGCAGTACCCGGGAGCGTAAACTTAAAAAATACAACGGCAAGGCCGGCGAGCATGAAAAATGTTATTATCCCCCTTACCGTGCCTATTATCCAGGAACCGAGTATATAATCAATGTTTTTAACAGGGGCTATGAAAGTCTGTTTGACGCTCTTTGACCACACGTCATAAAGGAACCCGTATGCCACGTCAAGCTGGGACGTCTGGAATACGCCCGCCATGATGGCGCCGGTTAGGAGGAAGGATTTCATGTTCCCGTTCAGGGAAAGAAAACCGCTCATTAAGCCTATGGAGAGTATGCCTATGACCGGCCAGAAAAGCATTTCCACAAAGGTAAAGAAGTTCCTTACCGCAAATATATAATTCCTGTACGCGAACGCGTAAATCCTAATCAGCTGCGAGTTCAATGAACGCCTCCTCCATATTCTTCGACGACGTCATGCGCTGTATTTTTTCTTTCGTGCCCAGCGCGGCTATGTTCCCGTTCTTTATGAAAGCTATCCTGCCGCATAATTCTTCCGCTTCCCTCATGTAGTGTGTTGTAAGGAGTATTGTTATTTTCAGGTCCTTATGGAGGCGTTTTATCACCTGCCTGATCTTCACGGAAATATCCGGGTCCATCCCCGACGTGGGTTCGTCAAGCAGGAGTATTTTCGGGTCATTTAAAAGCGACTTTGCTATGGAAGTCCTTTGCTTTGTTCCCGTGGACAGTTCGTCAAACCTGATATCGCGGTACTTTTCAAGCTGCATAAGTTCTATGAGTCGGTTCACTTTCACAGAAAGTTTCCTGCCCCATAATCCGTAAAGCATTCCGTAAAAATTCAGGGCTTCCTTTACGGTCAGGGCCCACGGATAGTTCGGGTTTCCCGAACTCATATTCATGACATTCCGTGTATCACGGTGGAACACATCGCAGGTATTATTTCCAGCTATCATGACACACCCCCGGTCCGGAGTTATCAGGCCCATGATAATGTTCAGCAGGGTGGTCTTGCCCGCGCCGTTGGGCCCTAAAACGCCGAAAAGCTCGCCGTCATGTATGGCAAGGTCGATGCCCTGAAGGGCCTTTGTATAACGTGGTTTAAAAAACCCGGATTTGTATGTTTTTACGATCCCCTGTACCTCGACGATGATGTCTTTTTTTTTCATTATTGTTTTCCTTTTTAATATGGCGTAGGGGCCGCCCGCCCTGCGCGCCGGAGCCTCCGGCGAAGACGTGTGTGCGACCCGCTGCGGTCTTATCCCGGGCGGATCTATCACCGGTAGGCCTTCAAACAACGTTGCCACGTGCGGGTGACACAGCGTGTCACCCCTACGCGTTTATAATCCATTCCAAAATACGGATGACAAATTCCATTCGGCACTTCATAATCCGCAATTCGAAATCCGCATTCCGCAATACCGTCCCATTTACTATGTTCACGCTTTCAGCTTGACTATATACTTTGCCACAAGATGGTCCGGGTTATACGACAGTTTCGCCTTCCTTAATCCCTCATCACCGCCGTCCTGTTCCCTGTTTATCCACTTGTATTTTGAAAGCATTTTTTCGCAGAATTCCTTGTTTATGGCCTGGTATATGCCCCTTATTTCCGGGTTGCCTTTTTCAAAAAGCACAACCGCAGTTTCATGGTTTAATTCCGACGCCGCTGTATACGCCTGTATTTTCCCGTTTATTTTTATGACCGCGCCGAACACTTTTAATTCCGCGAAATGGTTCAGGACCTCCACGACGGCAGTGTTCTCGTTTTTCAGCGATAAATCTTCGTTGCACGCGCGCGCCTCGCACCAGAGTTTCTGGAACTCGATTATTTCCGGTATCATCTCCTGCGCCACGGGAACAAACTCAAAATCATTGTTCCTGTAGAAGTTTTTGAGGTGGTTGCGCTTGCCGTCAAATTTCCTTCCGGACAGGCTTATTAAATCCTTCGAAGAGTATACGTAATCCGCGTTGTCCCGGTCCTCTACCGCTGTTAATTTTCCGGTTTCTTCGGCTACAAGCGCGCCATTACCGTCAAAACCGTAGAAATACACGTTTTTATTTTCTTTTAGGAAATGTTCAAGGACTAGAGCCATGCTCTTATACGAACAACTTTTTCCAAAAGGCGGATAAAAATATTTTTTATCGTTTTTATTGAGATGCACAAATACGCTGCAGTTGTGGATCGTTATTTTAGTGTCCCTGATGCTGTGCCAGGCATACAACTCCGTAAAGTTAAACTCGGAAACTTTTGGCTGCAGCTCAAGGAAATATTTCTCAAATAATCCCCTGTGGCTTATGTCAAGCGGTGTAAACTCCGGGAAACTCGCTATTTTATCCATTTTACTGCCTTTCCATATTACAATATTTTGATGATTATAACATAAAAATCCGGAGATGAGAACGCAGGATTATAAAGGAAAAGAATTATGGATTTATCCGGCATAAGAAGATATCTTTTTTAATCATTCCCCCTGACCCGGGGTAAAATGACCCGCACTTTAAATTACGGGGCGAATTTTTGGATCCTGTTATTTCCCGAGTCCGCTACATAAATGTTCCCGCCGCCGTCTATGGCCAGTCCAGCCGGGGTGGAAAACTGCCCTGCTGCGGTCCCCGAACTGCCCCATTTACCCAAATATGCGCCCGCACTGTCAAATTTTTGGATCCTGTTGTTTCCTGAATCCGCCACATAAACAGTTCCACTGCTGTTTATTGCCACTCCATAGGGGCCGTTAAACTGTCCGTTACCGCTTCCAGAAACACCCCATTTGGTAATTAAATTCCCGATCCCGTCAAATTTTTGGACCCTGCTATTCCCTGAATCCGTCACATAAACATTTCCGCCGGAGTCCACTGCCACTCCAAAAGTGTAATAAAACTGCCCGTCGCCGCTTCCCTGGGCGCCCCATTGGGTTATATATGCGCCTGCGTTGTCGAATTTTTGGATCCTGTTATTATTTGTGTCCGCAACATACACTACCGTATAGGAATTTGTCGTACTGTCCACCGCCACTCCCTGGGGTGAAGAAAACTGCCCGTCTGCGCTTCCATAACCGCCCCATTGCGTTATATATGTGCCCGTGCCCGTAAATTTCTGGATTCTGTTGTTCTGCGTGTCCGCAATATAGACGTTCCCGCTGCTGTCTATTGCCGCACCTTGGGGATAGAAAAACTGCCCGTCGCTGTTTCCAGAAACGCCCCATTTGGTTATATATGAGGCCGCGCCGCTGAATTTTTGGATCCTATTTGTCGTTTCCACAGTATAAAAGTTTCCGCCGCCATCTACTGCAACCCCGTAAGGATAAGAAAACTGCCCGGCTCCGCTGTCACTGCCTCCCAATACATATATCGGAAAAACCGGAACATCTGTGGGCGTATACGTCGGGGACGGGTTTATGACCGCTATGGCTGTCTGGGTTAATTGTATGCTTGAAACAGGCGTGGCATCCGGAGCCGCAGGTTGGCTTAATTTTTTGCATCCTGCCGCCAGTACAAAACAGACGGCTATTATCAAAAATATTTTTTTCATTTAAAACCTCCACTCTTTCGACAAACCCGCGTACTGCCTTCCGGGGTTTACGCTGAATTGAACAGGCACATCAAAAGCGTTGTGGAAAAAAAACAGATCACCGAGCGTGTATATTATGGCCAGCCCGGCGGCCCCGGACATCACAGCCATATATATGCCTTTATTTTCCACCTGTTTTTTGTCATAGATAAGTATATTGTAGTTTGCCGCATTTGTTTTATTTAAGACGGTGTAAAGTGTTTCATATGCCGTTGAACTGCCTGAATAATCCAGATAAGCCCAGGCTGCCGTGGCGGAAAGTATTATGTCGGAGCCAAGCAGCACTATTTTTTTAAAATCATTATTGCTTCTTTCTTTCTGTTTGGGCGCCAGATTTTTCCCGACCTCATTGAGATATGCCTTAAGTTCTTCCGTCGGTTTTTCGGCATACGCTTTTTTGAAATTAGAAAAAGCCGCGTCATAATCCTTGGCTGCATAGGCGTCTTTTCCAAGTGCAAAATAAGAACTGTAATCCGCGCATATCGTTAATGGAAAAAGCAGTAAAAGTACGGCCGCAAACATTTTTTTCATTTGTCCTCCAAATTTTCACCGGTCTTGGTCTGCCCGTAATTCTTATTTACCCTGGATTTTCACTTCAATTACTATGACAGTAGTAATTTATCACTCCGAAGAAACTTTGTCAAGGCTATACGAAACAAACTATACGAAACACGAGTTTTTTCTTGAATTTAGGCGTTTATTTGATATACTAAAACAACTGTTATTCAGGGTATTTTCAACCAAAAGGAGCAAACATGAAAAAAGTACTTATAATACACGGGCCCAACCTCAACCTTCTCGGCCAGCGGGAGCCGGATGTTTACGGTCCTGTTTCAATGGCTGACATTAACGCGAAGCTTGAGGAAAAAGCCCGCGCGCTTGATATGGAACTTAAGATTGTCCAGTCCAACCATGAAGGGGAGATAGTGACCGCCATACAGCAGGCCATGACATGGGCCGACTGCATAATCATCAACCCGGCTGCTTACACGCATACGTCCGTTGCCATAAGGGACGCCATATCTTCCATAAACATACCCACCATAGAAGTGCACCTTTCAAACATTTACAAAAGAGAGGACTTCAGGCAGAAATCATTCATTGCCCCGGTATGCGTCGGGCAAATATCGGGTTTTGGCGAAAACAGCTACTACCTCGCCCTTGAGGCTGCTTCAAACATCAAAAAATGACGGATAAACTACTGAAAATTTTCGACACCACGACCCTGCTGCTTTTGGGGTTCTTAACCGCCGCTTCCCTGCTTTTCCCGGTCTTTTCCAACCCTGACCTGGCTTTGGCCTATAAAAGCTGCATAGTGCTCGCGGGGCTTATTTTTGTCATGAGCAATAAACTGTTAAAAGAAGAGCTCAAAATAGAAACCCCGATAGACGTAAACCTGATACTGCTTTTTGTCTGGCACGTGGTATCGTCCGTCGCGGGCAGGAACATATTCTCAGCCTTAAATTCCGCCGTCACCTTCACAATCTTCATACTTTTCTTTTATATTGTTTACAATTACGCGAAAAAATATTTTACAGCTTTCCTTATTTTCCTGATTATCATCGTGAGTTTGATGAGCTTGTACGGATTATACCAGTATTTTTCCGGGTTTAACGAAACGCTCAAATATCTGATGCAGCATCAAAGCCCGGAGGTTGAGGCTATAAAACAAAGGCTTTATTCCAAACGCGTTTTTTCCACGCTGATCTACCCCAACACATTCGCCGGGCTGCTGATAATGGTTATACCGGTTTTGTTCGGCCTTATAAAATCCTGGAAAAAATACCGCCTGTACCTGTCCGCCGCGCTGGTCCTGCTGATCTCAAACCTGTTCCTTACACGCTCGGTCGGTGCGTTCATTTGCCTGATTGCCGCCGCTTTTATAATGCTTTTATTTGTGTCCGACCCCAGCCTCAAAAGCTTCCGCAGGATATTCATGATATTCATAATAATTTCAGCCGGACTTTTGGCCCTGGTCCTGAAACTCAGGGGGCTGCACATGGTGCTCCCCGAGATAATTTCAAAACTGGAAACCTGGCTCAGGATGATCGACATAATCAAACACCGCCCTGTTTTTGGATACGGCCCAGGGAGTTTTGAAGCCGTATATAATGACCCTGTTTTTGGCAAGACCCATTACTTAAAATACGGGCATAATTTCTTTCTTCAGGCAGCCATGGAAACCGGCCTGGTTGGCATAGGGCTCCTGCTCCTGGCCGGATATAACGCGTACAGTTCGATTATAAGTAATTTTTATTTCATAAGGGACCCAAACAAAAAAATACTGGTATTTTCCATGCTAACCGGGCTCACTGCCTTTTTACTGCACAACCTGGTTGACTTTGACATATACAGCTTTGAAATAACCGTTGTTTTTCTTATTTTACTCGCTACGCTCATGAGCCAGGTCAGCATAGGACTCATACAGCTGAAAAAAATCAAACTGTCATACCTTTTAGGCGTAAATCCTGGAAAAAGACGCTCCATTATTTTTTATGCCGTGCTCCTGGTCCTGCTGCTTTGCGCCGTGACCGGCGGAAAACAGATCTATTTCTTAACGGCTATAAACGTCCTCATAACCGCAGGTTTTGCCATGTGGTCGGTAAGTAAGGAAGATATCCGCCGTACGGCCGTGGACATCCCGCTCCTGCTGTTCTTGCTGTGGTGCGGCATATCCCTCCTTATAACCCCCAATATTAATTCCGGGATAAAAATATACATAATACTCGTTGCGGCGGCGGTCCTATATTATCTGTCGTCTCAATTTTTAAGGAGGCTTAATTTCAGGGTGACCATAGCCAACTTTATCATATGCACCGGGGCCGCGCTTGGGGTCGCGGCCTGCGCGCAATATTTATACCGGTTTGCAAACCACCTTCCTCTTTACGCGGACGGATTTTTTCCCAATCCAAGTCTGTTCGCCGCGTATATGAGCATATCCTTTGCTTTTCTGCTGTGCAGGATCCTGTTTGAGAAAAATATACGTCTTGCGCCGGTTAAAGCGGCTCTGCTGATGCTCATAATCATAACAACTTCCCTCTCGATCTCAAAAAGCGGAATGCTGACCATGATAGCCGTTTTTACCGGCATTACTTTATACTACATTAAATCCGCGGGCAACGTAAAAGACTCGCCGGCCCATGAATTGATCAAAAGATGGTTCTTAATATCCGTCTTTATTATCCTTGTTATTTCGTCATTTACCCCTTTTACACCGGCAGGAGAAAAAATGACCGGTGTCAGCGGCGATCCTTTTTATTTTAACCGCCCGGAAATTTACGGGGCAGCCCTGAAAATGGGCGCTGCCAGGCCGATCACCGGTTGGGGCCTTGGCAGTTTTGAAAGCATTTTTCCCGCCTTTAATTTTCCTGTCAGGGGAATAGCGCGCTTTCAGATGACAACCGCCTTTGCCCACAACGAATATCTCCAGATATTTGAGGCCACAGGCATCCCCGGAGTGCTCTTAGCCGGTTTCCTTTTCTTCGCCCTCATGAAGAAGGTCCCGGTATACGAGGGCCACAAAAAATTGTGGTCGATCAAAACAGCCGCGTATTTTGCCGTGGCAGGAATGCTTTTTCACTCATTATTTTATTTTACGCTTCACTTGCCGGGTATATTATTCACATGCGCCGTGCTTGCTTCATTTATTTCGGAGGAACGCTATTCTATAAGGACAGTTTCAAGGGAAACCCTGCTTTTTACCAGGATCTACTTTCTGCCGGCACTGCTGCTGTCCTGCATCATTTTCTTCCTTGCGATCAAGCCCGCAGCGGCTTATTTTCTGTATTCAAAATACCAAAAATCCGGCAATGCCGACCTGCTGTATAATGCGTCGCTGATAGACCCCTTAAACCCGGTTTACTTTTTTGAAAAAGGCATGTTTTATGAAAAGAACGGCAATTTAAGGGCTTCAATCCCGTATTTTGAAAGAGCGCTTAAACTTGACCGCAAAAATTATATCTACAGCCTTCACGCCGCGCGCGCCAATGCCGGGATTGAGGACTATGAAGATGCGTTGAAATATTATAATCTTGCGATTGCCGCCAATCCTTACAGGGCATTTTCATATTCTGAATTGGGAAGCTTTTATTTTAATTCATTAAATGACGCGGGCAAGGCCGAATTAAACTTTAAGAAATCCCTGGAAACAGAACCGCTTTTCCTTGAAGGCATGAATAATCTGGCGGTAATTTACAGGTCACAAAAAAAACTTGATGCTGCCCTTTCTGAATATGATAAGATGGAGAAGATCTTAAAAACAAACACAGCCGCAGATGATTATGAAAAAGCCGTATTGGGAGTGCCTTATTATGCGGTACTGGGCGGCAGATCTTTTATATATATTGAAAAAGGGATGAAAGACGCGGCCTGCGCGGAATACCAGAAGGCGCTCTCTTACGGCGGCGCAAACGCGAAAAACACGGAACTTGAAAAATACTGCGGAAAGGCATCTGTCAAATGAAATTAAACCTGCGCATACCTGCTGTGCCCGGCCCTTCCATCCCTTACATATTTATTTTTCTGGCCGTCATCATTTTTTTCACCCCGCTGATTTTCACCTCAAATAACTACTTCATAGGCGACATATACACCCAGTTTTACCCGTGGAAGTTTTTTTTGCAAAAATCGATCCAGTCCGGCAACGTGCCTTTCTGGAACCCGCTTGTCTACTCGGGTGTCCCGTTCGCTGCTGACGTTCAAAAGGGTGTTTTTTATCCGCTTTCCATTTTCTTCCTGATTTTCGGTTTTTCCACGGCTTTTAAAATATATGTGATCACGCATTTTTTGATCATGGGTTTTGCGGTTTACTCTTTGCTGCGCAGGTACGGTTTTTCATCCCTGCCTTCATGTGCGGGCGTTATGGTTTTCCTTTTTAACACTTTCACCCTGTCAAAAATTAATTTTCTAAGCGCGCTGGGCTCATATTCATTGATGCCTCTTATACTGCTGTGCCTGCTGAATTTTATCTCAAAAAAGGAAATATCGTATCTGATCCTTTTTATTTTGAGCTTTTCGCTGAGCGTCCTGGCTGGTCATCCTCCTACCGCCATATATACCGGCCTGCTTGTGTTCCTGTTCTGGATATTTGAGACCACCAAAAATGCGGAAAAGCTTCCGCCTAAAGGCGCCTTAGGGATCATTTTTCTTTTCCTGTTTTCGCTGCTGCTTGTAGTACTGCTGTCAATGCCCCAGACCGGGCTTTTTTACGAACTTTTAAGCCTGTCTTCCCGCGGGGCGGCGTTCGAGTACAATACAGCCGCGGCCACATCAATGTCTTTTAAGAACCTCTGGGCATTTATAATGCCGGCAGGGATAAACGGATTCTCCACGGCCTTTCTCATGGACTGGAAGTCATACGCGATGGGAATGATGAATTATTTTTCCATTACCGGAGTGTTTCTTGTGTTCCTGTCGCTGTTTTACCCGAAAACAAGATTATATAAATTCTGCCTTTTTATGGTTGTTTTCAGCGTCATAATGGCTCTCGGCAAAAATACCCCCGTTCATTCATGGTTCTTTACATTTCTGCCTTTTTTCTCACTGCTGCGACACCCCGGCTTCGCAATGACATTATTTGTGGTTCCATGCTCCATAATAATAGCTTTTACCGTGGAAAACATACTCACCTTAACACCGGCGCACGTCCCCATAATCAACAGGTTCCCATATACGGCTGATTTCTCCGGGAAAATTTTCAGATTTTTCGCTTACATAATTATCACTTTCACAGTTGTTCTTTTGCTGCTGATACTCAACCATGATATTGTAATGAAAAATTATAATTTGTCGCCTAGAACCGAACTTAACCTTATTTCAGGGCTTTTCATATTTATTTTCATATTTTCAATAAATGCATTGCTGTTTTTTTTCAGGGAAAAAAACAAAATCTCCCCGAATTTTTACTTTTTCACGCTGTTATTCATGCTTTTCTTTGAACTTTCCTATTTCATATCCGGGGTAAATCCCATGGTTTCCGACATAATATACGGGAATACTTCCCTAAAATTTGACACAACATCGCTGATTAAAGCTTCCAACTATAAATTTCTGCATACCGACGACGTCTCTTCCAGGACAATTACATCAGCCGGCACATTGCTGAGCGCCCAGATGGATTTTCTTTCAGGCATACCTTCAAATACCGGCATACTATACGGTCTCAGTGACGCAGGCGGTTACAATCCTGTGGAGCCCAAGCTTTATACTTCCTACCTTAAAAGCGTTATTAAAGACGGTGTTATTCTGGATTATGACAAGCTGAGTCTTTTAAACGTCAAATACCTTATTACCCTGGCTGAAATATCAAGCCCGAATTTTGAAAAGATCTATGATGGCAACGTGAAAGTTTTCAAAAATTTAAGGGCTCTGCCTGTATTTTTCACTTCATCGTCCAAAGATAGTCTTGACCTGATAGTTGGACAGTATTCATGGTCAAGAAGGAATGAATATGATTACAGTTCATGCAAGGTTGACGTGAGCATAGGAAAGCCGGGCTATTTCATATTTTCCAACAATTTCTACCCTGGTTGGACGGCTTATGTCGACAATCAGGCGGCAGTCATAGAAAAATGTTTCGGGATATATATGGGGATCAAGGTCTCTGAAGGGTCCCACGAAATAATACTTGCATATACCCCTACAAACCTGAAACTTTACTTCATACTGCACTTTATCATTATGCTTTCTTTTATTCTTTTCGGCATAACCTGGCTTTTTACCACCGCCCCGGCCGCAAACAGGCTAAAACAGAATATATAACAAATGCTGTCGGAAAACCCTATAAAACCATGAAATTCCGACAGTCTCTATATATATTCCTGTCCTTTTATCCTGTCTATGTAATGCTGGGCAGAATACGAAGCCACTGCCCCGTCCCCGGCAGCAGTGACCACCTGCCTTAAATCCTTGGCTATGCAGTCGCCGCAGGCAAATACGCCGGCGCGTGAAGTATTCATTGAGGCATCGGTTTTAACATAACCCTGTTCATCCATGTCAACATAACCTTTTAAAAAAGAAGTGTTGGGGACCAATCCAATAAAAACAAATACCCCTTTAACCGGCAGGTCCGACTTTACGCCTGTCTTTAGATTTGAGATCCTGATCCTGTCAACTCCGCTTACCCCGGCTATTTCTTCCAGAACAGAATCAAAAATAAAATTTATTTTCGGGTTTTTCATCGCTTTTTCCTGCGCGCTTACGGAAGCCCTCAGCCTTTCCCTGCGGTGCACTATATGCACCTTTGAGGCGAATCTTGTGAGATATTCTCCCTCTTCCACGGCTGTTTCCCCCCCTCCTATCACGGCAACTTCCAGGTTCTTATAAAAAGCCCCGTCACATGTTGCGCAGTTGGAAACTCCTTTTCCCCTGAATAATTCCTCGCCGGGAACACCGATGTTTTTGTATTTTGCACCCGTTGATATCACTACAACGTATGTTTTATACTGTTTTCCTGAAACCGTATGAACAGTCTTAAACTCTCCCGGCCCATCCTCAACCTTATCGACTTCGTCATATTCTATCCTGGTGCCGAATTTTTTTGCCTGGTTTTCCATGGCAATTGAAAGCTCCGGCCCCGATATCAGATCTATGCCGGGGTAGTTTTCCACTTCGGAGGTGATAAATATCTGGCCGCCTGCCGCCAGCTTTTCTATCATGAGGACATTTAAGCCCGACCTGGAGTTGTATATTGCCGCAGTCAGTCCCGCGGGCCCTCCGCCGATTATTACAACGTCCGGATTAAGCTTTACGGTATCGGACGTATCCTGGTTCCCCGCGTCCATGTTAAAAGTAATGGGCATATGCGTCTCCTTATGCTTTATATTACAGTTTAAAAAACTTAACTGCGGCTTCCTGCAATTTTTCCTTTGGAAGCACTCCTACTGTTTCACCGGCTTTAACGCCATTCTTGAAATAATACAGCGCCGGTATTGACATTATACCATAAGCCCCTGCTGTCTTCTGGTTTTCATCCACATTCACCTTACCCACAACTATTTTACCCGTGTTTTCTTTTGCCAAAGCTTCAAGCGATGGCGCCAGCATTTTACAGGGCATGCACCACTCCGCCCAAAAATCCACTATCAAGTTCCCGTATTTTTTCAGGGCATCTTCAAAATTATTGTCTGAAAGGTATACCGGCCCGTCAGGCAGGTCAACAAGCTTTTCCCTTGAGGCTTTCTTTTCTTCTTCCTCCCTGACAATCTGCGCGAACTTTTCCGGGGCCCCGTACTTTACAGCCTGCATTACAAAAACTTTTTCCTGCTGGGCGCCAATGGTAATTGACCCTAAATCGGCGTTAATTACCTGCTGGGGCACTGATGAAACATTGAATTTTTTCGACAGTTCCTGGTTTTCCATGGATTCAACGCATTCAGCCGTGACCATGCCTTTTGTTTCCACGGCTATCTGGTTCGCGAGAAAGACCGACTTGGGGCAATACGGGCAGGTGGGAGTCACAAATACCTGCAAATTGACCGGCTTATCTATCTTTGACAGCGCGGCCTTTGACTCAGGGCTAAGGCCTGTTTCCTTGCCTGACACCATGCATATGGTGTCTATGAAGCTTGATGCTTCATGGCCAAGCGGCGCGCCGTTATAAATTATCCTGTAACCTTCGTCATATCCAATGAGGATAGAGGGGCTTGTCGTCAATTTCATTTTTACGGCTGTTTCAGACTCCATGCCCGAATGCTCTACGAGTATCCTCGGATCCATTGCGTGAAGCTCATCAACCAGCTGGTTTGCGAACTGATTTATCTCCGAAGCTTCGGGTTTTGCCGGGTCCACAATAATACCTGTGGAAAACACCTTTACATCAACAGGAGTTTTAAGTTCGGCAGCAAACTTTGCTTTTAATGCTTCCTCTGTTTTAGGATCAAGCAGTTTTTCCATGTTTCTCATCTCCTTTTTCCAGGGCATCAAGGATTTTTTCATTCTTGTCCCGGATAAGATTTATTGATAATTCCATCAGTTTAAATACATCCTTATTCTTTATCCTGTGGCATGTTCTTTTGCCGCTCTTCTCGGCAATTAATATTCCCGCGGTTTTAAGCGCGGTTAAATGCCTTGATACCTGGGGCTGTGTCTCGCCCAAAATTTTTGTCAGGTCACAGACACAGCTGTTATTGTCCCTTAACGCGTTTAATATCCTTATCCTTACGGGGCTGGATAAAGCCCTGAAAAACTCCGCCTGCAGCTCATGAATTTCCATGCTTGCCTCCTTGCTTTCTCTTATATACATATATACACATAATTGCATACGTTGTCAAGCGCATTAATGGTTGAAAAATATCATTACATTATATATAATTCATATATGATTTATACTATACGCAAATATGGCGACCCCATACTCAGGAAAAAAACAGAGGCTGTGACTGAATTTGACGGGGATTTAAAGCAGGTCTTTGCCGATATGCTTGAAACTATGTATGCTTACCACGGCACGGGCCTGGCCGCAAATCAGATAGGCATATTAAAAAATATGCTTGTGCTTGACGCCAGTACTGAAGATAAAACCATACTTTATGCGCTGGCAAATGCGCAGGTCGTCGAACACTCAAAGGAAAAAACCGAGTTTGAGGAAGGTTGTTTGAGTTTTCCCGGAATAAATGAAAAGATATCAAGGCCTTCCGCTATCAAGGTAAAAGCGCAGGACCTGGACGGCAAAGAACTCATGATAGAGGCAACCGGGTTCCTGGCTATAGTACTTCAGCATGAAATAGACCACTTGAACGGCGTTGTTTTCATAGACCGGATGACTCCCATCAGGAAAATGCTTCACGCAAAAGAACTCAAAGAATTGAAAAACATATGCAAGAAAGCCCTTAAATGAAAATAGCGTTTTTTGGCACGCCTGATTTTGCGGTCCCCGTCCTGGAATCCCTGATTAATTCCCATCACGAGGTGATCCTCGCGGTTTCACAGCCTGACAGGCCAAAAGGCAGGGATATGCAGATCGACCAAACCCCCGTAAAAAAAATTGCGCTTAAATCCGGCATAACCGTTCTTCAGCCGGTAAAATGCACTGATCCGGCATTTATTTCCGAATATAAAAAATTAACCCCCGACATAAACATCATAGTGGCTTTCGGACAGATACTTCCCGATGAGATCATATATCATCCTAAATTTGCGAGCGTAAACATCCATGCGTCGCTGCTCCCCAAATACCGCGGAGCATCGCCTATAAACTGGGCAGTCATTAACGGAGATAAAGAAACAGGGATAACATACCAGTTCATAGAAAAAAGGCTCGACGCCGGGGATATAATAAACGTGGAAAGAATTGCCATAGAAGAATCAGACGATGCCGTTTCTATGTTCTTAAAACTCTCGGAATTGTCGGGCGACACAGTAGTTAAGGTTGTCAATATGATAGCAGCAGGCAAAACGCAGAGGATAAAACAGGATGAATCAAAGGCAACAACCGTTAAAACCCTTAAAAAAGAGGAAGGCAGGCTTGATTTCAACCTCCCTGCCAAATCGATTGTAAACAAAATCCGCGGCCTTGTACCCTGGCCCTGCGCGTATTGCTCGCTGAAAGGTAGATCGCTTAAGATATTGTCCGCATCCACAGGCCAATGCCCCCCCGGCTCCGAAAGTTCCGCCCCTGGCACAATCACAGGCTTTGCCAAAGGCTTGGGCTTTTACATAAAAGCCGCAGATACATGCGTCATCGCCAAAACGGTCCAACCTGATTCAGGCAAAAAAATGAGCGGAACCGATTTTGCGAACGGCCAGAAGGACCTGGTAGGTTTAAGGCTGGAGTAAGGCAATTACATATCCCTTATCCCAAAATGAATTCAATATCATGGCGTAAAATTTGATTATATTTGAATTTTGTTGATATACCGCGTAGAGAGGCTGCTTGCTGCCTCTCAAGACGCTGGGTTTTAAAACACCGGTACCGTTTGTTTCAAACAGTCAACGATGAGCGGCAGCAAGCAGCCGCTCTACGCAGCCACTACTCCACCGCCACCGCATCTATTTCTACATTTATATCTTTGGGCAGCCGCGATACCTGAACCGTCGTCCTCGCCGGCAGGCCGTCTGTAAACCGCTCTTTTAAGACCTCGTTTATGAACTTAATGTCGTCGATTTTTGTCAAAAACACGCCGAGTTTTACAACATTATTCAATCCACTGCCTGCTGCCGTGAGTATGGCTTCTATGTTGTCTATGACTATCCTTGTTTCCTTATGTATGCCTTCAGTCACTATCATGCCTGTGGACACGTCCACGGGTATCTGGCCTGACACGAAGATAAAACCGTTTGCTTTTACAGCCTGCGAGTATGCCCCCTGCGGCGCCGGCGCAGTTGCGCTTAATATTATTTCTTTTCCCATTTTTTGCCTCCCTTATGAGATTTTATTTACGACATTTGCGGCTTTTGATCCTATCTCATCTATTTCCTTTTCCGACGGCTTGTAATCCGCGAATTTAACCAGGTCGCTTTCCTTCATGAAATCAAGCGCAATGTCCATGTCAGGTTGCGGCGTGTTTAAATCCCCGAGCTTTTTGATTATCTCCTGGGTTGTAAGTTCGCTAAAAGTGTTGTTAAAGTGATTGTTCAAAAATTCCCTTATTATCTCGTATAATTCAGAATAATACCCTTTAATATCCCCTGTTTTTGCCAGTTCCCCCGCCTTTTTAATCCTGCGCAGCGCGATTTTCCTGTGGTCTTCAGCGGGTATGACCGCCGGCTTTATATCTTTTTTCCCGAATATTTTTCTCCATGCAAAATACGCCGCTGCCAAAAAGGCCAGGGCAAGCAGTAAGTAAGGCAGTATACCCGCCAAATCAAAATGATAGCTGTATTTAATGGACCTTATGTCAGATTCGGCCGGGACTAATGTGGGCGTCGGCGTTTCAACGGCTGCTGCCGCGGCCTGCCGCCGTTTGCCCTGGCCTATAACCACGGTGATTGCCTTGGTCTCAAGGTTTTCATACTGTTTTGTCGCCGGATTCATGAACCTTATCTTAGCCGGTCCTATCACGACTTCACCGCTTTTTACAGCTATAAGGTCGACTATCTGCTGGTTCTGCGCCGATGCTGCGCCGTTAATGAAGTTCATCATGCTGTTTGAGTATGAACCGCCTACCCTGAATCCTTCAAAAGACGGCAGCACTATTGAAGGCGGCTGGGACATGTCGCCCTGCCTTTTCACGGTAAGCGTATACCTGATCACATCACCCAGGCTGGCGGTTGTCCTGTCTGTTTCAGCAGTAGCCTCAAGCGCGGCCTGCGCAAATAAACCCGATGAAAAAATAATAAGTGAAGCCAAAAGAATTATTTTCCTTAATTTCATTAGATCATATCCTCCGGTATAAAATAAACTGCCCCGCAACTAGTTGCAGGGAATGCAACCATCACCTTGTCCGCCGAAGCCATAGACGAAGGCGGATTTACTTCTTTTTATTCATCAGTTTCCCAAGGAACGGTTCCCTGATAACAATTGCTTTTTCAGGGCATATTTCCTGACATATAAAACACCTTATGCATTTGTCATAATCGCATATTATCCTTTTTTTCTTTTTGTCATAGACCAGTGCGTCCACAGGACAGGCCTTTACGCAGGAAAGGCAGGCCGTACACGGAGCCTTCAGATAAATCTGTTTGGGCGTTATCAGGTCCATGATAACCTTATATATAAAGCCAAAAACAAACCCCTTCTTCATCTGTTTGCCGGACTCATCTGCGTCGGCTACGGGTTTGAATCCTGTATATAATACATCGGCTATTTTTTCGCCTTTTATTTCAACATCCATTGCAATGCCCTTTAAAATATTTTTTTTGTAGACAATATTTGTGTAAACCCTGTCAGGGTTTATTCCGACAATCTGTGGGACTACATAATCAAGCGCAAAACCGTTTTCGCTCATGACTATCACGCCTGTATTCACAGGCTCGCCGCCGCCAGGGCCGTTTCCTTCCATCCCTATAATACCGTCCAGGATATTAAGCGCGGGCGGCTTGGCCATGTACAGATCCACCAGCATCCGCGCGAATAAAAGTTTGTCCCTGCCCGCCCTCATGTGATAAGACGGTTTTCCCGTTCCGGCAACCGTGCCCAGCATGTTTTTTACGGCTAAAGTCATGTACATAAGGCCGTGAGTCTTTAATTTCGGCAGGTTAATAACTTTGTCAACCGTATTTACATAATTGGTTACTTTAAAAGATTTATATGATATCCCGTTTTCATTGCGTATTTCGCCGTCTTCGGCAAAATCCACAAGTTTCACGCCTTCTTCCGCCGCTACCTTTTTATAACCGGTCTTGTTGCTCGCGGCAAAATTTCCGAATCCCGGGGAATCGCCCACTATAATATCCCGTGTGTTCCTTTTCAGCACCCTGATCACCGCCTGTAGGAAAACCGGGTGCGTTATCACTGCTTTTTCCGGCTCACTGGGAAAAAGGCAATTGACCTTGATCAGCACCTTTTCTTTTGGGCCGACAAAACGATCAAGTCCTCCGAGCATTTCCAGGGAGGACTCAAGATGATGGACAATCTCCTCTAATTTGTACTCCATACATTTTTTTATTACCACGGTCCGGTTCATTATGCGGCTCCTAAAATATACCCGGCTTATGCCGAGGCTCTTTTTATAAGTTCAGGATTAAAAATAACTTTTTTTGGTTTAATGAGAAGTTCTGTTCTTTCGGTTACTGCCATGTTCAAAGCGGCTATTGCCATATTTTCCAAAGGCTGTTTTATTGTGGTGAGTGCCGGTTTTGAAGTTCTGGCGGTGGCCAGGTCATCGTATCCTATTATGGCAATATCCTCGGGTATTTTTATTCCGCGTTCTCGCGCGGTTTTAAGCATTCCCAACGCGCACATATCGCCTGCCGCGCAAAAAACAGCGTCTATACCCCTTTTTTCATCGAGAAATTTTGCCATGGCTTCCGCGCCGTCATTATATGAATAACTGACCACTTCGATCAGTCCGCCTTCAGGCATGGTCAGGGAGTTATCCTCAAGCGCCTTGACCATGCCTGACACGCGCATCATGGCGTTATACCCGCCGTCCACATGCATCCTTCCGGCTACGGCCGCTATTTTTTTTCTTCCCGTTTTTGCTAGATAGTCGCCTGCCATGTAGCCGCCGGCATGATTATCCGACGTTACAGTTGACGCTCCGGCTATTTCCTCGTCTATAAGCACCACCGGTGAACCTGCCTGCACGTATTTGGTTACAGTCGCTATGTCGGGTTTTACGCAGATACCGATTAAGGCCGCAGGACTTGATTTAATAAGTATTTTTTCAAGCCTGTCCTTTTCGCTGTCAACCATACCCGTGGTGGAACACTGTATAATCGACTGCCCTGGTTTTAATGCGCCCTGTATGTATGTCAGCATTTGCGCGGGAAACGTATGCGCAAAATTTGCAGCCGCTACAACTATCTGTATTTCCGGCATCTTTTTCTCCATAAATTTAATATATAATTATACCATATGATACTTCCGGAAAACCTTATAAAACCATGAAATTCTTTATCCCGCCTGAAAAGCGTCCTCAAGCACTTCAATGGCGTCAATCCGAGAACCTTCAAATATTACTCCTGCCACGTCGAAACGGATGAAATAATCGGTTATATTATGGGTCATCATGTATTCTTTGGCGGCAAGAATTACTTTTTTTTGCTTTCTTTCATCAACAGCTTCAAACGGATGAACGCCGCCGGATTTTTCCCTGGATTTTACTTCTACAAAGGCCAGAGTGCGTTTTTTTACGTCCTCCGCTATTATATCAACTTCCCCGAACTTGGCGTAATAATTCCGTTCAAGTATCTTATAGCCGTTTTTTTTCAAAAGTTCAGCCACCGAGTCTTCGTAAAAATCGCCCTTGTCTATTCTGCTGGAAAAACCACCCTCCACTTTTTTCACCCCGCCTTAAATTAAGGTTTCTTTCTGCCGGCCGTTTTTTTTACCGCTTCCGCAACCGGTTTATAACTTAACCTGTGTATGGGACAAACCCCATACTCGTACAACGCCTTTATGTGGACGGCTGTGCCGTACCCCTTGTGTTTTTTGAAACCGTACACGGGATACTGCAGGTCATAATTACGCATGAGCCTGTCCCTGTAAACCTTTGCCAGTATTGAAGCGGCGGCGATTGAAAGCGACTTTGCGTCCCCGCCTGTAATGGTTTCTATTTTTACGCCGTCAATCGGCGGCTTTGATATACCGTCCACAAGGACCGTCTGCGGCTGCGCATTCAAACCCTTAACCGCGTTCGCCATCGCAAGCATTGTCGCGCTTAATATGTCGCTTTTATCTATATCCGTGTTTGACACTTCTGTAATGGCATAGGAAACACAGGCATCCCGGATGACATCAAAAAGCATTTCCCTTTTTTTCTCGGGTATTTTTTTTGAGTCATTTACGCCGGTCAGCGTATCTGTTTTTTTTTTATCAAGTATGACCGCGGCCGCCACCACAGGGCCCGCCCATGGCCCGCGGCCCGCCTCGTCAACTCCAGCTATGATCCCTCTATAGGCATTATCAAAACTTTTCAGGTTTTCAAAAATATACATTCAGTGCTTTTTCTTGTAAAAATCCCCGTCAGGGTCATATAACATGCTTTCAGATACATTATTGCCGGAAGCGTCATCTGTTTCCCCTGTCAGGAACGAGCCTGTCTCCAGTTCCTCAGCTTCAAGTTTTTCAAAGATCGCCTCTTCTATGAACTTTTCCACAGACAGCCCGTTTTCCCTGCAAAAGTTCTTAACCGCCCTCTCCATATACGGATCGACTTCCATGTTCAGCGATATTTTTTTCATGTAAGGGACTCCTTTATCCTTTTATTAGCCCTTTTAAAGGCACTTCCGTCGGGCCAAGCGTTGTTTCAAGCGCAAAACGGGCCCGTGTTTCCTTTTCAAAAATGTGCACAAGAATGTTCCCAAAATCAACAACGATCCATTTATTATCAGGGTCCCTGTCTTCATGGGATTTAAAAAATCCTTTTTCTCCCATTTCCTTTTTTAAGTTATCCCTCAGGGCGCTGACATGTACGCCTGACGCGCCGGAGCATATGACATAATACTCCCATAACCCGGCTGTCTTTGACACATCAAAAAGCCTTATATCTTCGGATTTCCTGTCATACAGGCACTTAACTATCCATTCAACCTGCTGTGGCAGTACCGCTTTTTCTTTTACTTCCGGTTTTTTAACACTTTTAACCGGAACCGCGGATTTAACCGGTTTAGAAACCTTTTTCGCGTTCTTTTTCACGGCTTTTTTCGCGTGTTTTTTAACAACAGCCTTAAATTTATTCACGACTTTTTTTACTTTTTTTACTGTTTTTACTGCTTTTGCTGCTTTTCCTGCTTTTAATACAACCTTCTTTTTCTTCATTTTTGCACCCCGAATTTGAATAGCAGTACTCCAAGTTGTTCCTCTTCCGACGCGCCGGCCGGCAAAGGATCAAACTGCATTTTTCTTACCTGTGAAAAAGCCGCCCTGTCCAGCTCGGGATATCCGGATGTCCTGGCCAGCTTTACATTCTTTATGATACCGCTTGGCAGAACGGTTATCTCTATCATGAGTTCTGTTTCTTCCGGAAGTTTCTCCGGAAAACGCCAGTCTACTTTTTTATATTTGCGCGCCGCTATGTCTCCGCTGATCGCCGGCGCGCTTCCCGCCACTGCCTTTTCCTCGGAATTTTCCGTTCCGGCGTCGTCCGATGAGGCATTATTGGCCGGCTCGCTTTCGTCGGTGGTATCCCTTAAGTTTTCACGGGTAATTCCCATGTCCAGCTTTGCTTTTTGTTCTTCTATTTTTTTAAGGAGGCTTTTTACATCGGCCGTATCATTTTTCTTAACCGGGGTTTTTTTCACTTCTTTTTTCTTCATTACAGTGGCGATTTTTTCCTGCTTTTTTTCGATCCCGATTGTTTTGAGTTCCTCGCCTGTCTGTCCCGTGTTTTGTTTTGCCTCTATCAGGGTGACATCGGTTATTAATGCCACTCTTAACGGCTGCTTTTGCACTATAAGATATGATAAAAGCAGCAGTATCATGGCATGTATGGTTAAAGATATGGCAAAAGAAGCGATATCGGTCCTGTCTGGCATCATTTATTTTCCTTTATTGCTCCCGTTGTGTCGGGGATCGTGGAAATGGCAAGCTTGTCCGCTCCGGCTTCCTTGGCTATTCCCATGATTTTCACGATATTTCCATGCAGCGCGTTTTTATCGCCTTCTATTATTACCCGTTTATTCCCGGTTTTTTGCATGAGGGCCTTCAGCTCATTTAAGAACATTGTATCATCCGCCATTTCCGTCCCGTTCAAGAAAGTTTTTCCATCCTGCGAAACCGCCGCCACTATGTTATCCTCAAGCATTTCATCCGAAGGCGCTTTGGCGGAAGGCAGGTTTATCTTTATGTTCCCCTGGATTATAAAAGGCGTGGTTACCATGAAAATGACAAGCAGAACCAGCATCACGTCGGTTAAAGGCGTGATGTTAATCTCCGCTATCAGTTTTTCCCTTTCCCTCTTTTTAAGCATGCAATTACTCCTCCAGCAGATCCAGCATTTGTGACCCTGCTGTTACGGCTTCATTTTCTATGGAATCAACCAGCCTAACGAAATAATTGTAAAATATTACCGCGGGTACCGCGACAAAAATACCCATGGCAGTCGCAACAAGCGCTTCGGCAATGCCGCTGGCCACAACTGCGGGCCCTCCGCCGGAAGTAAGCGAAAGGTCGTGAAAAGCCCTTATGATACCGAGCACGGTACCGAATAAGCCGATGAAAGGGGTGACATTTCCTATGGTCCCGAGTATGCCGAGCATTGACTGCATCCTCTCAGCTTCGCCATTTATGACCCTCTGCATGCCGTTTTCTATCTTTTCCCTGTCTTTCTTTTTATTCCTTACTCCTTCAAGAACTACCGCCGACACGGGCCCAGGGGTAGACTGGCACAGCGTTATTACATCGTCAAAATCCCCGGACTTGACCAGGTTTTTGACTTTATCCATAAAATCCCTGGCCTTCACGCGTATGCGCGCGAACCTGATCGCCCGGTCTATCACTATCCACCAGGAAAGAACCGAAATGCCGAGTAAAAATATAACGGTTACCCCGCCCTTCATCATCATCTGCCAGAATGAAAGTTCTCCAAACATTTGTGTTCCTCCTTAAAAGTTTAAAGTGACGCCTAATCCCAGATTAATATTTTTTTCTTTGTAATAATATAACAGATAATAGTTATTATTCAATAAGTTATTTATATAACCTGTTACGGAGAGCATGCCGTTGATCTTGCGCGAAACAGAAGCGTCAATCACGGCGTATGCCCCGGCTTTATACAGCTGCGTACCCATAAAACCGCTCAGCATTTTTAACGCAAGGTTAAAGTTCCACTCCGCGAGTTCATACGAGCCTTTAAGGGCAAATTCATTTTGCGGCAGATAAGTCTGGGTGTAGGCCCCGGTTTTTATGATGTTTTTGTATTCGTAGGATACATTTAAACTTATGGCTTTCAATTTCAGGGCCTCCACGCTTATCCCCGCCCGGCTGTATTCAAGGTCGTTATTCAAAAGCGTGTAATACCTCGCCCCCGGCACTTCGTCAAGCATAAGTGAATCGTTTGTAGTTTTATATCCCCAGTAAGCATCGACGAAAACGCCCGCCACATTCCAGTTAATCCCGGTTTTTATGTCAAGCAGGTCCGTGGATGGCTTCACGGCATCAGGTAACAGAAAATTCCCCGGCATCAAAAGTGTGTAATCAGGCGCCCGCATTGTTGGATCCATGGCGGCGTAAATTGACAGGTCGGGCATTATGTCATAATTCGCGTTCAGATAAAAACCAAGGTAGAAATTATTGCCGGTTAACCTGTAATCTACCAGCCTCAAACCCACCTGCACCACGACAGGTTCAAAATAAAGTATTCCTTTTACCAGAAGGTCGGCATTTACCACCCCCTGATAAACCGTGCCGGCCATGCGCTGCTCGGCCGCCCAGAAATCCAAAGAAGAAACAAGTTTCATTTTCCTTCCCTTATCTATGTCAAAATCCCTGTCGATCAAAGCTGAAATCACGGTCCTATTTTCTTTGTAAATCTTTTCCTTCAGGTCATTTTCCGTATTAAAATAAGTGTACCCCATGGTCCCTGAAAAGCCGTATTCATCCGCTTTTCCGGAGAAACTCGCCGTAAGGGAAACATCGCTTGTGTCCATTTCTTTCCCGAAAATATTCCCCGGCGCGTCCGTGTAAGGGTTGCCGTAAGAGCTTATATCCGCGTTAACCCTGTATACCGCGTCGATAAAATCGTATTTTGTGGCGTAAAAAAGATCACCAAAATTCAGGTTGTCATATGTATCCCTGTTGTTAACCGAATTGTTCAGGAAATTATTATGCGTCATCCTGAAAACCGCCTTATTATCCTTGTCAAAGGCCTTGCCTATTATACCGTCTGCGAGAATATTGGTGTAGCTGCCTGCCGACAGTTTCAACTGTCCGATGTAATCCCTGTCGGCCGGTATGTCTAGGGCTTTCGGCGATAGGGATTCTTCCTTGAGATAATAATCAGGCATGTATATCTTTTCTTTTTCATAAAGTATGTTCTTCACGCTCTGCAGGTCCTCAAGGGATGTTATCTCCCTTTTAAGCATGTTTTTGGTATCCACCTGGCCGGTTATCCTGATCTCAGGCACCTTAAAATCAAAACCCTCGTCCTTTTTGACGGTAGTTGTGTTGCCTTCCGTACCGGCGGTGTAAGCGCCCTTTTCATATGACGGTTTTTCCTGTATGTCGGTTATGGAGTCGGGTTCCGCATCTGACGCGGCCGCCGCAGATACAAAACAGGCCGCAGCTATAAAACAAATGAGAAGTATTATTCTTTTCACTGCTGTTTTCCTTTCACAGGGCCGCCCGCAGGAACCGGGTTTAAAAGTTTATACTGTTCTTCGAGAAGTTCTATCTTCTTTTGGGCCGTATCGGTGTACTTTGCCTGTTTTGTGGCAAGAAGTATTTTTTTGTATGTCTTTATCGCGGCTTTTAATTCGTTGTTTTTCTCGTAAAGCTTGCCTGCGGCGTCAAGCGCGGATATGACCCAAAGTTCCTCTGTTTTGAAATTATCATATACCTTCATGTAGCTTTCGATCGCCTTTTCATTTTCCTTTTCAGAGCCATAGCAGTCCGCTATCCAGAACTGAGCCTCAACAGCCTTTGCTTTTTTCATGCCGACCACGGTTTCAAAAACCGCAATCGCCTTGTCATAATCCTTGTTATCCTGGTAAAGATAAGCCAGGTTCATGTTTGCCCGTTCAAATAATCCGGAATCCTTATACTCGTCTATCAGCTTTTTATACCATTTTTCCGTATTTGGCATGTCATTGTTCCTTTTATACGACATGGCCAGGTTAAAATATGCTTCCCCTGCGAATTTTGAATCCTTATACTTTTCAATGAAATCGTTATAAGCCGCGATAGCGTTGGTAAAATCACGCTGTTTATAATAGCATCCTGCGCTGTTAAATGACGCTTTTTCGGCGAACTGCGTACCCGGATATCTTACGATCATATCTTTAAAGGCATTCACGGCATCCCCGTAATTTTTCAGGTTCATGAAGGATACGCCCATCCAGTAGTACGCGTTGTCCGCGAGCGGATTTTTCGGGTTCTTGTCCAGGAACCTGCGGAACTCGGTAATAGCTGTGTCAAACTTTGAATTATTGAAATAATGCTCCGCTATCCTGTACTGGATCTCAGGGGTAAAACTTGAATCCGGGTACTTGTCGACAAACTGTTTTGAAAGCTCCACGGCTTTTTCCGGCTGATTTAACTGGTAATACGACCACTGTATCCCATAGAGGGCTTCTCCCACGCGGTAATGGTCCGGGAAATTATCAACAAGATTTTTATAATAACCTATGGCCTTTTCATAATCTTTTTTATTGTAGTATGAATCCCCGACTTTCAGCATGGCCTCCTGGTACAGGTGGGTGCTCTTATACAGGTCAATTATCACGGTAAAGGAAAGTATGGCCCTGTCAAAATCATTCATCCTGAAATAGCACCAGCCTATACGGTACTGTGCCTCGGCTTTTTTTACCGGGTCCGCAACCAGGGTCTGGTACCTGTTCCAAAAAACGATCGCGGGCTCGAATTTTTCCTTCCTATAGTAGCACCATGCCGCATAAAAAACCGAATCCTCCCTCATGGATTTTGATACGGACTTTTCATTTATAATCTCCGTAAATAATGCCAGGGCCGTGTCAAACTTATTTAAGCCGTAAAAACAATTGGCTCTCATAAAATCCGCCCTTAACCTTGTTTCCCTGTCTAATGCAAGTGATTTTGCTTTTTCAAACACGCCCAGTGCGCCGTCGTATTTATTCGCGGCATAAAGCAGCCACCCCTTGCCGTAATAAGCCTCCGCTTTCAAATCGCCATTTTTTGGATAATTATCAATGACATCATCGTAATATTTGCCTGCTTCTTCGGGCTTGCCCATCTCGTAATAATCGTCGCCGGTTTTCAGCGTTGCCTTGGCTTTAATTTCACCGGAAGCCGCCGGGTCGGCCATGATCCCCGAATATATGGCGATTGAACCCATGTAATCGGATGATTTATACAGGCACCATCCCTGCATATAACGGGCCATAACCTTATCTGCGGGATATGCCTGTTCTATGCGCAGATATATGTCTTTTGCCCTTCCATAGTTTCCCTGCGTGACATAAATATCGGCTGTCATGAATAACGCGGCGCGGTTCAGCTCTTCCACGGAATATTTTGTCATGACTTCGCCGAACTGCAGCAGCGCGTCCTCCAGATCACCCTGGTTATAGTAATACTGCCCCAGTGCGTACTGCGCGTAGGCGGAAGGTATTGTGTCCGGATATTTATCAATGACGCGTTTATACTGGGCAAGCGCCTTTGCCGCGTCGCCTGACGCCTCAAGGCACAGCCCCTTTTTATACTCCGACCAGGTGGTCAAAAGGTCGTTCCCGTAATCCGCTATAATACCGTCATACATGGCCAGCGCTTTATTGTACTGTTTTGTCATGTAGTAATTCCAGGCCAGAAAATACTTCATGAGGACCTTGAACTTATAATCATCCTCTTTTCCCACGAGGCCGGTTATGATCTTAATCGAACGGTCATATTGTTTTAACGCGTAGTACGCATTGGCTTTCCTGAATTCCGAGTGGTTTATTATTTTACTGGAAGGAAATTCGTTTTTAACCCGGTCAAAATACCTTATGGCTTCTTTGCAGTCTTTTTCCAGGTCAGCGCCTTCAGCCAGGGACTTTTCATAATAAACCCTGCCTTTTAAGTAATAAACATAATCAAAATGCGCATAATCCGTGAAAACTTCCATGCGGTTTAGGGCGTCTATGGCGCCGCTGTAATTGCCGGTTAAGAACATGTTTTCGCCAAGAAGCAGGTACGCGTCTTTCGTAAGGTAAGAACCCGGATAGTCTTTCAGCAGCAGGTTAATGTACTTTATGGAATTATCATAATCTTTCAGCTGGTAATAACATTCGGCCGCCCTGTAATAAAGTTCTTTCTTGTATTTGTTGGCCGCATCGCTGTATTTTTCAATTATTGATATATAGGATTCAAGAGCTTTGCGGTACTGTCCGGTGGCATACTCCGTCTCCCCTGCCATGAAACGCGCGCTCCCGGCAAGCGGATCCTCGGGCCGAAGCGAAGTGAACGAATTAAAAAGTGTCTCAGCCAGGGAGTAATTGCTGTTCAAAAACAGCGAGTAAGCGAGGTCATACTGCAGCACAGGAGGCTGGGCAAATGCCCGCACTGCCACGGCAAACAATACAAATGTGAAAACTGTAATAAAACGTATTTTCCTCATTTTACCTCGGATGTTTTTAAGTTAAGTACCATTTATTATTAACAAAAATAGGCTTTATGTCAACATATTTAGATGCATCCTAAAATCGCATTAGAGGTCTATATATGCGATTTTAGGATGGTGTAAGACCCCATTTTAATCAAATATTACGAATTCCGGCACAAGTCCGCCGGAGCTTTAGCGAAGGTGGACACACAAAGTGTGTTGACAGGATTATTCGGCCACCCGCTGGTGACGGCATGATATGCCGCCACTACCTCCATTCTCATTTGACCTTCTCTAACGTCTTTAACCACTAAAAAAAAGGCCCCTTATGCAGGGGCCCTTTAAAAACTATCCAACTATCATTTAGTACTTGATAGGAAGCGACTTTCTTGGTTCTGCGTGCGGTTCAAATGGCGGTGTTTCTTTTGCCTTGCCTACGGCATCATCTTCTTCGTCAGAAGTGAAGTTCTTGCTGATTTTTAAGGCCTGCCTCGGATATATCAAATCCGGATCCTCGATTGAAGCCCTGTTTGTCTTGAATACCAAGGGCCATTTAAAGGCATTGCCATATACTGAGTTTTTTCCTGATATGCGCCAGAGGCTGTCTCCGTTTTTAACCGAATAATTTGATGTTCCCGCTTTAGGCGCTTTAGATCTTGATTTCTTAACAACTCTCTCGGGAGTTGCCGGTGCTTTGGCTTCTTCCCCTATAGGAGCAGGAGCTGATGCTTCTTCAGCCGGCGGCGGCGGTAATGCGCCCGTGTCATCGCCCGGTGGAGGAGGAAGTGCTCCGCTTGCTTCTTCAGCCGGTGGCGGCGGCAGTGCTCCGCCTGCTTCTTCTCCCGGTGGCGGCGGCAGTGCTCCGCCTGCTTCTTCTCCCGGCGGCGGCGGCAATGCGCCCGTGTCATCGCCCGGTGGAGGAGGAAGTGCATCGTTCGGAGCTGATGCTGTTGATTCTCCCGGAGGAGGCGGAAGGGCTGCATCACCCATTCCTGCTCCGCCCGGAGGCGGCGGTAATAAGTCCTCATTTGCGTCCGGCGGCGGCGGCAAAGCAAAATCATCCGCGTGTACTGCTATAGGCATTACAAAAAATAGTGCAAGAAATGCTGTTACAAGAGTAAATAACCCAAGTTTCTTAAGCATTAACCCTACCTCCTCAAAATATATTTTTACCGTCCCAATAATTAAAAATGGAGCGGGAAACGGGGTTTGAACCCGCGACCTTCTCGTTGGCAACGAGACGCTCTACCACTGAGCTATTCCCGCCTGTCAAAAAACTGTTTCAATTATAATAATTTTTGCCTTTTCTGTCAATGCTAATTTAGGCAATCCCCACGTTAAAAGTATCAATACTAGACCTGAACCCTGCCTATAAGGGTAAGGATTAAGGGTAAGAAGGAAGGGATTTTCTGATAGTTTGAGAGTAGTCAACCGTTTTCCCTACTCCTCACCCTTACTCCTTACCCTACCAAATTTTCATCAGAAAATTTGGTATTCAATCACAAATCCTACGTCCTGTCCTTGGTTAACATATCCTTAACCTTGCCCAGCAAAGACCTCTTTTCCTTTATCTTCGCCAGTATGCCCCCTATTTCATTTTCCGCGGCTTCTTCGCCTTTTTTTATGATCTTTTCCTTCTGGGAAAGATCAAAAGGCGCGAAGTTTTTTACGTCAGGCATTATCATGAAGTCAGCGTCCTTATAGGACCTGAACCCGCTGTTTTCCTGTATCATGATGAGAAAACTCTGCCATACTATGTTAAATATATCGTGGTTTTTGAGCACGTTCGGCTTTGCCTTGGCAATCACATCCACGCCTATTATGAAGTCAGCACCCATGTTTTTTACCACATTTATCGGGACATTATTTGTGATGCCTCCGTCCACAAATACACCGTCGTCATATACCGCAGGCGTAAATATTGCCGGCAAAGAACAGCTGGCGCGTATCGCGGCGCCCATGGAACCCTTGTCAAAAACCCTCTCTTTGCCGTCCAGGAGGTTTGTCGCCACAGCCGCGAATTTTATTTTGGTATCCTCTATTTCCCTGCATTTTGAATACTTATCCACAAAATTTTTGAGCCTGTCTATGGACATGAACCCTTCCGTGGGTATCGTAACACTCACGATTTCCTGCCATTTAAATTCCTTTGATATCTTTTCAACGTCTGCTATGGACAATCCTGACGCGTAAGTTCCGCCTATTAATGAGCCTATGGAAGTACCGGCTATAAAATCAGGTATTATTCCGTTTGCCTCAAGTACTTTTATGACGCCTATGTGCGCGTACCCGTAAATAGCTCCGCCTCCAAGCGCAAGTCCGATCTTCATTGTAAAACCTCCGTGTTCTCTGTTCTCTGTTCTCTGTTCAGAAGTCAGACAAAGAACAGAGAACAGAGAACAATCTTTACTTCGTCAGCCCCAGATCCGACACCACATTATCTATAACCGCTATATCCACCTCATCGCGTTTCATCAGGAACGCTTCAAGCAGGGCGTTGTCGCATATGGTATTGATCAACCTCGGCGTTCCTTTCGAATATTGGTATATATTGTCGGCCGCCATATCCGAAAATATTTTTCTCGTGGCGCCTGCAATTTTCATTCTGTGGTCTATGTAAGCTATCGTCGTCGGCTTATCGAGCTTTTTAATTTCAAAATTTATCGCTATCCTCTGCTGCAACGGCGGGTCAACTTTTATGTTTTCCTTGAGTTCAGGCATGCCTATCAGAATCAAAGTCAGCAGTTTGCTTCCCGGAACCTCCAGGTTCATCAGTCCGCGGAACTCTTCAAAAACCTCTTTTTTCGTCAGCATATTGGCTTCATCTATGATAACAATCGCTTTTTTTCCCGAATCATGTATATCCATGAGCCTGCCGTAAAGCTGGGGGATCAGTTTTTCCTTTTCTTCAGACGGATTTTCGATTCCTATTTGTATGGCAAGCCTGCGCAGGAGCCAGGAAGCGCTTACTTCCGAGTGTACCATGACAAGCAGCGACTCCACAAACTTGCCGTCCTGCCCGAGTTTGTCCAGGGCCATTCTTGCGAGTGTTGTTTTTCCCGTCCCGATCTCACCGGTCATAACCACAAGGCCTTTCATGGTTTCCGCCGCATTAATTATCCGCATAAGGGCCTGTGCGTGGGGCTCGCTTTCAAAAAAGTAACGTGAATCGGGAGAGTTCGAAAAAGGCTGCTCCGCGAGCCCGAAAAATTGTTCGTAACTCAAATAAACACCTCGATAGTCAGATTAGAGACTGAAGACCAAAGTTCAGAATTCGGAGTTCGGAGTTCTGAATTTAAATCCAAACTTTAAGTTCCTGTTTCCCATCTCCAAACCTCATCGTTATTTAAATATAACTTACCTTGCTTCCCTTGCTGCCCTTGCCCTTATCCTCATCCTTGCCTTTTACCGGCTTTGTTTCCTCTTCAGGGAAATCCACTAGCAGCTTTTTTAGTTCGTCAAGCCGCATCCGCGCTTCCATGTTTTCCGAGTCTTTGGCAAGTATCCTCTTGAGTATTTTATCCGCTTCGGTAAGCAGGCCCTGTTTCATGAATATTTCCGCCGTAGTTACCGTCACAAAATCATCGCTTATTTCAGGTTCTTCCATGGTATCCGTGTGCTCCGCTTCCGCTTTCTTTTTAGCGGCCTCTTCCCCGCTTTTTTTCTTTTTTTCTTCCTCATCGTTCTTTTTGCGCTCTTCCGCTTCCTTTTTATTTTTTCCTTCAGCTTCCCTGGCGGCTTTTTCTTTTTCCGCCTTTTCCTTCGTGTCCTTGTCCTTCTTGTCCTTATCCTTATCCTTTTTCTTTTCTTCTTCCTTTTTCAACATTTCATCGTATTCTTTTTTTCTTTTTTCTTCCTCGATCTTCCTGCTTTTTTCTATTTCCAGTTTGCGTTTGTGTTCCGCCTCCACGACCGCTGGATCGGGAAGCGGCACCCCGGCATACTGCGAGTATGCCATATTTAATTTTGCCTTTATTTTTTCATTGCCCGGGTCTAAAACCAGCGCTTTTTGATAATTCTCTATGGCCTCATCAAACGATCCCATCTTGACCAGGCTGTCTGCCATGGCTATCATGGAGGGCACGTCTTCTTTTGTCTGCTGGTCCGCAAAATTATCAAGGCCCATGGCTGTTTCCATTTCCTTTATCTGCTCCGAAGGCTTTTTAGCCGGATTCATATTAAATTCAGGGACCGGCAGGGGCATGGGTTTTTCTTCCGGGACGTATCTCGGCTCCGGTTGGGGCGCCGGAGCAGGCGCAGGCGCTGTTTTCGCAGGAGGCGCGGGAACAGGCGGTGCTTTTGGAGGAGGCGCTGGAGCAGGCGCATCCAGGCTGAAATCAGACAGATCTGGAAGCGAGTTTAAAAAAACATCTGCTTTTGGTTTCACATGCTGCGTAGGCGCCGGAGGTGGGGGCTGTTTTGCGGCGTCCTCGGCCATCATATCAATATAACCGCGCTGTATTTTAGTCGGGCCGCCCTCTGTTTTAACCGGGGCCGCCTGCGCGGGCTTTATCATGGTTTCCAGCGCCAGTGCGTCAGACTTTACAGTCTCAGGCCTGACAAAAGTAGGCATTTTATCTGTTTCAGGTTTTACCGCGGACTGCGGCATCCCAAGCTTTTTTGCCTTATCAACTATGACAGGGTGTGACGGGAATATTTCCACAGCAAGCTTATAATTCTCCTGCTCTTTATCCGGCATTTTTTCCCGGCCGAATATTTCCGATATTTTCAGGTAAGCGTCGGCAGCTTCTTTTTTCTTATTCGCCTGGATATATATTTCCGCAAGCCTGCCTAAGAGCTCTATATTGTCCTGATCCTGCTCCAGCACTTTTTTCAGAAGCTCGACAGCTTTGTCTTTTTCATTTTTCTTTACAAATATATTAACCGCGCTTAAGAACCTGGCAGCCGCGTCTTTTTTCAGGCCTTTTTTGAGGTATATATCGCCGAGCAGCAGGTAACCCTCGATGTTTTCCGGCTCTGCTTTTATTACCTTATTTAACATGGCTATGGCTTCGTCCATCTGGTTCAATTCCCTGTACACTTCAGCCATTGAAACCAAAGCGCCTATGTGGTTGGCCTTGAACTTCAGCAGCATATCAAGTTCTTTTTTTGCTTCCCCGTATTCTTTCTTATACACCAAAGCCGCGCCCTTAAAATAGTGCGCCTCTATGCTTTTGAAATCAACGGCTTTCTGCGCAAAAAAATCGGTCTTTTCTATGTTGCGCTCGTTCCAGTAGTACTCCGCCAGGTAAAGATACTCCCGCTTCGCGTCGGATTCATTTCCTTCGCGCTCGTATATCTCCGCTATTTTTTCCCTGGTAGCGATCGAATCGGGCTGTATTTCGAGTATTTTCTGGTAGATTGGAAGGGCTTTTTTATAGAGCCTGTTCTTGAAATAAACATCAACTATCTTTTTATAATACGCGAGGGCTTCCTTATGGTCGCCTTTTTGGGTGAAAAGTTCCCCGAGTTTCTGATAAGTATCAAAATTAGCAGGGTTTATTTTAAGTATTTCCTTGTATTCTTCAATTGCCTTGTCGACATTGCCTTCTTCTATGAACTTATCCGCTATAGTATTTCTTTTTATAAGGACCTGTTTTTGCTTGTCAGCCTCAGGAAGCTTATCGGAATTTAATTTTCCTATTTTTTTATAAATTATGGAGGATTTATCCGCCAGCCCCTGCTTGGCATACGCTTCCGCAGCCAATATATACGCCTGGTAAGCCAGCTCATCCTCCCCTTTTTTCGCATAAACATCGCCAAGCATATTATGTATGCTGTAATCCGTTGGGTCAAGCGTAAGGAGCTTTTTGTATTCTGTAATGGCCTTATCCCAGCGCCCTTCCTGGGCATAAATCATGGCCATCTTTAATATGTCTTTTTTATTCTCTGCCGACATGCCAATCCTCTCCCGTAAAATGAAAATAATGTAATAATTTTGTCAAATAATTAAAAAAAGGTGCTTAGGAAAATTATAATACAGCTGGGTGGAATTGTCAATTGACGAATCAGGCATTCAAAAAGGCCTCTGCCGCAGCCACTTCCGCCTCCCCCTCACTCCGTACCCTTAATTACGGAGTGTAGGATTTTAGATTGTGGAGTGTAGAATTACGAATTACTGCTGAACCGCGAAATTACGGATTGGCTTTTTCGACAGTATCTTTAAACATCCTCACAAATCTTGCTCCCTGTGTGCCTTGTCCGGCGAAAACGCCGGGACGCATACCGAAATATACTCCGCGCCTTTGGGCGTGCTGTATTGCACGCGGGTTCCCGCGGGTACTATGATGGATTGGCCGGGTTTAAGGATGATGGTTTTGTTGTTTATTTTGGCGCTTAACGCGCCTTTTAATATTACTGAGTACTCTTCAAAATCCGGCTGTTGGAACGGTTCAGACCAGCCTTTCGGGCTTTTCATGCGGGCTATGCTTATGGAATTTGTTTTTGTGTTGATGCGGCCGATGAATTCTTCGATGGTCTTCGGCGGATTGCCGAGGGCTTTGATCTTTGTTGGTTTTTTGGATATTTGCATTTTTTCCACCCCAATATTTTAATACGCGTCTTTAGTACAAATTCCTCAAACCTATACGTCACGGATAAAGGTTGCGCCTGCATAAACAACTCAATCAAACCCGCGTTTAAATGCCGCAGGGGCGCCACAGCGTGGCGCCCCTGCGGCATTTGGAAGCATCACGAAATATCATTCGGTATTACTTTATTTGTTCGGGTTCAGCCACACCGCTATGGCCTTGAAAGGCTCTAAAATACCCTGTTTCCACGCCACTCTGTGCGTGATGCCTGATGCCAGGCCTTTTACTTCTGTTTCGTGTTTTTTATACCAGTCATACGCGTGTTTTAGTGCCTGGGCTTCCGTGAATTGCGGCTTCCAGCCCAGTTTTTTTTCGGCTTTTTCTATGGATACGAAGGAATCCTTGTGCGCCGTGCCGTAGACCCATTTGTAAAGCGGGGATATGCGCAGCATCCAGAATATTTCCAGGAAAAATATAAGCAGGACAGCGGGTGTTTTCATAACGCTTGATTTTGAATTTACACTTTTGAAAAACTCCATGAGATACTCTTCTATGGGTTTTGTGTTCTTCGCGCCTATATTATATGTGTCGTTTGCGATTTTAACGGGCTTTTTTAAGAGCAGGTATATGGCATCCACCAGGTCCCCTACCTCCAAAAGCTGATACCGGTTCTTCCCGTCGCCTATGGTGGGTATCAATGCCCCTGCTTCCACCCAGTCATATAGTATCTGGAACACGCCGAGGCGTTCCGTACCTATGAATGTCTTCGGCCTTACAATACCTATTATCATGCCATTTTTTCTGTATTCTTCGCATATTCCTTCGGCTTTTATCTTTGTTATGCCGTACGGCCCCACGCCTATTAACTCGTCTGTTTCATAAAGCGGATGATGGTCCGGGACCCCGTAAACAGCTGTGGAACTTATATGCACCACTCTTTTTATTTTATTTATTTTCGCCGCCTCAAGCACGTTGCGCATACCGTCAATATTGGTGGTGTATATGTCTTTTTCCTTCCAGAGCGGAAGCGCGGCCGCCGCGTGCACCACGGCGTCATAGCCCTTAAATGCCGTTTTCAGCGCTTCAAGGTCCCTGACATCCATTTTTTTGTATTCGACATTTTTCGGATACTCGTCTTTCCTGAACTCATCTATGTCTATGACCAGTATCTTTGAGTATTTCTTCTGAAGTTTTAAACAAACATGAAACCCCAGAAATCCGCAGCCGCCGGTTACGATCAGTTTTGCCACAATTTGCCTCCTAAAATATTAGAATTTAGTTTTTATTACATCCGCTTTGCAGACATTATATATAAAAAATGAATTAATTACGAGTAAAATAATGTGATACTGCCGGGAAACCCTATAAAACCATGAAATTCTTTATCGTGTCCGGTGCGAACTTTAATTTTTCTATGGCCTTTGCGCGATTCCCCTATATAATATAAGCTTGCCATGAACCCGAGCCCAGCGAGTGGTTCATGGCGCAAAATCCATAGAAAAATTTCATCCGTGCCGGACACGACCTATCATTAAGGCCTTTTCCGACAGTATCCAAATAATACCCCCAAGCCAATATTTGAAGTATTTTACGGTACTCCTTTTCAAGACCTTACAATATACGCACCGAACAGCATAAACCATCATGTACCATCATGTACCATCATGTACCATCATGTACCATCATGTACCAT